>Ga0207645_10004462_pt1 | contig 10357 bp, 8 predicted proteins | sample KBSM53metaG_FD_184331 | JGI IMG/M metagenome (GOLD analysis project Ga0207645, IMG submission 184331) | Miscanthus rhizosphere microbial communities from Kellogg Biological Station, Michigan, USA - KBS M5-3 metaG (SPAdes) (version 2) | ecosystem: Host-associated > Plants > Roots > Rhizosphere >...
TGGTGCACGGGCTGCACGCAAGCGACCAGCTCAGCATCCGGGTGGCGGACCTCGGCCTGCTGGACGCGATGATGAACCGGCTGCGCGTGAGCCCGCCGGAATCGTTCGGCGGCTCCGGCGTCGAGGCCGTCACGGACCTTGCCGTGGGCAGCGAACTCCTCCCGCCCACCGAGGGCCTGCTGTACCTGACCCGGGACCTCAGCCGCGTGATCATCCGTCCCAGCGGCACGGAACCGAAGCTCAAGTGCTACCTGGAAGTCATCCGCAGTGTCGGCTCGGCCGCCGAGCTTCCGGCAGCCCGGGACGAGGCCCGCACGGCCCTGGACGGCGTCCTTGCGGACGTCCGCGAGGCACTGGGCCTCTAGAGCTGCACCTCAATGTACCCGCCCACAATCCGGGTACCGAAGGTGGCGAGGCGGAGTTCCGGGCTGCCGAGGCATTCTCCGGTGCCGAGGTCGTAGACCTCCTTGTGCAACGGCGATGCCACCGTGGGCCGGTCCCCGCGGGATCCGGTGATGCCGCGTGCCATGACGTTCGCCCCGGTGGCCGGGTCCTCCTGCGCGACGGCGAAAACCTCACCGGACAGGGTGCGGAACAGGGCCACCTGGCGGCCCGCAATCAGTGCCGCCTCGCCCCAGGCGGGTTCCAGGTCCGCCACGGCGCACACCCGGTGCCAGCCGGCTGCGGCTCCAGTAATTTGGTCCTCAACGTCGTATACGGCGGTTTCAAGTACGGCGGTCATCCCGGCCCCTCTCTGATACATCCCTTACGGGCTCAACCGCTGCTGCGGCCACATCTTCAAGCTAGGCGCGCGGTGTTTCATCCGGACGCGCCGGATGTGTCCGGCGCGTAAAAGAGAGCTCACACGGCGGGAAATGCATTCGTGATGCAGAAGTTAAGATCACGAAACATAAGGGAAACTGAAGCGAAATTCCGGTTGCCTAGTCTGGGACGACAAGCTGCAGAGCACCGTCTGCGGCCCATGCGAAAGGCCCACCGTGACCGGACACCCCTCAAGCCACCCGAACCAGGGCGCAACCAGCGCCGCCCCGCGCCGTATTGTGGTGGCCGGCGGCGGCCCCGCGGCGCACCGTTTCGCCGACGCCATGCACGCCCGCGGACTCGATGGCTGGCACGTTACCGTCCTCACCGAGGAAGCCCACCTCCCCTATGACCGCGTCGCGCTGAGCAAGGCACTCACCGACAGCGACGTCGACCTCACCCTGGGCAGCGCTTCCATGTGGGACCACACGGCCCTGAACCTCAAGACCGGCGAGCGCGTCACCAGCATCGACGCCGCCGGCAAGACCGTCCAGACCGCGGCGGGAACCGTCTATCCGTATGACGAGCTGGTGGTCGCGACGGGCTCGGACGCTGCCCGCCTGCCCATCCCGGGCGCCGAACTCACCCATGTGTACCGCACCCTTGAGGACGTCTGGTCCATCAACAAGGCCATCGCGGACCTCACCGCGAAGCTGGGCCGGAAGGTCAACGCGGTCACCATCGGCGGCGGTCTGCTGGGCCTGGAATCAGCCGCCGGCACCGAACAGCTCGGCGCCACCCCGATCGTCATCAACGGCTCGCCGTGGCTCATGAACACCCAGCTGGACGAGGGTGCCGGGCAGGCGCTCGGCCGGCTGATCGAGGCCAAGGGCTTCACCGTCCACGGCGGGGTGTTCCCCTCCGAGGTCATCTCCGACGACGACGGCCAGGTCACCGGCGTCCTCATGGCCGACGGCCGGATCATCGACGCCGACATCGTGATCGTCGCGATCGGCGTGCGGCCCCGCGACGAGCTGTTCCGGGCCGCAGAGGGCGCACCGCAGCAGTTCCAGCTCGGCCAGCGCGGCGGCGTCGTCATCTCCGACGACTGCTCCACGGAGGTTCCCGGCATCTGGGCGATCGGCGAGGTCGCCAACTTCGGCGGCATGTGCCTGGGCCTCGTGGCACCGGCCAACACGATGGCCGAAATCGTCGCGGACCGGCTGCACGGCGGCGACGCGACCTTCCCCGGCTTCGACACCGCCACCAAGCTCAAGCTCTCCGGCGTCGACGTCGCCAGCTTCGGTGACGCCTTCGCCCTCACGGAACACGCGCTCGAGATCGTCTACGCCGACCCCGCCCGCGGCGTCTACCAGAAGATCGTCACCACCGACGACGCCAAGACCCTGCTCGGCGGCATCTTCGTCGGCGACGCCTCGCCCTACACCTCCCTGCGCCCCATGCTGGGCCGCGAACTGGCCGCCGAACCCGGCGCCTACCTCACCGCGGCCGGCGGCGGCGACGCCGGGGACGAAGTCTTGGAGATCCAACTGCCGGATGACGCCATCCTGTGTTCCTGCAACAACGTCTCGGCCGGAACCATCCGTGACACCGTCAACGGCTGCGGGAGCTGCGACGGCAACGCGCCGGTCCAAGAACTCGGCGAGCTCAAGGGCTGCACCCGCGCCGGCACCAGCTGCGGTTCCTGCGTGCCGATGCTCAAGAAGCTGCTCGAAACCGAACTGACCAAGTCCGGCGTCGAGGTCTCCAAGGCCCTGTGCGAACACATCGAGCTCTCCCGCCAGGAACTCTTCGACGCCATCCGGGTCCTGGAGCTGACCTCCTTCGAGGAGATCATGGCCAAATACGGCACCGGCGCCGGCTGCGACATCTGCAAGCCGACCATCGCCAACATCCTCGCCAGCCAGAACAGCGCCTACGTCCTGGACGCCGGCCGCGGCACCCTGCAGGACACCAACGACCGCGCCCTGGCCAACATGCAGAAGGACGGCACCTACTCGGTGGTCCCGCGGATCGCCGGCGGCGAGATCACCCCGAAGAAACTCGGCGTGATCGCCGCTGTCGCCGAGCAGTACGGCCTCTACACCAAGATCACCGGCGGGCAGCGGATCGACATGTTCGGCGCCCGGCTGGAGCAGCTGCCCGAAATCTGGAAGGTCCTGGTCGATGCCGGCTTCGAATCCGGCCAGGCCTACGGCAAGAGCCTGCGCACGGTGAAGTCCTGCGTCGGCTCCACCTGGTGCCGCTTCGGGGTCCAGGATTCGGTGGCCATGGCCATCGCGCTCGAGCTGCGCTACCGCGGCCTCCGCAGCCCGCACAAACTGAAGATGGGCGTCTCCGGCTGCGCCCGCGAATGTGCGGAGGCCCGGGGCAAGGACGTCGGCGTCATCGCCACCGCCGACGGCTGGAACCTGTACGTCGGCGGCAACGGCGGCGCCACCCCGGCGCACGCCCAGCTGCTGGCCAAGGACCTCGACGACGAAACCCTGATCAGGTACATCGACCGCTACTTCATGTACTACATCCGCACGGCCGACCGGCTGCAGCGCACCGCGCGCTGGCAGGAAGAACTCGACGGCGGCATCAAGCACGTCGAGGACGTGGTGGTGCACGACACCCTGGGCATTGCCGCGGACCTCGAAGCCGCCATGGCCAAGCACGTTGACACCTACGTCGACGAATGGGCCGACACCCTGAAGGATCCCGAGCGCCTCCGCCGCTTCCGCTCCTTCGTCAACGCCCCGGACCAGAAAGACGATTCGATCACCTTCGTCTCCGACGAGCGCGGCCAGATGCGCCCCGCGACTGCGGAGGAGAAGGCGCGGGCCGGGCAGCAGCCGGTCCTGATCGGGGCTTCCATTCCGGTCCGAGCCACCACCCCGGGACTGCCTGACGAGAACGAGGTATAGCCATGCAGCTCACCATTGACCTCACCGGACGCGAAGTCCTGGTCACGGGCGCGGACCACGCCGCCCGTCAGGCCGTACGGCGCTATGAGGCGGCCGGAGCCGTCGTGTTCCGCCTCAGCACCCCGCAGGGCGCCGGCATTGACGGCCCGCTGCCCGAGCGCCCGTTCCTGGTGGCGGCGGTCGACGACGGCCAGCCGGGCTGGGAGGCCCTCCTGGGCCGGTGCCGCGCCACCGGCATCCCGGTCGCGGCCGAGCCCCCGGCCGGCCCGGCGGGCCACGTCACGTTAGTCGGCGGCGGACCCGGGACCACCGAGCTGCTCACGGTCGCCGCCGTCGCCGCGCTGCGCGATGCCGACGTCGTCTTCTACGACCGGCTCGCCCCGTACCAGGACCTGCCGTCCCTGACCTCGGCCGAGCTGGTGGATGTGGGCAAGAAGCCCGGCCACCACAAGGTCAGCCAGGCCGACATCGAAAAGCTCATGGTGGAAAGCGCACTGGCCGGCAACAACGTGGTCCGCCTCAAGGGCGGAGACCCCTATGTGTTCGGCCGCGGCGGCGAGGAAGTCGCGTCCTGTGTCGCGGCCGGGGTTCCGGTCCGCGTCATCTCCGGAGTCACCAGCGCCATCTCGGTTCCGGCCGCCGCCGGCATCCCGGTCACGCACCGCGAAGTCAGCCACATGTTCACCGTGGTCTCCGGCCATGCCCCGCTGACCGAGAACGAACTGACGCACCTCGCCGGGCTCGGTGGAACCATTGTGGTCCTGATGGGCATCGGCACCCTGCACCACCTCGCGGCCGGACTCCGCCGGGCCGGAATGCGGGCCGACATGCCGATGGCGGTCGTCGAACGCGGCTACCGCCCCGGCCAGCGCACCACGATCGCCGAGCTGGGCACCATCACTTCCGCAGCCGCGGGCTGCAGCAACCCCGCCGTCCTGGTGATCGGGGACGTTGTCCGGGTGGCCGAAGCCAACCGGGGCTGTGCCGGTGCCACGGCAGAGCTCGACCGTCTGGCCGCATCACTGATGGAGGCGTAAGGATTCCCATGAGCGCATTGAACGCCGTCGCCGCGGCCCTCCCGGAGCCCGGCGCACCACTGTCCCCCTTGAACCCCGCCCTAGCCTCCGCACTGACCGCCGGCGGCCCCGCCGGCTCATCCGCGCCGGAACCCGCCGAGGACGCGACCGACCGGGACCTCCCCCTGGACGGCTTCCGGATCGGCGTCACCTCGCACCGCCGTTCGCAGGACCTTATTGAGGCCCTGGAACGCCGCGGTGCCGAGGTGCTTCACGCCCCGGCACTGAAAATCGCCCCGGTCCGGGAGGACCAGAGCCTGATCGATGACACCCGGGCGATCATCGCCGCCCGGCCCGATCTTTGCATCGCGACCACCGCCTACGGCATGCGCCGCTGGTGCGAGGCCGCGGACACGTTTGGCATTGGCGACCAGTTGCTGGAGACCCTCTCCGCCACCCGGATGTTCGTCCGCGGGCCCAAAGCCCGCGGCGCCGTGCGCGCCGCCGGGCTCGCCGACGTCGGAATCAGCAGCGACGAAACCACGTCAACGCTCGTGGACATGCTCCTGGCCGAGGGCGTGCGCGGCAAGACAGTCGCGGTACAGCTGCACGGCTACACCGATGTCCGCCAGCTGGAGCGCCTGCGCATGTCCGGCGCCACCGTCCTGACGGTCACCCCGTACCGCTGGGTCAAGCCCGACGGCGCCGACCGGCTGCCCAAGCTGATCGAAGCCGCGTGCAGCGGCAACCTCGATGTCCTGACGTTCACCAGCGCGCCCGCCGTGGACGCCATGTGGAGCACGGCGCACGAGATGGGCGTCTACAAACAGCTCGTGGAGAGCCTGAAGACCACCGTGGCGACCGCCGTCGTCGGGCCCATCACCGCGCAGCCGCTGCTCGATGCCGGGCTGCACCCGCTGATCCCGGAACGGTTCCGGATGGGCGCCCTGATCCGGCTGGTCTGCGAGCACCTGGCACTCAACCACGTCCGCCGGCTCGACACCGTTTCCGGCAGGGTGGAGCTGCGCGGCCGCTCGCTGCGCATCAACGGCGAGCCGGTCGAGATGGCGCCCGCACCGCTGTTGCTGCTGCGCGCGCTCATCGGCGCCGGCGGGGCAGTGCTCTCCCGCGAGGCGCTCTCGGACCTGCTGGAGCTGCGCGGTTCCGTGCATGCCCTGGACATGACCGTCAGCCGGCTGCGGTCCGCGCTGCCGGACACCCGGCTGGTGGAAACCGTGGTGAAACGCGGCTACCGGATCCGGGTCTAACCCAACGCGGGGTGCCGGCCTTCGCGACGGTGTGACCCACGGCATTACCGGCCGGTAAATACTGGCGAACGGGCAGGGCAGAAGCGGCAACACCCGGGAAACACCCCGGAAAAATCGGACGCCTACGCTGGGGTTCATCAAGCACACCGGCCACACGATGGCCACCCAGCGAAAGGGCCAGCACATGTCCGCTCCGGCAATGTCTCCCATCTCCACTTCCTCCCTGACAGGCGCTTCGGCTGCCGCCACCACGGCCGCCCGGCCCAGGATCGTCATCGCCGGCGCCGGCCGGGCCGCCCAGGCGCTCGTCCGGCAGCTCACCCGGACCCCGTTCGCCGGCGCCATCACCGTCCTCAGCAACCGGGACGACGCCCCCGAGGAATTGCTGGAGCTCGCCGTCCTGCCCCAGGTATCCGTCCGCTTCGGCCAGCCGGCCAGCTATATCGACGCGGAAAACCGCCGCGTGACCACCGCCGACGGCATGGAGTTCGACTACGACGAGCTCGTCATCGCCACCGGTTCCGCCCCCGCCGAGGCACCGGTGGAAGGTGCCGCCCGCTGCCTGAGCTATTCCACGATCGACGACGCCGCCGGGCTGGGCGAGGCCGTCAAGGACGTCACCCGGGTCCTGGGCCGCCGCCCCCTGGGCATCCTGGTTGGCACGGGTTCGGCCGCCGGCCAGGCCGAGGCCGTGCTCCGGTCCCGCGGCGTCCGCCCGGTCCGCACCACCGTGCGTCCCGCCGCCGTCGTTCCCACTGCCGCCGGGTCCGCCCTGCCGGCGTCGGGCATCGTCTTCGAGGACGGCTCCAGCATGAACGGTGACCTCGTGATCCTCGCCGAGGAGCGCATCGCCCGCGACGAGCTGGCCGCCACGGCCGGGCTCGCCACCGCTGCCGGCGGCGGGATCGTCATCGGCCAGGACTTCCGCACCTCCGTGCCGGGCATCTGGGCGATCGGTGACGCGGCAGCCTACGACGGAGTCCGGCTGGGGCTGCTCGTGGCCTCCGGTTCCGCGGCGTCGGTGTGCGCTTCCCAGTTGCTTCAGGCCACCATGGGCCGGCCCCTGGCGGCCGCCGCCTGACGTGCCGGGGAGGCCCGGCCGGGGGCATCCGCCGGGCACATTCCTATGGCAAGATGGTTCCCTGATAAGCCGCGCACCACGCGGCGCCGCCAGGGCCCGCAGGCCCACAAGGCCCGGGAAGGGACCGCCGCGTCCCAGGCCCGCCACGAAAGGGACCACCATGAGCCAAGAAGCCGCCACCGGGGGAACGCCCAACATCGCCTCCTACATCGACCACACCCTGCTCAAGCCGGAGGCCAGCGAGGCGGAGATCCTCAAGGTCTGCGCCGAGGCGGCGGAGTACCACTTCAAGTCGGTCTGCGTGAACCCGGTCTGGGTCAAGACCGTCAAGAAAGCGCTCAAGGGCTCCGGCGTCCTGACGTGCTCCGTGGTGGGATTCCCGCTGGGCGCCACGCCGAGCGACGTCAAGGCCTTCGAGGCCCGCGGCGCGGTCCTCGACGGGGCCGAAGAAGTGGACATGGTCATCAACATCGCCGCGGCCCGTGCCAATGACAAGGGCGCGCTGGTGGACGATATTGCCGCCGTCGCGGCCGCCGTGCACGAGGGTGGAGCCATCCTGAAGGTCATCATCGAAACGGCGCTGCTGGGCGATGACCAGAAAGTGCTCGCCTGCGAGGCCGCGGTGGAAGCCGGGGCGGACTTCGTGAAGACCTCCACGGGTTTCAACGGCGGCGGGGCCACTGCCGAGGACGTCGCTCTCATGCGCCGCACCGTCGGCCCGGACCTGGGTGTCAAGGCCTCCGGCGGCGTGCGTTCCCTGGCCGATGCTCAGGCTATGATTGCTGCAGGTGCAACACGTATTGGCGCCAGCTCCGGTATCGCGATCGTCAAGGGTGAACAGGGTTCGTCCGCGTACTGACCGTGCCGGCACCGCCCACAGTTTTGAGCCCCCCGGGGCCGAGGAGGAACGAATGTCCAGCAACACCACCCCGCAGACCGAGAACAGCCTCGGCTCGACCATCGTTATCTTTGCCGCGATGATGGTCCTGTTCCTCGGTGCGATCTACTCGCTGTCCTTCCTGACGCTGGAAAACACCTGGCCGATGGCCGTCTGCCTGATTCTCTTCGCCGCCGCGTTCTGGATCCCGCAGACCCTGCTGGGCCGCTCGGATTCGGCCGGCGAAAACTAGGCCACTCCTGACCCTTAAAAGACTGAAGCTCCGGTTCATCCGGAGCTTCAGTCATTTAACCGGTGGCAGGCCTAGCCGGGCACCAGCGCGAACAGGCCCTTGACCAGCCCCGTGCCGAGCGCCAGGGCCGCGGGGAAGTGCGCTTTGGCCACCGCCAGCCCGGCGCCAAACATCCCCACCATGGCGTAGCCGCTCACCGGGATCAGGACGAACCATTCCCGCCGCGAACCCGCCCGGCCCAGCAGCGGGATGGAGAACGCCCCGTTGGCCCTCCAGATGTTCTTCAGCAGCGGCAGTTTCCGCAGGACCTTGGGCGGCTTGATCACCAGTGGCCAGAGCAGCGGCACTCCCCCGGTGGTAATCATGTCCCCCACAATGTGCACCAGCACCCCGGTAAGCATCGAAACCGGCAGCCAGGTCCACTGGTGCGGCGCGAACCACGTCACGAGCCCGGCCATGAGCAGCCCGACGATCCAGTTGCTGATCCAGCCGAATTTCGGGAAGAGTTTCAGTGCCTTCGCGGCGATGTTGATCATGAACATGCACAGCAGGCCGGCCCCGACGGACAGCAGCCCCCACTGGGTCTGCACCTGCCACTGCCCGGCGATCGTGGCCAGCAGAACGAAGAACGCCGCGCCCAGCACCGAATGAGTGCCCTGCCGGTGGCCCCCACTGGCGTTCTCAATGCCGCGCGCCACCAGGTTGGACAGCGGCGGCAGCGCGTGCGCCACCGTGCTGGCGCGGTGGTCCCAGTCGCAGACCAGCGCGGTCCCCGCCGTCGCCATCGCGCCGATCACGATTCCGGTGGGATCCAGGGGGTACCAGCCGAGCGCATACGGGCCGGTCGAGGCAATGGCTACCCACGCCGCGGCTCCCGACGCGGCGTGATGTCCTCCCATCATTCTTTTATTTCACCGCCGGTGTGGCAGAGACAGGGGCGTCGGAGAAGATGTTGCGGATCACGCCGTTGGCCCACTCCAGGATCTCGGCGTCCTGCAGGTCCCGGCCGCCGATCCTGGCGGTCTTGGGCTTCGGAACGAGCACGGCGTCCAGGGCCGGCTTCGCCTGCGCGCCCGGGTACATCCGGGTCAGGCGCATGAGCTTGGACTCGGGCAGTTGCGCCGGGGAGAACTTGATGAAGTTGCCCTGCAGCGCGACGTCGGACAATCCGGCCTCGCGGGCGCCCACCCGGAACCGGGCGACGTCGATCAGGTTGGTGGCCGGCAGCGGCAGTTCGCCGTAGCGGTCCACGAGTTCCGCGAGGACCTCCTCGATCGCCTCGTAGGTGATGGCGCTGGCGAGTTTGCGGTAAGCCTCCAGGCGCAGCCGTTCGCCCGGCACGTAGTCGTGCGGCAGGTGAGCGTTGACCGGCAGTTCGATCTTCATTTCGGCGGCCTTCTCCTCCGCCTCGCCCCGGTATTCGGCCACGGCCTCGCCGACCAGCCGGATGTAGAGGTCGAAGCCGACGCCCTGGATGTGGCCGGACTGCTCGCCGCCGAGCAGGTTGCCGGCGCCGCGGATCTCCAGGTCCTTCATGGCCAGCTGCATGCCGGCGCCGAGCTCGTTGTGCGTCGCGACGGCCTTGAGCCGTTCCAGGGCCACCTCGCCCAGCGGTTTTTCCGAGGGGTAGAGGAAGTAGGCGTAGGCGCGTTCCCGGCCGCGGCCCACACGTCCGCGCAGCTGGTGCAGCTGGGAGAGGCCGTACTTGTCCGCGCCGTCCACGATCAGGGTGTTGGCGTTGGAGATGTCCAGGCCGGTCTCGATGATGGTGGTGCAGACCAGGACGTCGAAGCGCTTTTCCCAGAAGTCCACGATGATCTGTTCCAGCCGGCTCTCGGACATCTGCCCGTGCGCCACCTCCACCCGGGCCTCCGGGACCAGTTCGCGGATCTTCGCCGCGGTGCGGTCGATCGTGGACACCCGGTTGTGGACGAAGAACACCTGGCCTTCGCGCATCAGCTCACGGCGGATCGCGGCGGAAGTCTGCTTGTCCGTGTACGGGCCCACGTACGTCAGCACGGGGTGCCGTTCCTCCGGCGGGGTGGCCAGGGTGGAGGTTTCGCGGATGCCGGTCAGGGACATTTCCAGGGTGCGCGGAATCGGGGTGGCGCTCATGGCCAGGACGTCGACGTTGGTGCGCATCGTCTTCAGCGCTTCCTTGTGTTCGACG
>Ga0207645_10004463_pt1 | contig 10357 bp, 7 predicted proteins | sample KBSM53metaG_FD_184331 | JGI IMG/M metagenome (GOLD analysis project Ga0207645, IMG submission 184331) | Miscanthus rhizosphere microbial communities from Kellogg Biological Station, Michigan, USA - KBS M5-3 metaG (SPAdes) (version 2) | ecosystem: Host-associated > Plants > Roots > Rhizosphere >...
CTACGTGCAACGGTTCACCGACCTGCCGTTCCTCGTCACGCTGGAGGAACAGGACGGCGCCCACGTGCCGGGCAAGTTCCTCACCGCCGCCGACCTTGGTGACGACACCGAGGGCGCAGCGTGGAAGACCGTGCTCGTCGACGGCCGTACCGGTGATCCGGTGGTGCCGAACGGGTCCATGGGCTTCCGCTACACGGAGTCGGGCGCGGGTCGCTGGAACCTCGATCTCGACGGCGTCGCGGCGCAGCTGACCCTGCTCGGCGACGACGCCGTGGAGGTGCTGCTGCCGCGCTTCGACGCGCTGGACGGCTCGGGCGGCGTGCTGCGCCGCGGCGTGCCGGTCCGCCGAGTAGGCGAGCACCTGGTCACCACGGTCTTCGACCTGATGCTCGCCCAGTACGGCGTGCATCGCGACGGCCTGCCGGGACGGTGGCCCACCGGCTACGGCGACCCGGCCGAGCCGTACACCCCCGCCTGGCAGGAATCGATCACCTCGGTGCCCGCCGCGCAGGTCGTGCGGATCGCCAGGGAGATGGCCGACAACGCCGAGGAGTCCCAAGGCCGCACCATGATCATCATGGGGGCGGGGATCTGCCAGTGGTTCCACGGCGATGCCACCTACCGCGCGGTGCTCGCGCTGCTGCTGCTCACCGGGTCGATGGGGCGCAACGGCGGCGGTTGGGCGCACTACGTGGGCCAGGAGAAGTGCCGTCCGGTGACCGGGTGGGCCACGATGGCGATGGCGACCGACTGGCAGCGTCCGCCGCGCCAGATGATCGGCACGGCCTACTGGTACACCCACACCGACCAGTGGCGCTACGACGGCTACCGGGCCGATGCGCTCACCTCGCCGCTGGCCAGGGGCCACCTCGCAGGCATGCACACCATGGACACCATCGCGCTGTCCGCGCGATTGGGCTGGATGCCGTCCTACCCGCAGTTCGACCGCAACCCCCTCGACGTCGCCGACGACGCCGCGGCGGCCGGGCAGGAGGTGTCGGCCTACGTCGCCGAACGGTTGCGCGACCGAACGCTCACGTTCGCGATCGAGGATCCGGACGCGCCGCAGAACTGGCCGCGCTGCCTCACGCTGTGGCGGGCGAACCTGCTGGGCTCCTCGGGGAAGGGCGACGAGTACTTCCTCAAACACCTGCTCGGAACCCACAACAACCTGATGGCCGACCTGACGCCGCCCGACCGCCGACCCCGCGACGTCGCCTGGCGCGACGAGCACCCGCCCGAGGGCAAGCTCGACCTGCTGCTGTCGCTGGACTTCCGGATGACCAGCTCCACGCTGCTGTCCGACATCGTGCTCCCGGCCGCGACCTGGTACGAGAAGCACGACCTGAACACCACCGATATGCACCCGTTCGTGCACGCGTTCAGCCCGGCGATCGACCCACCCTTCGAGTCGCGCACCGACTTCGACGCCTTCCACGCCATCGGCCGCCGGTTCAGCGAGCTGGCCCGCACCCACCTCGGCGTGCGTCGCGACGTCGTCGCCGTGCCGTTGCAGCACGACACGCCGGGCGAGACCGCGCAGCCGGGTGGCCGGGTCCTGGACTGGCGGGCCGGTGAGGTGGCGGCGGTCCCGGGGCGCACGATGCCGAACTTCGTGGCTGTCGAGCGGGACTACCCGGCCGTCGCGGAGAAGATGGCGAGCATCGGGCCGCTGGTCGACCGGCTGGGGATGACGACCAAAGCGGTGACCTACCACCCCGACGAGGAGATCGCCTACCTGTCGGCGAAGAACGGCGTGATGCTCGGCGGTGCGGGCGACGGCCGCCCGGCGATCGACACCGACGCCAAGATGGCCGAGGCCGTTCTTGCGCTGTCCGCGACGACCAACGGGCGCCTCGCGGTGCAGGGCTTCCGAGAGCTGGAGCGGCGCACCGGTACTCCGCTCGCCGACCTCGCCGAGGGCAGTGAGGAGAAGCGCATCACCTTCGCCGACACGCAGGCCCGCCCGGTGCCGGTGATCACCAGCCCCGAGTGGTCGGGCAGCGAGACCGGCGGGCGGCGTTATGCCCCGTTCACGGTCAACGTCGAGCGGGGGAAGCCATGGCACACCCTCACCGGTCGGATGCATTTTCTGCTCGACCACGACTGGATGCACGAGATGGGCGAGACCCTGCCGATCTACCGCGTCCCACTCGACATGCACAAGCTCTTCGGCGACGGGACCCCCGGGGAGCTCGGCGAGGACGGCGCCTCGGTGACCGTCCGCTATCTGACGCCACACTCCAAGTGGTCGATCCACTCGGAGTACCAGGACAACCTTCTGATGCTGTCGCTGTCGCGTGGCGGCCCGACGGTGTGGATGAGCGAGCCCGACGCGACGTCGATCGGAGTGCGCGACAACGAATGGGTCGAGGCGGTCAACCGCAACGGGGTGCTGGTGGCACGGGCGATCGTCACCCACCGGATGCAGGCGGGCACCGTCTTCGTCTACCACGCCCAGGAGCGGGTGGTGAACGTGCCGATGTCCGAGGCCACCGGGCGCCGCGGCGGCATCCACAACTCGCTGACCCGGATCCTGGTCAAGCCGACCCATCTGATCGGCGGCTACGCCCAGCTGTCGTTCGCGTTCAACTACCTCGGCCCGACCGGGAACCAGCGTGACGAGGTCACGGTCGTCCGCCGCCGCGCCTCGCAGAAGGTGAGGTACTGAAGATGCGCGTCATGGCCCAAATGGGCATGGTCATGAACCTCGACAAGTGCATCGGCTGCCACACCTGCTCGGTCACCTGCAAACAGGCGTGGACCAACCGCAGCGGTGTCGAGTACGTGTGGTTCAACAACGTCGAGACCCGGCCCGGGCAGGGCTACCCGCGGCGCTACCAGGACCAGGAGCGGTGGAAGGGCGGCTGGGTGCGCAACCGGCGCGGCCGGCTCAGTCTGAAGGCCGGTGGCCGGTTCAAGAAGCTGCTCACGATCTTCGCCAACCCGGTGCTGCCCAACATCCGCGACTACTACGAGCCGTGGACCTACGACTACGAGAAGCTCACCGACGCCCCGCTCGGTGACGACTTCCCCGTCGCCCAGCCGAAGTCGCTGCTCTCGGGCGAGCCGATGGCGATCGAGTGGAGCGCGAACTGGGACGACGACCTCGGCGGTGCCCCGGAGCACGGCCCGCGGGACCCCATCGTGGAGCGGCTGCGGCGTGCGTCCGAGGACGCGGTGCGCTTCTCCTACGAGCAGGCGTTCATGTTCTTCCTGCCGCGGATCTGCGAGCACTGCCTCAACCCGTCCTGCGTGGCGTCGTGCCCGTCGGGGGCGATGTACAAGCGCGCCGAGGACGGCATCGTGCTGGTCGACCAGGACCAGTGCCGGGGCTGGCGGATGTGCGTGACCGGTTGCCCGTACAAGAAGGTGTACTTCAACCACCGCACCGGCAAGGCCGAGAAGTGCACGTTGTGCTACCCGCGCATCGAGGTCGGCCTGCCCACCGTCTGTTCCGAGACGTGCGTGGGGCGGCTGCGCTACCTCGGGCTGTTCCTCTACGACGTCGACCGCGTCACCGCCGCCGCCTCGGTGGAGGACGAGCACGACCTCTACGAAGCCCAGCTCGACGTGCTGCTCGACCCGAACGACCCGGCGGTGATCGACCAGGCCCGCCGCGACGGCATCGCCCAGGACTGGATCCTCGCCGCTCAGCGCTCGCCGGTGTACAAGCTCGCCAAGGACTACCGGGTGGCGCTGCCGTTGCATCCGGAGTTCCGGACCATGCCCATGGTCTGGTACATCCCGCCGTTGTCCCCGGTGGTCGAACGGCTCACCGAGACCGGCCACGACGGGGAGGACGCCGCCAACCTGTTCGGCGCGATCGATGCGTTGCGGATCCCGGTGGAGTACCTGGCGGAGTTGTTCACCGCGGGCGATCCGGAACCGGTGCGGGGCGTGTTGCAGAAGCTGGCGGCGATGCGGTCCTACATGCGGGACGTGACGCTGGACCGGCCGCGGAACGAGGCGGTGGCGACCGCTGTGGGAATGACCGGTAGGGACCTCGTCGAGATGTACCGGCTGCTCGCGATCGCCAAGTACGAGGAGCGTTACGTCATCCCGACCGCCTACGAGGGCGAGGCCCACCAGCTGGAGGAGCTGGCCTGCAGCCTCGACGTCGACGGTGGGCCCGGCATGGTCGGCAGCGGCCCGTTCGGCGAGGGGTCCGGATCACCGATGCCCGTGTCGGTGGAGACCTTCCACGCATTGCGGGATCGGCAGACCAGCGCTGACTTCGCCGACCCCGGCGAACGTGGCGCCCGGATCAACCTGCTCAACTGGGACGGCAAGGGTCGCCCGCCCGGGTTGTTCCCGCCGCCCCACGAGGCGACGGCGGGCCCGGGCGACATCACCGGACACAGCGCGGCGACACCGTCCTCGGCCGACCCGGGCTCGCCGGGGACGCAGCGATGAAGAGCGCGCACGATCAGGCCGTCGTCCTCCAGGCGGCGTCGGTCTGCCTGCAATACCCCGACGACACCGTGCGGGCGAGGCTGCCCCTGGTCCGCCGCGCGGTCGACGAGCTGCCGGGAGGCGCCGCGCGCGAACGGTTGACCGCGTTCCTCGACGCCGCCGCGGCGACCGCGCCCTCCCGGATGGCGCAGCACTACGTCGAGGTCTTCGATAGGCGCCGCCGCTGCTGTCTTTACCTCACCTGGTGGACCGACGGCGAGACCCGCCGCCGCGGCAGCGCGCTGGCCGCGCTCAAGGCGCGCTACCGCGCCGCAGGCGTCGAGCTCGACACCCCCGAGCTGCCCGACTTCCTGCCTGCGGTGCTCGAGTTCGCCGCCACCGCCGACCTTGCCGACGGCCTGCAACTGCTTCAGGAGCAGCGGCCGGGCATCGAGCTGTTGCGGCTGGCCCTGCTCGATGCGGCCACCCCCTACGCGGGGCCCGTCGAGGCGGTCTGCGCGCTGCTGCCGGGGCCGTCGCCCGCCGACGTCGCCGCGGCGAAAGCCTTGGCCCGCAACGGACCGCCTCGGGAGCAGGTCGGGCTCGAGCTGGCACCGTTCTCGCTGGCACCGGCCGGAGGAACCCGATGAACGCCCTCGACGTACTCCTGTGGGGGGTGCTGCCCTACGTCATGGTCGCCGTGCTGGTCGGTGGCACGATCTGGCGCTACCGCTACGACAAGTTCGGCTGGACCACCCGGTCCTCGGAGCTGTACGAGTCCCGGCTGCTGCGCATCGGCAGCCCGCTGTTCCACTTCGGGCTCCTCGTCGTGATCGTCGGGCACGTGATCGGGCTGATCATCCCGAAGAGCTGGACCGACGCCGTCGGGCTCAGCCAGGAGGCCTACCACGTGCAGGCCCTGCTGCTCGGCGCCGTCGCCGGGTTCTCCACCTTGATCGGGGTCGGCATCCTGGTGTACCGGCGGCGCACCACCGGCCCGGTGTTCATGGCCACCACCCGCAACGACAAGCTGATGTACGCGGTGCTCGTCGCCGCGATCGTCGTCGGGGTGGCCACGACCCTGCTTGGCGCCGCGGGCGGTGAGGAGCACAACTACCGCCTCACCGTGTCGCCGTGGTTCCGGTCGCTGTTCGTGCTGCAGCCCGATGTCGCCGCGATGAGCCAGTCCGGTCTGGCGTTCCAGCTGCACACCCTGATCGGCATGGGCTTGTTCGCGATCTGGCCGTTCACCCGGCTGGTGCACGCCTTCACCGCGCCTGTGCACTACCTGTTCCGGCCCTACATCGTCTATCGCACCCGGCAGGGCGGCGCCGCTGCGCGGCCGCCCCGCCGCGGCTGGGAACGCAGCAGGTGAGCGCCGTGCAGAAGTCCTCCCTCGACGCGCTGGCCCGCGAACTGCTCACCGCGGCCTGCGCGTCATCTGCAGGGCGCGCCGCGCGCACCGTCTACGGCGGTCACGAGCACGTACTCCGCCAGACCGTCATAGCGCTGGCCGCCGGGCGGGTGCTCGCCGAGCACGACAATCCCGGCGAGGCCACCGTTCACGTCCTGCACGGACGGGTCCGCCTGGTCTCCGGCGCCGATTCCTGGGAGGGCAGAAAGGGCGACCTGCTGGTCGTCCCGGACGCCTCGCACAGCCTGGAGGCCGCCGAGAACTCGGCCGTGCTGCTCACGGTGGCGAAGACGGGTCGCTAGTGCCCTCCCGATAGGGCCTCTTGGCCGGTCCGCCCACGGCCCGGCCCGCGCTAGTCTCGACTTTCGCACGATCCGCGTAGGGCGGCAGTCACCTGTCCGCTCGAGGAGTCCGGCGATGATCTCAGACAGGTCCCGGCCGATCGTTGAGGCGACGCTGCCCGTGGTGGGGGAGCACATCGGGGAAATCGCAAGACGCTTCTACGAGCATCTCTTCTCCAACCACCCGGAGTTGCTCGACGGCACCTTCAACCGCGGCAACCAGGTCGACGGTTCCCAGCAGCAGGCGCTGGCCGGGTCGGTCGCAGGCTTCGCCTCCGCGTTGGTGGCCACACCCCGTCGGCTGCCGGAGAAGCTGCTGTCGCGAATCGCGCACAAGCACGCCTCGCTGGGCATCCGGGCCGATCAGTACCAGGTCGTCCACGACAATCTGATGTGGGCCATCGTGGACGTGCTGGGCGATGCGGTCACGCCGGAGGTCGCGGCGGCGTGGGACGAGGTCTACTGGCTGATGGCCAATACGCTGATCAACCAGGAGCGGGGCCTGTACAGCGCGCGCGGGGTGCGGCCGGAGACGGTGTGGCGGCAGTGGCAGGTCGAGAAGAAGATCCGGGAGACCGACGACGTCGTGACCTTCGTGGTGAAGCGGATCGACGACCGGCTGGTGAAGACCTCGCTGCCCGGGCAGTACGTGAGCGTACTGATGTCGATGCCGGACGGGATGCACCAGCCGCGCCAGTACAGCCTGACTCGCGCCGACGACGGCGACCACCGTCAGTTCTCGGTCAAGCGGGTGCACGGCGACGGGAAACCCGCCGGTGAGGTCTCGACGCTGCTGCACGACGCGGTCGTCGTGGGCGACGTGCTCACCCTGTCACTGCCCTTCGGTGACGTCGTGCTCGACGACGCCGGGCGTCCGGTTGTGTTCATCAGCGCCGGGATCGGCATCGCCCCGATGGCCGGGATGCTGTCGCACCTGGTCGCGGCAGGCTCCGGGCTGCGGATCATGCTCCTCCACGCCGATGTGCACGAGCGCTCGTTCGCGTTGCGCCGCCAAGTCGTCAGCGACGTCCTGGCGTTGAGCAACGCCTCGATCCACCTCTGGTACGAGAAGGGCACCGGCAGCAACGAGCCTGTTGACGGGGTCCACTCCGGGATGATGGACCTGACCGACGTCAAGTTGCCCGATAACGCCTGGTACTACCTGTGCGGGCCGATGCCGTTCCTCCAGGCGGTGCGTAGCGCTCTGATCGAACAGGGGGTGGCACCCCGCGACATCCAGTACGAGGTGTTCGGCCCGGATCTGTGGCAGGCAGATCTCGACTAGCACGTCCTGCGTCGGAAACGTCACACGACGGATCGCTCCCTTCGTCTCGTAACGCGACGAGGGCGCTCGTGGCCGCGACCTGAGGTCCGCCGGAATCACGGCGCGGCGATACCGCAGGTGTTTTTGGCGTACGTGATGAGTCGTGCTCGGATCGGCGCTTTCCCGACGCGGCCGGATGTGGTCTCCTGATTTGAAACACCCGACATAATCCGGCAGCACCACCAACAGTCCCCGGCGATCCCTGGTCGCCGGGCGAGCTCAATTGCTGGGCTCGCAGGTGGCGCAGGCCGTCGCGGGTCGCCGCACGTCGTCGCCGCCGCCATGATCGGATCACCGCGTTTTCGTGCTTCGGGTTCGGCAGGCCGTGCCGCGCAATCTCGATCGAATGATGAAACCAGATCCGAGCCGAGTTTACGGCGCTGGAGAACACGAAATACTATCTTGAGGAGTACGGAAATGAAGTACGCTCCGCCCGGCCATGCCGACAGCATCGTCACGGTCGCGCCGCGGTATGAGAACTTCATCGGCGGCAAGTGGCTGGCCCCGACGCAGGGCAAGTACCGCGCCGATCTGTGCCCGGCCACGGGACGACCGATCACCGAGGTTGCGCACTCCACGCCCGAGGACGTCGAACTCGCGTTGGACGCCGCGCACGCGGCGAAGGACGCGTGGGGTGAGAAGTCGGCGACCGAGCGCGCCGAGGTGCTCAACGCCATCGCGGACGCGATCGATGCGAACAAGGAGATGCTTGCCGTCGCCGAGAGCTGGGAGAACGGCAAGCCGGTCCGCGAGACGTTGAATGCCGACCTGCCGCTGGTCGTCGATCATTTCCGGTACTTCGCGGCGGCCGCCCGCGCGGAGGAGGGCACGTCGACCGAGATCGACAAGGATCTCGTCGCGTATCACTTCCGCGAGCCCCTCGGCGTGGTCGGACAGATCATTCCGTTCAATTTCCCGTTGCTCATGGCGGCCTGGAAACTGGCCCCCGCATTGGCCGCGGGGAACTGCGCGATCCTCAAGCCCGCCTCGCCGACCCCGTGGTCGATCCTGAAACTGGTCGAGGTGATCGAGGACGTCGTCCCGCCCGGCGTGATCAACGTCGTCACGGGCCCCGGCGCCGAGGTCGGCAAGGCGTTGGCCGCGAACCCGCGCATCGCGAAGATCTCCTTCACCGGTGAGACGGTGACCGGACGGCTGATCATGCAGTACGCGGCGCAGAACATCATTCCGAGCACCGTCGAGCTCGGCGGCAAGTCGCCCAACATCTTCTTCTCCGACGTCATGGCCCAGGACGACGAGTTCCTGGACAAAGCGGTCGAGGGCCTCGTGCTGTTCGCGTTCAACAAGGGCGAGGTCTGCACGTCCCCGTCGCGGGCCCTGGTCCAGGAGGACATCTACGAGGCGTTCATGGCTCGGTGTCTCGAGCGGATCGCCGCGATCACGCAGGGCGACCCCCTCGACACCGACACCCAGCTCGGCCCGCAGGTGTCCGCGCAGCAAATCGAGAAGATCGCCTCCTACGTCGAGATCGGGCGCAACGAGGGTGCCGAGGTGCTGATCGGCGGCGAGCGCACGAACCTCGGTGGCGAGTTCGCCGACGGCTACTTCTTCCAGCCGACCGTGCTCAAGGGCGACAACAAGATGCGCGTCTTCCAGGAGGAGATCTTCGGGCCGGTCCTGGCCGTCACCACGTTCACCGACGACGCCGAAGCGCTCGCGATCGCCAACGACACCCTCTACGGCCTCGGTGCCGGAGTCTGGACACGCGACGGCACCCGCGCCTACAAGATGGGCCGCGCCATCAAGGCGGGCCGGGTGTGGACGAACTGCTATCACCAGTACCCCGCCGGGGCCGCGTTCGGCGGATACAAGATCTCCGGCATCGGCCGGGAGAACCACCGGATGATGCTCGATCACTACAGCGAGACGAAGAACCTGCTCGTCAGCTACGACCCCAAGCCGCTCGGGCTGTTCTGAGACCGCGGTGTCTGACACACCGCCTCAGACGCGGATTTCGGTCACCCCGGCGGCGAGCCAGGCGATCACCCGCCTGCTCGCCGACCGGGGTGCGCCGGTGATGTTCGTGCAATCCGGTGGCTGCTGCGCGGGCAGCACGCCGATGTGCTTTCCCGCGGGCGAGTTCCTCGTCGGTGACAACGACGTTCTCCTCGGCGAGATCGAGGGGTGCCCGTTCTACATCGATGCCGGTCTCGACCGCGCATGGCATCAGGACAGGTTCATCCTCGACGTCGCGACAGGCCCGGCCGAGGGCTTTTCCCTGCCGGCGGGCGACGACCTGCATTTCATCATCCGTTCTCCCGCGTGCGAGACCTCGCACCGCGTGGACCACGAACTCAGGAGGCTCACATGACCGTCTATGCACCCCCCGGCCAAGCGGGAAGTCCCGCCGACGTCCAGGCTCGATACGACAACTGGATCGGCGGCGAGTTCGTCGCGCCGGTGGACGGCAAGTACTTCGAGAACCCGTCGCCGGTGACCGGGCAGGTCTACTGCGAGGTAGCCCGCTCGACGGCGGCGGACGTCGAACTGGCCCTCGATGCCGCACACGCTGCCGCGCCTGCGTGGGGCAAGACCTCGGCCGGGGAACGTGCCCTGGTCCTGAACAAGATCGCAGACCGGATCGAGGAGAACCTCGAGCAGCTCGCCGTGATCGAGACGTGGGACAACGGCAAGCCGGTGCGGGAATGCCTCGCCGCCGATCTGCCGCTGGCCGTCGACCACTTCCGCTACTTCGCAGGCGCCATCCGCGCGCAGGAGGGCGGCCTCTCCCAGGTCGACGAGGACACCGTCGCCTACCACTTCCACGAGCCGCTCGGCGTCGTCGGGCAGATCATCCCCTGGAACTTCCCGCTGCTGATGGCGGTCTGGAAGCTCGCACCTGCGCTCGCCGCGGGGAACGCG
>Ga0207645_10004464_pt1 | contig 10355 bp, 8 predicted proteins | sample KBSM53metaG_FD_184331 | JGI IMG/M metagenome (GOLD analysis project Ga0207645, IMG submission 184331) | Miscanthus rhizosphere microbial communities from Kellogg Biological Station, Michigan, USA - KBS M5-3 metaG (SPAdes) (version 2) | ecosystem: Host-associated > Plants > Roots > Rhizosphere >...
GCATGATGAGGCCCACGCCGATGATGATGATGCGGATTGCGGCGAGCTGGTCGGAATCGATGCCTGGGATCAGGTCCTTCACGAACCGCGAGCCTTCGAGCAGCAGCATGACCACCGCCGCGCCCCAGATCGTGCCGCGATGCGCGCCGCGCCCGCCAGCGATCACCGCCATGAAAGCATAGGCAATCACGATGTTCGAGAATTGCGTCGGATCGATGTACTGGTAATAAAAAGCGTGCAGCGAGCCGGCGAGGCCGATGAACGCGCCGCCGATCGCGAATATGCGCACTCGCGCCCACAGCACGTGCTTGCCGAGCGTCGCGGCGACCACGTCGTCTTCGCGCACCGCGCGCATCACGCGGCCGAACGGCGAACGCGCGATTGCATTCATAAACCACAGCGTGCCCAATAACAGCGCCACCGAGAGTCCCAGCATGAAGTACTGATAGTACTCGGGCGGCACGACGTCGCCGAGCGGCCGCGGTATGCCTGTCAGGCCGAGCGCGCCCTTGGTCAGCCAGTCTTCGTTCAGCGCGACCAGGCGCAGCATCTCGCCGACGCCCAGCGTGACGATCGCGAAGTAATCCTCTTCCGTCACCCGTAACGTCACGAATGCGACGATGCCGCACACGACCGCCACGATGACCATCGCGCCGACGGTCGCGAAAAACGTATTCATGCCGGCTTTCAGCATCAACAACGCGCAGGCATAGGCGCCAAGCGCGTAGAGTCCGGCCAGCCCGAAATTGACCATGCCGCCGAGCCCCCACTGAAAATTCAGCGCGAGCGCGAGTATCGCCGAGAAGCATACGACGATCGAGATCAGGATCAGAAACGAAATCATTCGCGGCTCAAATTCTGCTTATTTTCGGATGTAGGGCTGGCCAAACAAGCCTTGCGGGCGAAAGACGAGAATCAGCGCGATCACGCACAGCGGAATGCCAATCCGGTAATTGGGTGGAATCACCAGCGTCGACAGCTCGCTGACAATGCCGATGATCAGCGCGCCGACGAATGCGCCGAGCGGGCTGCCGAGACCGCCGAGGATCGCCGCGGCGAACACTGCGATCAGATAGCTCGACCCCATCGGCGGCTCGAGCGCGCGGTCCATGCCGATCAGCACGCCGCCGATCGCGAGCAGCATGCCGGCGATGAACCACGTCCAGCGAATGATGCGCGGACTCTCGATGCCGCGCACGAGCGCCAGCGCCGGATTGTCCGACACGGCGCGCATCGCGCGGCCGATCGGCATCCGCGTGAGCAGCACGTACATCGCGATCATCGCGAGCGTCGAAACACCGATAATGATCATCTGCTCGCGGTTCATGCGTATGTCCAAAAACCGGAACGGCCGCGCCAGCTCGATCGCGAAACTGCGCGCGGTGTTGCCGTAGGCCAGGCGCGCGATGTTTTCGAGCACGAAGCCCAGGCCCAGCGAAGCGACCATCAGCGTGATCGACCCGCGCTCGCGCAGCGGCTTGAACGTCAGGTAGTCGACCACGATCAGAAATCCGCCAAACGCCACCGCCGCCACCGCCGTTGCCACCAGCAGCGGCCAGCCAAGCTGCACGTTCAGCGCGAAGACGACATAGGCAGCCAGCGTCATCATCGCGCCAACCGCGAAGTTGGGAAATTTCAGCACGCCGAACAGCAGCGTGATCGCGAGCGCCGGCAGGGTGACGATGATGCCCGTGACGAAGCCGTTGAATGCGGTCTGCAGCATCAGGCGAGCGCCGCCTGTTCGCGCGCATCGCCGAGATACAGGCTATGCAGGTCCTGCATGCCGAGCACTTCGCCCGCCGCCGCACACAGGCGGACGCGGCCGTTCGCCATCACGAGGCAGGTGTCGGAAATTCGCAGCGCCTCGGTCGCGTTTTGCTCAATCATGAAAATCGACACGCCGCGCGCGTTCACCTGCTGCACGGTGGCGAAAATGTCCGCCATGTATTTGGGCGACAGGCCGGCCGACGGCTCGTCGAGCATCAGCACTTTGGGCTGCACCGTGAGTGCGCAGGCGAATGCGAGCATCTGGCGCTGACCGCCCGAGAGATTGCCGGCGAGCGCGCGGAATTTTCCCGGCAGCTCGGGAAACAGCGCGAGCAGCTCATCGTCGATTACTTTGCCGTTCTTTTTCGGCGCGCGCCCGCCGCTCATGAACTCGCGCGCAATCTGCAGGTTCTCGAGCACGGTCAGGTTGCGGAACACGTTGTATTCCTGCGGCACGTACGACATGCCGGCCATCACGCGCTTGGGCGCGCTCATCTCGTTCAGACGCGCGCCGGCGAGCACGATCTCGCCCTGGCGCACGGGCAGGAGACCGGCGAGCGTCTTGATCAGCGTCGATTTGCCCGAGCCATTCGGGCCGATTACGGTGATGATCTTGCCCTCCGGCAGCGCGGCGTCTATGCCTTTGAGGATGTCCCCCGCGCCGTAGCCCGCGTGGAGTCCGGAAACTGTGAGGATGTCGCTCATGCCTCCGCCTCCATCACGATATCGTAAACAGCAACACCGAATTGTCGGCGTCCGGTGTCACTCGCCTTGGTCGCATCCCCGCAAGCGGGGCCCCTGCTCTCGGGCTCATGCCACTTTACCAAGATACGCGTGCATCACGTCGCGATTCGACACGACTTCGTTGTACGTGCCCGACATCAGCGTGCGCCCTTCGGCGAGCACATAGATCGGGCTGCAGAGTTCGGCGATCACGTCCATGTCGTGCTCGATGATGACGAGCGTCAACCCGCCTGCGCGTAATTTGGCGATCACTTCGCCGAGCGTCTTGCTCATCAGCGGGCTGACACCGGCCGTCGGCTCGTCGAGCAGGATCAGCTTGGGCGCGAGCATCAACGCGCGCGAAATTTCCAGCAGCTTCTTCTGGCCGCCGGAGAGGTTCCTGGCCGGCTCGTTGGCGAGCGGCCACAGGCTGACCTGCTCGAGCAAGCCGCGTGCGCGGCCGATTGCTTCCTCCTGCTCGGCGCGCACCGCGCGCGGCGCGAAAAAGTTGCGCCATACGTGCTCGCCGCCCTGCGCAGGCGCAGCAAGCAGCATGTTTTCGAGTACGGTGAGCTCACCGAGCTCGCGCGATATCTGGAAGGTGCGCACGAGGCCCAGCCGCGCAAGCTGGTCGGGACGCCGTCCACCGATGTCATGGCCGTCGAATGCAAGCGTGCCGGAATCCGGCGCGAACAGTCCGCCGAAGATATTGAAAAGGGTCGATTTGCCGGCGCCGTTGGGGCCGATGATGCCGGTAATGCTTTGTGCGCCGATTTCGATGCTGCAGCCGTTCAAGGCCTGGAAGCCGCCGAAGGATTTCGAAACGTTGTGCGCGCTCAGCATAAACGGCGGGAAATCCTGAATCTGCAAGGTTACGGCGTCGCGTAACGACGTCCACCCGTACTCTGCTTAGTTGTAAAAAGGCTGCTTTTTCAGCTTAACCGCAATACCGTGGACGGTGGAAAAAACTTTTCATGATGTCCGTTATCACTATCGTTTATGGGGCGATCAGGGAACCCACGCCGCATCCGTGCTTTCCCGCACGCCACCGTCGAGCCATATTTTGCGCACGACGTTTTCCATTGCCGCGATCACCGGGTCGCTCGCGCGTTCGCGCAGATAAATGAACGACAGCGCGGTGGTCGGCCGCGCCTTGCGCCACACGCAGACTTCGCCCGCGCTTTGCGCGGCGAACGCCATGTCCTCGCGCATGAGCCCCAGCCCGACGCCCGCGGTAATCAACGTACGGATCGTCTGCTCCTGGTCGGCCTCGACCACCTTGAACGGCTCGAGTTTATGGTGCGCGAACATTTCATTCACCATCTGCAGGTGCGGTGACATTTTCGGCGCCCGTATCCACGGCAATGCGGCGATTTCAGCCCAGTCCGCATTTTCTATTTTGGGCTTCCAGGCGGGCGGTGCGACGACGCGGTAGGCCATCTCGGTCAACTGCACCGCCTGCACGTGCGGCAACGTCACGCGCCCCATGCAGAACGCCGCGTCCAGCACCGCGTTGCTCACGTTTTCGATCGCCCACGTCGAGATGCCGTGCTGCAACTGGATCTCGAGCCACGGGTAGCGATCGAGCACCGCACTCATGAACTGTCCGAGCCGGATGAACGAAGGATCGAGGATGGTACCGACGCTGGCCTTGCCCGCGAGCTGCCCCTGCAGGCCGTGCGCATGGTTGCGAAAATCGCCAACCACCGCCAGGATCGCCTTCGCTTTCGGCAGCAGCGCCTGCCCCGCCTTCGTCAGCGTTACACCGCTCGCGCTGCGCTCAAACAACTTGAGATTCAGCGTTTCTTCGAGAGACTTCAGATGACCGCTGACCGCGGGCTGGGTGACGTGCAGCAGCAATGCAGCCTTGGTCAGGTTGCCATGCTCGGCAACCGTCACGAACGTGCGTATTTGATAGATTTCCATCGGATTGGTCGCGCCCGCGCGGGTTATCCGCATGGCACGCAACCGAATCTAACACCCGTGCGCCTCATCGGCAAACGACCTTCGCGCCCGTGCGCCGGCCGGATTTTTGCGGCGCAATAAAGTCAGCCGCGGTAACCCCGATGGCCCGCGTCGCGCAACCACAGCCGCACCAGATAACGTCTGAGCTCAGGCTCGACGTGATCGGTAAACGCGGTACGGCTATGCCCGATCTCTCGATTGTTCACGTATTGAATCTGGCCCGGCTGCATGTAATGCTCTGCGATCAGCTCGGGACGGGAGAAGACTTCGTCGAGCGCGGCGGTCGCCGCCGCGGTAAGCGCGTCGACCGGTTCGCCGCGCATCGCGAACGCGTTCTTAACCTGGTAGGGCGCAAGCCGCGCGCGCAAGCGGCCATCGTATTCGAACATCGGCGCGGAAAAAATCGGATGCTCGCCCGGAAAATGCTCTTTCTGCCGGTCGAACGGAAACGGCTGATAAAACCGCGGCAGCAAATCGCGATAGTCGGCGAGCAGGCAGTTGTGCGCCGTCTGGAAACTGATGGCACGGCTCAAGCCGCCGGATAGCGCCTGGCGCAAGCAAAACAAGCCGACGATTTCCGGCATCGTCTGGTTGTACGCGTTGTCGTTGTGAAACGTGAGATCGACATTGGTCTTGTCGGGACGCACCCCGGAGCCGGGCAGCGCCTGCATTCCGGTATCGTGCACGTCGTAGATCATCGTGCCATCGAGCTTCTGCGCGACCGGGCGCGCGATCAACGACGAGAACAACCAGTACAGCGCTTTCACTTCGTCCGGCGTCTTGCCGTCCAGCGGAATACGGTCGACCACGGCGAATGACACGCCCTCCTTCAAGGCACTGCGCACGCGGATTGCGAGCGCGCGACACGCCGACAGTTCGAACATGTCGGGTGTCAACAACAGCAGCGGCAGCGGATAGGCGCGCATGTCTTCGGCTGCCGCCAACAACTCCCGCACGCATGTGTCGTCAAGCCTGAAGAGCCAGTCGCACTCCTGCAGGCTCGATTTCACCCACGCCTGCTTGCCGTCGATGCGATGCGTGAGCATCGCGGAAGGATTTTCCCGCTGCATAGTCTTCACCGTCTGCGTCAATATCTCGCAGGACGCGAAGCAAGTCCTGTGCCGCGGCAGCACTAAAAGTTAGCGGCGTGACGCAGGCGCGCAATTTCAAACAATTATTTGAGCTAAGCAATGCGACAGGAGCCAAACATCGCGCTGAATGTTGGCCCCCGAATTGTGCGCGCCGCCCCGGCGCGCACCAATCTCAAGCATGACCTACGTCAGGCGGCGAGCCACGACTTGTTCGGATCCTTGGTCGCGCCGGTTTCCAGCGCGTGCAGAATCTTGCGCACGATCAGGATCGACTTGTCCGAGCGCAGATGCACTTCCGAATACCCGTCCTCCGCGAACGCAAACATCTTCTGCTGTCGCTCGAGCGCCCACCGGTCCTGGTCGACCACTATGGGAAACATTTCCTTCATGAGTTCCATCGTCGTCTTGCTCGGGTCCAGGCCCTTCTGCCCTTTCGGCACTGTGATGGTCCAGCGCCAGATGTGGCTCACCTCGTCGATCGGCGTGTGCGAGTGATGCAGGATGTAGCCGCGCTCAGCCGCAGTATCGAGCTGGCCCGGCGGCGCGCAACGCAGCCGCACGCGTGTGAGCCCCGGATTCGACATCTGGTGCGTGTGTATGCGATCGACAACGTCATAACCAAACCAGTCGACTAAAAAAGGCGGATGCTTGTAGTTCTTCACGTCGCGCACAGTCTTCAGCGACGGGTTGCCGTCGACCTCCTGCTCGATGAACTCGATCGGGATCTTGCTGTTGGCAAGATCGCCGATGTTGCCGTCGTGCAGCGGATAGAAATGCGTAATGTCGAGCAGGTTCTCGATCAGCAGCAGATAGTTCGCGGGGACGTGAATCGGCGGACAGGTGTAGTTGTCCCATTCTTCGCTGACAAACTCCGGCGTGCGCGGCGGCCGCGCCTTGCCCATCTTGTCAGGGTCGCCCGGCCATACCCACACGACGCCGTCCTGCTCGATGACCGGAAACGGCTTCAACTTGGCGCGCGACGGAATCGGCACGTCCATCTGCGACGGTATGGCCACGCACTTGCCGTTGCCGTCGTAGGTGAAGCCGTGGTACGCGCATTCGAGCGTGCCGTTAGCAAGTATCTTGCCGCACGACAGCGGCATACGCTTGTGCACGCAGCGGTCGTCGAACGCGACGACTTTGCCTTCGTCCGTGCGCCAGATCACGATCGGTTTCTTGGCGATCACCATGCCGTGCAATTGGTTGGTTTCAAATTCCGGTGCCATGCCGGCGACGTACCAGGCGTTGGTCACAAAACTGTTGGCTATCATAAAATCCTCCTGTTGCAGTGCGGCCCTCTCATGGGAGCGCCGCCTCAACCGTCAAGATACCCCAACGCCACGCACGCCGCGAACGAGATTGGTTATCCGCCATATAAGGATACGTAATGACCGCGCGGCGATGCGCAGCGAACTGAAAATACGAAACCGGACGCAATCCGGTTTCGCACGACGCGCCCCTCGCCCTCCGGGAGAGGGGTTGGGGGTGAGGGATCGAGCGATAGCAAGTAAAGCTCGATAAAATAGAAGCTTCCCCGCTTCCACGGATGCAAGATGAGCCCACCCTCCGCGAACGGCCCGCTGGCCGGCCTTAAAATTCTCGAGTTCGGCCAGATCGCCGCCGGCCCGTTCGCCGGTTCGCTGCTCGCCGATCTCGGCGCGGACGTCGTCAAGGTCGAGAAGCCCGACGGCGGCGACGACATGCGCCGCTGGCCGCCGATGAGCGCGGGGCCCGACGGTCCCGACTACAGCGAGAATTTTGCGTCGGTCAATCGGAATAAAAGAAGCATCGCGGTCGACCTCAAAGATGCGGCGCAGGTCGCGCGCCTGCGCAAGTTATGCGAGCAGGCCGATGCGATCATCGAGAATTTCCGCCCCGGCGTGCTCGACCGCCTGGGGCTCGGCTATAAAACGCTGAGCGCGGTCTCGCCGAAACTCGTTTACTGCTCGATCAACGGGTACGGGCACACCGGTCCCTATGCATCGAAAGGAGCGTTCGACGCGACCGTACAGGGCATGAGCGGACTCATGAGCGTGACCGGCGAAAGCGATGGCCCCCCGGTGAAAGCCGGCGTGCCCGTCGGCGATTTCGGCGCGGGTTTGTACGGCGCCTTTTGCGTGACTGCCGCCATTTTGCAAGCGAAGCAGACCGGGCGCGGCGCGTTCATCGACTGCTCGATGCTCGCCGGCCTGCTCGGTATCGCCGCGCTGCAGACGAGCGAATATTTCGGCACCGGTAAAACGCCGCGGCGTCTCGGCTCGGCTCATCCGCGCTCGGCGCCATATCAGGGTTATCAGGCGAGCGACGCGCCGTTCATGATCGCGGCCGGCAACGATAAATTGTGGATAGATGTATGCGAAGCGGTTGGCATGCCGCAGTTGAAAGAGGACCCGCGCTTCGCGACCAACACGCTGCGTGCCAAAAACCAGCACGCGCTTGAGCAAATACTCCAGCCGGTGTTTTCCACGCGCACCAAAGCCGAGTGGCTCGCCGAGCTCGACCGCCGCGGCGTGCCGTGCGCGCCAATCAACACGTATCCGGAAATACTCAACGACCCGCATGTCCAGTTCAACCAGCTCGTGCGCGACATGACGCTGCCGAACGGCAAGCAGACGAAAACCGTCGCGTTCCCGATGAAAATATCCGGCTATGAATTCAGCGTCTACCGCCATCCGCCGGAATTGGGCGAGCATAACGACGAGGTCTACGCCGAGTGGCTCGCCGGTAAATAATCCCCAGGAAATATTCATGGCACGAGTGAGCGACGTCCCGCCCGAGCAGGTTCCCGCCGACGTGCGTGCGACGTACGAGAAATTCGCGAACGGCTACGGGCCGTTCCGCAACCAGGTCGGCGTGTTCGCGCACGTGCCGGTGTCGGTCAAGCACTTGATGGGCATGCTGCTCGAGCTGCGCGAGCAGAGAAACGTCCCCTATCGCTATATCGAGCTCGCGATTGTCGCGGTCTCGAAGCTCAACGAATGCCATTACTGCGTCGCGCATCACAAGCCGCTGCTGACGATCGAAGGCCTGTCGTCGGAGGGCGTCGACCGCGTGCTCGATTACGAAAACCATCCGGAGTTCGACGAGGTGGACAAGCTGGTAGTCGAATACACGATGCAAGTCACCAACACGCCGCAGCGCATCCGCGACCGGATGTTCGAGCGCCTGCGCGCGCATTTCAGCGAGGCGCAGATCGTCGAGCTCACACTGCGCATCGCGCTGTGCGGATTTTTCAACCGCTTCAACGACGCATTGATGATAGACGCCGAGCCAGACTCGCATCCGTAATAAACGAGGCGCCGCCGGCTTTAAGCTCCGGCGGCGCGCGTCAGTTCGCTGCGGCTATTCTTACTTGTCGTCCTTCTTGTCGTCTTTCCTGCGCTCGCCTTTGTCCGGCGCTTTGCCGGCGTCGGGCTTCGGCGCTGGCGCTTTTTGCGCTTCGGGCGGTGGTGCCGGTGGCTTCGGCGGCGGTGGCGCCGCAGCCGGCGGTGGTGCCGGTGGCGGCTTCGGTGCTCGTGGCGGTGCCGTAACCGGTGGCGGTGGCGGTTTCGGCGCAACGGGCGGCGGCGGCGGCGGTGCAACCGTAGGAGCCGGCGGTGGCGGCGGCGCAACCGGTGCTGGCGTCGGCGCAGGCGGCGGCTTCGGCGCAACCGGCGGTGCCGACGGCGGTGGTGGCGGCGCTTTGGGCGGATCCGGCTGTGCTTTGGGCGGCTCAGCCGGTGCTTTTGGCGCTTCCGGTGGCCGCGGTGCGATCGCCGCAGGCTGGTCGGCCTTGCGCTCTTCCCGCGGTTGTTGTCTGCGCTCGTCGCGACGACGCCCGGTATCCGGCGGCGGCAAAGGTGCTTTCTGCGCTTCCGGCGGCGGCGCTTTGGGCGGCTCGGGCGGCGCGGCCTTGGGCGCCGGCGGCGTCACGATTGCAGGCGGTTGCCGGACGGGCTGCGCGGGCGTCGGCGTAACTGCCGGCGCTTCCGGCGGCCGCAGTGCGCTCGCTGGCGGCGGCGGTGCAGCAAGCGGAGGTTGCGGTCCCTTTTGCGTGTCGGGCGAGCGTGATCTGCGGCCCTCGAATGGCGAGTCCTTTCTTTCGTCGCCGCGTTGCTGCCCCTTGGGCGGCTCGGCGGGTGGCGTGCCCTTCTGAATTTCGGGTGCGCGCGGCCCTTTGCCGTCGAACGGCCTGCCCTTTTGCGCGTCGCTACGCGGTTGTTCCGCCGGCGTCGGCGCGGGCGCCTGTCCTTTCGGTGACTCAGGCGGCGCTGCGCTCTTCGGCGCTTCCGGCGGCGGCGAACCTTTTTGCGCGGTGGGCGGCGGCAATCCTTTGCCTTCACCTCCCTGCGGACCGGTGGGTCGCGTGTCGCGCTCCCTGTCGCGTCGGCGCGGAGCATCCTGGGCAACCGCCGGCTTCGGGGGTGGCGAGACTTGCGGCTGCTGCGACGGAGCAACGACCTTGACCGCCGGCGCAGTCACTGGCGCAGCGGGTTTGACCGCCGAAAGTGCTGCCGCATCGAGCGGCCTGCCGGGTTGTGCCGCGAGTCCGCGCTCGCGCGCGGCAAATGGCGCCGGCGCTGCAGGCGGCCGCTCCTTCGCGACGACTGGACGATTGCGCCCTTCCGACGGCGGTCTGCGTCCCGCGGGCGCTCCGCCTTGCACGCTAGCCTGGACCGGTGCGATCGCAGCAACCGGCGTTACCGGGGCCCTCGCCGCCGTGTCGCGCGGCATTTCGACGCGCGACTTGCCGGCATGACGCGATTGCGCGAACGCCGCGGCGGGAACGGCGACGACCGCGCCGGGAACGCGCTGGTTCACGTAAGTCAC
>Ga0207645_10004467_pt1 | contig 10350 bp, 8 predicted proteins | sample KBSM53metaG_FD_184331 | JGI IMG/M metagenome (GOLD analysis project Ga0207645, IMG submission 184331) | Miscanthus rhizosphere microbial communities from Kellogg Biological Station, Michigan, USA - KBS M5-3 metaG (SPAdes) (version 2) | ecosystem: Host-associated > Plants > Roots > Rhizosphere >...
GAGCCCGAGGGTTAGCTCAACTGCGCCGGAGCGCCCGGCGCGGCCTCGGCGTCGACGCCTTGCAGGTGTGCTTCGCCGCCGCTGAGCTGTGGTCAGCCGGGGACGGGCTTGCGCGCCGCGGCATAGACGGCGGAGACGTCGATCGGCAGGGGGCGGATCTGGAGGCGGCCGGAGTCGATCCGCAATACAGGTTCGTATCGTGAGTTTGTTCTTTCTTCCCGTAGTCGACGGTGCGCACCCATCGCTTCTGGCCGTCGCGGCGGTCAAAGCAGTGCCGGCGGCACCGGTTCCGGAACCGGCTGCACCCGCACCGGCCGCCGCACCTGCTGCGCCTGTCGAAGAGATCGTGGCGCTGCCGGCCCTGATGCACCACCGTCCTGTGCGCTCAGGTCAGAAGATATACGCGCGTCATCGCGATCTCGTCGTTACGAGCGCAGTCGGCGCCGGCGCCGAAGTGATGGCGGACGGCTGCGTGCACGTCTACGGCACGCTGCGCGGCCGGGCGATGGCCGGCGTGCGCGGCGAAGTGAGCGCGCGAGTGTTCTGCCACGAATTCCACGCCGAGCTGGTGTCCATCGCCGGCGTGTTCCGAGTTTTCGAGACCATCCCGCCGGACCTGGCGGGCAAACCCGTGCAGGCGTGGCTCGACGGCGACGACCTGCGTTTTGGGAGGATAGGCCATGACTGAAGCGACTAGCGAAACCGATCTGGTGCTCGACGTGACGTCCGACGAAGCGTCGGTCGCCGTTGCGCCCGCCCGCGCTGCCGAGCGCGCGCGCGCGGCCGATGGACCAGCGGCTCGCAAAGCGGCGCGAACCGCCGAGATCATCGTGGTGACGTCCGGCAAGGGCGGTGTCGGCAAGACGACCACGTCGGCCAGCCTGGCCTGCGGCCTTGCCCGGCGCGGCAAGCGCGTGGCGGTCATCGACTTCGATATCGGCCTGCGCAACCTCGACCTGGTGATGGGTTGCGAGCGCCGCGTGGTCTACGACTTCGTCAACGTGATCAACGGCGACTGCACGCTCAAGCAGGCACTCATCAAGGACAAGCGGATCGAGACGCTGTTCGTGCTGGCTGCGTCGCAGACGCGCGACAAGGACGCGCTCTCCGCGGAAGGCGTGCGCCGCGTGCTCGACGACCTGAGCGCGGACGGCTTCGACTACATCATCTGCGACTCGCCCGCCGGCATCGAGAAGGGCGCGCACCTCGCGATGTACTACGCCGACCGCGCCGTCGTGGTGGTCAACCCCGAAGTCTCCTCGGTGCGCGACTCCGACCGCATCCTCGGCCTGCTGGCCAGCAAGACGGAGCGTGCCGAGAAGGGCGGCAAAGGCATCATCGAGCACCTGCTGCTGACGCGCTACAGCCCGCGGCGGGTCGCGACGGGCGAGATGATGAGCGTCGGCGACGTGAAGGAGATCCTCGGTCTCGACGTGGTCGGTGTCATTCCGGAGTCCCCGGACGTGCTGACGGCGTCGAACGCCGGCACGCCGGTGATCCTGAACGCGGAGAGCGACGTGGCGCGCGCGTACGACGATGCGGTCACCCGGCTGCTCGGCGAGTCCGTGCCGCTGCGCTTCATCGAAGAACCCAAGAAGGGCCTGTTCGCCCGCATGTTCGGAGGCTAATTACGATGGACCTGCTGTCAATTTTTCGCCGCAGGCCGCCGAGCGCGAACATCGCCAAGGAACGCCTGCGAATCATCGTCGCCCAGGAGCGCAGCACGCGCGGCGGGCCGGACTACCTGCCGGTCCTGCGCAGCGAGCTGCTGCACGTCATCCGCAAGTACGTGAACGTCGACGTCGAAGCGATCCAGGTCAACTTCGAGCGCGACGGCGGACACGAGGTGCTGGAGCTCTCGGTGGCGCTGCCGGAACGACCGGTGGTGCCAGCGTCGATGCCGGAGCCGGCCTGAGCTATCTTCTCGCGCTGAGCGGCTCGGCCCTGTCGCCGAGCCCGCCGCCGACGGCGAGCGCGAGGTCGACCGTGTTCAACAGCGCATCGCGCTGCGCGGCTACCAGGTCGATCTGCGCCTGGAACAGGCCACGGCGCACATCCAGCAAGTCGATGTACGCGATGTCGCCCTGCGTGTAGCGCAGCTCCGCCAACTCCGTCGCCCGCGCCAGCGACGCGACCTGCTCTGCATTCGCATCCCGCACACCGACGATCACGGCCTGACCCTGCAGAGCATCGAGCACCTCGCGGAAGGCCGACTGCACGGTCCGCGAATACTCCGCTTTGCGCTGCTCGCGCACCGCTTTGGTCCGCGCGACATTCGCGCTCAGGCGCCCGCCCTCGAACAGAGGCTGCAGGATGCTGCCCGACGCCGACCAGGCTTCCGCGGGCTTCGTGAACAAGTCGCCCAACTCGGTGCTGACTGAGCCGAACAGCCCGGTCAGGCTGATGTTCGGGAACATTTCGGCCCGCGCCACGCCGATGTCGGCGGCCGCCGATTCCAGCGATGCTTCCGCGGCTCCGATGTCGGGCCGCCGTTCCAGCACCGATGAAGGCAGCGCGGCCGGCAACGTGATCGCGGGCGGCAGCGCCAGGCCCTGCACGGAAATGGCAGCGTCGACCAGGTCTTTTGGCGAGCGGCCCAGCAGGATGCCGAGCGCGTTGGTGCGCTCGATGACCTCGCGTTCGAGCTGGTGGACGGACACGCGAGTCGCCGCGGCATCGGCTTCGGCACGCTTGAAGGTGAATTCGTCGCTCTCGCCGGCATCGAAGCGGATCTTTTCCAGTCGCACCGATTCCTCGCGGGTCGACAGCGTCTCGCGGGCGCGGCCGAGCTGCTGTGCTGCCGCGATCAGCCCGAAGTAGCCGCGGGTGACGTCGCCCGTCAGGCTCAACTTGGTCGCTTCGCGCCCGAACTCCGTGTTCAGCAGCTGCGCGCGCGCCGATTCGGACGCGCGCTGGTAGCGACCCCACAGGTCCAGCTCGTAACTGACCGCGCCCTGCACGGTGTAGATCGTTCGATACCGACTGATCCCCGGAATATTGTTGACGAACAGGCTGTCCTTCGAGCGCGTGGCGTCGCCTTCGACGTCGACGTTCGGCAACCGATCCGCATTCGTGATACGCAGGCCTGCACGGGCCTCGGCGACGCGGCCCGCAGCTACTGCCACGTCCGGATTGTGGGCCAGCGCTTCTTCGACCAGCTTGTCGAGCGTCGGGTCGTGGAAGATGGTCCACCACGGGTCGGGCAGCTGCGCCGAGGAGTCCGCTTGCGCCGGCAGCGCCGCCGGCAGCGGCAGCTCCGGCTTTTCCGGATCGACGCGCGAAACGAAGCAGCCGCTCAGGGCCAGCGGCAGCACGACACTCAGCAGCAACCGACTACGCATTGACTTGACTCACCTCGGTCGCCGGTTGCTCGCCCTTGCGGCGCAAGCCGGCGATCCAGCGGAAGAACAGCGGCACGAAGAACGTCGCGATGAACGTCGCGGCCAGCATGCCGCCGATGACGCTCGTGCCGAGCGAATGACGGCTCGCGGCGCCCGCACCCGAGCTCACGGCGAGCGGCAGCACGCCGAAGATCAGCGTCATCGACGTCATGACTATCGGCCGGAAGCGCAGCTTCGCGCCCTCGACCGCGGCCTGTGCGAGCGGCATGCCCTCGTGATGCTTGATCATCGCGAACTCGACGATCAGGATCGCGTTCTTCGCTGCGAGTCCCACCAGCGTCAACATGCCGATCTGGAAGTAGATGTCGTTTTGCAGGCCGCGCAGGAACACCGCCGTGAACGCGCCGAACGCTGCGAAAGGCACTGCGAGGATCACCGCGAGCGGCAACGTCCAGCGCTCGAACTGCGCGGCGAGGATCAGGAACACCATCAACACGCCGAGCAGATAGACGCCGTTGGACGCGCCGCCGCTCATCTTTTCCTGATAGGCAGTGCCGGTCCAGGCGAACGTGTAGCCCCGCGGCAATACCTCGTGCGCCACTTGTTCCATCGCCTTGATCGCGTCACCGGAGCTGTAGCCCTTCGCCGCGCTGCCCAGAATCTTCGCCGACGTGAACACGTTGAAGCGCTCGACGATCTCCGGACCCTTCACTTCGCGGATGTTCGCCAGCGCGGTCAGCGGCACCAGGTCGCCGGATTTCGCACGCACGTAGACATTGCGGATGTCCTCGGGATACGCGCGGAAGCGCGGTTCCGACTGCAGTTGCACCTGATAGACGCGGCCCGAACGATTGAAGTCGTTCACGTACAGCGCGCCGAACGTGCTTTGCAGAGTGTCGAACACTTCGGGCACCGACACGCCGAGCGTCATCGCCTTTTCGCGATCGAGATCGATGCGCATCTGCGGTACGTTGGCGCTGAAAGTCGTCTGGATCTGCTTGTCGATCTCCTTGCGCTGTGACGCCGCAGCGATGACTTTCTGTGTGACGTCCCCCAGCTCCTGCGGCGTACCGCGCCCGCGCGACTGGATGTACATCTCGAAGCCGCCGACGTTGGACAAGCCTTCGATCGGCGGCGGCTCGACTGCGAAGAAGAACGCATCCTTGACCTTCGCGCCCGCAGCCATCACGGCTCCCACGACTGCCTTGGGCGACTTGGACTCATCGCCCGTGCGCTCGTCCCACGGCTTGAGCGGCACCCACACCAGGCCGGCATTGGTCTTGAACGAGAACGTCAACGGATCCATGCCGGAGACCGACATCGCGTTGGCGACGGCGGGATGCTGGCGCACTTCCGCAGTCACGGAGTCGAACGCCGTCGTGGTACGGCGCAACGACGCGGCGTCCTGCAACATGCCGATCACGAAGACGTAGCCCTGGTCCTCGGTCGGCGCGAGCGAGGTCGGCACGGTACGGAACAGGCCGAAAATCGCCAGCAGCATGACCGCGAACACACCGGCCGCGAGCGCGCCGCGCTTCATCACGAAGCGCACGCCCTGCTCGTACCGATCAGTCATGCGCGCGAACCAATCGTTGAAGCGGCGCAGAATCCGATGCTCGTGCCGATCCTCGCGCTTGAGCATCAGTGCGCACAGTGCCGGTGTCAGCGTCAGCGCGACGAAGCCTGAGATCACCACCGATACCGAGATGGTTACGGCGAACTGCCGGTACATCTCGCCGACCAGACCGCCGAGGAACGCGACCGGCAGGAACACCGCGGTCAGCACCAGCACGATCGCGATCACCGGACGCGTCACTTCCTCCATTGCCCGCATCGTTGCGGTTTCCGAGTCGATGTGCTCGGTGCGCATGTGTCGCTCGACGTTCTCGAGCACGACGATCGCGTCGTCGACGACGATGCCGATCGCCAGCACCATGCCGAACAGCGTCAATATGTTGATGGAGAAGCCGAACATCAGCATCGCTGCGAACGTGCCGATCAGCGATACCGGCACGGCCAGCATCGGGATGAGGGTGGCGCGCCAGTTGTGCAGGAACAGCAGCACCACGCAGAACACCAGGATCATCGCCTCGATCAGCGTCTTGACGACTTCCTTGATCGAAATCTTCACGTACTGGAGCGTGTCGTACGGAATGGTGTACTCCATGCCCTTGGGGAAGTCCGCCTTCAACTCCTTGAGACGCGCCTCGATCGCACCGCCCGTCTGCAGCGCATTCGCGCCGGGCTGCAGGAAGATCGCGATCGGCACCGTCGGCTGATTGTTGAGCTTCGGCGCGGAGTTGTAGGTCTGCGCGCCGAGCTCGACGCGCGCGACGTCCTTGAGCCGCACGATCGCGCCTGCGTCGGTCGTGTGCACGATGATCTGCTCGAATTCCTCCGGAGTCGCGAGCCGGCCCTGCGCCTGCACCGAGAACGTGAAGTCGACCGACTCCGGCATGGGCTCGACGCCGACGCGGCCGCCGGCGAACTGCGAGTTCTGCGCACGCACCGCGCTGATCACATCGGACGCAGCGAGGCCGAGCTGCGACAGCTTGTCCGGCTGCATCCAGATGCGGATCGAGTACTCCTGACCCCACATCTGCGCGTCGCCGACGCCTGGCACGCGCCGGATCTCGTCGAGAATGTTCAGCGACGCGTAGTTGGTCAGCGCCAGCGGATCCTGGCTGCCGTCCGGCGAGTACATCGCGACCACCTGCAGGATGCTGGTGGACGCCTTGCGCACCACGATTCCCTGGCGCCGCACTTCTTCGGGCAAGCGCGGCACGGCGGCCTGGATGCGGTTGTTGACGTTGATCGCCGCGAGGTCCGGATCCGAGCCGATCGCGAACGTGATGTTGATCATCAGCTGGCCATCGCCCGAATTGACGGACTGCATGTACAGCATGTTCTCGACGCCGTTGATCTCCTGCTCCAGCGGCGCCGCGACGGTTTCGGCGATCGTTTCGGCGGTCGCGCCCGGGTAGCGCGCGGCCAATGTCACCATAGGCGGCACGATGTCCGGATATGCCGAGATCGGCAGCGCGCGCATGCCGGCGAGCCCGGCGATCACGATGAACGCCGAGATGACGCAGGCGAAGATCGGCCGCGTGATGAAGAACTTCGAGATCATGCGGCCTCCTTGCGCTGAGCCTCGGCCTGCGACTTGCGAGCCGCCTCCTCGGCCGATACAGCGCTCACCTGCGTGCCGGGCTGGAACACCTTCAGCACGCCCTCGACGATGTAGCGATCGCCGGCCTGCAGGCCGTCGGTCACTATGACGTTGTTGCCGAGTCCGCGGCCGATCTGCACCGGCCGCATCTGCGCCTTGCTATCGGCACCGACGATCCAGACGAACGTGCCTTGCGGGCCGGACATCACGGCCTTGCGCGGCACGGACACGACGTTCGAGAGCTGAATGCCTTCGACTTTCGCGCGAATGAACTGACCGGGCAGGAGCTGCGCCTCCTTGTTCGGCAGCACCGCGCGCACGTGCACGGTGCCGGAGTTCCGGTCAACGGAGTTGTCGACGAAGGTGACCTGCGCCGGCTGCGGATATTCGCTGCCGTCCTCGAGGATCAGCTTCGCGCCCGGCGGCTGGGCGCTCTTGTTCGCTGGGGCAAGACTGCTACGGATCATTGCTGCCTCGGCCTCCGGCACGTCGAACTCGACGTACAGCGGATCCACCTGAACGATCTTGGTCAGCAGGCTCGACGCCTGATCGGTCGAGATCAGGCTGCCTTCGGAAAGCGTTTCGCGACTGGTCAGGCCGGTGATCGGCGCACGCACATCGGTGTATTCGAGGTCGAGCTGCGCCATGCGCAACTGCGACTCGGCCGACTGCAGGTTCGCCTGCGCGACTTCGAAGCCGGACACCGCTTCGTCACGCCGGCTCTGGCTGACAGCGTTCTTCTCGAACAGCGGCAACACGCGATCGCGTTGGCGGCGTGCCTCGTCCGCGCGCGCCTTGGCAACGGCAACTGCCGCACGCGCCGAGCCCACGCGCGCGCGCACGGGCTCAGGATCGATCAGGAACATCGACTGACCCTGCACGACGCGGGTGCCTTCCTGGAAACGGCGCTTGAGCACGATGCCGCCCACGCGTGCGCGCACTTCGACTTCGCGCGAGCCAAACGTGCGCGCGGGATACGTCAGCTCGAGCGGAACGGCCCGATTGTCGACCGTCTGCACCGTCACTTCCGGCGCGGGTGGAGCCTGGTTCTGCTGCTCCTTGCCGCAGCCGGCGAGCGCAAGGCTCGCGGCGACGCTCACCGCAACAGTCCTGAGAATTCGCTTCGTTGCAGTCGACATACGCATCACCTGTAAGACTCGTCGGCAATCTTCATCAACTCGCGCACGACCTGTGCGCGCTGGGCTTCCGTGAACGGCGAGATGCGCAGCGACTCGCGCATCATCAAGCCGTCGATCGCGAGCGTGACGATCGCCGCGCGCGCGAAGTCGGCGCTCGATCCCGCCAGCTCCTGGTTGTAGGCAACCAGCCGCTCGCGAATAACTTCCAGCAGCGTCAGATCGTTCGCCGCGGTTGCCAGCAACGCAGCGCCCATCGCCTTCGAGCGCGGATCGGTGCCCAGAATGCCGACGATGCACGCCTTCAGATCCCGGCTGTGGTCCTGCTCGCTGATGCCGCCCTTCGCGGTCTCTATGCACTGCTCCATGCTCTGCACGTAACGCTGCGCCAGCGCGCCGAGCAGCGACTCCTTGGACGGAAAGTGGTAGAGCAAACCGCCCTTGCTGACGCCGGCGGCCTGGGCGACCACGTCCAGGGTCAGGCGGGCCGCGCCGACCTCGGCGACTGCTCGTTCAGCGGCTTCCAGAATCCGGTCGCGCGCCGGTCCGGGCACCGCATGTGCTTCTACCATTGGGGATTTTCCTGGGATGGACAGTTCGGAAATCCGGGAACTGTACCGGCTGGACGGTATGCTAACCGTCCAGCCGGTACAGTGCAATGCCGGTCACCATCTTCTGTATCATCGCCAGCCGCGCGGGGATCGAATGAGCGGTGCGCTTCTGCCGAAGCAGCATCGCCGTCAGGGACTATTTATTCAGGAGCCCGCATGACCGAAGCCGAGACGTCCTGGTTCTCCAGCGGGCAGTTCCTGCCACACGGGCACTGCTACCTGTGGAGCCCGGGCGTGCTGTGGATGAACGTGATCGCCGACGTCCTGATCGCGATGGCGTATTTCACGATTCCGTTCGCGCTGCTGTACATCGCCCGCCGCCGCCGTGACCTGCCCTTCGACTGGCTCGTGGTCTGCTTTGGCATATTCATCGTCGCGTGCGGACTGACTTACGTCGTCGACATCTGGAACGTCTGGCACGCGCACTACTGGCTCGAAGGCATCGTCAAGCTCCTCACGGCCGCAGCTTCGGTGCCCACGGCGATCCTGCTGTGGCGTTACCTGCCCGGCATCCTGATGCTGCCGAGCCAGCGCCAGCTGCGCGACGCGAACGAATCGCTCGCGCGCGCCAACCGCGAGCTCGAGGCATTCACCGCGTCTGTCTCGCACGACCTGCGTTCGCCGCTGACGACGATCGCCGGCCAGGCCGGGCTGCTCGAGCTGTCGCTGCCGGATGCGACCGACGAGCAAAAACGCCGACTTGCGCGCATTCAGGGCAGCGTGCGGCAGATGTCCGAGCTGATCGAGGCGCTGCTGGTGCTGTCGCGCATTTCGCGGCAGACGTTGCATCGTGAGATCGTCGACGTCACTGCGCTCGCCGAGAGCATCGTGCAGGACATGCGCCAGAAGGACCCGACGCGCAACGTCGAGGTCGTGATCCAACCGAACATGGCCGTGCACGGCGACCGGCGCCTGGTCGGCGACCTGTTCCAGAACCTGATCGGCAACGCCTGGAAATTCACCTCCAAGACCGGGCAGCCGCGCATCGAGATCGGCCAGTCGAGCGGCGGCTCGCTCGCCACGCTTTACATTCGCGACAACGGCGCCGGCTTCGACATGGCCTACGAGCAGAAGCTGTTCAAGCCATTTCAGCGACTGCACGGCACGGCGGACTTCGACGGCTCGGGCGTCGGCCTCGCAACGGTCGCGCGCATCATCGACCGCCATGGCGGCCGCATCTGGGCCGAAGGCAAGCCGAACCAGGGCGCGGTCTTCTATTTCACATTGCCGACGGCGCCGATCACCGACCCGTTCCTGGTTCATCACCGCGCGCTGGCCTGACATCGCACTGAAATCGACCTGACCAGCACGATCGGCTGATCGCGGCTTGGCCGGCGTTCAGCCGCCTTTCGCCGATTCGAGTTACACGACGCCAGTGACCTGATTAGAATGCGCCGCCTTCCAACGTGGCGACGCACCATGGCATTCGACCAGAACGCTCTCGATAGTCTGCGCATCGAACGCAACAGCGAGCCTGGCAGCTCGGGACCGAGCCCGATCTACAAGTGGGCCGTCATCGGCGTGCTCGTCCTCGCCGTCGCTGTCGGCCTGTATGCACTGTTGCGCGACAAAGCCATCGAGGTTGAGACGGCAACCGCCGTTCAGTCCTCGTCGGGCGGCGGTAGCGGCAGCGCTGCAGTCCTCAATGCGTCCGGGTACGTAGTCGCGCGTCGCCAAGCCACAGTTTCATCGAAGGTCACGGGCAAAGTCGCCGAGGTGTTGATCGAAGAGGGCATGGCCGTGAAAGAAGGCCAGCTGCTCGCGCGACTCGACGACACTACGACCAAGCCGATCTACGAGCTCGCGCAGCGTCAGCTGGAAGCCGCGCGCGGCAATCTCAACGAGGTCGAAGTGCGCGTCTCCGAAGCGGAGCGCAATCTGCGCCGCACCGAGCAACTGCGCAAGGACAAGCTGGTCAGCGAGCTGGCACTCGATCAAGCGCAATCGGAAGCGGCAGCGCTCAACGCTCGCCTGCAAGCTCTGCGTGGCGAAGTGAAGGTTGCTGAAGGCACCGTGCGCGTGCGCGCGCAAGATCTCGACGACTTGATGGTGCGCGCCCCGTTCACGGGCGTCGTCGTCTCCAAGGACGCGCA
>Ga0207645_10004468_pt1 | contig 10349 bp, 7 predicted proteins | sample KBSM53metaG_FD_184331 | JGI IMG/M metagenome (GOLD analysis project Ga0207645, IMG submission 184331) | Miscanthus rhizosphere microbial communities from Kellogg Biological Station, Michigan, USA - KBS M5-3 metaG (SPAdes) (version 2) | ecosystem: Host-associated > Plants > Roots > Rhizosphere >...
GACGGCGGTCACGGCGCTGTCGACGCCGCCCGACAGCCCGCAGATCACCCGGTCGAAGCCCACCTTCTTCTTGATGCGGTGAATGGCGTCGTCCTTGAAGGAGGCCATCGACCAGTCGCCGCGGCAGCCGCAGATGTCGATGACGAAATTGCGATAGAGCCTGCCGCCGTCCGGCGTGTGCACCACTTCGGGGTGGAACTGCACCGCATAGAACTGGCGCTTCTCATCGGCGATCGCCGCGAAGGGAGCGCCGTCCGATGTGCCGACGACGCGGAAGCCCGGCGGAATGGCGGTGACGCGGTCGCCATGGCTCATCCACACCTGGTGGCTCTCGCCCTCCTCCCACACGCCTTCGAACAGCGGATTGTCGCTCTGCACCTTGAGAAAGGCACGGCCGAATTCGACGGCTTCGAATCGCTGGCGCTGCAAACGCGCGTCAATGGCGAGCTTCGGCAGGACGACACGACAGCCAATCTTATCTTTCCGTTCGCCGAGCTGATTGCCTACATTTCCACGTTCACCACGCTCAAGCCGGGCGACATCATTTCAACTGGAACTCCGCCGGGCGCCGGCGCAAGGTTCGACCCGCCGGTGTACCTCGAGCCCGGAGATACGATCGAAATCTCCTCGCCGGCGATCGGGACTTTGCGCAACGGGGTTATGGATGGCTGACGACAGCTCGCGAAGGGGCAGTGCCGCCGGCCGCACCATGCGGCCGTTCGACCAGTCACTGCCGATGGCGCTGCTGCGCGCGCGCGAAGCGGTCATGCGCGGGTTCCGCCGGGTCCTGCGCGAATATGGCCTCAACGAACAGGAGTGGCGCATCATCCGCGCGCTGATGGAAGTCGACCAGATCGACATCGGCGAGCTCGCCGAACGCGTTTTCATCCTGAAGCCGAGCGCGACGCGGACAGTCAAAAACCTGCAGAGCCGCAAGCTCGTCAACCGGCACAAGTCGAGCCGCGATCAGCGCCGCGCCTACATCTCGCTGACGCCCGAAGCGCGCGACCTGTTCGACCGGCTCGCGCCGAAGAACGAGGCGGAATATTCGCGCATCACGAGCGTCATCGGCGGATCAGACATGGAGGAGCTCTACGAGTTGCTGCGGCGGATCACCGCGCGGCTGAACCGCGCGGCAGACGAAAGCTGACGCCAGGACCGGCCTTTATCTAAAGCCGAAACGCAGCGTCCCGCCGAACTGCCGCGGAGGCGCATACATCTGCTCGACGAACCCAAGCAGTCCCAAGTCGAGATTGTAGACCTTGTACTTCGTGTTGGTGAAGTTCTTCACCCACAAACTGCCCTGCCAACGCTCGTCGTTCGAGGTGAGCGAGATCGAGCCGTTGGCGGTGAAATAGCCTTTCTGGAACGACACGTCGGAATTCGTGCCCTCGAGGAAGTGCTTGCTCGCATATTTGCCGTCGAGCTGGAATGCGAGCGTCCCGATCGGCATGGGCACGCTGTATCGGCCGAGCCCGTTCAGGCTCACGTGCGGCGCTTGCGGCAGCTCCGCGTCCGTGGTGCCCGTGCCGGGGAACACGGCCGGCACGAACTTCACATTGGAATCGAGGAACGCCGCGCTGAGCGCGAAATCGAAATTGCGCAGCGGACGGGTGAACAGCTCGATCTCGCCGCCCTTCACGCTCGCGTCGGAGTTGGTCACCTGCGGTTGCAATGCGGTTAGCGAAAAGGCCTGATAGTCCTTGTAATCGTAATAGAAGACGGCGGCATTCAAGCGTGTGAAGCGTCCGATGGTCGCTTTCGCTCCCGCTTCGTAGGCGTGAAGCACTTCGTTCTTGTGACGGAAATCGGCGAGCGACACGGTCGGCGCAGGCGACCAGTTCCCACCCTTGATCCCGCGATTGTACGAAAGATAGAGCAGCAGATCCTTGTTCGGCTTGTAGTTCAGCTGGGCCCGGGCCGCCACGTCGCCGTAATTGATGTGATCGTCGCCGGCGAATTCCGGATTTGCCGCGATCTGCTCCGCGTAATCGAACAGAACGGTCCCGTTCGGAATTGGGTTCCCGTCGCCGTCGACGAGGTTGAACCCGATCGTACGGAACTTGATCTTCTTATGATCCTGTGACCACCGAAGTCCCACGATTCCGGTGAGTTGCGGGGTGAAATCATATTCGCCCTGGCCGAAAATCGACCAGTTGTTCGACTTGAGCCTGGTAAGGCCCTGCGTCCGCGCATCGTCAGTCGGAGCGCCGTTGAAAGCGGCCCCGGAGGCGTCGAACTCACCGTTGAAGTTCATGTTCAAATAATAGGCGCCGACTTGCCAGCGCACGCGCGGCGCATGGCCCGAGAAGCGCGCCTCATGCGACCATTGTTTGTGGTGAGCGATCGTCTGGTAGGGGAAGAAGAAGAGGCCGCCGCCCGCGTCCTCGATGTAGTTCTTGTCGAGCTTGCTGTAGTTGCCGATGTAGGTGAAATCGACGTTTTCCGAGAAGCTGTGGGTCAGCTTCGCGGTGGTCGACAACACTTTGCGATCGAAGCCGGTATGCTCGTCGGATGCATGCTTGAACACGCTGCCGCTGATCGGGTCGTAGCTGTCGGGTGGGGGCGGAGGGGTGCCCAGGCCAGTGTCCGGATCGAAGCTCGCCAAACGAACGACATATTGCCCCGTCGGCACGTCATTGTCCTTGGCGTAGGAGCCGATGACGCTGAGCAGGGTGTCGGGACCGAGATCGGCCTGGACGTTGGCGCGCAGCGCCCATCCGTTCGCGCCCTGGCTGGTGCGCCCCAGAGCCTTGCGCCCGAGGAATGGATTGAAACCCGCCTTCATCCAGCCATCGGACTTGTTGTAGACGCCGGCCACGCGCGCGCGGATTCCCGGCGCAAGCTGCCCGCCGACCGCGCCTTCGAGCTTCCACGTATTCCACTCGGCATATTCGGCCTCGGCATAGCCGTTGAGAACGGTCTCGTCGGCGCCATTGCTGATGAACTGGATCAAGCCACCGGTCGCGTTGCGGCCGAACAATGTGCCCTGCGGCCCGCGAAGCACCTCGATCCGCTCGAGATCGAAGATCGGCAGGCCGAGCGCATTCATGCTGCCGACGTAGACTTCGTCCTGATAGACCGCGACGGGCGCTTCGAGATTGTCCTGGAAGTTGTTCTGCGAAATGCCGCGCAGGTTGAAGGTGGTGAACGCCGGGGTCCACGCCGACACTTCCAGGTTCGGGACCTGCTGGCTGATCTGTTGCATGTTCGACAGGTTAAGAGTCTTGATCGTCTCGCCGGAGAGCGCGGTGATCGAAATGCCGACGTCCTGGATTTTCTCCCTGCGCTTTTGCGCGGTGACGACGATCTCGCCGAATACGCCCTGGTCGCTGGGCGCCTGGGCCACCCCTTGCGTGACCTTGTCGCTCTCGACCGGCGTTTCGTTCGGAGCGGCATTGTTCGGCTCCGGCGCCGCGGGCGACGTTGGGGCTTGCGCCAGCGCAGGCGAAGCGACCGCCGCACACGTCAGCGCCGTGGTGACAAACAGGACAGCCCGAGCCTTCGACATTCATGATCCCCCTGCGCAACCGCCGGGCGCCCGCTGCACCCTGGCGAGATGCATGTGCTTAACATGTTAAATTGTGTCGTGGAAGAAGCTTTCCGCGTGACGGGCGAAGCCTGTCGTCAGAGGTCCAGAGTCAGTGAGGCGGTCTTCGCGCGCGAGCAGCAAATCGTCATCATCTTGCCAGATTCGCGCTCCTCGTCGGATAACACGTAATCGCGGTGGTCGGGCTCGCCCTCGAGGACGTTGGTGACGCAGGTGCCGCACAGCCCCTCGCGACAGGAAAAGGGCAGTTCGAAGCCATGATCCTCGAGCACCTCGAGGATCGACTTTTCGGGCGGAACGATAAACTCCTGGCCGCTTCGCTCGAGACGTACCGAGAAGCTGTCCGAGTCCGCTGGCTGGTCCGACTCCGGCACCGTGAACCACTCGAACCGCACGGTCCCGGCCGGCAAATCCGCGGTCAGCGCCTTCACTGCGTCCATCAGCGGGGTCGGCCCGCAGCAATAGACGCGCTCGCCGGGCGACCAGCTGGCAATCGCCTGGGCAACGTCGAGGACTTGTCCGCATTCGTCATCGAAGTGGAATTGCGCTTTGGCCGCGGCGAGCGTGCAAATTTCTTCATAGAAGGCGGCGCGCTGGCGGCTCCGCGCCGCATAGATGATGCGCCATGGCTTCCCCTGCGCGACGCACCAGCGGACCATCGCCATGATCGGCGTGACGCCGATTCCTCCGGCGATGAACAGGAAGCGCTGCGCCTCTCCGTCGAGCTCGAAATTGTTGCGCGGAGCGCTGATCTTCAGCGCCATTCCCGCGCGAATGTTGGCGTGGACATATTCAGAGCCGCCGCGGCTGCCGGCAACCCTGCCAACGCCGATCACGTAGCGATCGCGCTCGCGCCAATCGTTGGTCAGCGAATATTGCCGGACCAGGCCGTTCGGCAGGTGAACATCCAAATGCGCCCCCGGCTCGAACGGCGGCAGCTGGCCGCCGCCCGGCGCGCGCAGCTCGAGAGTCATGACGTCGCGCGCTTCGGCACGCACCTCCGTTACATTGACCGTAAGCGTCGTCGGACCGGTCATCGCTGCCGGCGATACGATCTGGCCATGCACGACCTGTTGAGCGCCAGCGTCACTCGGCGGCGATGGCCGGCATCGCTTGGGGCGCGATCTGCGGCGCCTGCTCGGCCTGGATCATCTTGTCCATGACGTAGCGGAAGTGCGACAGCGCCACGTCGGATGCGACCGCCGTGAGCTTGAAGCTGGGGTCGGCGTCGAGCATCTTCTGCTGCTCTTCGATGATCTCCTTGTCCTCCATGAACCCTTCGATCAGGCTGTCGAGCAGCGACATCGAGATGGTATAGTCCGCGCCCTCGAAGTCGTTCAGGTAATTCCAGAAGAAGTGCGTCGTGCGCTCCGTTTCCGGAGTCATGAACTGGCAGTTGCGGAACTCGCGCGTGCCTTCCTTGCCCTCGCCGTCGGCACCCAACCCGGCCGCCGCAAACATCGTGTCCATCAGGAAGATGCCCGGGATCAGCATGCGCGCAATGTTCCGCCGATCGACCTTGTCGTGCTTGTTCTCGATCACCTTGCGCAGGTACGGCGGCGGGTCGCTGTTCTTGTGCCAGCGCTCGACCTGGAACCCGTTGGGCAGGCGGTCGATCGCCACCGGCTTGGTCACATAGGCATATTCTTCGGAGCCGCCGAGCGTGTTCGTGTGAACGAACGCGAGATGGTTGAAATCGCTGAGATTGTCGACGATCAGAAGATAGTTGGCATCATAGTGGAGATAGGCGGGAATGCCCTTCCACTTCGAATCCTCCAGATAGGGAATGTCGAGGATCTTGTCCGGATCGGCGAGGGCCGGATCGCCCATCCAGATCCACATGCAATGCTGCTTCTCGACGATCGGATAGCTTTTGACGCCGAGCTGCGGCGGGATGCGCTCCTGCCCCGGGATCTGCACGCATTTGCCGGTCTGGTCGAACTTCAGTCCGTGGTACATGCAGCGAACGCAATCGCCCTCGATGCGGCCTTGCGAGAGCTTGGCGCCGCGATGCGCGCAGCGATTGTCCAGCGCGACGATCTGGCCGCTTTCGCCGCGGTAGAAGACGATCGGCTGATCGAGGATTCGCCGCTCGAGCAGCTTGCCGTCCATCACCTCGTGGTCCCAGCCGCCCATGTACCAGCAGTTCTTCAGGAACATCGAACCTCTCCCGTCAGGCGCGCAGGCCTGCATATCCGCCGCCGGCACGGCCGGCATCCCGCGCTATCCTACCCTACCCGAAGTTCCAAATTTAGCTGGCATTTTTGGAAAGATTGTACATCAGGCTGAACAATGGATTGGGATGACCTCGACATTTTCTGCCATGTCATCGACCACGGCAGCTTCACCGCGGCAGCCCGCGTGCTCCGTCGGCCCAAGTCGAGCGTCAGCGCCTCCGTCACGCGGCTGGAGGCGCGGCTCGGAACCCGGATGATCGAGCGCACGACCCGGAAGCTGCGGCTCACCGAAGCCGGCGAATCCCTGTACCGCGAGATGGCTCCCCTCTTCGGTCATCTGCGCGAGGCACTCGGAAATGCCGCCGCTCAGAATGAATCCGTGAGCGGACGGCTGCGGATCGCGGCTCCCTATGAGTTCGGGGCGCATCACCTTGGCGCGGCGGCCTGCGCGATGCTTGCCGAATATCCGGAGCTGGAGGTCGACATCGAGGTCGAACACCAGCCGGTGAACCTGTTCGACCAGCAGTATGACATCGTCTTCACGATGGTCGACAAGGACCTGCCATCGACGAGCGGCGCCGTCCGCCGGGTGTTCACGCTGGAGCGGGGTGTGTTCGCCTCACCCGCACTGCTTGCCGGCGTCGATCCGCCGAGCACGCCTTACGATCTCAAGAGCCTCCCGTTGCTGGCGGCTCCGTCCGACACCGACTGGGCATTCACGGACTCGGCGGGCGGACGCCACGCGATCGCGATTGCGGCGCCGCGGCTGCGCAGCTCGAACGCAGGGATCCGGCTGGAGGCGGCGCTTGCCGGGCTGGGCGTCGCCCGGATCACCGCCACCTTCTGCGAGCCGTCCGTCCGCGGAGGCCGGCTGACGCGTCTCCTGACCGACTTCGAGTGTGCGCCGCTCAGGGTTTACGCGCTGCTTCCGGCGCGGCGTCTGATGCCCGTCAAGGTCCGGTTGTTCCTCGACACCCTCGAAGCGATGTCCAGGTGACGCGGTTACTGATGAACCACTTGAACGGCCGTATATTCCTCCAGCCCGAGCTTCCCGAATTCGACTCCGAGACCCGAACCCTTGACGCCGCCGAACGGCGCAAACGGCTTGATCGCACCGTGGTTGTTGACCCAGGCCGTCCCGCACTCCAGCCGCGAGGCGACGGCCTTCGCCTTCGCCGCGTCGCTCGACCAGGCTGACCCGCCGAGACCGACCTCGAGCGCGTTAGCCCGCTCGATCGCATCGTCGAGATCGCTGTAACGGATCACCGGCAGCACGGGACCGAACTGCTCTTCGTCGACGATGCGCATTCCATCGGTCGCGTCGGCGACGATGGTCACCGGATAGAAGAAGCCCGGCCCGCCCGGCGCCTCGCCGCCGCACAGGACGCGCGCACCGTTGCGCCTGGCATCTTCGACTAGGTCGACGACCTTGTCATATTGCATCTTGTTCTGGATCGGGCCGAGGACATTGTTCTCGTCGAGGCCGTGGCCCACGCGAACATTCCTGGCATAGTCGACGAGGGCGTCGCAGACTTGGTCATAGATTTCGTCGGGAACGTAGAGACGCTTCAGCGCGGCGCAGGTCTGGCCGTTGTTGATGAACGCCCCCCAGAACAGCCGCTCGGCGATCTCCTTGGGATCCGCATCGGGCAGCACGATGCCGGCATCGTTGCCGCCGAGCTCGAGCGTGACGCGCTTGAGCGTATTCGACGCGGTCTGCATCACCTTCTTGCCGGTCGCGCACGACCCGGTGAAGACGATCTTCTGAATGTGCGGATGCTCGGTCATCATTTGCCCGATATCGTCCCGCCCCGCGACGACGTTGAGCACGCCCTTCGGCAGCACTTCGTTCAGCAGCTCGACCAGCCGGATGGTGCTGAGCGGCGTGTAGGGCGACGGCTTGATCACCACCGTGTTACCGGTGCGGATCGCCGGGACGACATGCCAGATCGCGATCAGGACCGGGAAGTTCCATGGGGTGATCGAGCCGACCACGCCGAGCGGCTTGCGGTGAAGCTCGACCCGGCCGGTCTCGTCGTTGCTGAGCACTTCGACCGGGAGGTCGAGGGATCCCGTATAGCGCGCCCAGGCTTCTGCCCCGTGGAGCTCGAAGCGCGAACCCATGCCGTTGAGCGGCTTGCCCTGCTCGCGGGTCAGGAGCTCGGCCAGCTCCTCCATGTTCGCGTGGATCGTATCGGCAATGCGTGCAACCGCGGCTTTTCGGTCGTCGTCGCTCGACTGGCTCCAGCTCTTATAGGCCTCGCGCGCCGCATCGACCGCGCGATCGACGTCCTCGCGGGTCGCGACCGGGCATTCGCCAACCACCTCACCGGTGCCGGGGTCGCGGATTTCCATATATTCCGACGTAGGCACCTTCTCGCCGCCGATGATCAGACCGAAGCGTTCCATCACGTCTTGCATGTCGACAACCTTTTCGAGCTCAAGGCATTCTGGAACCGAAGCCTCGGGCGAGTCCAGCGGTTATTTAACATGTTCACTTGTTCTGCCGCGGCGATTACGACAACGGCAACATGAGCTGCCAGCCGGCCTTCGATCTGGACGCAAACGAGCGGTTGTCCGCCGATCAGCTCCAGGCCCTGCAGCTCGAACGCCTCAAGCAGACCTTGAAGCGGGCTTACGAAGGCAACCGGGCCTATCGCGCGAAGTTCGATGCGGCCTCTATCCAGCCCAATGACCTCCAATCCCTCGCCGATCTGGCCCGCTTCCCCTTCACCGTCAAAGACGACCTTCGGCTGAATTATCCATTCGGCTTCTTCGCGCTGCCGATGGACAAGGTGGTGCGAATTCACGCATCGTCCGGCACGACGGGAAAGCCGACGGTCGTCGGCTATACGAAGGCGGACGTTCGTAACTGGGCCGGTCTCGTCGCGCGCTCGATCAAAGCTGCGGGCGGCAGGCCCGGCATGAGAGTTCATGTCGCTTATGGCTACGGCCTGTTCACGGGTGGCCTCGGCGCACACTACGGGGCGGAGGAACTGGGCTGCACCGTCATCCCGATGTCCGGCGGCCAGACGGAGCGGCAGGTGCAGCTGATCCAGGATTTCGAGCCCGACATCATCATGGTGACGCCGAGCTACATGCTGAGCCTGCTCGACGAATTCCATCGCCGCGGCGTCGACCCGCGCTCAACCAGTCTGCGAATTGGCATTTTCGGGGCCGAGCCATGGACCAACGCCATGCGGCAGCAAATCGAGGATGCATTCGCGATCGATGCGGTCGACATCTACGGCCTGTCCGAGGTCATGGGGCCGGGGGTCGCGCAGGAATATGCGGCGACGAAGGATGGCCCAACCATCTGGGAAGACCATTTCTATCCCGAGATCATCGATCCGGATACCGGAACGGTGCTGCCCGAAGGCGAGGAAGGCGAGCTGGTGTTCACCTCGCTCACCAAGGAAGCGATGCCGGTCGTTCGCTACAGAACCCGCGACCTCACGCGGCTGTTGCCGGGAACGCATGGCCCGATGCGGCGAATGGCCAAGATCACCGGGCGCTCCGACGACATGCTGATCATCCGCGGCGTCAACCTCTTCCCGAGCCAGATCGAGGAGCTGATCCTGCGCTGTCCGGAATTGGCCCCGCACTATCGGATCGAGGTCACGCGCCCTCAGCACCTCGACGAAGTCAGCGTGCACGTCGAGACCAGGGCGGGCGTTGCGGCGGAGAATGCACGCGACGCCGCGGCCGAGCTGCGCCGCCTGATCAAGGACGTGATCGGTGTCTCGGTCTCCGTGCAGCTGTGCGATCCGCTGAGCATGGAACGGTCGACCGGGAAGGCATTACGCGTTCGCGATTTGCGGCGAAGCTAGCCCGCAATGAGCGGCCCGCTCGTCGCAGTCGTCGGAGCCGGTCCGGTGGGAGCGCTCGCGTCGCTGGAACTTGCGCGGCGCGGAATCAAGGTCGTCCTCCTCGAAGCGCGGGCGGAGATCGGTTGGACGAGCCGGGCGATCTGCATCTCGCGCCGCAGCATGGAAATCCTCGATCGCGCGGGCGTCGGCGAGCCGTTCGCGGCCAAGGGGCTGCCCTGGTCCAAGGGCCGCACCTTCCATCGCGACCGGCTGGTGTTCGAGCTGGAAATGCCCTGGTCTCCGGACGACCGGCACGCCCCCTTCATCAACCTCCAGCAATCCTACACGGAGCGCTTCCTGATCGACGCCCTGACGGCCGTCCCGGACGGCGTAGACCTGCGCTGGGGCCATCGCGTCACCCAGGTCGAGCAATCACGCGAGCGAGTCCGCGTCGATGTCGAAGCACCGGACGGGCCCTATTCCATCGATGCCGACTGGCTCATCGCGGCGGACGGCGCCCGATCGGCCGTGCGTAGCGGCCTCGGCCTGGAGTTGAAGGGCACATCCTACGAAGGGCGCTACCTGATCTCGGATATCAAGGTCGAGGGGGCGGAATGGCCGGTGGAGCGGCACGTCTGGTTCGATGCGCGCGCCAACCCCGGCTCGACGGTCATTCTCCACGTTCAACCCGACGGCATCTGGCGCATCGACATGCAGCTCCACGACGAAGAGGACGCCGACGACGCGCTCAGCGACGAGAAGTTGCTGCCACGCCTGCAAGCGCAGCTAGAAATAATCGGCGTGACGGCTCCG
>Ga0207645_10004470_pt1 | contig 10345 bp, 10 predicted proteins | sample KBSM53metaG_FD_184331 | JGI IMG/M metagenome (GOLD analysis project Ga0207645, IMG submission 184331) | Miscanthus rhizosphere microbial communities from Kellogg Biological Station, Michigan, USA - KBS M5-3 metaG (SPAdes) (version 2) | ecosystem: Host-associated > Plants > Roots > Rhizosphere >...
GCAACCACCTGATCCTCGCGCTCCGTGCTCGTGTACAACGCCTGAACCTTCTGCACCCGCGCCTTGCTCTCCTCGTCACTCTCGAACCGGATCATGGCGCCACGATAGCGCGATTCCCTGATGGTCGGTTGATGGACCGCAGGCCCTCACACACGCCCGGCGCCACCGACGGGATCCTGATCCCGATGGAGACACCCATCAGGTTTCCATCAGGGTTTCATCAGGCGATCTCGGCGGGCTTCAGGCGCTCCAGCTCGGAGGCCACCTCGTCGGCGAGGCGCTGGGACTCGACCGGGCCGAGGGCGTGCCCGGCCGGCACGATGAACCAGAGGCGATCGGACTTCGCGTCGGGCGCGACGACGCCGGCGGGCAGCCGTTTGTCGAGAATCTGCTGGACGGTGTGGTGGACGGGCCATTCCGCCCGCGCGAGATCCCACCACGACGGCGAGACCTCGTAGATCCGGCCGACGTTCGCCAGCCCGTCGCGCCAGTCGGCCTCGTCGCCGGCCAGCCGGTCCGTTCGCGTGTGCTCGGTGATGAGCTCGCAGATCACCAGCGCCAGCGCCTCCACCGGCACGTCCGGGGAACACCGAAACGGCGGCCGGCCGGAGTAGATGCCGCGATATGGCCCGGAGGGAAAGGCCAGCCCGATCTCCCAGCCCTCCGGCCACCACGCGAGGTGGATGTCCATCGCGTTCCCGCGGGGAAAGTCCCTCCTCCAGGAGAAGTCCGCCGGCTGGCGGGTCAGGCGCGCGAATTCCTTCTGCTGCGCTTCGTTCGTATCGGGAAGCTTCTCGGCCAGCGCCTCGCGGGCCGCCCGAGCAAACGTCTCGGCGAGCGCGCCGGGCAGGTCCGCGAATCGGTCGACGGCGCGAACGCCCGGGACGAACCCGTGGCCGGTCGTCAGGACCTGCGCCGCGAGGTAGAGGCGCTGCTTGTAATGCCAGACCTCGACGATGTTGCGCTTGATCGACGTATCAGTCGTAGTACTCGGCGCCGAGGTGCGTGATCAGCTCTTCGCCGCGCAGGTGGCGGAGCGTGTTCTTCAGCTTCATCAGCTGGATGAAGAGATCGTGCTCCGGGTACAGACCGGGCGCGGTCTGCGGGCTCTTCCAGTAGAACGACAGCCACTCCTGGATGCCGCTCATCCCGCAGCGCTGCGCCAGGTCCATGAACAGCGCCAGGTCGAGGACGATCGGCGCGGCCAGGATCGAATCGCGGCAGAGGAAATCGATCTTGATCTGCATCGGGTAGCCCATCCACCCGAAGATGTCGATGTTGTCCCAGCCTTCCTTGTTGTCGCCGCGGGGCGGGTAGTAGTTGATGCGCACCACGTGGTGCATCTTCCCGTAGAGGTCGGGATAAAGGTGCGGCTGGAAGATGTGCTCCAGCGAGCCCAGCTTCGACACCTCTTTCGACTTGAACGACTCGGGATCGTCCAGCACCTCGCCGTCGCGGTTGCCGAGGATGTTGGTCGAGTACCAACCCTCGACGCCCAGCAGGCGCGCCTTGAATCCAGGCGCCAAGATCGTCTTCATCAGCGTCTGGCCCGTCTTGAAATCCTTGCCGCCGATGGGAACGCCGTTCTTCTTCGCCAGCTCCATCAGCGCGGGCGTATCGACGGTCAGGTTCGGCGCGCCGTTCGCGTACGGCACGCCGCTCTTCAGCGCCGCGTATGCGTAGATCTGCGAAGGCGAAATCTCCGGATCGTTCTCCTGCAGGCCCTTCTCGAACGCGGCCAGCGTCGCGTGCACGGGCGCCGGGCTGCGGTACACCTCGGTCGACCCGCACCACACCATCACCAGGCGATCGCAGCCGTTGTCCTTCTTGAAGCGCTTGATGTCCTCGATCACCTGGTCGGCGAGGTCGGCCTTGTTCTTCCCCTTCTTCTGATGAGTCGCCGTGAGCTTCTTGACGTACTCCTGATCGAACACGGGCGTCATCGGCTTCACCGACGACAGGAAATCCTTGAGCGGCGTGAGGTGCTCCTTCGACAGCACGCCCGCCTTGCTGGCCGCCTGGTAGGCGTCGTCCGGGAACAGATCCCAGCCGCCGAACACGATATCGTCGAGCTTCGCCAGCGGCACGAACTCACGGATGAGCGGCGAGCGACCGTCGGTGCGCTTGCCGAGCCGGATGGTCCCCATCTGCGTCAGCGAGCCGATCGGCTTGGCCAGACCGCGCCGGATCGCCTCGACGCCCGCGATGAACGTCGTCGCGACCGCGCCCATTCCGGGCGTCAGAATGCCGAGCTTGCCGCTGGCCGGCTTGATCTCAGTTTTTGCTGTTGGGGACATGGAGGGCTCCTTCTATCGCGCGAAACGGATCAGTAAGCAAGGCTGCAACACCTGTACCGTAACCATCCTGGGTAGGTGGGCGACCGGAAATTCGCGGGGTTGGAAGCTCGACAGCGCCGATTTGTGGTAGAAACCCCCCGCTTCGTTCAACACCCGAACACCCAACAAAAACCACACGCCCGCAGAGGCGACCGTGCGTGCCCGCCGTGGTGGCGGGTTTCGGTCGCCGACGACGCGGGCGGAGGACAACAACGCAAAGGAACACATGGAAACCAGCACCGAATCGACCCCGTCCACTCCGTCCCTGTCCCCTGATGTCCAGCCCGCCGCGGGCGACGCCCCCATCACCATCCGCGAGATGATGGAAGCGGGCGTTCACTTCGGGCACCAGACCAAGCGCTGGAACCCGAAGATGAAGAGCTACATCTTCGGGGCGCGCAACGGGATCCACATCATCAACCTCCAGTTGACGGTCCGCGCGTTCAAGCGGGCCTACAACTTCCTGGTTCAGAACGTCGCGCAGGGCCGCTCGGTCCTGTTCGTCGGCACGAAGAAGCAGGCGCAGGAGGTGATGCGCGGCGAGGCGAATCGCGCCGGGCAGTTCTTCGTGACCAACCGCTGGCTGGGCGGCACGCTGACCAACTTCCACAGCGTGAAGGGATCGATCGACCGCCTCCACGCGATCGAGAAGATGTCGACCGACGGCACGTTCGAGCGCATGACCAAGAAAGAGGTCCTCGGCGTCACCCGCGAGCAGGAGAAGCTGGAGAAGGCGCTGGGCGGCATCAAGCAGATGACCGAGCTGCCGGGCGCGGTGTTCATCGTCGACGTCGTCAAGGAACACATCGCGGTGACCGAGGCGCGCAAGCTGGAGATCCCGATCGTCGCGATCGTCGACACCAACTGCGATCCCGACCTGATCGACTACCCGATCCCGGGCAACGACGACGCCATCCGTTCGCTGAAGCTGTTCGCGGGCAAGATCGCGGACGCCTGCGTGCTGGGCCAGAAGGTCGCGCGAGAGCGCGCCAACCAGCAGCGGGCGGCGCGCCAGGAGGAAGGCGGCGAGGAGCAGCAGACCATCCAGGTGTCGTCGGGCGGCGCGGGCCCCCGCGTCGAGGTGGTGTCGCGCCGTCGCAGCGACCTGCCGGCTCCCGAAGCGGCGGCGACGCCCGAGGACGAGGCGGGCCGCGGTTAATTCCGCGTCCGCACCCCGCCACCATTTCTTACCGAGCGAACAGGACAGAGAACAGACATGGCTGAAATCACGGCTCAGATGATCAAGGACCTGCGCGAGCGCACCGGCGCCGGCATGGCCGACTGCAAGAAGTCGCTGACGGAAACCGCCGGCGACATGGAGAAGGCGATCGAGTACCTGCGCAAGAAGGGGATCGCCTCCGCCGCCAAAAAGGCGACGCGCATCGCCTCCGAGGGGATGATCGTCAACTACCAGCACGGCAACCGCATCGGCGTGCTGGTCGAGGTGAACTGCGAGACCGACTTCGTCGCGCGCAATCCCGACTTCGTGACGTTCGCGAAGGAGATCGCCATGCAGGTCGCGGCGATGAACCCGTCGTACGTCACGCAGGAGGAGATCCCGCCGCCGGTCCTCGAGAAGGAGAAGGCGATCCGCCTCGAGCAGGCGAAGCAGTCGGGCAAGCCCGACGCCGTCATCCCGAAGATCGTCGACGGCCAGATCGCGAAGTGGGCCAAGGAAGTCTGCCTGCTGGATCAGGTGTGGGTGAAGGATCCCGAGGGCAAGAAGGACATCCGGTCGCTGTTGACCGATCTCGTCGCCAAGACCGGCGAGAACGTGCGCGTGCGCCGCTTCGTCCGCTTCGAGGTCGGCGAGGGCCTGGAAAAGCGCGCCGACGACTTCGCGGCCGAGGTCAAGAAGCAGGCGGGGCAGGCCTAGCCGCGGCGGGGACGGGCGACCGTGGCCAAGCGCAAGGGGGGCACCAACGGAGAGGGCCGGCGCGCGAACGGCGCCGGCGACGCGGCCGCGGTGGCCAGCAAGCTGCCGCTGGCGCCGGGCGTGAAGTACCGCCGCATCCTGCTGAAGCTCTCGGGCGAAGCGCTGATGGGGCAGTCGAAGAACTTCGGCATCGATCAGGGGACGCTGTCGCAGATCGCCGACGAGGTGATCGATGTGCACGCTCTGGGCATCGAGGTCGCGCTGGTGATCGGCGGCGGCAACATCTTCCGAGGCGGCTCATCGAGCATGGAACGCGCCCACGCCGATTACATGGGCATGCTGGCGACGGTCATCAATTCACTCGCCTTGCAGGACGCGCTGGAGTCGCGCGGCGGCCACACCCGCGTGCTGTCGGGGCTGGAGATGGAGCGCGTCTGCGAGCCGTACATCCGCCGCCGCGCCATCCGGCATCTTGAGAAGGGCCGCCTGGTGATCTTCGCAGCCGGGACGGGCAACCCGTACTTCACCACCGACACGGCGGCGTGCCTGCGCGCGATGGAGATCGGCGCCGAGATCGTCATGAAGGCGACGAAGGTCGACGGCGTTTACGACAAGGACCCGCACAAGTTCAAGAACGCGCGCATGTACCGGCGGCTGACGTACCTGGATGTCCTGAACAAGAATCTGGGTGTGATGGATTCGACCGCCATCTCGCTGTGCCGCGACAACAACCTTCCCATCCTCGTCTTCAACATGACCAGGCCGGGCAACATCCGCCGGGTCGTGCTGGGCGAACCGCTCGGAACGCTGGTGCTGGACGAGCGCCGTGACCCGCGCCTGGGGCCGGCCGCGCGAACCATCTAGATGAACATCGTCGTCGGAGGGACGTGACCATGGTGAACGACATCATCAAGAGCCTGCAGGGTGACATCGACAAGGCGATCGAAGCGTTCCGGCGCGAGCTGGGCAAGGTGCGCACGGGACGCGCCAACCTTTCGATCCTCGACGGCGTTCGCGTCGAGTACTACGGCACGCCCACCCCGCTGAACCAGGTCGCCTCGCTGGCGGTCGCGGACGCGCGGTTGATCACCGTCAAGCCCTGGGAGCGCTCGCTGATCCCCGAGATCGAGAAGGCGATCCGGGCCGCGCAGCTGGGCCTGAACCCGCAATCCGACGGCGAACTGGTGCGCCTGCCGATGCCGGCCCTGACCCAGGAACGCCGCCAGGAGCTGGTCAAGGTGGTCAAGAAGATGGCGGAGGAGTGCAAGGTCGCGCTGCGCGGCGCGCGCCGCGACGCCAACGAGATGCTGAAGGAAGCGCTGAAGGACTCCGCCATCACCGAGGACGACGAGCGCAAAGGCCTGAAGACCGTGCAGGAAACGACGGACAAGTCCGTCACCAAAGTCGACGAGATCACCGGCAAGAAGGAAGCCGAGATCCTCGAGGTCTGAGCCATGGCCCTCGTCTTTCGCGAAGCGCACGCCACCGCCGACAGGAAGCAGCTGAACGGCGAGTGGTTCGTGCTGGAGAACGCCGGCGCCACGTCGGTGAGCACGGCCGGGCTGCAGGTGATCTCGGGGAAGAAGGGCAAGCGCGGGTCGGTGCTGGGGGTGATCGATCCGGGCTTCATGCTTCAGCCGGGCGAGAAGATCCTGATGGTGTCGGGGATCCCGGGGAAGAAGTCGCACGGCGATCCGCCCACGCGCGACGGGATGCGCACCTATCACCTGTTCCAGAAGGAGCCGCTCTTGCAGGGCGACGGAACCATCATCAAGCTGGCGATGAACCAGCTCGAGGTGGCGCGATTCACTTTTGATCGCAACGCGCCCACGGGCGTGGCCAAGCCAGAAGAAAAAGAGTAACGGAGGCGCGAGGACCTTGCCCAAGTACCAACTCGACATCCCTCACACGCTCGCGCCCGACGAAGCGAAGAAGCGCATCGACGATGCGACCGGGAAGCTGTCGACCGATTACGGTGCGACCTGCACCTGGAAAAGCGACAACGAGCTGGCGGTCTCGCGCAAGGGCCTCGACGCGCGCGTCATGCTGGAGCCGTCGCGCGTCCGCATCGACCTGAACCTCGGCTTTCTCATGACGCCGTTCGCGGATCTGATCAAGACCGGCATCACGAAGAAGCTGACCGCGATCCTCGCGTCGGCACCCGCCGCAACGTAAGTCGCCGATCAGCCGGTCAGGCGGCGTGCTTGTCGTCGTCCGCCGGGTCCTGGGACGCGTCCGGCTGCGCGCGCCGCTCGCGTTCGGCGAACCAGGCCGCCTCGCTCTCCATCGTTCCGCACCAGCGATCGGCGAGCGGCATGGAGATGTTGAAGTTGGTCCACCGCATGCGCTTCAGTCGGTGATGGTGCCGGTGATGGTCGTAGAGGAAACGAAACACCCGGTTGTCGAGCAAGCGCAACCGCGCCAGCACCGGCGACGGCAAATGATAGAGGGCGTGCATGCCTTCGTAGGCGAGGAAGGAAACAACAGCGGTCAGCAGTAACAACCCCGCGGCGCCGCGACCGATCGTCCGGGCGACGATCGCGGCCACCGGGGCCATCCCCACGAAGAACAGCAACAAGGTGAACCACGGCATCATCACCAGATCCAGCTCTCGCCACGTGCCGATCTCCATCGAGTCGTGGTGAAAAGCCCGGTGATGCCCCAGCGTGTGGTTTCGATAAAACGTGCGCGGCCACAGGGGGCGATGCATGAGCAAGCGGTGAACCAGGTACTCGGTCACGTTCGCTACCAGCAGGTACGCGGGAACGATCCACAGATCCGCGAGGCGCGCCCACCGCGCCAGCCACAGCGCCAGCGCTGACGCCGCGGCCGCCAGGCCGCCAAAAGCGCCAAGGTGCCGCGCCAGATTGAACCCGGGCGTCAGCAGCCGGGCCCGCCGGCCTGCACGGTCTGTGGCGTCTTCGTGGTCGCGCGACAACAACAACTTCGCAACGCGGCTACCGAAGAAGGCTCAGCAAACCGCGCCGGCGCTCCTGCTAGAAAAAGTAGCAGCGGCGTTCGCGCCGGCCAGCAGAAATTCCCTGATTTTTCAGGCGGGACGTGACGACTGGACGGCCGCCGTGACCTCGCCGGCGCTCGAGTCGAGCCGGCCGGTGACGACGCGCGGCACCGACACCGGCGGTCCAAGTGCGGCGATGCGCGCGTCGCGCTCGCCGAGACCCGGAAGGAAGCCGGCCTCGATCCCGACCGCGTCGTTCTCCAGCGCCAGTACCGCCTCGCCCGCGACCGCGCGCAGCCGTTCGTCGGACAGGCCGAGACCGAGCGTGGCCAGCACCGACAGCCGCCCGGGATCCCACACCAGGCCCAGCGGCGCCCCCGCGAACGCGTCGATCAGCAGCCGCGCCTCACGCGGCGTCGGCGCCTGCCAGGGCGTGGCCGCGACCGGCAGCGCCAGCATCAACCCCGATCGCTCCGCGGCCCGTACCAGCCGCTCGAGCGCCCACCGGCAGGCATCGCCCACCTCCGCGCCGCGCGCGCGCCGCTCCGTCACCGCCGCCGCGAGCAGCCGACCGCCCGGTTCTTCCTCGTCCATCTCCGCGCGGGAAAACGCGCGCGCCACCTCGCCCGGCCGCACCGCCAGCGCCAGCTCCCCGAAATCCAGCACCGCGAACCGCGCCCCGACGGGGACGGCCGCGTCGATGCCCAGCAACGCCAGCGCGATCGCCGCCTCGCGTTCGTCGCGGGCGTGCGCGGCCAGGCGGGGCAGCCGCCGCCCCGCCGCCAGCGGACGGTCGGCGACCGGCAACGTCAGGCCCGCCACGCCGACGCCCGCCTGCAGCGCGCCCGTCGCCAGCCGCGGAAACAGCTCGAGATCGCAGCCGGCCGCGAGGTGAATTCCGTCGGCGCCCGCATCGGCGGCCAGCCGCAGCAGGGCATCCCCACCGCTGTCGCGTGGTAACCGGACGTCCGAGGCCAGGAGAACCATCCGGCCAGAATATAGCGGCCGGTGATGGCGATCGGCCGGATACCCCACTCATTCAAATGACCGGCCCTCGGGGCGACGCCAAAATGCCCGCTTTGACACGGATCTCGACGCTGATATAAATGGGCGTCCCTGTTGAGCTTGTAAGTTGCGCAACAAGGTGGGGCCGGGACGTTCGGGGCTCCTGTCCACGGAGGTTCTCATGCGCGTTCGCCCAGGCCAGACTTCCACCCTCCGCCACCGACGGTGCGAGAGGTCCCCGAGTCTGGTGAAGGCCGCCGTCACGGTCGCCGTGCTGGCAGCCGCAACCACCACGTTTGTGCCCACCGCCCGCGCGCAGCTTCAAAACGCGCCGGTCGATCTCGAAATTTTCCGCCCTGCGATGGACTCGAAGGGGTTCGTCACCGTGAACTCGTCGGCGGTGCTGGGGCAGTGGGACATCTCGTTCGGGCTCGTCACGTCGTACGCGCGCCGCCCGCTGCGCTTCACCGGCGCCGGCGTCGGCGGCATGTCCAACACGTTCTCGGTCGACACGTTGATCCGCCCGTCGCTGCAGGCCGCGGTCGGCTTCCTCAGCCTGCCGCACATCGGCGCCGAGCTGGGCATCATCCTGCCCATGGGCATCACGGCGGGCCGCAGCATGCCGAACAACAGCGACGGCCACGAGTGGACGTACGCGAACCAGGGCGTGGGCGACCTTCAGGTTCACCCCAAGCTGCGCTTGCTCAACGCGACCCGCCGCGGCCTCGGTTTCGCGGTGATGCCGTCGATCATCCTCGGCACCGGCGACAAGAACTCGTTCCTCGGCGAGGGCCAGACGACGTTCCAGCCGACGGCGATCGTCGACACCGAGCTCGGCTACCTGGGCCGCTTCCGCGCCTCGGTGAACGCCGGCATGCGCATCCGCAGCTCGCGCGCGACCTACGTGAACAACGCCGGCAGCTTCACCACCCCACCCGTGCTCAACGGCATGGACATCACGACCGGCGGATCGATCGACGTCCAGAACGAGGTGATCGGCGGCATCGGCCTGTCGTACGGCGTCGTGCCGCAGAAGTTCGATCTGGTCGCCGAGCTCTACGGAAACTACGGCCTCGATTCGCACCGCCGCGAGAACGCTGGCGCTGCCCTCGAGACGATGAAGCCGTCGGCCGAAGCGATCGGCGCGATCAAGCTTTACCTGGCGCGCAACTCGTTCTTCGAGGTGGGCGCCGGCTGGAAGGTCTCCAACGGCTACGGCTCGGCGTCACCGCGCGCGTTCGTCGGCTTCATCTTCGAGCCGTCGATCGGCGACCGCGACGGCGACGGTTACAAGGATGACGTCGATCAGTGCCCCGACGATCCCGAAGACTTCGACGACTTCGAGGACGAGGACGGCTGCCCGGAACCGGACAACGACAAGGACGGCATCCTCGACGACCCCGACAAGTGTCCGAACGAGCCCGAGACCAAGAACGGCTACCAGGACGAGGACGGCTGCCCCGACTCGACCACGTTCGATCGCGACGGCGACCGCATCCCCGACGACGTCGACAAGTGCCCGGACGATCCGGAGGACTTCGACAACTTCGAGGACGAGGACGGCTGCCCCGATCCCGACAACGACAAGGACGGCATCAAGGACGTGGAAGACGCCTGTCCGAACGTCCCCGAGGACAAGGACGGCTTCGAGGACAACGACGGCTGCCCCGATCCCGACAACGATCACGACCGCATCCTTGACGTCAGCGACAAGTGCCCGAACGAGCCCGAGACCTACAACGGGGTGAAGGACGACGACGGTTGCCCCGACCAGGGCCTCGCGACCATGACCAAGGGCAAGATCGTGACGATGAAGCCGATCTACTTCGAGACCGACAAGGACATCATCAAGCCCGAGTCGTTCCCGGTCGTCGATTCGGTCGCGGCGGCGATCAACGGCAACCCGTGGATCGAGCTGGTCGAGATCCAGGGGCACGCCGACGAGCGCGGCGATGACGCCCACAACCTGGATCTCACCGAACGGCGCGCAGCGTCGGTGCGGCGCGCGCTGGAGGAGCGAAACGTGCTCCCGAGCAAGCTCAAGAGCCACGGTTACGGCGAGACGAAGCCGATCTGCAAGGGCCACGACGAGAGCTGCTGGAGCAAGAACCGGCGCGTCGAGTTCATCATCGAGAAGACCAGCAGCCAGGGCGGCGCCAAGTTCCAGGG
>Ga0207645_10004474_pt1 | contig 10340 bp, 8 predicted proteins | sample KBSM53metaG_FD_184331 | JGI IMG/M metagenome (GOLD analysis project Ga0207645, IMG submission 184331) | Miscanthus rhizosphere microbial communities from Kellogg Biological Station, Michigan, USA - KBS M5-3 metaG (SPAdes) (version 2) | ecosystem: Host-associated > Plants > Roots > Rhizosphere >...
CTGAAGATGCTTTTGACGTGAGTCTTTACGGTGCCTTCGCTGATGAAAAGTTCGGCACCGATCTCTTTATTGCTCTTGCCGGCGGAGATCCTTTGCAGAACTTCGATCTCTCGAGCGCTCAATGCTTCGCCGCTGACGCGATCGGCCAGCTTGGCTGCGAGCATAGGTGGTATGCAGGTTTCGCCACTGTGCACCGTCCGAATGCAATCCATTAACGCTTCGCGCGCGGTATCCTTTAGCAAGTAACCTTTGGCACCGGCTCTGATCGCCCGGTAGATGTCTTCATCGCCATCAAAGGTAGTGAGCACCACGATGCGCGCGTTCTCGTCTAATTCGCGGATCTCTTTGATCGCGCCTACGCCATCCAGCTCCGGCATTCGCAAATCGAGCAGTGTGATGTCAGGACGATGTTCCTTCCAAAGGTCGACAGCCTCCCTGCCATTGCTCGCTTCGGCGACGACCTTCATGTCTGGCTTGCGTTTGACTAACGAGACTAACCCTTCGCGGACAACGCTATGGTCGTCGGCAATCAAGATGTGAATGCGTTCTTTCTTCGCGGTCATGGTCCGTTTTCTTCCTTTCGTTTCCGGATTTCAAGCAGTGGCTGTCGGCTGCCTGATTTCGCCCCTAACCATATGACCACCGGCCGGCGTTGTCAGTCCTGTTTTATATCCCTCAAACGAGAGATGTTCAGCCCTCTCGACGGCCGGACGAGCAAATCTCGCTACTGCTCCGTCGAGCGCCGTCGCGGTGCGCGTATGTTGAGTTGATGAAAGATCTAGTGGTTAACCAGAATAAGCAAAGGAGCTCCCGGATGCGACGGTGCTTGTTGCGGCAAGCCACTGCCCATAGTCCATGGCTCGTCTTCAATCTGGAGCCGTTCAATTTAGCTGGCAGCTGGAATCAGCTCCTGATGAGGCAGCAAGCGCAACAGCTCAACAGATGATCATAACAGATCAGAAGCAATCGCGAACCGATGCGGTAGGGCAAGGTCGAACGCCGGTCTTGGTCGACATGAATGCCGACTGCCGATCCATCATCGTGAACGCTCCGGTCGCGGAAGTTTATCGCCGCTGTTTGGAATTTGAAAAGCTTCCGGAGTTCATCCCTTCGATCAGGAAAATCGAGAAAACCAGTCCGACCAGCTTCTCGTGCTTGTGGGCGACAAAGGACGCCGAGCTCACCACGAACGTTAAAATTATCATGCGTGTGCCTGAACGGCGGGTCGCCTGGCAGGCCGTCTCCGACGACTTTCGCGTCGGCGTGGTGTTTCTCGATTCGCTCGTTGGCGGAATCACCAAGGTGACAATAAAGGTCCGCTCCATCGCCGAACCGGTAATGTTGACAGCGCTGGGTCTCCATCTTCGCAACTTCAAACGATTCATCGAACGCGGCACGAGATGAACATGCTCGCCGCCGCTCGCGTCACTTCATTCGCCGGTCTCCTTGATGGCGGCGATGCGACTCGCTGAAACGCACGAGGCAGCTGATGCCAGCATCATGAAAGCAGTCGCAAGCTTTTCGGTGCTTAGCCGCTGAAATGTGCGGCTCCCGATTTAGTCACTCCGCTCGAGGGCCAAAGCAACACCTTGGCCAACCCCCACGCATAGACTGACCAAGGCACGGGACTGTTGCTGCCTTCGCAAAGCATAGGCAGCAGTCATCACCAAACGCGCACCAGTGGCGCCAAGCGGATGCCCGAGCGCGATCGCGCCGCCGTTGCCGTTGACATGCTCAGCATCGTCGGCCAGTCCCAGACTACGCGTACACGCCAGCACCTGCGCGGCGAAAGCTTCATTGATTTCGATGTGGTCGAAGTCGTCGAGGCGCAGGCCGATCTTGGCTAACAATTTGTGGATCGCTGGCACCGGCCCAATGCCCATGATCCGCGGAGGAACCCCGGCCGCGGCCATGCCGATGACGCGGGCCAAGGGCTGCAAACCATGTTTGTCCAACGCTGCAGCCGACGCCAGCAGCAGGGCGCATGCACCATCGTTTAGACCGGAGGCATTGCCCGCGGTGATGGTGCTGTCCGTGCCCAGCAGCGGCTTAAGTTTCGCGAGTTGCTCAAGCGTGACACTAGGACGCGGATGTTCGTCTTCATTTACGGTGATGTTTTCCTTATTTGCTTGCACTGCAGTTATCTCCTCAGCCAGCCAGCCTTGCGCCTGTGCGTGCGCAGTGCGCTGTTGACTGCGCCAAGCATAGGCGTCTTGACAGGCGCGGGCGATGCCGTGCTCACGGGCAAGATTGTCCGCCGTCTGCATCATCGAATCGACCCCATAGCGCGCTTGCATCACCGGGTTAATGCAACGCCATCCGAGAGTACTGTCCTCCAGTTTTTGCTCGCGACCGAAGGCAGTTTCGGCCTTGGCTATGACGAACGGCGCCCGCGACATGCTTTCGACGCCCCCGGCAATCACCAGCTGCGCATCGCCGCCAGCGATTGCGCGAGCCGCCTGACCAACTGCTTCCAGGCCGGAAGCGCACAGTCGATTCACCGTCACCGCCGGCACTGTTTCCGGCAGACCGGACAGCAGCGCGGCCATGCGGGCAACATTGCGGTTGTCTTCACCAGCTTGATTGGCGCAACCGAGGACAACTTCATCGACAGCACCCCAGTCCATTCCAGAATAACGTGCCATCAATGACGTCAGGGGCGCCGCGGCCAGATCATCGCAGCGCAACCCTGCCAGCCGCCCGCCATAGCGACCGAACGGTGTTCGAGTTGCTGCCGCAATAAAAACATCAGCCATATGCGCTCCGGGAAACCATCAGCGGCCGCCAACCATCGCGTGCCACCGTCCGTTCAATCGCCTGACGCGCACGATGCAAAGCGGGCAACATTTTTTTCAGTGCCATCGCTTTCACGTCGTCGCTGTAACGCATGCTGACGTTCAGACCGCACACGGCCACGCCCATACCGGAACGGACCGGCACAGCGATGGAGCAAAGTCCCAGCTCCAGTTCTTGCGAGACGAAGGCGTAGCCTTGGCGCCGCACCTTCAAGATTTCCGCTTGCAGGGCGCGGGCCTTGTAGATGGTGTGCGCGGTAATCGGGCGAAACGTATTTTCGCGCAACCAGGCGGAGAGTTCGCTGTCCGATTTGTCCGCCAAGAGGACACGACCCATCGAGGCGGCGAATGCCGGCAACCGCGCGCCGACCCCGAGCGCGACACTCATGAGGCGACGAACCGCAACGCGAGCTACATAAACGATCTCGCTCCCATCCAGCACCGCCATCGAGCACGACTCGCCCACTCGCTGCGACAACTGTTCCATCGCCTCATGCGCCAACTCAGTCAGGTCCAGCGAAGAAAGATAGCTGTAGCCCAGTTCGAGTATCCGCGGTGTCAGAAAAAAGTGCCGGCCTTGGGCGGCTACATAGCCGAGGTGCTGGAGGGTTAACAAGCTGCGCCGGGCCACCGCGCGCGACAAGCCGATGTGCGCGGCAATTTCGGACAGGGTGCAACGGGGTCGGTCGCGGTTGAACGCTCGCAATACCTGCAAGCCGCGGTCGAGCGATTGAATGTAATCAGGGCTATCGGTGAACGACGAGCGAGGCGCCATGGAAGAAGGCTTCAATGATGGATTGACAGCGGGAGTTTAATGGGATTTGATCTCGTGCGCAATGCGAATTAATGTTCGATTATCGAACGCAAGGACAACCGTTACGAGAAAGCCTCTCCCGTGATCAGCGAGCGTGATAGCGTCTTGCATAGCTGGTGTGTGCCGGCGCAATGGCAGGCCCCGACCATTGTCGGCGGACAGGGCGCCCATTTCTGGGACGCCGACGGCCACGATTATCTCGATATGAGCAGTCTATCCGAATGCAGCAACCTGGGGCATCAGCATCCCAAGGTGGTTAAAGCGATTCGTGAGCAGGCTGAGCGTTTATGTTTTGTTACCTCCGCTTGGGGGACCCAACCCCGTGCCGAACTCGCCGAAGCCTTGCTCGAGAGGGCTCGTTTCAAGAATGGTCGTGTATTCTTTACCGTTGCCGGCGCCGACGCGAACGAGCACGCGGTCAAGTTCGCGCGGCAAGCGCGTGGACTCCCGCATGGCTGGGTCATCACCCGCGATCGTTCCTACCACGGTGCCAGCTATGCCTGTATGGCCTTATCTGGAGACGCGCGTACTCGCCATCAGGTTGACCCGGAGCGTTACGCCGTTGCGCAGGTCGCATCGCCTTATGCATATCGATGTCCGTTTGCTAGCAGCAACGAAATCGAGTGTGGCCAGCGCGCTGTCGCGGCCATTGCTGATGAAATCGATCGCAAAGGTGCGGAGTTGGTGGCCGCGGTCCTGATGGAGCCCAATGCGGGCACCAATGGCATCGTGGCTCCGGAAAATTACTGGCCGGGTTTACGTGAGCTTACTCGTTCTCGCGACGTATTCCTGATTGCCGATGAAGTTATGAGCGGCTTTGGTCGCTGTGGCGAATGGTTTGCGTGGCAACGATACGGTGACGCCGGCAAACCCGATCTGATGACACTCGCGAAAGGGCTGACGGGTGCACATGTGCCACTCGGCGCCGTGGTGGCGAACGAAAATGTCGCCCGGCATTTAGAAACGCAGATGCTGTTCACCGGCTTAACTTACTCTGGCCATCCCCTGACTTGCGCTGCGGGCCTGGCGGCAATTCGCGCTTATGAAGATGAAAAATTGATCGAGCGCTCGCGCCGTTTGGGTAGTGCGATGTTGCTCGAATTAAAGCGACTACAGCACCAACACCGTCTGATCGGTGACGTGCGGGGCGGCCATGGTTTGTTCGCTATCATTGAACTAGTCAGCGACCCCATCAGTCGCGCGCCGCTGGCGCCCTGGCCGCAAACGCCTCCGCAACTGACAGCCCTTGTTCAGAAAGCGCGCTCTCTCGGTGTATCTTTTGCTGTACGCGGAAACCTGATAATCCTGGCACCGCCTCTGGTGATTGAAGAACGTGAACTGAGCGACGCCTTGGCCTTGCTCGATCGCCTGTTAAGTGAAATGGAGTCCGCATGAATTTCAAACTGACCTACGCAACCATGTTCAATCCGCCGGCGGAGATGCACACGCGTTTTGACGCTGCGCTCGCTGAACTCAATCGCTCGTTAGGCGCGACCCATCCTCTCTACATTAATGGTGAGGACCGTGTCACCGCGAAGCACGATACTCGACGCAGCCCGATCGATCAGCGGCGCATCCTCGGTCATTTCTCGCTCGCCACTGTTGATGATGCGAACGACGCCATGGCCGCGGCCCGAGCCGCCTTTCCAGGATGGCGCGCAGCGCCCATGGAAGAGCGTGTGCGTCTGCTGAAGCGCGTCGCCGCGCTGATCGAAGAACGCGTTTACGATATCGCCGCAGCGATGTCGTTGGAAGTTGGAAAGAATCGGATGGAAGCGCTGGGAGAAGTGCAGGAGACAGCGGACTTTTTCAATCTTTACGCGGATGATTATGCCGGACACAACGGATTCGATCATCCTTTGCCCGATGATCCGCTTCCGGACTTCCGTTCGCACAATCGTAGCGTGATGAAGCCTTACGGTGTCTGGGTGGTCATCGCACCGTATAACTTTCCGTTCGCACTTGCCGGCGGGCCGGTGGCTGCCGCTTTAATTACAGGAAACACAGTCGTGTTGAAAACTGCGACCGATACGCCGTGGTCGGGACGTTTGCTCGCAGATTGTATACGCGATGCCGGCCTTCCGCGGGGAGTCTTCAATTATCTCAATGGTGGCGGCAGCCTAGTTGGCGAGGCTTTGGTAAACCATCCCAATACCGCCGGAATCACGTTCACCGGATCGGTTGACGTCGGCATGCATATCTACCGCGCCATGGCCAGTGGGGTGTACCCGCGGCCCTGCATCGCCGAAATGGGCGGTAAGAACGCTTGCATTGTGACGGCGAATGCAGATCTCGATCGCGCGGCCGACGGGATTGTGCGTTCCGCGTTTGGATTGAGCGGACAAAAGTGCTCTGCGGTGTCGCGAATCTACGTTGATGACAAAGTCGCGGATCCGTTGATCAAAAGGCTCCAGGAAAAAATCGCTGCGATTACGATTGGCGATCCCTCGCTGCAGAAAAACTGGCTCGGGCCGGTGACCACGGCCAGCGCGCTGAAAAACTACGAGCGTTATAGTAAAGAACTTACCGAAAACGGCGCGCGCATTTTGTCCGGCGGCAAACGTTTGGCCGAAGGTGAATTGACGCACGGCTATTTTGTCGCGCCGACGCTGGCTGAAGCGCCGGCCACGCATCCGCTGTTCAAAGAGGAAATGTTCGTGCCGATCACGATGCTTTGTCGCGTGCGTGATCGCGCGGAGGCGGTGCAGCTGGCCAATGATTCCCGGTTCGGACTGACTGCCGGTTGCTACGGCAACGACGAAGACGCGGCCTACTTCTTCGACAACATTGAAGCTGGAGTTACTTACGTCAATCGTCCTCAGGGGGCCACCACTGGCGCCTGGCCGGGTTATCAGCCTTTCGGAGGCTGGAAAGGATCGGGTTCCTCGGGCAAGGGCATCGCTTCGTTCTATTATTTGGCGCAATACCAGCGCGAACAATCGCAGACAAAGGTGGAATAGGCGATGCAGCTCGGCACCTTACAAGAAGTCATCGACCGATATATCCACGATGGTCAGAGCGTGGCGCTGGAAGGCTTTACCCATCTGATTCCGTTTGCCGCCGGGCACGAAATTCTGCGCCAAAAAAAACGCGATCTGCATTTGATCCGGATGACGCCGGACCTGATCTACGATCAGTTGATTGGAGCTGGTTGCGCCCGAGCGCTGACGTTTTCCTGGGGTGGCAATCCCGGGGTCGGTTCGCTGCATCGGTTGCGCGATGCGGTCGAGAATGATTGGCCGCAGCCTTTAACTATCCACGAACATTCGCACGCAGGGATGGCGGCGGCCTACACGGCAGGTGCGGCCCGGTTGCCATTCGGAATACTGCGCGGCTACGTCGGAACTGACCTTCCGGACGTCAACCCGCAAGTGCGCGAAGTACGTTGCCCCTATACAAACGAGATGATCGCGACTGTGCCCGCGATCAATCCGGATGTTACCGTCTTGCACGCCCAAGCCGCCGATCGCCAGGGCAACATTTTCATCCGTGGCATTGTTGGTGCCCAGAAAGAGGCGGCCTTGGCGGCAACGACGCTCATCGTCACGGTTGAAGAAATTGTGGAGTCCTTGGCGGCGCCTATGAATGCAATCGTTTTGCCACACTGGGTCGTCACGGCGATTGCTGAGGTGCCGACAGGTGCTTACCCCTCTTATGCGCATGGCTACTACGCACGGGACAACGCTTTTTACTTGGCTTGGGATGAGATCGCTCGCGACCGCGAGCGGTTCACTGACTGGATCACCCGTCACGTGCTATGTAGTCGCGACCATGCGGAATTTCTAGACAGCTTGGCGGAGGCAGCATGAGCGTCCATTCATCCTCAGCAAATTCATATACGCCGGACGAAATGATGACAATCGCGGCCGCGCGCCTGATTCAACCGAGCTGTGTTTGCTTCGTCGGCATCGGCGTGCCGTCCGCGGCCGCCAATCTTGCGCGTCTGACTCACGCACCCGACCTGGTACTAATCTACGAGTCCGGTGCCATTGGCACCCACCCCAATGTATTGCCGTTGTCGATCGGCGATGGCGAACTGGCCGAGACTGCAGACGCCGTGGTGCCCTTACCAGAAATTTTTTCTTATTGGCTGCAGGCTGGTCGCATCGATGTCGGCTTTCTTGGCGCAGCGCAGATTGATCGCTTTGGCAATCTTAATACCACGGTCATCGGCGGCTACGGCAAACCGAAGACGCGCCTGCCGGGTGCCGGTGGTGCGCCGGAGATTGCCCTTCACGCCAAGAAAATCTTTGTGGTGCTGAAGCAGTCACCGCGAAGCTTTGTCGCGAAACTGGATTTTTGCACGAGTGCAGGCTTCCTCAATGGAAATGGCGAGCGAGCACAGCGTGCCATGCCCGGTGCCGGTCCGCAGGCGGTGATTACCGATTTGGGCGTGCTCAAGCCAGCGACCGGGTCGCAGGAGCTCACTCTAGTCGCCCGTTATGAGAATGTCAGTGTGGACAGGATCCGCGCAGCAACAGGCTGGCCACTGTCAGTTGCCGACACCGTCGACGTTGTTGCGGCGCCAACCGCGGACGAGCTGCGCGTCCTTCGCGACCTGCATAAGCGAACGAAAATCGCCCACACCGGTGATGCAGGTCGATCGAGGAAGAATCCCGCGTCCGTCGCTTCAGCAAGCCAAGTTAACGCATGAACAAGGAGAGCCATCCCGCCATCCGAACTGAATTGCCAGGACCGAAAGCGCGGGCACTCCTGGCCCGCGATGCCGAAGTAGTATCGCCCTCGTATCCGCGCGAGCACCCGTTTGTGATGTCGCATGGGCGCGGTGTCGAAGTCTGGGACGTTGACGGCAATCGGTTCTTGGATTTTGCCGCCGGCATTGCCGTCTGCAGCACGGGCCATTCACACCCGCAGGTGGTTCAGGCCATCAAAGACGCCGCAGATCGGTTTCTGCACATTTCTTCTGATTACTGGCATGAAGGGCAAGTCGCCCTCGCCGAAAGGATCAATGCACTGGCACCGATGGGGGAGCCGGTGCTGAGTTTCTTCTGCCAGTCCGGCACCGAAGCGGTGGAAGGCGCATTGAAACTGGCGCGCTATGTCAGTGGACGCTCGCGATTCATCGGCTTTCTGGGCGGTTTCCACGGGCGCACGATGGGTTCGCTGGCGTTCACTGCCAGTAAGCAAACCCAGCAGCAGGGCTGCGCGACGATGCCGGGCGTCACCCACGTGCCGTTTCCGAATCCTTACCATCCGCTCTTCGCGGGCGAGGATCAAGGTCAGGCCGTACTTGACTATATTGAGAACGGCTTGTTCGTCAGCAACGTGCCGGCCAGCGAAGTCGCCGCCATCCTGATCGAGCCGATTCAGGGCGAGGGTGGCTACATAGTACCGCCCGATGGATTTCTGGCGGGCTTGCGCCAACTGTGCGATCGGCACGGCATTCTGTTGATTTTCGATGAAGTGCAAACAGGCATAGGTCGCAGCGGCAAGATGTTTGCCTGTCAGCACTGGAATGTGCAGCCGGATATCATGACGCTGGCCAAGGGCCTCGGCTCGGGCCTGCCGATCGGTCTGGTCGTGGCTAAAAAAAGCATCATGCAACAATGGAAGTCTGGCGCACATGCGAACACTTACGGTGGCAATCCGCTATGTTGCGCGGCGGCGTTGGTGACACTCGACCTGGTTGAACGCAAATACGCTGCCAACGCCGAGAAAGTCGGCGCTTATTTTATGGACCGCTTGCGCGAGTTGCAGTCACGGCACCAAGTGATCGGGGAAGTTCGTGGCAAAGGACTAATGATCGGCATGGAGCTGGTCAGCGATCGAGCCAGCCGCAAACCCTGCAAATTTTCGTGTCATACCGTGATCACGCATGCATTTCATCGAGGACTGCTTTTACTCTCCTGTGGGCAGAGTACGGTGCGCTTCATGCCGCCACTGATGGTGTCGGTCGCGCAGGTGGACGAGGCAATCACTTTGCTGGAGGCCGCCCTGATCGAAGCAATGGCTCGATAATGGGAATGACCAGGCGCCAGCACAGGATCCTGCTGGCTGGCCTGTTATTAGTCTCTGCCTTGCCGGTTTTGGCTGAGCGCAAGCCCGTGGCTGCGCAAATTCAGCTGCCGCACAATTATTACTACCGTGAAATGTATCTGCCCCAGCTGACCAGCGGCCCATCGGCGTTGACATTTTCGCCCGATGGCAGGGAGCTGGTCTACAGCATGGGCGGTTCGCTGTGGCGCCAGATCATCGGTAGTGACCAGGCGCGGGAACTCACCCACGCGGGAGGCTACGACTACCAGCCGGATTGGTCGCATGATGGTCGACATATTATATTCACTCGCTACCAGAACGACGCTATCGAGTTGTGGCAGCTCGATCTGCAAACCGGCCAGGAAGTCGCGCTCACTTCGCATGGCGATATCAATATCGAGCCGCGCTATTCACCGGATGACCGTCAGGTCGCTTTCGTTTCCACCGCTGATAGCGGCCATTTCAACCTTTACGTCGCAGAGATCGCGGGTGATCGCTTGAGCGCCTCGAAACGTTTGGTGCCTGAGCACACGAGCACCGTCTATCGCTACTACTACTCGCCCACCGACCACGCGATCAATCCTTCTTGGACGCCCGATGGTCAGCGCCTCCTATTCGTCTCGAATCGTGAAGTGGCTTATGGAACCGGCGATATCTGGTCAGTGGCAGTGAACGCGCCCGAAGATCTGAAAAAAATCTTCAGTGAAGAAACGGCGTGGCGCGCGCAGCCTCAG
>Ga0207645_10004482_pt1 | contig 10332 bp, 8 predicted proteins | sample KBSM53metaG_FD_184331 | JGI IMG/M metagenome (GOLD analysis project Ga0207645, IMG submission 184331) | Miscanthus rhizosphere microbial communities from Kellogg Biological Station, Michigan, USA - KBS M5-3 metaG (SPAdes) (version 2) | ecosystem: Host-associated > Plants > Roots > Rhizosphere >...
GGCGGCCGCACCGCGGAACGCGCGGTAGGCCTCCAGGGTGGCGAGGTCGCGGTCGATGTCGTTGTTGAACGTGACCGAGTACAGCACCAGGTCGCAGAACGGGCGGACGGCCGCGAGCTCCGCGGTGCGGAACGGGCGCGACGGCGCGGCGGTGTAGCTGCTGCCGCGGTGGTTCCAGATGTCGGTGGTGTCGTTGGCCCGCACGGCGAGCGTGATCTCGTCGTCCAGCGACCCGTCGGACGCCAGCCGCTCGCCGTTGGAGGCCGAGGTGAGCAGGATGTCGAGCGCGTCCGCCGCGACGAGCTCGCGCATGTTGTCCAGGTAGGCGCCCCGCGAGCGGCCGCGCCACGGGGCGGCGACGCCGAACGCCATGTCGGCGTCCTTGGCGTCGGCGATGATGAAGTCGTCGGGGGTGTAGCGCCCGGCGAGGATGGCGTCGAGCTTGCGGTCGAGGCGACGGGTCATATCAGCTCCTGAGCTAGTGCGGCGGTGGTGACGAGGGTGGTGACGTAGCCCGCGCGCACGGCGGCGCGCACGGCGGGCGCCCGCTCGCGGCCGTAGGCGACGCCGATCACGTCGGGCACGGCGGCGAGCTGCGCGGCGCTGATCCCGATCACCCGGCGGGCCTGCGGCATCGTGAGCGGGGTGCCCGCGGCGTCGAGGAACGTGCCGGAGAGGTCGGCGAGCACGCCCGCGTGGCGCAACGCCGCGCGTTCGTCGGCGGTGAGCACGTCGTACAGGTCGCTGCGGACGGGCTGCCAGGAGCCGATGCCGACCACCGCGTGGGTGAGCTCGGGGAAGCGGGCGAACGCCGCCGCGGTCTCCGGCTGGCGGCGGACGACCTCGGCGCTCGCGGGGTCGGACACGAACAGCGGCGCGTAGAACGAGTAGCCGCGGCCGCCCCCGCGGCGGGCGAGGCCGTCGACGGCGTCGATCAGGCTCGCGGCGACGTCCGGGCTCGTGAGGCCGCCGGTCATCTGGACGACCGTGCAGGCGGGGACCACCGTGAGCCGCTGTGCGGTGGCGAGCACGGCCCGTGACCAGCCCAGCCCCAGCACGTCGCCCGCGCTGAGCACTTCGGCGAGGAGCGTGGCCGCGACGTCGGCGAGGTCGCCGAGTGCGGCGGTGTCGTCGGTGTTGACGACGAGCGCGCGGGAGAGCCCGAGCCGCTCGCGGACCAGCACGCTGAGCTCGGTGTCGACGGCACCCGGCGTGGCGATCGTGATGCGGACGATCCCGCTGGAGCGGGCCAGGTCGATGAGGCGCGCCACCTTGAACCGGGAGAGCTGCAGCTCCGCGGCGATCTGCACCTTGGTGCGGTCTTCCAGGAAGTACCGGCGGGCAACCGCGGCGGCGAGGACCAGCTCGTCCAACCGGAGACTCGTCTGAGTGTTGATGCCGCCGACCCTTGCACGTATGAGGCGTTGATGGCGAGCGCTTGCTCAAATGAGCAGGCGTCCTCTGATTGGCGGACACGCGGATCAGCCGCGTCGTCGGCTGCCCGGACGACGGTGCGCACGGCGACCGCGGAGCAGTCTTGGTTCATCGGGGAAACACCCCGAGACCAGCGAAAACAGGAGCGGCAGCCATGAGCACCACCACCTCCACCCGCAAGCACACCACCTCGACCCACGCGACCCCGGCCCCGGCGCCCTCCACCACCGGCCGCACGGTCCTCATCGCGCTCGGCAGCGCCGTCGCGGGCGCGGCGATCGTCGCGGGCCTGGCGTTCGGCCTCGGGGCGTTCGGCTCCGCCGCCCCGACCACCAGCGGCGCCACGACCCCCGTCGTCGTGCCGTCGAGCTCCACCACCCACCACCACGTGACTCCGGTGACGCCGGTCGCGCCGTCCGAAACGATCATCGTGCTGCAGCGGGAGCTGGGCCAGCTCAACTACTACGAGGGCCCGGTCACCGGCGTGATGAACGAGCAGACCGTGCAGGCCATCACCTACCTGCAGCGCGACGCCCACCTTCCGCAGACCGGCACGATGAACGCGGCCACCCAGTCCGCGCTCCAGCACATGCTCGCCACCGGCAACAACCAGATGGGCGGCAACAGCTGATCCACCCACCGCCTGCCGCAGGCCGGGCCCGCCACGGGCCCGGCCGCAGCGGCGTGGACGGGGAGCGTCAGCCTGCCGAGCGCCACTGCGTCGGACTCACGCCGTGCACCTGCCCGAACACCCGGGCGAAGTAGCCGGGATCGGGGTAGCCCACCCGCCTGCCGATCTCCCCGACCGGCAGGTCCGACCCGGCGAGCAGCCGCCGGGCCGCCGTCATCCGGCGGTCCACGATCCACTCCTGCACGGTGCGGCCGGTGCGGCGGCGCACGACCGTGGTGACGTGGCCCGCCGAGAGGTTCACCGCCCGCGCCACGTCCCGCAGCGACAACGGCTCCGCGTACCGGCGCTCGATCACCGTGAACACGTCGGCGAGCAGCGGCTCCCGGTTGACCCGCAGGTCGTCGACCACGTCGGCGGCGAGCCGGGCGACCTCCACGAGCAGCAGCGTGAGGTGGGCGAGCACCGCCTCGCGGTAGCCGTCGGCGCGCTCGGACAGCTCGCCTGCCAGCGCCCCGACCCGCGCCGTCCACGCCGCCCGGTCGTCCGGCGGCACGGCCAGCCGCAGCACCCCGGACGCCCGGCCCCGCACGAACGGGAACAGCAGCGGGTGGGTGCGCCAGGCGAGCGCCGAGCCGGGCACGTCCGGCCCGAGCGCCTCGGCGGTGAACGAGACCGCCCAGCCGCGGCCCGTCACGGCGTGCGGCACGTCGAACGGGCCGAGGATCTCCCCGGGTGCCAAGACGAAGAGGTCGCCCGCGGCGAGCCCCCACTCGCGCCCGCCCACGGGCACCGTGCCGTGCGCGTCGGCGGAGAACACGAGCATGGGGAAGTCGTGGGAGTGCGCCATGTGCCTGCCGGGGCTCTCGTGGTCGATCCGCCAGACCGCGACGGGCAGCTCGCCCGGCCGGGGTGCGAGCGCGAACGTCGGCGGCCCGTCACCACGGGCGTTGAGCCGGACGGTCTCCACCGCAGGATCATCCCATTGATGCCGAGGATCCGACAGCCGCGCAGCTCACGAACCAGGCAAGCTGATGGCATGACCGAAAGAACCTCGCATCGGCATTTCGTGCCGTGCATGGGCGGGTCCGCGCTCACCCCGTTCTACGACATCCTGCACCGGTTCTCCGGCCTCGGCGCCGTGCACGAGAAGATGATCAGCATGGCGGAGCTGCAGCCGGGCCAGCGCGTGCTGGACATCGGCTGCGGCACCGGCAACCTCCTCCTCGCGCTCGGCCGCGACGAGCAGGGCGTCGAGATCGAGGGCCTCGACCCGGACCCGCGCGCCCTCGCCAAGGCGGCGCGCAAGGCCCACCGGGCCGGGGTGGCGGCGAGCTGGCGGCCGGGCTACGCGCAGGACCTGCCGCACGCCGACGGTTCGGTCGACCGGGTGTTCTCCAGCCTCATGCTCCACCACCTGCACGACGACAAGGACACGCTGCTCGCCGAGGTGCGCCGGGTGCTGCGCCCGGACGGGCTGCTCGTGCTGGCCGACATCGACGGCCACACCGCCGTCGACGGCCACGGCTTCCTGCGCCGCCGGATGGCGCACAACCCGATGATCCACGACAACGCGGGCATGGTGGAGCGGATCAAGGCCGCGGGCTTCGCCGTCGAGGCCCCCGTGGAGCACCGCCTGCGCATGGGCCGGATCACGATCGTCCGCGCGCATCCTGGCGACCGGTGAACCTCGTCTTGACCTGATCCGAACATGCCGCGGTCACGATGGCGGCATGCGAGTTCGATTGCTGGTCGGGGCGTTCGCGGTGGTCGGCGCGGCCGTCGCGGGCTGCAGCAGCGCGGCGCCGCCGCCCGCCGCCGCGCCGACGCCTGCGCCCTCCGGCACACCCGCCGAGCAGGGCGTGCGGGGCCAGATCACCGCCGAGACCGCGACGACCTGGACCGTGACGACCGCCAAGGGCAAGGCGTTCACCGTGACGCTCGGCCCCCAGACGGTGTTCGGCACCAAGACGGCGCCCGCCACGGTGGCGCAGTTCCCCGTCGGCACCGCGGTGCGGGTCACCGGGACGCGCAACGGCGCGACGGTGACCGCCACCCGCGTGGCGCTCGCGAAGGCCAAGCCCGCGCCGACCGCGCCGACCGCTGCGCCCGCCACCCCGACCACCTGAATGCCGGCGGGCGGCGACCGCACTGGGGGTGCCGCCGCCCGCCGGGTGTCCCGGATCCGGGTCGGTCGGCCCCCGCGTGCCTCCGCCGCCCGCGCGGATCGTCCGATTCTCGGACACCCGCGCGTGACGGGCGCCACTAGCGTCGGTTCGACGCGAGCCACGGAGGTGCCATGAAGGCGTTGGTTTATCACGGACCGGGTAACAAGGCGTGGGAGGACGTTCCGGACGCCACGATCCAGGACCCCACGGACGTCGTCGTCCGGGTGGAGACCACGACGATCTGCGGCACCGACCTGCACATCCTGCAGGGCGACGTCGCCGCCGTGACCGACGGGCGGATCCTCGGCCACGAGGCCGTCGGCACGATCACCGCGGTCGGCGACGCGGTGAGCGGCTTCGGCGTGGGCGACCGCGTGCTGGTGCCCGCGATCACCAAGTGCGGCCGCTGCGTCTACTGCCAGCGCGGGATGCCCTCGCACTGCCAGACCGTCGGCGGCATCGGCTGGATCTTCGGCCACCTCATCGACGGCACGCAGGCCGAGCTCGTCCGCGTGCCCTACGCCGACACGTCCCTCTACGCGATCCCCGAGGGCGTCAGCGACGAGCAGGCGATCTTCCTCGCCGACTCGCTGCCCACCGGCTACGAGGTCGGCGTGCTCGCGGGCGGGGTGCGGCCCGGCGACACGGTCGCGGTCGTCGGCGCGGGCGCGGTGGGCCTGTCCGCGATCCTCACGACCGGCCTGTGGGGCGCGTCGAAGGTGATCGCCGTCGACACCAACAAGTTCCGGCTCACCAAGGCGATCGAGTTCGGCGCGACGGACGCCGTCGAGGTCGGCCCCGGCACCGTGGCGGACGTGATCGCGCTGACCGACGGCCTGGGTGTGGACGTCTCCATCGAGGCCGTCGGCTACCCGGAGACGCTGCTCACGGCGGCGTCGCTGGTGCGGCCGGGCGGCACGATCGCCAACATCGGCGTGCACGGCACCCCGGTGGAGCTGCCGATGCAGGACATGTGGATCCAGAACGTGACGTTGACGATGGGGCTGGTCGACACCGTCTCGATCCCCACCCTGCTCAAGATGGTGGCGAGCGGGCGGATCCCGGCCGAGAAGATGGGCACCCACTCGTTCACGTTCGGCCAGATCGACGAGGCCTACGACGTGTTCAAGAACGCCGCGGCCAACGAGGCGCTGAAGGTCGTGATCACCCCGGGCTGAGCGGTCGCCCCCGATGTCTGCAGGGTGACATTCCGGACACTGAACGTCCGGAGTGTCACCCTGCTGCCACGCCCGGGGTCACGCGATGTACGAGATCCCGAAGGCGTCGATCTTGCGGTAGAGCGAGGAGCGGGCGATGCCGAGCATGGCGGCGGCCTTGTAGCGGTTGCCGTTCGACTCGTAGAGCGCCTGGATGATCGCGTCGCATTGCGCGGCCTCCAGCATCGACATCCGCCGGGCCTGGCTCTTGAAGCACAGGCTCGGCAGGTCGGGCGGCTGCACCTCGCCCAGCGGCTTGCGGGCGACCACGTAGCGCAGCACGTCCTCGAGCTCGCTGATGTTGCCGGGCCACGCGTAGCCCTCCAGCACCCGCACGACCTGCAGCGAGAGTCGCAGCGACCGGCGCGGGGAGATCCGGCGGAGGATCGACCACGCGATGTCGCCGACCTCGTCGAGCCGGTAGCGCAGGGGCGGGATGCGGGTGATCTCGTGGAAGTGCCGCAGGAGCAGCCCGTACGGCCGGGTGGCGTCGACGGCGGGGGTGTCCACGCAGCCGACGACCAGCGGCGGGTCGGGCAGCACGAGCAACGGTCGCAACGCCTCGTCCAGCTGGCGGGCTGCCACCGGGCCGAGCAGGTGCAGCGAGCGGAGCAGCACCAGGTGGGCCCGGCGCTCCAACACCGGGGCGTCGTCGACCGTGAACGACGCGCAGTCGATCTCGGTGATCCGGCCCTGCGGGTGCGCGCGGCGGAACTGCTCGCGCAGCAGCGTGCGCTTGCCGACGCCGGGCTCGCCGATCAGCAGGTGGTGCCTGCCCTGCCGGATGCTCGCCGCCACCTCCTGGCGGGCCCGCAGGAACGGCGTGAGCAGCTCGCGGTTGGCCCGGATGCGGGCCTTCGCGTGCTCGACGCCGTGGTCGCGGCGCAGGTCCTCGGCGTAGTCGCGCCGCGTCGTCGGAGCCACGTGCGAGCCCTGCCTGCGGGTTGCCTCGACCAGGCCTGGCGCGGTGGCGGGCCCGGCCGCGAGCACCGCGCCGATCGGCGAGCCCCCGAGCAGCACCGGCTCCAGCTCGACATCGGCGCAGCCCGACGACGGCAGGTCGACGTGCCGGGGCCCGTGCTCGTCCAACGCCAGGCCCGCGAGCAGGAGGTCGCTCAGCGCGCGCAGGTCGGCGCCGTCGAGCTGACGGGCGGCGGCGTTGGTGAGCATGGTGTGCCCGTCGGTGGCCAGCGCCCAGTCGGGCCCGTCGCCGTAGTCGCGCAGCCGGGCCAGCAGCGTGCGGACCTGCCGGTCGGGCTCGCCCGCGAGGTGCTCGGCCACCTGCGCGGCCAGCAGCCGGGCCAGCGGGAGCTGCAACGTCCCGGCCTCCGACCCGTGGCACACCACGGCGACCGCGCCGACCACACCCTCGGTGTCCGCGACCGGCGCCGCCGCCTCGGCCAAGCAGGTGAGCGCCGCGGCGTAGTGCTCGGGGCCGGACAACGCCACGGGCTCCCCGGCCGCGAGCGCGACCGCCGCCGCGGTGGTGCCCATCGCGGCCTCGCCGAACCCGTAGCCCGGCACGAGGTGCAGCCCGTCGAGCAGCCGGGCCAGCTCGGGGTCGGTGTCGACCCGGGAGCGCACGAGTCCGTCGACGTCGAGGAACACGAGGCAGCAGCGCGCACCAGAGGCGACGAAGGTGTCGAACACCTCCTTGCCGGGGTCGGGCCCGGCGGCGCCGCGGAACGTCGCGGCCGCGGCGTCGGGGTCGAGGCCGCCGCGACGGCACCGCGCCCAGGACGCCGCGACCGCCGGGCGCACCACCTCGGCGACGCGCGCCTCCGACCATTCCCCGGCGAGGAACGCGCGCCGTGCCGCTTCGAGCCCGACCGCCGTGGACATGCCGTCACGGTAGAGCGGTTCCGGCGGCTTGGGTGTCTCACCGTGAGCGGACGGCCCGTTCGGCGCGGGCCAGATCCAGGGACAGGCCGTGCATCCAGCCCCAGGCGTCGACGACGCGCAGGGTCGCGTGCGGGTCGTCGCCGAACGGGGCGCGCGGCGGGTCGGCGTCGAGGCGCTCCACCAGGTGCCGATCGGGTGGGTCGGTGGTCTCCGGCAGGGCGGCGGCCGCCTCCCGGAACGCCCTGGCGACGTCCTCGGCCGCCGCGATGAGCCGTCGGGAGACGGCGGGCCACGGCAGCGGTTCGGGTGCGGGGTAGCGGTCGCGCAGCACCTCGGCGTCCGACTCCGCCCGCTGCACGACGGCGAGCACCTCCTGCCAGTCGTGCTGGGCCTGGTGGTGGGAGGGCTCGCTGCGGTACTGGGCGTAGGTGATGTCGAACAGCACGGCGACCCGGTGCGCCGGGTCCGGCCGCATCCGGTGCTGCCCGAGGGGCGCCTGCTCGCGGACGGGTGTGCCGGTGAGCGCGCGGACGGACGCGACCACCTCGTCCGCCGCCGACCGCAGGCACAGCGCGGCGGACCGGCGGACCTCGCCCGCCCCGCCGCGCGGCCAGACGGCGGCGCCGATGAGCGCGCCGATCAGCCCGCCGATGACGACGTCGGTGAGCCGCACCTCGGCCAGCTTCCAGGTCGTCGGCGCCAGCTGGGCGAAGAGCACCGCGACGACGATGGTGAAGCCGAACTGGGCCGCCGCGGGCCCGAGCAGGGGCCCTGCGGCGAAGGTGATGACCATGGCGATCGGCAGCACGACGGCGTAGACGAGCGTGTCGTCGCCGATGACCGCCAGCACGCCCGCGGCCACGAGCGCGCCCCCGAGCGTGCCGAGGAACGCCGGGATCAGGGCGAGCCCGCTCGCGATGGCCGAGGTGCGCATGAGCGACAGCGTCGCCAACAGCACCCAGAACCCGTGGTTGAGGTCGAGCAGGTCGGCGGCGAGGCGGGCGGCGGCGAGGCCCAGCGCGAGCCGCACGGCGTTCTGGAAGTACACCGAGCGCGGGGTGAGGTGGGCGGCCAGCCTGCGCCACCACAGCAGCGCGGTCGGCATGTCGAGGTACCAGGCCGACGTCGGCGCGGCGGTCGTGTCGGGCGGGGCGCCCGTGCCCGACCGCACGGCGAAGACCAGCCCGAGGGCGGCGTCGCCGACCGCGGCGGTGAGCCCGCCGATCCGCACCACCGGCGGCAGCTCGTCGCCGGTGAGCCGGGGAGCCATCCGCTCGACCCGGCCCTCGAGGTACTCCGCGACGCCCGCGGCCAGCGGCCCGCTCTCCGGGGCCTGCCCGGTGCCGCGCAACGCGGCGGAGCACCGGGCGAGCGCGTCGCCGGTCGCGGTGAGCACGGCGCCCGCCGCGGCCCGCGCGGCGGAGTCGCCCAGGTCGGGCAGCAGGTGCGCGAGCAGCCGGGCGCGCACCAGCATCGTGCGCAGCTCGGCCGTGGCGTGGGTCAACGCCCGGTCGCGGCGGCCCGGGCCGGTCGGCCGGACCGCCGGGGGCAGGCCGCTGGGGCGCAACGCCTGCACCGCGGCTTCGGCCGCCTCCCGCGGGCCGTCGGCGGGCAGCCCGGTGACGTAGTGCGCGACGGCGTCGACGGCATCGGCGAGCCGCGTGCGGAACGGCTCCGGCGCACCCGCGGGCCACAGCAGCCGGTCGGCGGCCGCGACGAGCCCGATCCCGATCGTGAGCCCGATCAGCCGCTGGGGCAAGGAGGCGGGGTCGTAGGGCGGGAAGCAGGGGAGCACGTAGAAGAGCTGCAGTCCGTTGGCGACGCCCGCGATGCGCGGGCCGCCGACCCCGGCGAACGCCACCGCGAACCCCACGACGAGCATCCCGACCACGGCCGCGGTCGTGGACCGGGCCGTCGCGGTGCCGATCGCGACCAGCACGAGCGCCACCGGCCACGCGCCGAGGAAGGTGCGGGTGCGTTGCGCGGGCGGCCCGCTGACGTCGGAGAGCACGCCGAACGAGATGACGCCGAACACCGCGTAGGTGGCGAGTGTGGACAGCCCGAGCAGGTACTCGCAGACGAAGAACCCGATGCAGGCGGCCACGGTGACGCGCAGGGCCTTGCGGAGGGCGACGAGGCCCGGGTCGTGTCCGGTCAGCCAGCCGCGGGCGGTCCGCACAGCCGTCACCGCGTCCTCCGCTCGACGTGCAGGCCCCGAACCACCGCCATCGTGCGGGGCGCGCCCGGTCGGGCGCAAGTGATCGGTAGTGCGGTGGCCACGGACGGTGCCGGGGTGATCGCGTGATCCAGGCGGCGCCTCGCAAGGCGCCGCCCGAAGCTCATACCGGGCGTCCTCGCGAGGGCGTCGCCTGGGCGCGCGAGGACCCGGCAACCGTTTGTGGGCACCGCACCAGGCCCCGGCCCTCCGGTACCGTCCCGGCCCGTGGGCGCAGGTCGCGGAGGCCGGGTTCGGCGGCCCCGCCCGCTGCTGCGCAAGCGGCTGCCCTCCGGTCGGGGGGCGAGCGAGCAGCCCAACACGACCGACGAGACGGCCCGCCTCACGCCGGTGTTCTGGGCGCTGCTGCTGGCCACGGCGGTGGCCACCGGGCTGCTCGGGTCGGCCCTGATGTTCCTGCTGACGACGGTCGAGCACCTCGCGTTCGGCTACGACAGCGGCACGTTGGAGGACGCCGCCGAGCACGCCTCGGCGGCGCGCCGGGTGCTGTCGTTGGCCGCCGCGGGGGTGTTCGGCGGCGTGGCCTGGTACCTGCTGCGCCGATCCGTGCCCGGGCGGACCGATGTGGACGAGGCCGTCTGGCGGGGCGACGGTGAGCTGGGCTTCCGGCGCAGCGTCGGCACCTCCGTCGTCTCGATCATCGTCGTCGGCATGGGGGTGTCGCTCGGGCGCGAGGCGGCGCCGAAGCTGATGGCCGCGGCGTTCGGCAGCCTCGTCGGCCGGTGGGCGGCCCTGTCGACGGCGCAGCGGCGGCTCCTGGTCGCGTGCGGCGGCGGCGCGGGCTTCGCGACCGTCTACAACGTGCCG
>Ga0207645_10004484_pt1 | contig 10331 bp, 7 predicted proteins | sample KBSM53metaG_FD_184331 | JGI IMG/M metagenome (GOLD analysis project Ga0207645, IMG submission 184331) | Miscanthus rhizosphere microbial communities from Kellogg Biological Station, Michigan, USA - KBS M5-3 metaG (SPAdes) (version 2) | ecosystem: Host-associated > Plants > Roots > Rhizosphere >...
ACATCTGGGTTTTTCTCCTTGCTTTTCATTTGGGCGCTCCAAGGTCAGCTTCGTGCGGTAAAGTTGCATGCGAAGACAGATCGCCTTCCACGCACTTTAATCCAGTCAACGCTTGAATCGATTCGGTTCGTTACGCGAGTTCGACTCGAAACCGAACAGCAGAACGGTCAAGGCGCAAATGATTACGATCGGAGTCATGGCTACAGTCAAATACTATTGGTCTGTCAATTGCACTGCCATGGCCCGAGTGTGGGATTTGATACTCCCTCGTTCGAGGCAATCCTAGGAAATTTCGACAGACGAAGCGGAGGGCAGATCGTTATGGCCGCGCGAACGATCGTCGTGATCTCCCTGGTCAGACTTCCACGAGCGGCAGGCCGGGCAGCACCTTCTCGATCGTGAAGGGAAAGTCGCGAACCCGCACCCCGGCGGCGTCAAACACCGCGTTGGCCACGGCCGCTCCGGATCCGCAGACGCCCAGCTCGCCGAGGGCCCTCGGTGGCGGCGATGTTGAAAGCGATGTGCAGAGCGCTACAGGCACTGACGGTCTTTTCCACTCTTCTGCGACCTCGCACACCGGAGCGGCATCAAACACCAGATCTTAGTGAGACGCCAGTTCGCGGAGATCCGAGGTCGCCGGCGGCTGCAAGGATTGTTCGGATGCTCGTTTCGGCTGGAGAGTGGAGTAAGAGAGTACCGGCCACCCCGAAGCTCGAACCGGAACGGCGCACCTGGGTTCACACAGTGCGGGAGATGCGCGGTGGCCAGGTCCTCGGTCCAAACCCTGAACCATTCTGGTTAAAAATTGCCCGGCAGTCGCCTCATCTCTGTTTCCGTAGTCACCGCCTTCTCACGATCATTTGTTCGAATCGGCTAACGGCGGGATCCAGACGGTCGGCTCCCTGGAACGGCAGCACCCACCCTGGATACTCAGGGTCAAGAGCGCTGACCTCATCCAACTGCCTGAGCTCGTCTTGGGTGAGTGTGAGTTCGACCGCCGCGAGATTGTCCTGAAGCTGGTCGAGGCGTTTCGCGCCAATGATGACCGAGGTTACCACAGGCTTTGCTAAGAGCCATGCGAGCGAGAGACGTGCCGGACTACATCCATGTGCTTTCGCCATCGGAGCCATCACGTCGAGGATCTTCCAGGTCCGCTCTTTGTTCACGATGGGAAAGTCGAAGTTAGTGCGGCGCGAATCCGCGGGCTTCTGGTTCGTCCGGCTGAACTTGCCGGAAAGCAAGCCACCGGCAAGCGGACTCCACACGAGCAGGCCGACCTTTTCGGATTCCAGCATGGGAACGATTTCCCGTTCGAGATCGCGGCCGGCGATCGAGTAATAAGCCTGAAGCGTGTCGAATCGGGCCAGGTTCCTGAACTCGGAGATGCCGAGGGCTTTGGCGATCTTCCATGCCTGCCAGTTGGAGCAGCCGATGTATCGGACCTTACCCTGAGTGACGAGAGTATCGAGCGCGCGCAGAGTCTCTTCGATCGGAGTGATATAGTCGTTAGCGTGCACCTGGTACAGGTCAATATGGTCAGTCTGCAAACGGCGAAGACTGGCCTCCACGCCGTCCATGATGTGGCCGCGAGAAGCCCCGATGTCATTTCGCCCCGGGCCGACGCGGCTATAGACCTTCGTTGCGATCACGACATCCTTCCGCGCGATCTTAAGATTTTTCAGTGATTGCCCGAGAATCTTTTCGCTCTCACCTTCCGTGTAATTGTCCGCCGTATCAAAGAAGTTGATGCCGCCGTCAATCGACGTCTTGACCAGTTTATCAGCCCCGGCCTGGCCAACGGCGCTGATGGCCTTGAAGAGCCCTCTGCCGTCCCCGAATGTCATGGTTCCAAAGCAAAGGCGCGAAACAAGCAGTCCTGTGTTGCCTAAGGTTTTGTACTCCATATTTCTTCCTTTCTGAAAAATGGTTCTACCGTTTGTCCGACGCGAATTCATGGATTCCTGGCCGTTGCCGGTCGCGCTCTGTTGTTTCGTCCTCGGTTTGCGAAGCCGTATTTGTTGATGACTCATAAGCATTTTCGTGTGTTTCATTTGATAGTTACCTCACGATATCGGCGAGCCGTTAGACATCTGAAATCGCGTGGTCGCGGGATTTTGCAGTCCCTCTTTTGGGGGAGTGGCTGGGCGAGCCGAAAACTGTTAATCTTTCACAATCAGCGCCGAACTAGATCAGACGCGCCCTGCAAATGAATGGTTTGTCATGAAGTCCCGAGCGCTTGCTGGCGTGGCAACTGATCCAGGAACAACTGGCCCCCAGTCCGTTGGATGGCCGCCGCTCTCAGAGCATTCGTTTTTCCGTTATGGATTGGCGGTCCTCTCTGTTGCAGCAGCACTCGGAATAAAACTCACCCTCCAAAAATTTAATGTGGGCTATCCGCTCTCCTCTTCTTTCCTTGCCGCAATCGCGATCTCATTTTGGTATGGAGGAACAGGCCCTGGTCTTGTCTCGGTCGTGCTTTCGTTTGTAGCGTTTGGCTATTTCGTCCTCCCTTATGAAGTTGCCTATCGGATGGTCCTTCCGGACGGATCGACTAAGCCCGTCTATTTGTCGGCCAGTTGGCGTTCGCATCTTCCCTATTTTATTTATTTCGCAGTGGTAGCGCTGTTAATGAGCTGGTTTAGCTCGTCGCGGCGGCGCGCCGAGCGATTGCTTGGCCAGGCGCGCAGTGAACTCGAACTGAAAGTTGAAGAGCGGACGACTCAACTGCAGCGGGTCAATGAAGAGCTGCGTGCTGAGATCACGGAGCGCAAGCGGGCGGAAGATGCGCTGCGCGCTTCCGAGCAAGTCGCGCGCGGACAAGTCGAGGCACTGGCGCAGAGCTTGGACGTTCTCGCGACTGCGCCGGCGCCGGAAAAATTCATCGGGCAGATGCTGAATACTATTGGCCGCCTCTTGAACGCGCAAAGCGTGAGCTTGTGGTTGTTCGACAACTCGACCGACTCACTCATTTTGCGATCCTCAACGTCGGATGGCGGAAAATTGGCCGCACCGGATCCGGAGCATCCATTCATTAAGGACCCCTTATTCTGGAAAGAGAACGCAGTAGTTCAGGAGCTGCTTTTCACGGCAGCTCCGGTGGTTTGCGATGACGTCGAGACTGATCCGCGCGTTAACGGCGATTGGGGTGAGCATTTGAAACGAAACGGCACAAAGAGGTTTCTCGCAGTGCCGCTTTTGGTGGGTGGACAAGTCAGAGGCTTTGTTGGCATTCGCCATGTCGATCGTGCGTCTTATCGGCCGGAGGAAATCGAGTTGACCCAGGCACTCGCTCACCAGGCCATGCTTGCAATTCAACTCAATCTATTTGCGGAGCAAAGCCAGCAGGCTGCCGTGCTCGAAGAACGAAATAGAATGGCGCGCGACATGCACGACACACTCGCGCAGGGTTTCACCGGAGTGATTATCCAATTGGAAGCGGCCGAGGATGCGACGTCATGCGGCCAGCAGACGGAGGCGGACAAACATTTGCATCGCGCCGCGGCTTTGGCTCGTCAAAGTTTAAGCGAAGCGCGTCGATCTGTGCACGCCCTGCGACCGGACGCTTTGGAGCGCGATAATTTTTGGGACGCGCTCAAAGGAATCATCAAGGACACAACCGCGGGAACCGCGCTGCACACCACCTTCGAACTGCACGGTAAATTGCCAGAGCTCCCGCGGATTTGGCAGGAAAACCTTTTACACATTGGGCAGGAAGCTTTGACCAACGCGCTGAAGTACGCGCACGCGCAGAATTTTCGAACGCGCTTAACCTGCAACGGCAAGGGAGTTCGCCTGGAGCTGCGGGATGATGGCGCCGGCTTTGACCTCAAAGATCGACATGATGGTTTGGGTCTCACCGGGATGCGGGAGCGGGTTGAACAAATGAGCGGAGACTTGGAAATTACGAGCGAGCGCGGCAAAGGCACAAAGATTGTCGTCGCTTTGCCCCTCAATCAGGAATCGATGTCATGAGGAGCAAAAAGCAAGGCCAGGCTACGAACCGAGATCGCAGGTGGACCTCTCATTAATCAAGTGGTTCGAATAGTTCTTGGCCCTGGCGACCGCACGACATCATCCGTAAATGTCGAAAGCCCGCACAGCGGGAATATGTTGGATTCGATGTTGGCTTTCAACTTGCCACTGGTTGCGGCAATCGAAAGGACTGCAATGTCTCCGCTCGGAGCCGGCGAGTATCAGCGGCAGCTTATTTCCGGCTGCCTGCTGGAAAACTCGCCGACTTGAACGATTTGAATTGGAGCACCCTAGGGTCCAACCGTGATCACTCCAAACAGGCCGTTTGCATAATCGTTTGGCCCCGCTGTAAAGAAGAGTTGGTTGTGTGCGCCGTTCGCGTTGTTGGCGGCGTCCTGGCCAAACTGCAGTGCCCAAATATTGTCGACCTCAATAGGCTTGCCCTTCGCGTTGCGAAGTGGGCCGAGAAATTGACCCGTCGCAGGATTAAACGCGTTGATCCGGCCTCTGGAAATGTTGTTGCTGATGAGAATCGCATTACTCATAGGGCCAAAATCCGCTGGAGCTAGCGCAATGCCCCAGGGCGAATGCAGAGGACCGTGGACGGCGAAGTGCTTCACCAAATTACCTTCGCTATTAAAAACGTCCACAAAGCCACCCTGCGCTTTGTTCAGGGCGGTGAACGTCACCCAAATGTTACCATTTACAGTCTGAATTCCGTAAGGGGTAAAATTTTTCGGGATAGCCGGGTCGTCAAAGGACTTCACCAGATGAAATGCGCCATCGAACATGTCAATTCTGCGGTTCGGACCACCATCGGCAGCATACAGGAAAGTGCCTGCTTGGTTGGTCGCGATAGCCAGACCCGTGTAACTCGCACCTGCGCTCGATCTATTAGCCGCGATAGTGGCATGAGTAGCGCCCGTCGCTGGATTAGCTAAGCCGACTGTGGGATTCCAGCCGCTGATCGTACCGTCTAGTGTGGCGAAGATAAAAAACGATCGGCCCGATCTGCCGTCTTCCGTGACGGTAAAGTCGGTCGCGGTGGGGCTGACGTTTCCGACGATACCGGTCGGCGTGCCAAGCGTCCCCGAGGGGCTGCCTGGTGCCGGCGGTATGGTCACGAAATTCGTGGTTCCGCCGCCGGCGATAACTGGCTGACCCGCCGCGTTGTACAGGCTGGAGTCTCCGGTGCCGTTGTCGCTAGTCCACCAGGGACTGGTGGGAAGTGAAACAAGACCCCAGGCGTTGACCAGATGTGGGTCAGTAAAAGGCGCTACTGTCGGACCATTCGAAACTAAATCGGTCCGTTTGTATTGTGCCGACGCGGTGGTGATTGTTAGGGCAATTACCACCAGAACTGCAGGAATTCTTATTTTCATTATTTTGTTTTCCATCTGTCGCATTCGCACCTTAAGACTTTATTTGGCCGCATCCGCTTCCTCTGCCAGCTGGTTTAGCAGGGTAAAGAACGCCGGCGGTTGACCGATGAAGAGCCCGTCCGCAGTCAAGGCTTTGACCGCGCCCATTGCAGCTCCCTCTGTCTCGGTCGGACGAATGATCGAAACGATCGGGAACGTGCGTTTAAGGAATACGGTGGGCTCAGGCATAATCAGATTCGTCTGAAACTCCTCGCCGCCAAACGGAGGGGAATTGAGATCGGGAAACACCAACCCGTTGGTGGGATCGGTCAGCGGCGGCGCATTACCCGCTTTGTCGTGCCACGTCTGAAAGTGCATTGCTTCGGTGGGGCCGATACTGAGCAGGACTCGCAACACCTCCACGTCGTCGACCCGCTGGGCCAACGATGGGTAAAGGCTGGTTCCGCCTTGCTCGATAAAACAGAAATGGAAGCCCGCCGTGTTCGCGATTGCTTGCAAATGATTCGCCGGAGCGAGATCGCCGTCGTTGCGGGGAATCGCCGGAAACTGGCCCGCACTCAATCCCGGGACTGCTTGCGGGAAGGTGTCGCCTAAATCGGGATTCTTGTTGTCGCTGCGGTAACGCGTCCACCAGCTCGTGTCCACGGTCAGCTGCATCAGATTGGTGAGCCGTCCGATTTGCTGGGCGCCAGTCGCCTGACTGCTCGGCAGAGTCCGAAACTGATCCAGATTGACGGGATCGGCCCCTTTCGAAACCAGAAAGGCGTTAATGAACGCGGCGTGGGTAATCTCGTCGTCGGTGTTGTCATGGATGTACTGGTCCATGTCCGAATCCAACACTTGAACGGCAGCGGTATAGGCTGGGCTCCCAGTTCCGCCTGGAACTTCGCTATCTTGGATTCCGGCGAGCTCGTTGTATTGCTGCCACAAATCGGCTTCGATGATTTCTGCTGCCGCCAGGAATCGAAGAATGGCCGCGTCTCCCTTCTTTAGATGGCCTTTCTCTTTTTCATTACCCTCTTTTGCCAAAAGAGTATTGGCCAACAGTCCTGCGCCCATAGTGACTGCTCCGGCGGCGAGTGACTTGCCCAGAAAGGAACGGCGGCTGAAAGAGCCTTTCGACGGTTTGATCGTCTCCGTTGCTTTGTTGATTTCGGTTTCACGAAGCACGTTACTGCCCTGCTTCCGGTCGATTATTCTGCTATCTGTTTGAGTTTTCATTTTATCGGACACGCTAGGAATGCCCTAGGGTCAGTCACAATAGGGCCTTGGTAGGATTCGGTTGTACCACCTACGAGATGATGTTCGCTCCCTCTTTCGAGATAGAGAGCTCATCCGGCGTCTTCGTTTTACTTCGCCGCCGATGTACTTGCGCCGGATAAGCCGGAGGCCAGAAGCGCCCCTTGAATTGCTTCCGCCAGTTTTTTTGCCGGACCTCTGCCCCAATAGTGGAAAAACAAAATGCGTGGCCGCTCATCCGTCATGTGCGAGTGAATCGCGACGATATTAATCCCGCCGACGCGAATCGCTTTCAGCGCGGATTGCAGTTCATCTTCAGTGACAGCGAAGTCTCCGTCGACCATGGCGTTGTCATCGCTTCCGGCGAAGGCCATCCACGTATTCACGCCCATCGCGTTGTCGATCTTGACCCCATGCATCGTTGCCGGATGGCCAATCGCGAATTTCACCATTCCGTTGTTAGTTTCACCGGTCATTCCGAAGATTTTGTTTAGCGGATCCGCCGAAATTGAATTTTTCTCCGGCAACGCAGTTCCGCCGAAAGAATCTTTCGGTTGCGGATTGGCCGCACGGATTTCCTTGGTCTTGTCGTAAATTTTACGCACCGCGCCAGCCAGTTGTTCGACTGTTCCTTCGCCTTCAATGTGCATGAAGTAAACCTTCGGATGATCGAAGAAGAAATGATTGTGCAGCGCGGTGACGCCGAGGCCGCTGTCGAACGCGGCCGACATAACAGGATTGACTTCGTCTTCAAAAAGGACGGTGTCTCCCATCACCATAGCCTCGGTGTGCACGCCTTGTATGAATGCCGCCCAAGTCCCGAGGCCCATGAACGGCGGCATCGTCGATCCATCGACCGCCACCGCCACGTCGCTGCGAGAAAAACCAATTCGGTAGACCCCCTCTTTTTCGTTCAGCTTGCCTTTGAGCCCGGTGATATTGTCGATCTTCGCGGTATCGAGCGCCGATGCCCCGGGGATGATCGCGCTGCAAAACGCGATGATTATTAGGAGTTTTTTCATTTTCGAAGTCATCGATTCGGAAGCGTTTACGTGCTCCTGAACCGAGGCAGCTTGATTAATACTTCTCGCCATTCTCAGCCTTTTCCTTGTCATCGAGGTCCGATGTCGGCCTTCAGCTCGCCGCGGATGCCAACTAAACTAACTAATCTTAAGTTTCTCACGCCCCAAAATCGTGGCGCTCCCGTGTCGCGGCCATTGCGCGGACGTGGGATTTTCCAGTGCCAACACCGAGGTGATGCCCGCTCCCACTTTAGAAATAGGCTTGAGAAAGTGGCGCGGTGCGTGAACCAGCGATGGAGGGGCGAGCTCTCGCGAGCCCGGTATTATTCGGCGTCGCGGAGCTCCGCCCTCCAACGCCGATCGCGCTGAATTTGGACAGTCTGTCTTGCGTTAAAGCTGAATTAAGCCGCGCCGAGTAGCGTTAGCGACGGCCTCTGTGCGGCTAATGACGTTCATCTTGGCGAAGATGGCTTTCACGTGCGATTTCACAGTGCCCTCACTGATAAAGAGAGCCGAGCCGATCTCTTTATTGCTTTTTCCTTGAGCCATCAGCTTGAGCACGTCGATCTCGCGTTCGCTCAGGGTCTCGCCGCTGACGCGTTGCGCGAGTTTGGCGGCGAGGTGCACCGGCACGCAAGTTTCGCCGGCGTGCACTCGGCGAATACAATCCATCAACGCCTCGCGCGGTGCGTCCTTGAGCAGGTAACCTTTCGCACCGGCTTGAATGGCGCGGTAAATATCTTCATCGCCATCAAATGTCGTTAGCACAATGATCCGCGCTTTTTCATCGCCGGAACGAATTTCCTTAATCGCCCCTACCCCATCGAGCTCAGGCATTCGCAGATCGAGCAGGGTCACATCCGGATGATGTTGTCTCCAAAGTTCGGCGGCTTCGCGTCCATTGGCTGCTTCGCCGATAACGGTCATATCTGTTTTTCGAGTGATCAGTGAAACCAAACCTTCACGGACAACGCTGTGATCATCAGCGATCAGGACCCTGATCGAAGGCCTTTTCGTATCTCCAACTTTCGGCATTTTTTTTGCATCAGACGTTGGTTTCTTCGCAGCTTTCCTGGAACTCGCGGCTGTTTTCTTTTTGGATGTCATGAAATCGCTTCGCCGTTGCAGGGTAGCAGCACAGTGATCTTCGTCCCCTTGCCGCCTGAACTTGTAATTTCCAATTCGCCGCCCATTTGTTCAACCCGCTCGCGCATTCCTCTCAGACCCACACCGTCATGTCGATCTTTGACTTTGAATCCGTCGCCGTCGTCGCGAAGTTCCAGACGAAGTTCTTTCGCTTTGTAGGTTAGTCGCGTTTTGAAGTTGCGAGCGTGCGCGTACTTGAGCGCGTTGGTCAAAGCTTCCTGTCCGATATGGAGAAGATTCTCCTGCCAGGGCTGAGGCAGCTCCGGTAGCTTGCCTTGCGCTTCAAACGTTGCGTGGAGCGCTGTTCCAGCGGTCGTGTTCTTAATAGTGCCTTTGAGCGCGTCCCAAAAATTGTGTTCCTGCAATGCTTGGGGGCGCAACGCGTGCACCGACCTGCGCGCTTCGCTTAGACTTTGCCGAGCTAATTCGCCGGCGCGATGCAAATGCTTGTCCCCTTCCCTGCGAGAACCGCAGGAAATTGCATCCTCGGCTGCTTCCAACTGAACAATCACCCCGGTAAAACCCTGGGCGAGTGTATCGTGAATGTCCCGCGCCATCCGATTTCGTTCTTCGAAAACTGCGGCCCGCCGGCCTTGCTCGGCGAACTCATTGAGTTGAAGCGCAAGCATGACTTGATGGGCGAGTGCCTGGGTCAACTCGATTTCCTCCGGCCGATAAGACGCACGATCGACATGGCGAATACCGACAAAACCCCTGACTTGTCCGCCGACTAAAATCGGAACTGCCAAGAACCTTTTCGTGCCCTTTCGCTCAAAATAGTCACCCCACTCGCCATTAATGCGCGGATCAGTCTCGACGTCGTCGCAAACGACCGGACCTGCCGTAAAGAGCAATTCCTCGATTATCGCATTCTGCTTCCACAACGATGGGTTCTTCATGAATGGATGTTCCGGATCGAGCGCACCCAATTTTCCGCCTTCAGACATTGACCGCAAAACGAGTGAGTCGGCCGATTTGTCGAATAACCACAAGCTCACGCTTCGCGCGTTCAGAAGGCGACCAATTGTACTCAGCATCTGCCCAACAAACTTTTCCGGATCCGGCGCAGTGGCCAAAACATCCAAACTCTGCGCCAGCGCCTCCACTTGTCCGCGCGCCACTTGCTCTGAAGCGCGCAGCGCCTCCTCGGAGCGTTTACTTTCAGTTACATCGATAACGGTACCCAAAAACTCCACCAGATTACCGGCCTCATCGCAAACTGGATGACCAACTGCGTGGATGTTCTTGATGACACCGCCCGGGTGAACAATCCTGTAATCTGCTTCGAAGTCCGTTTTGTCGCGAATGGCCTTTTCGAACAGTCCCCGGACTTTGACCTGGTCCTCCGGACAAAGGCGCTCAAAGAATTTTTCGAATCGCGGTCGCCCCGCGGCCGGATCGAAACCAAGGACGCGATAAGTTTCGTCCGACCAGTACCTGATTTCGCCGGTGGCCGGGGCCCACGCCCAGCTTCCGGTATGGCTGAGGCGCTGTGCCTCTGCAAGATACGCCTCGCTCTCGCGCCGGGCCGTTTCCGCCAGCTTCCGCTCGATGGCGATGCCTGCCAGAT
>Ga0207645_10004485_pt1 | contig 10331 bp, 10 predicted proteins | sample KBSM53metaG_FD_184331 | JGI IMG/M metagenome (GOLD analysis project Ga0207645, IMG submission 184331) | Miscanthus rhizosphere microbial communities from Kellogg Biological Station, Michigan, USA - KBS M5-3 metaG (SPAdes) (version 2) | ecosystem: Host-associated > Plants > Roots > Rhizosphere >...
AGCACGCCGGCCGCAGCATGCTGGTCGAAGCCGTGAGCGGGGCGGCGGAGGCCGTTGCGGCCGCGGCGCCTGCGCCGGTCGCGTCCGAGAGTCCGGTCGTCGCGGGCGAGCCAGTGTCGGTCTCCGGCAACGGGCTTCCGCCCGACGCCGAAGCTGATTCCGAGGACGACGAGGAAGCGCTGCCGGCGTCTCCGATGAGCATGCAGGACGGCATCAAGGCGGTGCAGCACGCGTTCGCGGCCGCGGGCCCCTCGGTCCGGTGGCCGATGTACGTGCGACAGGCGCGGCAGTTCCTGCGCTCGGCGATTCAGGGCTTCGACGAGCGCAAGTACGGCTTTGCCTCGGTGGTCGATCTATTGCGCGCCGCCGGCAAGGAAGGTGTGTTCCGCATCGAGCGCGACCGTCAGGGCGCCGTCCGCGTGTTCCCCGGCGTCAACCTCACCCCGAAGACGGGGGCGATGGATGGCCTGCCGGTGGACATCGACGAGACGATCGACGTCGAGGTGCCGACGGAGCTCGTGGCCGACGCCTCGATCTCCTACGATCAGCCGGCGGTGGAAGGCACGGTCGATCCCGTGGCCCTGCCCGACGAACCGATGACGGCTCGCGCCGACATCGAGAACGATCGGACGGACGCCGACGAGATCGAGGACGACGGCCCGCAGCCAGGCAACTCGATTCACGAGCCGGTGAGCCGCGGACGCAAGACGAAGGCGGCAGCTCCGTCCCGCAGCCGCTCCCCGCGTGCGCCTCGTGGCGCCGGTGCGGCGAAGACGGCGCGCCCGCGCGCCCGCAAGCCGAAGCCTTCGTAAATCTTCGTGGGAGCCGGCTTCAGCCGGCCCATGGACGGGCCGCCTGAAGGCGGCCCCTACTTCGAGTACACGATCTCTTCATACCCGCCGCGGGGCGTCCATTCGACGCGCCGCGCGGCCAGGCCGGCACCGTCGCCGACGCGGTGCACGTACACCAGGATGTCGTCGAACTGCGCGCGCCGCGGCTCCACGATGGTCGCGGCGATCTGGCCCGCCTTGCTGACGTCGAACGCTTCCACGTGCACGACCATCTCGCGCATCGCCATGGTCGCCGACGTGGCGGTCCACTGCCAGCGCCGGCTGGCCATCGGTTGAGTGTCGTTGATCGATCGCGCCAGTGCGTTGGCCGCGAAGGGCCGCGGCGGGCGAGACGAGCCGGATCCGTGCAGCGCGGCCGCAAGACCCACGAGTGCGGCAATCCAGGCGAACGCGACCCAGGCGAGCCGGGCCTGCATATCGATGCTGCGAGGTTGATGCTACCTTAAGGACCTTGTCGAACTACACAGCCAAAGACATCACAGTCCTCGAGGGGCTCGAGCCGGTTCGCAAACGTCCCGGCATGTACATCGGCGGCGTCGGCAGCACCGGCCTCCACCACCTCGTCTGGGAGATCCTCGACAACTCGGTGGACGAGGCGATGAACGGCCACGCCTCGAACATCACCGTGACGCTGCACGCCGACGGCAGCTCGATCACCATCACCGACGACGGCCGCGGCATACCCGTCGACAAGCATCCCAAGACCAAGAAGAGCGCCCTCGAGGTGATCTTCACGGTGCTCCACGCCGGCGGCAAGTTCGAGCAGGGGAACTACAAGACGGCGGGCGGCCTGCACGGCGTGGGCGCCAGCGTCGTCAACGCGCTGTCCACCGAACTCCAGGCCCGCGTGAAGCGTGACGGCGCCGAATGGGAGATGTCTTTCAAGCGCGGCCAGGTCCAGGGTGCGTTGAAGAAGGTGGGCGCGGCGCGCGGCAGCGGCACCAGCGTGTATTTCCACCCCGACTCGACGATTTTCCCCAAGGTGGAGTTCGATCCCGCGCTCATCCGCGAGCGGCTGGAGATCGTCAGCTACCTCCACAAGGGCGTGAAGGTCACGTTCGAGGACGAAGGCGCCAAGACCAAAGAGGTCTTCCAGCACGACGAAGGGCTGTCGGAATTCCTCAAGAAGATCGTGGGCGAGCGCGGGGCGAAGGCGGTGCACGAGGCCGCGTTCGTCATCGAGCGCGACGCCAACCCGCGCCTCGAGCTGGCGCTGCAGTGGACCGAAGCCACCGACGAGCACCTGCGCAGCTTCGTCAACGGCATCCCCACGGGCTCCGGTGGCACGCACGAGAACGGCTTCCGCGCCGGCCTCGGCAAGGCCGTGCGCAACTACATCGACACCCACAACCTGTCGCCGAAAGGTGTCACGCTGGCGGCCGAGGACATCCGCGAGGGGCTCACCGGCGTGTTGAGCCTCTTCATCCAGGAGCCGCAGTTCCAGGGGCAGACCAAGGATCGGTTGAACAACCCCGAGGTGACGTCGACGGTGGACTCGGTGGTCCGGCCGGCGCTCGAGCACTGGCTCAATCACAACCGCTCGATGGCCGAGGCGATCGTCGGGCGCGCCATTCTGGCGGCTCGCGCGCGCGAAGCGAGCCGCGCGGCGCAGGCCGAGGTGACGCGCCGCACGGCGACGACCGGGCGGTTGAATCTGCCTGGGAAGTTGAGCGATTGCGCGAGCACCGGGCGCGACGACAGTGAGCTGTTCGTGGTGGAGGGCGACTCGGCCGGCGGGTCGGCCAAGCAGGGGCGCGACCGCGTGCGCCAGGCGATTCTGCCGCTGCGCGGCAAGGTGATGAACACCGAGGGCATGACGCTCTCGAAGGTGCTCGAGAACAAGGAGCTGGCCGACCTCGTCACCGCGCTCGGCTGCGGTCTGGGCAAGAACTTCGACCTGTCGCGGCTGCGCTACGGCAAGGTGATCATCCTGGCCGACGCCGATTCCGACGGCCACCATATTGCGACGCTGCTGATGACGTTCATCTACCGGCACCTGCCGCAGCTCATCTCCGCCGGCAAGATCTACCTGGCGCAGCCGCCGCTCTACCGCATCGACATCGGCAAGGAGTCGCACTGGGCGCTCGACGATGCGCAGCGCGACCGCATCGTGAAGCAGCATGGCAACGGCCGCGGCTCGCCCGACATCACGCGGTTCAAGGGGCTGGGCGAGATGATGCCGAAGGTGCTGTGGGAGACGACGCTCAATCCCAAGACCCGGCGGCTGCTGCGTGTCGAGATCGTCGATCAGATCGTGACCGACCGCGTCATCAACGAGCTCATGGGCAAGGACGCGTCGGCGCGTTTCCGGTTCATCATGGATCGGGCGGAAGAAGCACAAGAGTTGGATGTATAGGGGGATCTCATGAAGCGGAATGCATCGGCGGTGTGGAAGGGCGGTCTGAAGGACGGCAAGGGCACGATTTCCTCCGACAGCGGCGTGCTTGCCGACACGCAGTACTCGTTCAGCACCCGCTTCGAAGATGGCAAGGGCACCAATCCCGAAGAGCTCATCGCCGCCGCGCACGCCGGCTGCTTTTCCATGGCGCTCTCGGCGCAGCTCGGCACGATGGGGCTGACGCCGGCCGAGATCAGGACGTCGGCCGCCGTGTCGCTCGAGAAGGTGGGCGAGGGCTTCGCCATCACGGCGGTGCATCTGATCGTGAAGGCAAAGGTGCCCGGACCCGATGCGCCGCAGTTCGCCACCGCGGCCAATAACGCCAAAGCGGGTTGCCCGGTGTCGAAGGTGCTCAACGCCACGATCACGATGGACGCGACCCTGGAGCAGTAGCCCGTTTGCAGACATGATCGATCTCCGCTCCGACACGGTTACCAAGCCGACCGACGCGATGCGCGCCGCCATGGCGGCGGCGCCGGTCGGCGACGATCAGTTCGGAGAGGATCCCACCGTCAACGCGCTGCAGGAGCGCGTGGCCGCGCTTCTCGGCAAGGACGCGGCGCTGTGGGTGCCGTCGGGAACGATGGCGAACCAGGTGGCGCTGCGCGTCCTGACACGCCCGGGCGACACCGTACTGGTGAGCCGCCACAGTCACGCCGTGTGGTCCGAGATGGGCGGCGGTGGCGCGAACGCCGGCGTCCAGTTCACCGAGATGGGCAGCGGCGGCGTGTTCACCGCGAGCGATCTGCTGGCGGCACGGGTGGCGCCGGGCCACGTCATCACGCCGGCCACGACGCTCGTCGAGATCGAGAACACGCACAACCGGGCCGGCGGCGTCGTGTTTCCGCAGGATGAGGCCGTTCGCGTGTGCGCTGCCGCGCGCCAGCACGGCATGGCGTCCTATCTCGACGGGGCTAGACTCTGGAATGCCGAGGTGGCGAGCGGCGTGCCGGCCGCGACGCTGGCGGCGCCGTTCGATCTGGTGTCGGTGGCGTTCTCGAAAGGGCTGGGCGCGCCCGGCGGCTCGATGCTGGCAGGACCGCGCGAGCTGATCGTGCAGGCCGTGCGGCACCGGCGGATCTTCGGCGGCGCCATGCGCCAGGTGGGCGTCTTTGCCGCGGCGGCGGCGTATGCGCTCGACCACCACGGCGATCAGCTGGCGACCGACCACGCCAACGCCGCGCTCCTGGCGCGGCGGCTGGCCGCAAGCCCGCGGATCGATCTCGATCTCGCCACGGTCCAGACCAACATCGTCGTCTTCCGTGTCGCCGAGAGTGCGCCCGATGCAGCGGCGATGGTCGCGCGCGCCAAAGAGAAGGGCGTGCTGCTCTTTGCCTTCGGTCCCCGGACGCTTCGGGCAGTGACACATCTCGACGTCACGCGGGCGCAGTGCGAGCAGGCGGGCGACGTGCTGGCGGGGTTGGCGGAGTCGTCATGAGCAAGAGCGCGGGGCCGATCGTCTTCCAGGGCACGCTCCAGCGGGCGGGATCCGCCGGCTACGTCGTGCTGCCGTTCGACCCGAAGGAGGCGTTCGGGAAGGTCCGGGCGCCGGTGAAAGTGACGCTGAACGGCTACACGTTCCGCACGACCATCGCCGCGATGGGCGGGCCGCCGTGCATCGGGATCCGCACCAGCTACCGAGAGGCCGCCGGTCTGGAGGGCGGGGAGAAGGTCGAAGTGCGGGTCGCGCTCGACGACGAACCGCGCGTCGTCACACCGCCCGCCGATCTCGTGAAGGCGCTCAAGGCCGCGCCGCCCGCATGGGACCGGTGGCGCGAGCTCAGTTTCACGCACCAGCGCGAGCACGCCGAAGCGGTCGAGGGCGCGAAGAAGCCCGAGACGCGCGCCCGTCGCATCGCCAAGGCCGTGGCGATGCTGCGCAAGATGTAGAGGGCGGTCTTTGGACCGCCCTGACTATGCCGGCCGCGATCTTTTTCGACCTCGACGACACCCTACCACTTCGAACGTCATCTGCGCGGCGAGTTGTCGTTCCAGGAACAGCGGCGCGAGCGCATCCGCGACGTGTTTCAGGGGCGGCTTGCCGACGCCGACTGCGACGCCCGCACACACGAGTTCCTGGAGGCCTACGAGGCGAGCTGGCGGCTGTTCGAGGACGTGATTCCAGCGCTCGACGCGCTGGCTGACCGGCCGCTCGGCGTCATCACCAACGGGCTCGCCGCGCAGCAGCGCGACAGGCCCGTTCGGTGCCGACGATCGAGAGTTTGATGAACCTGGTCGGCCTCGTCGAGCGATTGTAGAGGGCGGTCGTCAGACCGCCCTGACGGTCAGCCGCGTCAGCATCGTCACCGTCACGGCCCAGGCGACGACGTGCAGCAGCATGAGCGCCAGCATGCCCTGGTCGATCGACCTTCCAAAGAACGCGCCATACAGGTTCGGAACGCACGACAGCACGAGCACGCCGAACGCCAGACGACGGAACGTCCGCAACGGATTCGACGCCGCGTCCGCGACGATGGGGAAGATCAACACGGCCCAGCCGACGAAGAACACCGTCGCGTACGCCGGCTCGTTCGAGTGAAGGATGTTTCCCGAGAACTTGCGGAGATCCGTCAGCATCAACAGGACCAGACGCTGTACGAGCACGACCGCGGCCACCGCCGTGGCGATGGTGGCCGGGCCGGCCCAGAAGAGCCGGCGCGGTTCGATTTCGCGACTGTCGACGCTATTGCGTGGCCCCACGTCCGCGGCCAGGCTGCGTGCCGGGGGCCGGCACCGCCGGAACACCTGCGGGCGTCCCCACCAGCTCGAGGTTCAGCCCGTTGGGATCCTTGATGAACACGTTGCGGATCGTGGCACTCCACTCCACGAGATCCTCGTTCTTCGACGACACGCGGATGCCTTGCTTCTTGAGATCCGCGAGCAGCGTCTGAATCTGCTTCACGCGGATCGCCATGCCCGAGGCGCCCGGATCGGTGACGCGAATAGAGAACTCCTTGCGCGGCATGCCCTTGAACTCGATGAACTCGATGCGCGCCTTGCTGGCGGGGAACGTGGCGCTCATGGTGCGGTACGACCCGCCCTTCTTGAGCCCGTAGAGATCCAGCCGGTTGGCCTCATCCGCGAACTTCTTGTCGCCCATCACATCGAGCCCCATCTTGTCGGACCAGAACTTCATGTCGGCGTCCATGTCGCGGACGGTAACGCCCATGATGGAGCCGATGATGTTGCCGGCCGGCGCGTCGGCCGGTGCGGGGATCTGCACCGCTTCCACGATGTAGCCGTCCGGATCGCGGAAGAAGATGGCCTTCGCGTCGCCGAACGATGTCTTCACCGCCACCGGCGCCTTCGACGTGGTGATGATGGGCAGCCCCATCTTCTTCACGCCCGCCATCACCGGTTCGATGTCGCGCACCAGGAACTTCATGTGCGGCGCGCCGGGATCGGAGATTTCCGGCTGCTGTCCGACGGTGCGCGTGGGCGTGTTCGTAAACTCGGTGAGCTCGAAGTTGAAACCGCCGGGGATCGGCAGCATCGACACGCGGAGGTTCGCTTCGGGCGAGTTGGTCAGCACGCGCGGGCCGTCGGCGGCAAACGGCCGGATCGGGCTCGAGAGGCCGAACACTTCCTTGTAGAACGCGGCCGTCGTGTCGAGATTGTTGGTCGCGTGAATCGCGTGCATGAAGCCCACGAGCGCGCCCCTGAAGTCGGCCTCGGTCTGCGGCGGCGCCGCCGGGGCTTGGGCATACGCCAATCCGCAGAACAGCACACACGACAGCACGGCAGCGGAGAGAACTCTCATCGAAACCTCGCTTGAAGGGGCGAAACCTGCCGAGATTATGGCAGTCCTGCCCCCAATTACAATCGCCTGTAAGAGTGAAGGTCATCATCTTCGGCGCCACCGGCATGATCGGGGCCGCGGCGCTCCTCGAATGCTTTGCCGACCCTCGGGTCGAGCACGTGCTGGCCGTCGTCCGGAAGCCGACCGGGATGCGCCATGCCAAGCTCGAAGAAGTCATCCACGGAGACTTCTACGACTACGCGAGCCTGCAACCACGGTGGGCCGAATTCGACGCCTGTCTGTTCTGCCTGGGCGTGACCTCGATCGGATTGGACGAGGCAGCATACCGGCGCATCACGTTCGAGCTCACGATGGCCGCCGGGCGGTCGATGGCCGCCGTCAATCGGAACATGGTGTTCTGCTACGTGACGGGGGCCGGCACGGACAGCAGCGCGCGCGGCCGCGTGATGTGGGCGCGAGTCAAGGGAGAGACGGAAAACGCGCTCCTCGCGCTCCCGTTCAAAGCGGCCTACATGTTCCGTCCCGGCTACATCCAGCCGATGAAGGGCGTGCGTTCGAAGACGCGCTGGTATCAGGCGGTGTACGACCTCGTGGGAGCGTTCTACCCGTTGCTGCGGCGCATGGCGCCTGGCTGGGTAACGGATACCGAAACGATTGGCCGCGCACTGCTTCGCGTGGCCGCGAACGGCTATCCCACGCGCGTGCTCGAAGGCCGCGACATCAACATGGCAGGAGGCTCTCAGTGAGCGTGCGCGCGGTGCTCTTCGATTTCGACTTCACGCTGGGCGACTCGGCGGATGCGATCGTGCATTGCTCGCGCGCCGCGTTCGCGGACATGGGGCTGACGCCGGCCGAGCCGCGCGCCATCCGCCGGACGATCGGACTGACCCTCCAGGACTCGTTCCGTGTGCTCACGGGCGACGAGGCGCCGGGGTCTGCCGACGAGTACACCCGCTGCTACGTCGCCCACGCCGATCGGGTGATGACCGCCATGACGACGGTCTACGAGCCGGCGGCCGCCGTGCTCGCGACGATGCGGGCGCGCGGCGTCGGCACAGCCATCGTGTCCACCAAGTACCGCTACCGGATCGAATCGATTCTCGAGCACGTGGGGCTGGCCGGCGCGGTGGACGTGATCGTGGGTGGCGAAGATGTGACCCGTCACAAGCCAGACCCCGAGGGGTTGCAGCGGGCGCTCGCCGGCCTGGGGATCGAGGGCGACCAGGCCCTTTACGTGGGCGATCATCCGGTGGACGGGCAGGCGGCGGCCGGTGCCGGTGTACGCTTCGTGCGCGTGCTGACCGGCGAAGACTTCGGTGACGAGCCCTGGGCGGGTATCGACCCGCTGGCAACGATCGCCGATGTCGGCGCGCTGCCGGCCGTCATCGATGAATTGTGAGACGGGCCGCCTGAAGGCGGCCCCTACGAGGAGCGTCATGGCCATTCGTCTCATCGTCGCGTTCGGTCTTGCCGTCGCCGTGTCCGTGGGGCTGCGGGCCGAGGGGCTGCCGAAGGCCACGCCCGAAAGCGTCGGCATGTCGTCACAACGTTTGGCGCGGATCGCCGCGTCGGTGAATCAGGACATCGACAACGGCCGGATGCCCGGTGCCGTGATTGCCATCGCGCGGCGCGGGAAGCTCGTCTACTACGAGTCGTTCGGCTTCCTCGACAAGGCCAAAGGCATTCGCATGCCCAAGGACGCGATCTTCGCGATCGCGTCGATGACCAAGCCGATGGTCGCGGCCGGCGCGCTGACGCTGTACGAAGAAAACCGCTTGCTGATGAACGATCCCATCGGCACCTACCTGCCCGCGCTCAAGGACATGTCGGTGGCGGCCATTCACAAGGACGCCAGCGGAGGCGAGGTGATCGATCGCGTGCCCGCGGTCCGGCAGCCGACCGTGCAGGATCTGATGCGGCACACCGCCGGCTTCACCTACGGCAATCAAGGCACCACGGCGCTCCACAAGGCGTATCCAGACGCATCGGGCAACGTCGCCGAGAGGATGACCGGCAACGAGTTCATCGACGCGCTCGCCAAGCTGCCGGTGCACTATCAACCGGGAACGCGATGGGACTACAGCTACGGTCTCGACATCGTCGGCATCGCGATCGAGAACATCTCCAAGCAGCCGCTCGGCCGCTTTCTCCGAGACAGGATATGGGGGCCGCTCGGCATGACCGACACCGGCTTTGCCGTACCCACGGAACAAGCAGGACGCATCGCGAAACCGCTGCCCGCCGACCCGCTGACCGGGCGGCCGCAGTCGATACGCGATCCATCGCTTGGATGGAAATTCGAGTGTGGCGGCGGCTGCGCCTCGTCGACGGCGCTGGACTACCTGCGCTTCGCGCAGATGCTCCTGAACAAAGGCGTGCTCGACGGCACGCGGGTGCTCGGGCGCAAGACGGTCGAGTACATGACGTCGGACCAGCTCGGGTCCACGGTGGACGCCTCCCGCCTTCATACGTTCGCGGTCGAGAGCCTGGACGGCTACGGGTTCGGGCTTGGTGTCGCGGTTCGCCGTCTACCGGGCGTGGCCGGCATCACCGGCTCGCCTGGCGACTTCCGCTGGTCCGGCGCGTCCGGCACGCTCTTCTGGGTCGATCCGAAAGAGGAGCTCGCGGTCGTCTACATGGCGCAGACGCCGGGGGCGATTCGCGCGCACTACCGTCAGGTGCTGCCGGCGCTCGTGCTGCAGGCGATAGTCGATTGATCGAAGGCCAACCCAGTATCACGGCTGAACGTGTCGCCATTCGACGGGCGGTCCATCAGCTGGTGGACCGGCCGCTCGTCTTCGAGGATCCCTACGCGCTGACGATCGTCGGACCGGCGCGCGAGCAGGAGATCCGCAACGACCCGTATCGCGCCGGCGGTGGCGCGCTCGGGCGGGCGCTCCGCGCGCACCTCGTGATTCGAAGCCGGGTGGCGGAGGAGCAGCTGGCCAGCGCGGTGGACGACGGCGTGCGGCAGTACGTGGTGCTGGGTGCCGGGCTCGACACGTTCATCTGCCGCAACCCGTACCGCGACCTGCGGGTATTCGAAGTGGACTTTCCCGCCACTCAGGCATGGAAGCGGCAGCTGCTGCAGGACACCGGGCTGCCGGTGCCGGACACCGCCGCGTTCGTGCCGTGCGAGTTCACACGACAGTCGGTGGTGGACGCGCTCGATCAGGCGGGCTTCGATCGTCGGCGCCCCGCGTTCTTCTCGTGGCTCGGGGTGACGATGTATCTCGAGCCGGCGACGACGCTGCGGACGATCGAAGCGCTCGCCCCGCTGGCGGGGGGCGGCGGTGGTCTTGTGTTCGACTACGGCGTGCCG
>Ga0207645_10004495_pt1 | contig 10315 bp, 9 predicted proteins | sample KBSM53metaG_FD_184331 | JGI IMG/M metagenome (GOLD analysis project Ga0207645, IMG submission 184331) | Miscanthus rhizosphere microbial communities from Kellogg Biological Station, Michigan, USA - KBS M5-3 metaG (SPAdes) (version 2) | ecosystem: Host-associated > Plants > Roots > Rhizosphere >...
CCGGGCTGCGTTCAAAGCCTGTCTCGACGGAAAACAGGTAGCCGTCCTGGTACCCACTACCATTCTGGCATTTCAGCATTATAAAACATTTGGAGAAAGGCTGAAGGACTTTCCCGTAACGGTAGACTATGTCAACCGCTTTAAGTCGTCTGCTGAAAAGAAAGCCACCTATCAGAAGCTTGCAGAGGGGAAAATAGATATTCTCATCGGCACCCATTCCATCCTGGGGAAGGATGTAAAATTTAAAAACCTCGGGTTGCTCGTCATCGATGAGGAACAGAAATTCGGTGTGGCGCATAAGGAAAAGATCAAGACCCTGCGCACCAGCCTGGACTGTCTTACCCTAACGGCCACGCCTATCCCAAGAACGCTCCAGTTCAGCCTGATGGGAGCCAGGGACCTGAGCATTATGAATACGCCGCCGCCCAACCGGCAGCCCATTCAGACGGAAGTGCTCACATTCAATGAAGATCACGTCCGCGACGCTATTTACTATGAAGTGGAACGGGGAGGGCAGGTTTTTTACATTTATAACCGTATCCAGGGATTAAAAGAGACGACCGTCCTGCTCCAGAATCTCTGTCCCGACCTTGCCATTGGCTACGCACACGGACAGATGGAGGGCCATGAGCTCGAAGAACGTATCATGAACTTCATCGACAGGAAATACGACGTGCTTGTTTGTACGAATATTGTTGAGAGCGGGGTGGACATTCCGAATGTCAATACCATCATTGTACAGAATGCGCATCAGTTCGGGCTGAGCGACCTTCACCAGCTCCGTGGAAGGGCGGGGCGCAGCAATAAGAAAGCGTTTTGTTATCTGCTGGCACCTTCGATGGCTACCCTGCCCGCGGATTCGCGCAAAAGGCTGCAGACACTTGAACAGCATAGTGATCTGGGCAGCGGATTTCAGATCGCCATGCGGGACCTTGACATACGGGGAGCCGGAAATATGCTGGGCGGCGAACAGAGCGGCTTTATGGTGGAGATGGGCTTTGAAATGTATCAGAAGATCCTCGACGAGGCCATCCGCGAACTGAAGCGCACCTCTTTCAAGGACTTGTTTAAGGAGGAAATCGACCGGCAGGAGCAGGAAATCACAGATTGTACCATCGATACTGATCTCGAAATCCTGATTCCCGATGAATACGTCGAGAGCATTACGGAGAGACTTTCACTTTATACCAGACTGGATAATTGCGAAACGGAGGAGGAACTGCTGGAATTTCATCGCGAAATGGAAGACCGTTTTGGTCCGGTGCCGGAAGAAGTGAACGCACTGTTCGATACGGTGAGGATCAGAAGAATGGCTGTCCGTATGGGATTTGAAAGACTCATCTTCAAGAATGGTCAGGTAAAGCTCTATTTTATCAACCGGCCCGATGCCCGCTATTTTGAGTCAGCCACGTTTAAAAAAATTCTCGAATTCATCCAGCAGCAGACGCGTCAGGCAAGGCTGAGGCAAAATGGCAAACTGTTTATGCTGGTTTTGAGTGAAATGGAAAATATGAAGAACCTCCTGGAAATGATGCGTCGCATGCACGACGCCGTTACCTGAGGCGTTTTTCCATGATTACGTGCGGAATGGTGACTTCAATGAATTGCCCGTCCTTTTTTACATATCCCATTTTCTCATAGAAGCCGGTGGCCGTGACGCGGGCATGCATCATAAGGATCTCATAACCCATGTCCCGGGCGATATTTTCAGCAAATATCATCAGGGCCCGGCCAATACCCTTGCCCTGGAGGTTATTGGGTACAGCCATCTGGCGTAAACGGATGATGCGGGCATCCACCTGCGTAAGCAGACAACAGCCCAGCAAACGGTCATCCTCAAATGCACCCATGAGGACGTCATCCTTCTCTTTATCAAGTTCTTCCGTGCTGAAATGCAGTCCCAAGGGCTTTCTGAGAAGATCATTCCGCAATTTCAGCATCTTCTCATATTCGGGGGAACCATAATCTATCAGCTTGAGCGCCATGCCTTGGGGTTGGTTTTATGAAATGAGTAGCGGAAATCGCAAATTCCGGTATATAATTCAAATCAAAAAATAAAATTGAAAAGGCTTGTTGGCGCTGTTTAGCTCAAAAATTATATTTTTGCAGCCGAAACTAAAATTTACAAAAATGTCAGACATCGCAACTCGAGTCAAAAAAATTATAGTGGATAAGTTAGGCGTGGAAGAAGCCGAAGTTACCAACGAAGCTTCTTTTACAAATGATCTGGGAGCTGATTCGCTTGACACAGTTGAATTGATTATGGAGTTCGAAAAGGAATTCAATATTTCAATTCCGGACGAACAGGCCGAGACCATCACCACAGTTGGCCAGGCCATTGGCTACCTGGAGGAGCATGCCAAGTAAGGAACTCCTTGCGATGCGCTAAACTCATTGATCCGCTTTTCGAAGTCCCCGGGGCTTAGAAAGCGGATTTATCACATTATCATATTTCTGCGCAATTGCTTTTATGGAATTGAAAAGAGTTGTTGTAACGGGTATCGGTGCGCTGACTCCCATCGGGAATAATCTGGAAGACTACTGGAAAAACCTGCTGGCAGGAGTTTCAGGTGCTGCCATGATCACTCTTTTCGACGCTTCCCGGTTTAAAACACGGTTTGCCTGCGAACTCAAGAATTACGATCCGCTTGCTTTTCTTGACAGGAAAGAAGCACGTAAACTGGATCGTTTTGCCCAGCTGGCCCTGGCCGTCAGTGATCAGGCAGTTACCGATGCCGGGATTTCAAAGGAAAACAGCGACTATGACCGGGTCGGCGTGGTGTTCGCCAGTGGTATCGGCGGCCTCATCACCTTCCAGGAAGAAGTGATGCAGTTCGCCAAAGGCGATGGTACGCCGAGATACAATCCCTTCTTCATCCCCAAAATGATACTTGACATTGCGGCGGGGCATATTTCCATCCGTCATGGATTCCGTGGTCCCAATTTCGCCGTGGTCAGTGCCTGCGCTTCTTCGACAAATGCCCTCATGGAATCTTTTAACCTTATCCGCCTTGGTATGGCCGACATCATCCTGACCGGCGGATCAGAGGCCGTTGTCAGTGAGGCAGGCGTGGGAGGATTCAATGCGATGAAAGCGCTGAGTGAAAGAAATGAAAGTCCCGGGACCGCCAGCCGCCCTTATGATAAGGGCCGCGATGGTTTTGTAATGGGTGAAGGAGCTGGCGCACTGATCCTGGAAGAACTTGAACACGCAAAAGCCCGGGGTGCAAAAATATATTGCGAAATCGCGGGTGCAGGTGCAACGGGCGACGCGCATCATATTACGGCGCCGCATCCTGAAGGCCTGGGCGCAAAGAATGTAATGATGGCGGCACTAAGAGATGCACAGATGAATCCCGCGGACATCGACTATATCAACACCCATGGTACTTCCACGCCACTGGGCGATGTTTCGGAGGTCAAGGCCATCATGGATGTTTTTGGCGAGAACGCTTTTCGCGCAAATATCAGTTCAACCAAATCCATGACGGGTCACTGTCTTGGCGCGGCGGGCGTCGTTGAGGCCATTGCCTGCGTCATGAGCGTGGTGCATGATACGGCACCGCCAACCATCAATCATTTCGAAGACGATCCCGACCTCGATCCACGGCTCAATTTTACTTTTCACAAGCCTCAGAAAAGAACCATCCAGGCTGCACTCAGCAACACCTTCGGATTCGGCGGCCACAATGCCTGTGTCATCGTAAAAAAATATCAGGCATAACAGCATACCCACGTCCATCCTGTCGTTTCATAAACGTTCCGGTTAACCAATTTGGGGAAAATCACGAAAAGCCCGGGTGTTAACGAAAACGCCTGTCCGGAGATTACGGATTCTCAATTTTTAAATTAACTTGTAGCGTGGGATTTTTAGACCGCATTTTCAGAACTGACTCGTCGATTGTTACTTTTCGCAAGCAGCTGCGGAATGTGCTGGGATTTGTACCGGGGAACGCTGTTTTATATAAAACAGCTTTGACCCATCGCTCCGTCAAAGAAAGTTCGGACCAGAACAATGAAAGGCTCGAATACCTGGGTGATGCGATCCTGAGCGCAATCATCGCCGATTTTCTGTTTAAAAAATATCCCTATAAAGAAGAAGGCTTCCTCACGGAAATGCGCAGTAAGATGGTGAATCGTGTACAACTCAACGATATCGCCGTTAAGATGGGGCTGCGTAAGATTTCTTACTTCAATAAATTTGATGGCTCCCTGAAGATGAGCCAGATTTTCGGGAATACACTGGAAGCTGTGGTGGGTGCCATCTATCTCGACAAGGGATATGAGAAGGCCAAACAATGGGTAATGGAAAGAATTATCCAGCCTTATCTTTTCATGGAAGACCTCGAAAACCTGGAGATCAACCATAAGAATAAACTTTACGGCTGGGCAAATAAAAACGGGAAAAACCTTGAGTTTGAGACCATCGACGAACATATGGAAGGCGGCAGGCGCCTGTTCACGGTCGGCGCTGTGGTAAACGGCGAACTCATTGCCAAGGGCCGTGCTTACAATAAAAAAGACGCCAGCCAGATTGCTGCCCAGCAGGCCATGGATAAACTGGGGCTAAATAAGATCGACGCAGAAGAATGAGTTGATATTAAAGGCAGGTGATCAACCCTCAAACCACCACCGCCGGCATTACATAAAAAGTTACAGGTCCAATTGCGTTTCGGGGCGTTCCATACACAGTTCGATCAACAGACCGCCGGTTTTTGCCGGGTGCAGAAAACAGACCATCTTATTGTCGGCCCCGGGTTTAGGTTTATCGTTGAGAAGTTCGAATCCCGCAGCCCGCAGCCTGTCCATCTCGGAAGGGAGATCATCTACTGAAAAAGCAATATGATGAAACCCTTCTCCTTTTTTTTCTATGAACCGCCTGATGATTCCCTGCGGGTCAATACTCTCTAAAAGTTCAATTTTTGAATCTCCGCTGGCAAAAAAAGCAGTGCGGACTCCTTCAGATTCCACGGTTTCTTCCTTATAGCAGGGTGTATTCAACAGGATTTCAAAGAGAGGGACGGATTCTTTCAGGCTTTTTACGGCGATACCGATATGTTCAATTTTGTTCATGGATTTAGCAGATTCCTGTTCCACTAATATACCTCATTATCCACCCCATAAACTTAAATTTGTATATGGTCCGCACTCCGGTTTATATGGACTATCATTCCACTACACCCTGCGATCCGCGGGTAGTGGATGCTATGCTGCCTTTCTTCAGCCACCACTATGGAAATGCCTCGAGCAAGGGACATTTTTTTGGCTGGCAGGCAGCTGAAGCGGTGCGTATCGCCCGCGAAGAAGTAGCCGCGCTGATCCATTCCGAGCCGGGAGAAATCGTCTTCACCTCCGGGGCTACAGAATCAATTAACCTTTCCCTGAAAGGGATATATGAAATGTTTTCTTCCAGGGGCAAGCACCTGATCACGGTGGCCACGGAACATCGCGCCGTTTTGGATACGGTTGCCCATTTGGAAAAAATGGGGGCTGAAGTTTCGATTCTGCCTGTAAAATCCGACGGGCTTATCGATACGGCGGAACTGGAATCTGCCATTCGTCCGGATACCCAGCTGATCTCCGTGATGTATGCCAATAACGAAACGGGCGTTATACAGCCGGTCGGAGAAATCGGAAGAATAGCAAAGGACCATGGCGTGTTATTTTTCTGCGATGCCACGCAGGCCCTGGGAAAAGTTCCGGTCGATGTGATGGAAGACGGTATCGATCTGATGGCCGGTTCAGCCCATAAATTCTACGGACCCAAGGGGGCCGGTTTTCTGTATGTCCGTCGAAAAAATCCCCGCGTAAGGCTGATCGCGCAACAGGATGGCGGCGGCCAGGAAAAAGAACTTCGCAGCGGCACGCTTAATGTCCCCGGAATTGTGGGTCTGGGCAGGGCAGCTGCGCTTGCCGGTACCGAGATGATGAAGACCATGGAAAAAATCCGGGCCCTGCGGGACAGGCTGGAAACAGCCATCCTGGACTCAGGTGAAGCCCGGCTGAACGGGCATGCGGACCTCCGCCTGCCCACGGTTTCCAATCTTTCCTTTGGATCCGCCGGACGGGGACTGTTGGAGAAACTGCAAAAGGATGTAGCTGTTTCCTCCGGATCTGCCTGTAATTCAGCCTCTCTGGAGCCCAGTCACGTACTGCGCGCCATGGGGCTGGGAGACGACCAGGCCTATCATTCCATCCGTTTCAGCCTGGGTAAATTCAATACGGAAGATGATATAGACTTTGTCCTTGAAAGGGTAAAGGAAAACCTGAGGTCTGAAAATCTCAAAACCTGAACTAAATTTGTAAAATGATCTACGTTTCAGATAAAGCCAAAGAGAAAGTGTTGAAGCTGATGCAGGATTCACCGGTGGAGGACAAATCTGGTCTGTTCCTGCGCGTTTCGGTGATCGGGGGAGGCTGTTCCGGACTCAGTTATAAAATGGATTTCGATAACCAGAAAAAGCCTATGGACCAGGAGTTTGAAGATAATGGGATCAAGGTAGTTACCGACCTGAAAAGCTTTCTATACCTCGTTAATACAACCCTCGAATTTTCCGAAGGCCTGAACGGGAAAGGCTTCTATTTCAACAACCCCAATGCCAGCCGCACCTGCGCCTGCGGGGAGAGCTTTGCAGTATAGCTTTCGCAGTTTATGGTGAATGGTTGATCGTTGGCCGTGGGCCGGATGCCGATGGCCGGATGCCGTTGGCCGTTGGCCGGATGCCGATAGCCGTATACCGTTGGCCGATGGCCGGATGCCGTTGGCCGTTGGCCGGGTCAACCTTCGCTTGTCAACTTTCGCCTGTCAACCGTTAACCGTCAACTGTCAACCGTCATCCGTCCACCGTCATCCGTCAACCCTCTCCGTCGCTCCCGAATTAATAACATTCTTCCCGAAATGGGAATCTTTACCTATTTCCCAACTATTCGGAATATGGGAAAATTGCTGGCTTTTTCCCTATAAGTCGTTGATTTAAATGTGTTTAAATTGTACGAAGTACAATTACTATTTGATTTGGCACAGCCCGACAGTACATTTAATACCTAACCCTTTTCTGATGATTTTGTCGTACAGAAATATCCGAACCCATGAAAAAATTTTTACGCAGAATTCTTGTTTTGCGGATCCTCTTCACCCTGTTGACAGCCGTTTTACTTGCCGGACCGGCAAAGGCCCAGCTCAAAATAGACTACGGGAAAAGCTATGTCAACCTGACCAAGGGGGCTACCGGCGGAACGGTTGAACCTGGTGACATACTGGAAGTCAGGGCGACCTTTGTCGTCGGCGGTACCACCAACAGCGACTATGTGGACAGTTGCGCCTACTTCGACGTGATCCCGGTAAATACAGCCTATATTCCCGGTACCCTGGCAATCCTCACGAACGAAGGCAAGATTTACAAATCCTTTACCGATGTGGCTGGAGACGATGCGGGATGGATAACCGGAACGAATGTCAGAATCAACATAGGCTACAAAAATGCTCCCACAGCTACCGCCACAAGGCGCGGCCGCGTGACCCATACCGACAAACCCTCGTTTTACGGGGGGACCTGTATCATGATCGCCAGCTACCACGTACGTGTAACCGGCGCCTACGGAGGAAAACTCAATCTTGGAAACGGTACCTTTTCCTATTACCCTTTTGGGGCCAGCATCACTTCGATCACCTTTCCGGTTGACTCCGTGATGATATTTAAGAACCTTGCGATCTGTCCGAATTCTTCCAACAACACGATTACATCGGAGTTTGGAGGAACCTTTGGATCTGGTAAGCCAAAAAACAGGGCACCCTCTTCCAAGATCTCCAACAACTATACTTATAACACTTTCGGACCCGGTACTCCGAACGACTATTACTACAATATTTCCAACAACACCAGTACCGGCGGTGCTGGATATACAACATCCAATGCCTGGCCGATCCCCGATCCGAATATCACCGGCTTTACTTATTCGCATCGCGTTTTCAGTATCTGGGATATTATTGGTGACCATACCGGTGCTACCAACCCGCTTCTTGGCAACCCCGCGACAGACACCGTAAATAGTACAGGCGGATATATGGCCGTGATCAACTCTTCCTATAAAACGGGTATCGCTTTCCTGGATACGATCAATAATTTATGTCCCAACACCTATTACCAGTATTCAGCCTGGTTCAGGAATATTTGTTCCCGTTGTGCCTGTGACTCGAATGGTAAGGCGCCCGGAAATGCGGCCTATATTCCTACGGGTCCCGGCGACTCCTCCGGAGTTCATCCCAACCTGACTTTTAACGTGAACGGATTTGACTACTACACTACGGGTGATATGCCTTATACCGGACAGTGGATACAAAAAGGATTTACCTATCTCACCGGACCCACACAAACCAGCATGATCATTTATGTGCGCAACAACGCACCGGGCGGTGGTGGTAATGACTGGGCACTGGATGATATCAGCGTTTCCACCTGTGTGCCGAATATCTCCCTGACACCGAATAAGCCCGATACGCTTTGCCGCGGCTCTGACGATACCGTGCGGTTTAAAGTGACTGCTTATTTCAACAACTACACAGAATGGAAACTGGAAAAAAGCATCGACGGTGGTTCGACATGGACCAGTCCGGGCACCGATACCCTCGGTAATGCTCCGGCCGGTTCTGCAACGCCGGTTTTCAATGCCGGAAGCGGTCTGTATGAATGGCTGGTGACCCGCTATTATCGTCTGAATAATGTGGACACCACCGTGATCTACCGTTTGATTATCGCTTCAACAGGTTCGAACCTCGCAAATCCGTCCTGTAATTTTATTACCTCTTCTCCGAAAATAGTGCGTACTGCCAACTGTATGGTCACCCTGCCGACACAGGTCAGCCTGAAGGGAAATCTGCAGGAGGACGGGATGGCGAAAATCCAGTGGATAAGCTATAATGAGTCCGCATCCATAACCTATGTCCTCGAAAGAAGCGATGATGCCGGAAGCGGATTTCATGAGGTGGCGAGGATGGAAGGAACCGCGGGTGCAGGCATGGGCGCAAGCTATTCCTTTACGGACCCCGTGCAGGTGAGCGGTCAGGTATTTTATCGCATACAGCTGATAGATCACGAATACCACAATTACAGCAGGGTCGTTCTGCTGAGCAGCAACGAGATCCCGCTGGGTATATCAGGACTTGTCAATCCGTTTCAGCATATCATTTCCTTTAACCTGACGGTCCCGCAGGACAATGTCATTCAACTCAGTCTCTACGACAGTTATGGACGTAAGCTGGCCGGCACTCATCAGACCGTTTATAAAGGAATCAACCGCGTTGAGTTCCGTGAACCCGCGAAACTTGCGCCCGGATTATATATCCTGCAGATTCTTTATAAAGGAGAGATGATCTCAAGACAGATGATCAGGGATTAACCATTCATCATCGAAACGGATTCCCGGGTCAGGCGCATGCTGCTGCAAAAAAAATCCGCCCTGGGGCGGATCGTTAAGCAAGTAGCATTGGTACGGCGATGATTGGTTGCTGCCTGCTTTGATGCAGGCGGTGGCGAATATAGAAGAAATTGATCATCAAAAAAATTTTTTGGACGATGTAAAGCGACGGACGAACAGGACGATTCCTGCATATACCTTATTTTCGCGTCTATGTGGGCCGTCTGTAAAAAGGAATTCCGTCAGTTTTTCAGCAGTTTGACCGGATACATCGCCATCATTGTTTTTCTTCTCCTCACAGGCCTCCTCCTCTTTGTCTTTCCCGATACCAGCATCCTTGATTTCGGTTACGCAAGCCTCGAAAAATTTTTTGATCTGGCACCCTGGGTACTGCTCCTGCTCATTCCGGCCATCAGTATGCGTTCTTTTTCTGATGAATACAGAAGCGGCACATTCGAAATACTGCAGTCAAAGCCGCTGACCTGCTGGCAGATCGTCGGCGGAAAATACCTGGCCTGCCTCCTGGTGATTGCAATCGCCCTGTTGCCGACCTGGATCTATTTTTTTTCCGTGCAGCATCTTTCGGGTCAGACAGGAATGGATCTGGGTGCAACCATGGCATCTTATGCCGGACTCTTTTTTCTGACCGCTATATTCGCTGCCGTGGCATTGTTCTGCAGCAGCCTCACCTCAAATGCCATGGTGGCATTTATCGCGGCAGGCTTTTCCTGTTTTCTAGGCTCAGGACTCGCTTAATCGCTCTGCGGATTCCCATCAAACTCTCCTACCCTTTTTCCCAAACCGTAGCAGCTGTTTCAGCTGGGTTCCACCCTGTACGATGCAAGTACCGTTTCCAAAATCGGCCATGCTGCGCGGAGTATCAACCTTGGATTTCTGGATA
>Ga0207645_10004498_pt1 | contig 10310 bp, 8 predicted proteins | sample KBSM53metaG_FD_184331 | JGI IMG/M metagenome (GOLD analysis project Ga0207645, IMG submission 184331) | Miscanthus rhizosphere microbial communities from Kellogg Biological Station, Michigan, USA - KBS M5-3 metaG (SPAdes) (version 2) | ecosystem: Host-associated > Plants > Roots > Rhizosphere >...
CGGCGCTGCTCTCGATCGGCGGCTTCGAACGCACGCTTGAGCAGCGTGGGTGTGACGATCGTCGTAATCATGCCCATCAACACGAGCACGGAGAACAACCCCGATCCGATCAACCCGCTGCTCAGGCCGATGCGCGCGACGACGAGTTCCATGATGCCGCGGCCGTTCAGTCCATACCCGAGCGCCCAGCTCTCTGCTGGCCGCATGCCAGCGAGCCATCCGCCGACGCGTCCGGCCAGGATCTTTCCCACGAATGCAGCCACGATCACCATCATCGTCAGCCAGACATCACTCAGCCCGGATCGATCGAACGCGAGCCCAATCGAGGCGAAGAAAAGCGGCGACAGGAACCCCATGCTCACGGCCGATGCAGTCCGCCGCGCCTGCTCGAACTGCTGCTGTCCCAGCAGATCGTGGTTCAGCAGGACTGCGCCGAAGAACGCGCCCACGACGAAATGAAGGCCGAGCAGTTCGGCCAGCGCCGCGAACACAATCACGAACAGCAAGGTCGCCGCGAAGACCGGCTCCTTCACTCGCAATCTGGTCGCGAGTCTCTCCCTCAGCCGGTCGAGATGCGCCATGGCCGCCGCCTTGTTGAGCGCCTGTCCTGCCAGGAGAACGGCGCCCATGAAGACGAGGACTTTCACCGTCGGCATGCCTGAAGATGCGAGCACCTCGTGCCAGGCGACGCCTTTCGCATTCGCGTTGACGATGACACCAAGGAGGAGGAGGGCGAGGACGTCGTTGGCGATGGCGGCGCCGATGATGCGCTGACCGATCTTGGTTTGAAGCCGCCCGATGTCCATGAGGATGCGAATGCTCACCGGGAGTGCCGTAATTGCGATGCAGAGGCCAACGAACAACGTTCGATTGGCATCGAGTCCCATGGCAATACCCGTGGCGATGCCAAGCGCCAGCGGCACGACGAAGCCCATCACGGAGATCCACAGATTGCGGCCCTTGAAGGCATCCACAAGTTGCCGGAGCTCGATCTCCATGCCTGCGAGCAGCACCAGCATCAACAACCCGATATCCGCGATGGCTGTGAGCTCGGGCGACTCGCGAATGAGGCCGAACACAGTGGGGCCGAGAATGAGCCCCGCGACGATCTCGCCAATCATCGCGGGCTGGTGGACACGCTCAGCGATTTCGGCGGCCACCCTCGAGACGACGAGGAGCAACAGGATTGCGACGATCAGAGACATGCCGGACGCATCGTGTTTTTGTACCACGAAGGAGCACGAAATCTCTTTGCCCCCCGTCGTGGGCCGGCGGTACACTCCGGGCCTGCGGTGTGAGCCGGAGGACGAGATGGCGCGAGGGACGATCACGATCGGGGCAGCGACAATCCTGCTGGCCGTCGCGCTGAGCGCGCAGCAGCAGTCGCCGCGCAACGATCTCCCGCAGCCCTATAAGACGACGCGCGATTGGGGTCAGCTGCCGCCCGGTGTCGTGTGGGCGGCGGTGACGGCGATCGAACCGGCGCCGGACGGCACGATCTACGTCATCCATCGATGCTTCGAGAACTCCTGTGCCGGCCGCAGCGAGGCGCCGATCATCAGGTACGACGCCAGCGGAAAGATCCTGGCGACGTGGGGGCAAGGGATGTTCATCTTCCCGCATGGTGCGACAGTCGATCGCGACGGCAACCTGTGGGTCACCGACGCGCGCGGCGAGAACGGCAAGGGACATCAGGTGTTCAAGTTCAGTCCCCAGGGCAAGGTTCTCATGGCGCTCGGCAAGGCGGGCGTCAGCGGCTCGGGGCCGGATCTCTTCGATCAACCGACTGACGTCCTCGTCGCCCCCGGCGGCGAGATCTTCGTGACCGACAGTCACCGCAACGGCAAGAACAACCGCGTGGTGAAATTCAGCAAGGATGGCAAGTTCATCAAGGAATGGGGCAAGAAAGGATCGGGCCCCGGCGAGATCAGCGAGCCGCATACGATCGCGATGGATTCGCGCGGGCGCCTCTTCGTCGGCGATCGTGAAAACAACCGCATCCAGATCTTCGACCAGGAGGGACGCTACCTGACTGAGTGGCGACAGTTCGGACGTCCCAGTGGCATCTCGATCACCAGCGACGACACGATTTACGTGACTGATTCAGAATCGGGACCGGATACCGGCGCGCACGAGTTGCCCGGCATCAAGAAGGGGATCCGGATCGGAAGCGCCAAAGATGGAACCGTGACTGCCTTCATCGAGGACATGGAATCGACGGTCGCCGATCATTCCGGCGCCGAGGGAGTCGGCGTCGACTCGAAAGGCAACGTCTATGGCGGCGTCGTCCGCCGCCGCATGCTCGAAAGGCATGTGAAGAAATAGGAGATTGACATGCGTCGCATTGCCTTCGGAATCGCGGTCGTCGGCATGATTGGAGCAATGGGAGTGGCCATGGCACAGAATCCCGGACCGAGTGCTCCGGTACCCGATCCGAACACGGTCAAGCTCGTGGGCGATCGCTTCAAGCCGCTGACCTACAGCGAGATGACACCCGAGCAGAAGAAGATGTTCGAGAGCCTGATCTCGGGCGAGCGCCGTGGCGCCGGCGGTCCCTTCAACGTGTTACTGCGCAGCCCCGAGATGGGTGACCTCGCGCAGAAGTTTGGCGCGTCTATGCGCTTTCATTCGACGATCCCCCCACGCTTGAACGAGCTGGCGATTATCATCACCGCCCGCCACTGGACGTCGCATTTCGAATGGTATGCGCACCGGCGCGCCGCGCAGCAGAATGGCGTGAGTCCGGCCACCATCGAAGCAATCGCCGCCGGCCGGCGACCAACGACGATGCAGCCGGATGAGGAAGTTGTTTATAACTTCTGCACTGAGCTGCTGACCAACAAGCAGGTGAGCGACCAGACGTTTCAGGCGACGAAAGAGAAGTTCGGCGAGCGCGGCGTCGTCGATTTGATCGGCGTCACGGGGTACTACCAGATCGTCTCAATGCTGTTGAACGTCGACCGCTATCCGCTGCCTGACGGCGTGAAAGCGGAGTTGCAGCCGCTGCGGTGAATTCATGCGCCGACGCTGGCTGGTCCTGCTTCGACTGGCGATCGCACTGTTGGCGGTGTGTCTCGCCGGCACTGCTGCCGCCCAGTTTCGCAGAGGATTTTCCGGCGTACGACTCGCGAGCCCGGGGGACTTCGACGGCCACTTCCACTTCTGCCGCCTGGTGTACCAAGGCAACGGGCGGGGCGGGAGTTGGACGACCGACTTCCCTCGCGCCGACATCAACATGTCGATCCGGCTGTCTGAGCTCACGCGAACGAAAGTCAGTTTCGACGGCTCGGGACAACCAAATCATCTGCTGGTCCGCGCCACGAGCGACGAACTGTTCCAGTGTCCGTTTCTCATCATGGCGGCGCCTGGAAGCGCGGTGTTCAACGACGAGGAAGCGATCCGGCTACGCGAGTACGTGCTGAAGGGAGGCTTTCTCTGGGCAGATGACTTCTGGGGCAGCTTTCAGTGGGAGCAGTGGGTCTCGCAGCTCCGTAAGGTGCTTCCCGCCGATCGCTACCCCATCATCGACATCCCGCTCGATCACTCCCTGCTTCGCAGCCAGTTCGAGGTGATGGCGATTCCGCAGATTCCCAACATCGGCTACTTCATGCGATCGGGAGGCGACACATCAGAGCAGGGCGCCGACAGCGCCGAGCCTCACGCGCGATTCATCGCCGACGACAGCGGCCGCATCATGGTCTTCATGACGCACAATACGGACATCTCTGACTCCTGGGAACGCGAAGCTGACGACCCCACCTACTTCTACACCTTCGGCCCACGCGGGTACGCGTTCGGAATCAACGTCCTTCTACACGCGATGACACACTGACAATCGATATTTGGCGGGAGTGACATACGGTCCCTCACCACAGACATTCTCGACAACAGCGCTCACCGTCCCGGCGGCCGACCGAGTCGCCCAGTCTCCAGCGCAGGGGCCGCGGTCGCCATCAGATAGATTTCCTTGTCGCGATCGATCGCTGGCCCGCGATGTGCCTCGAGCGGTACATCGGTCTTGAAGTACTTCTTGTAGGCCGCAATCCAGTCGGCCGCCATGTCGCGCTGGGCGGTCGTGAGATCGAGTTGGTGGCTGCAGACCAGTCGAGGAAGCAGTTCCTCGAGCTCGTCTTTCACACGCGCGTTCCAGATCGGTGAGCCGTATCCCTGAGGCCAGAGGTTTCGCACGTCGGTCGCCCCGCCGAGTTCTGGCGTGATCAGATAGTCGAGCTCGTACTGATCGCTGGGTACGTCTTGCACACCGTATGCGCTGAGAACCTGCGCGCGCATCGCCACCGTGATCGGACGCGCATCGGTCGCGCCGGAGCACAATTGGTCGACCGTCACATCCGCGGTCGCGCCTGGCGTAATGGACGAGACCGGGAGAACGAGGCCCTGTCGAGCCGTGAGTGAGGCTGGCGAATGCGAGCGCTGGACGTAGACGGCTGCCGACGCAACAATCAGGGCGACGGCAGCGACCGCGAATGCAGAAACAGGCGGCAACCACTGGCGGACTGGCTCGGCCGCCATGTGTGCGAGGCGGCTCTCCAACCGCGCGCGTGCCGAATTTGTGAATGACTGATCCGTCAGCGACCGATGTTCATCGCACACCGCTTTCATTGTCGACGCCATCGCAGCATGCTTCGCGTTGCACTCGTCGCAGATATCGAGATGGCGATTCACGACCGTCCGCCGCGGTTCCGTGAGTTCGCCGTCGAGGTGTGACATGAGCTCGCGATCGGTGACGTGAGAGTTCGAGGCTGACATCGATCTAGCCCTCATCTGCGTTCATGAGACGCGTCATCGTGCGCGCCAGCGACTTGGCGACACCGCCGAGTGAGAGATCCAGAGTGCGGGCGATGTCGCGGTAGCGCAGTCCTTCGGCGCGAAGGAACAGACACTGTCGATCCCGTTCAGGAAGCACGCGAACCACAGCGAGAAGCCGCCGCCTGCGTCGATCGTGGGCAAGCTGCTGCTCAGGACTTGCAGCGGGATCGATGACGCCGTTGGCGAGCGCGACGTCCCAGGCGCCCTCCTGCCGATACCGTCGCGCCGCCTTCGCGCGCTGCTTCAGCGCGAGGTTGTGCCCGACGCGAAAGATCCAGCCACGCAGGTTCGCGCGCGAGCGGCCGAGCCGAAGGTGCCTGAACAACTCAAGGAAGACTTCCTGGACGACATCCTCGGTCACCTCGGCCGGCAGGCCGAACGATGCGACGTAGCGGCGCAACCCGGACGCGCACTCATCGAACAGGCGCAGCACATCGTCTTGCGGCGCCGTGGTGGAATCGGCGCCGTATCCGATCAGACTCGCTGGAAGCGAGATTCCCAGGACCGACGATTCCTTCGACATTGATCCTCGGCGCATTCTACACGCCGCGTCGGCCGTTGACGCCGCCATGCGACTGGCGATCGAAACCGTGAACAAAACACGGCCACGAGGAATATCTTTCAAGATGGGATATCGACCGGCGGCCGCCTGGAGCGTCCTCCTCGCCTTGACGCTTCCGGTGCTCGCCTCAGCCCAAAGCTCATCGAGCCAATCGACAACGCAGGATCCGCAGCAGACGCCGGCGACACTACCATCCACGACGATTACGGTGACGGTCGTTGGAACGACGCCGCTCGTCGGCATCGAGCTCCCCATCGACCAGGTCGCGGCGCCAGTTCAGACGCTGACGGGGCGCAACATCGAAACCAGCGGTGCCCTCGACCTCCCTGCATACCTCAATCAGCGGCTGAACGGCGTTCACGTCAACGAGACGCAAGGGAATCCGTTCCAGACCGACGTCAACTATCGCGGCTATACCGCGTCGCCACTGCTCGGCACACCACAAGGCCTGTCGGTCTACATGGACGGCGTGCGGCTGAATCAGCCGTTCGGCGACGTGGTGAGCTGGGACCTGATCCCGAAAGTGGCGATCTTCTCAGGCGCGTTGATGCCGGGATCCAATCCACTGTTTGGTCTCAACACGCTCGGCGGCGCGCTGTCGATTCAAACCAAGGACGGACGCAACAGCCCGGGAACGAAGGTGCAGGCGATCTACGGCAACGACGTACGCCGTGCGCTGGAGTTCGAGCATGGCGGTAGCCGCGCCGAGAGCGGCATCAACTGGTACGTCGCCGGAAACCTCTTCGCGGAGGACGGCTGGCGCCACGCACCCTCCGACGTACGGCAACTGTTCGGCAAGTTGGGCCGGGGCAAAGGCCGCACCGATATGTCGGTGAGCCTTGCCTACGCAGACAACTCGCTCAACGGCAACGGCGTCCAGGAGATCGGCTTCCTCGACCGTGATTACAAGAGCGTCTACACCAAGCCCGACGAAACCAACAATCAATCGACGTTTCTGAACGCGACGGTCACACGCGCGCTGAGCGATCGCGTCACGTTCTCGATCAACGGCTACTTCCGCGACATCCACACCGACACGCTCAATGGCGATATCAACGAGGCGTCGCTCGATCAAGCGGTCTACCAGCCGACCGTCGCGGAACAAGCCGCGCTGTTCGCCGCCGGCTACATCACGGCGCCTGTCATCGGCGCGAACGCCAGCAACACGCCGTTCCCCTACTTGCGCTGTGTCGCGAACGTGGTGCTGAACGATGAACCCGCCGAGACGTGCAACGGCCTCATCAACCGCGGCCAGACCGAGCAACGGAACGGCGGCGTGTCGGGACAGTTCACAGTGCGAGAACCCCGACACCAACTGACCGCGGGCGGCGCGTTCGATCGGAGCAGCCTCGCCTTCACTCAGTCGACCGAGCTCGCCTATCTCAACCCCGATCGCAGCGTCACCGGCACGGGTGCGTTTGCCAATGGTGAGACCGGCGGCGAGATCGATGGAGAGCCCTTCGATGCGCGAGTGAATCTCGATGGTACCGTTCAGACGTGGAGCCTCTTTGCGACAGACACCATCCGTCTGCAAAGCCAGTGGCACTTGACGCTCTCGGGTCGCTTCAATCAAACGACCGTCGAGAACCGCGACCTCATTTCACCAGGCGGTGGACCGGGCTCGCTCGACGGCCGCCATGTGTTCAGCCGACTCAATCCCGCGGTTGGCATCACCTACGATCCGTCCACGCATCTCAACGTATATGCCGGCTACAGCGAAGGGAGCCGCGCCGCCACGTCGATCGAGCTTGGATGCGCCGATCCCGAACAGCCGTGCAAGCTGCCCAACGCAATGGCCGGTGATCCCGCGCTCGATCAAGTCGTGACGCGGACGATCGAAGCCGGCATGCGCGGCGAACGTGGCCGGCTGACATGGCACGGCAGCTTCTTCCACGCGCGCAACGAAGACGACATCCTCTTTGTGACCTCGGAGCAGACCGGCTTCGGATACTTCCGCAACTTCGGCGAAACGCGACGTCAGGGCATCGAGCTCGGCGCCACGTCGCAGCTTGGGCGTGTTTCACTCGGCGGCGGCTATACGTTCCTCGATGCCACGTTCCAGAGCGAGGAAACCGTCAATGGCGAAAGCAACGCATCGAACGACGCGGCGGTCTCAGGTGCACCGGGCCTCGACGGCACGATACACATCGTGCCTGGCGACCGCATGCCGCTCGTGCCGCGGCACATGATCAAGGTCTTCGCAAACATCCAGGTCACGAGCGCGCTCAATATCGATCTCGATCTCATGGGCGTGTCGAGCAGCATCGCGCGCGGCAACGAGAACAACCTGCACGAACCGGATGGAACCTACTATCTGGGGCCTGGCGACTCTCCAGGATATGCCGTGGTCAATTTCGGCGGCCGGTACGCGATTACGCGGTGGTTGCACGTTGTGGGGCAGATCAACAACCTGTTCGACCGGCGCTACTACACGGCCTCGCAGCTCGGAGCGATGGGGTTCACCGATCAGGAAACGTTCATCGCTCGACCGCTGCCGCCGATCAATGGCGAGTTTCCAGTGCAGCACTCCACGTTCTACGCACCGGGAGCGCCGATTCGAGGATGGATTGGGACTCGCTTCGCTTTCTGAAGAAAACGTGTCAACTCCCAACTCCCAAGCCCCAACTACCAAGAATCTGTTTGGGAGTTGGGAGTTGGAAATTGGGAATTGAAGACTATCGCGGCTTCAGAGTGAGTTTCTGCACCCGCCAGTTCGTGATCTCGCCAACGTAGAGCTCGTTCTCACTCCGGCAATCCATCTCGTGCACCGAGCCGAATTCCTTGAGCAGCTTGCCGGCAGTACCGAACTTGCCGAGGATCTTTCCGTCGAGCGACATCTTGTAGATCTCGCCATTGTCCATCGTCGTCGAGGGATTCGAGTTGGACGCGTACAGGAACTGACGCGGCCCCGGCGTGATGCAGATGGCTGATGGCGCACCGACGTTTACGAACTGCGTCTTGAAGTTGCCGTCGCCGTCGAAGACCTGGATCCGGTTGTTCGCGCGATCGCCAACGTAGATCAGGCCTTGCGCATCGATCGCCATCGTATGCGGGAGATTGAACTGGCCGGGCGCTGAACCTCGCGAGCCCCACGACTTGATGTACTTGCCGTTGGGATCGAACTTCGCGATGCGCGAGTTCCCGTAGCCGTCAGACACGTAGATGTTGCCTTGCGCGTCCCATGCGACATCGGTCGGCCGGTTGAAGTTGTCGCCCGGAACCCCTGTTCCTTGTGGAGCCGGCGCCGCAGCTGGCGCACCCGGCGCGGCACCCGCGCCGCGGCCACGTCCGCCGCCACCGCCGCCGCCCTCTTCTCCGCCACCACCAGCGCCACCGGGGACATTGATCGCCTCAGGCTTGCGGCCCATCGTCATCACGACGCGCCCGTCGGGATCGAACTTGATGATCATGTTCGATCCTTCGTCGACGACCCAGATGTTGTCCTGCCGATCGATGCGCACCGTGTGCGCGAAGAGGAAGCCGTAGAGCCCCTGCCCGATTTCGCGGATGTACTTGCCCGAGGGATCGAACTCGAAGAGTCGCGCGCCGCCGCCGCGTGAAAACGTACGACGTGTGCCGAGGGTCGAGAAGGGAGTGCCGGTCCGTGTGTAGACGAAAATGTTTCCCTTCGAATTCGTCGCGACGCCGACCGCCTCGCCCAGGTAGATATTGTCGGGCAGCTTGATCGGATCGACGGCGTCGTAAGGAATCTCGGGGATCGAGAGCTGCGCTCCGACTGGTGTGATCACCAGCACAACCGCGAGCGCTGCGAGCTTCAGTGCACGTGTCATAGGGCCCTCACAGTCTCGCGGCACTACCTGGTTGATGACGGCGTGATCGCCTTGAGGCGAATCTTCTGTGCCCGCCATGCGGTGATCTCGACGACGATGAGCTCGTCGGGGTTGCGGCAGTCGATCGCGTGCACTGTGCTGAACTCGCCGAGTTGTTTGCCCGGCTTGCCGAACTTGCCGATCACGGTGCCGTCCAGCTCCATCTTGTAGATCTCGCCGGCAACCGCGGCGAGCAGCGAGTTGTTGTTGTCCGGGTTCGAGTTCGAGCTGAAGAGATACTGATGCGGCCCCGGGCTGATGCAGACCGCCCATGGCGAGCCCACGTGGTCGTAGATCGCGCGCAGCACCAGGTTGCCGTCGAAGACCTGGATGCGGCGGTTGTTGCGATCGGCGACGTAGATGTTGCCGTTGGCATCGGCGGTGATCGAGTGCGGCGTGTTGAACTGATACGGCTCGGTGCCGCGGATGCCGATCGACTTTACAAAGCGTCCGTTCTTGTCGTACTTCACAACCCGCGAGTTGAAGTACCCGTCGGACACGAAGATGTTGCCGGCCGGATCCCAGGTCACGTCCGTCGGCCGATTGAAGCGATACGGCTCGCCTCCGCCCGACGCGACGCCCGGCGTCGGCTCAACCCCTTCGATCGCCTCAGGGCGGCGGCCCATGGTCATCAGCACCCGGCCTTCGGGGCTGAACTTGACGACCATGTTGGTGCCTTCGTCGACCGTCCAGATGTTGTCCTGCGAATCGACGCGCACGCCGTGCGCCATCGCGAAACCATAGAGGCCCTGACCGATCTCGCGGACGAACTTTCCGTTCTGGTCGAACTCGAAGAGCCGCGTGTCGCCACTGCGCGTAAAGACGTAGATGTGTCCCTTCGAGTTGCGCGCAACGCCGATGCCCTCGCCCAGATACAGGTTGGGCGGCATGGTGAGGAAGTTCGGCACCGACTCGTACGGGATGTCGGGGGCAGTGGCGAACGCTGTGGCGCGCGGCGGCACCTGCTGGGCCGATGTGGGAACGGCCAGGACCACGCTCGCAAGAGCAAAAGCAAACCCGATGAAGCGCTTCATTGCGGCCTCCGTGAAGTTTCGCGGGGGAAGTGTAACTCTTCTAGGTTGCTAGGTGGC
>Ga0207645_10004505_pt1 | contig 10301 bp, 7 predicted proteins | sample KBSM53metaG_FD_184331 | JGI IMG/M metagenome (GOLD analysis project Ga0207645, IMG submission 184331) | Miscanthus rhizosphere microbial communities from Kellogg Biological Station, Michigan, USA - KBS M5-3 metaG (SPAdes) (version 2) | ecosystem: Host-associated > Plants > Roots > Rhizosphere >...
CGACATGTTCCTGTACGTGCCGATCTCGTTCTTCGCCGGATTCGGCGTCGACGATCATCTGCAGCTCTTCAGCTCATTCGGCAATGATCCCAACAACAACAACGATGGGTTCGAGGAGTGGTCGTACCTGAGCTGCACGCAGACAGACGCCCCCTGCTTCACGCCGCCGGATGACGTCCCGGAGCCAGGCACGCTTGCGCTGCTCGGCCTCGGCTTGCTCGGAGTGGGCATGGCGCGACGGCGCGCGACGGCCTGACAGACTCTTTCTCCAGTCGAAGGGAAGCGGCCCCGCAGGGCAACCTGCGGGGCCGTTTGTTCGTGGACCGTCTACGCGCGTTCTGCAACTAGCGCGAGTAGGTTCTGCTGACGCACTCTGTTCTCTCTGGGGCGCTGCGAACGCTGACCGCATTGATCGCGATCAGTCTAGCAACCATCTTTTGCCTGAAGGCCGGCGAGTAGGGCTCTGGCCATCGCGTCTCTCCACGCGTTACCCTTCCGTCCGGCATCCGAGGAAGCAGGAGGTGCGGTGATGTCACTAGCGTGGTTGTGGAGCAGCCTCCTCGTTGGGGCGACGGTGTTGCTCGCGGCCGCGGGCACCTTGTTAACACGGCGCTGGGTCAGCGTGGAGATTCTCAAGCTCAACAACGAGGTGGCTGGCTTCATCTATGCCGTCATCGGGGTTCTGTACGCCGTATTACTTGGTTTCACGGCCATCATCGTCTGGGAGCAGTTCGATAAGGCACAGGCCGGCGTCGACCAGGAAGCGAACGAGCTTGCCGACCTGTACCGCCATGCCCAAGCCTTTCCCGACGACACGCGGAGAACGTTGGAAACTCAGCTCCGCGCCTACGCGAAGCTCGTGGTGGAGAAGGAATGGCCGGCCATGGCCGAACGGACGTCAAATTCTTGGGAAATGTACAGTCCTGAAACCTGGGAAATGTACAACCAGCTGTGGCGGACCTACCAGCAGTTCCAGCCGCAGAATGATCACGAAAGGATCTGGTATGCGCAGTCGCTCACGAGGCTGAGCCAGCTGGGCGATCAGCGCCGGCTGCGCCTGCTGAGCAGCCGATCGGAGGGAATACCCGCTGTGATGTGGGTCGCGCTACTTGGCGCCGGCGGCGTCACGATTGGCTTCAGCTTCCTCTTCGGCACGAGAAGCGCCGTGGCCCAGGTCTTGATGACCTCAGCCCTCGCGATGACAATCGCGGTCGTGCTGCTCTCGATCGTGGCGCTGGAGGAGCCGTTTCGGGGGATCACCCGCGTGGACTCTGGTGCATTCGATCAAGTTGCGTACATCTTCGACGTCTGGAGCCGGTCCGGGGTCGATCAGCCCCGCTAGCGGTGGTGCGCTTGAGGTCTTGGGTATGTCAGTTCTTGTCGTCGTGGAACTTGATGTACCAGTGCGTACCATCGCAGAAGGGCTTGTTCTTCGACCCTCCACACCGGCACAGCGCGTAATGTTCGGTTGAGGCGCCCTCCGCCCGTGGCTCGTCGGGGATCTCCACACCTCCAGTGATGCGGTACGGGCCATCCTTGGAAACCGTGACCTTGGGCTCACGCTCCTGATCGCGGTGTTCGATACCGTCGAGTGCGTGGCTAAGCGCACCGGAGGGACACTTCCGCACCGCCTGGATGATCGCTTCCTTGTCTGCGGCGCTGAGGTCGATGAAGGGTTCGGTGTGGACCCGAAATACCGAAGGCAGCGCGTCCGTGCAGAACCCGGAGTGTTGACAGATACCGCGATTGTCGAACACGGTCAGTGCCTCTCGAGTGTACGTGTCACGGTGGTCTGCCACCCGCTCGGGCGATTTCGCACTCGTGAAACCGATGCGGGCATGCGTTCCGTCGCAGAATGGCTTGTTCGCCGAGCCACCGCAGCGGCATAGCGCCATCCTCGGACGGGCTTGCAGGCGCTCGCCCTTGGAGTTCACCAGGTTCTCGACGTTGGTCACGAGATACGGCCCGTTCAGCTCCGGAGTGATCGCTGGTGCCTTGCCGGTATCGATCCGAGCGAACTGCTTGACCTCGGCAGCGCGGTTCCAGGCGCGATCAGAGGGCGCGAACTGCGTTGCCAGGTCCTCGAGCGCGGCGGCCGCCTCGTCCACCTGGCGAGGTACGCCGACGCGCTTACGGAGCGCGGCAGCCGTAACTGCAAGGCCTCTCAAGCGCTCGGCAAAGAACACCCATGCCGACGTCTTGTGTGGCAGCAGGTGAACGTCGCGGTTGTAGCCAAAGCCGGGACCCGCCGTCCTTCCAGGCAGCCGTGGATCTCCAATCGGCATCATCGCCAGGGCTTCACCGAGTGGTCGCAGAACGGTCGTCATCATCCGCAGAGTTGCGCGTGAGAGATGTTCGAGCTCCGGTTCGGTCTCCTCGGTGTGCGCGAGGAACCGTAGCAGCATCAGGAGCATCGTGTCGTAGGAGATGTTCAACAGTTCTGCTACTTCGTGCGTAAGCGGGTCGCTGACGATTGTCCCGCCAGACGTGTCGTCGTAGAAGCGAGTCATTGGGTTCGAAACCACCGGGCGGACCGGATCGAACGCTTCGCCTCGACCCTGGGCGGCCTCCAGCTCGCGCGAATATTCCATTCGAATCGTGTCGAACACGACGAAGTGGGCGTCGGGATGGGCTGCTGAGGGAGCCTCACCCTGCTCGATGATCATGTCGATCGCGCTGCAAGCAGAGGCACGATCCACGACGGCGAGCAGTTCGCCGGAGAGATCGAGGTAACGCGCACTGGCCTGAGCTTCGCGCGGCCCGATGAACAACTCGTGCTCCGGAATATGCAGGAAGCCGGTCTCGATCTTGTGATAGAACTCGCCCACCGTTCGGAAGTCGATCTCGAAGGGCTCGCTGATGGCAGCGCGTTTACCGGTACCCAGGCTGATCGGTGCTCCGCCAGCCATGGAGTCGACCGGTCCGCCCCCTTCGGCCTCGATGATTCGGGCGCGAATGACCGAATAGACTTTCTCCTGCTCGGGCGTCAGAACACCAGCCTCGGGCATCTCGTAACACACGAATCGCTCGATCGTCTCCTGCGAAAACGGCTCCAGCGAAAAACGGATGCCAAAGGGAAACGCATTGGCCGGCATCGGGAGATTGGCGCGCTTGAAGTGCGGCGCGCCACCGATCGCCGTCAGCATGTTTGAGACCTGGGCGAGGTGCAGCATTTCCTCTACGGCAACGCCGGACAGGCGGCGCTTCCAACGGCGGACCATCTCCGCCTGAACCGGAGTCAGGCCGCCTTCAGAGACGTCGTTCTTGAGGGAAAACGCCGCAAAGAGATAGATGCATGCCAGCCCGTGCTCCAATTCCGAGGCGCGCGAAAGCAGGTAGATGAGCTCTTCACGGCTGGTAACTCGCGCGATATGCGAACGATCGCGCCGGTGGCGGGGCCGAGTGGCGGTCATTTGCATTCTCCAGCGATGGCAGGTTTGGGCGTTGGCCGCTCCCGGCCGCCACTTCCGCCAAGGGTCCTTTCCGGACAGACTACGACGTCGATGATGACATCCAGAGAGAGAATTGACACCTTGGATTGGCAGGCGCGATCCGATACCGCGGCAGGTCAGGAGTGAGGATGGCCAGGACGGCAACCAGGACGAGAACTGCCGCGGGCAAGTCGACCCGTAAGGTGAAGATGTCGTCGCACAGAGCGGTGAAACCCCGGAAAGTCATCGCACTGTTCCCGGAAGCGGCGTTCGGACCAGCGCTGAACTCCGTCGGTATCGGACAAGCGCTCGAAAGGCTCGGTCACAAGGTTGTGTTCCTATCGGACCCAGGGTTCCTCGACGTGTACCGGGGCTATGGCTTCGAAGCGCATCCCGTGAATCTCTCGCAGCCGCTTCCGCCCGAGGAGATGGCGAGGTTCTGGGTCGATTTCATCAACGGCCACGTCCCGAATTTCCGCAAGACGCCTTACGAGCAGATCGACAACTACGTGAAAGACTGCTGGGGCATGATCGTTGAGTCGGCGAAGTGGGCCGAACAGGATCTGCCGGGAGTGCTCGACCGCGTGCGGCCCGACGTCATCTGCGTCGACAACGTGATCCTGTTCCCAGCCATCAAGCGTCACGCGCGCGAGAAGGCCAGACCGTGGGTGCGCATCATCTCGTGCTCGGAGAACGAAATCGAGGACCCGGACATTCCACCGCATCTTTCAGGATGCGGCGCTACGGACCGCAAGGGTCATGCGCAATATCGCAGGCGCTTCAAGGAAGTGATCAAGCCGATTCACGACGAGTTCAACGCATTCCTGAAATCCGTGGGCGAAAGATCGTATCCGCTCGGACAGTTCTTCGAGCCGAGCCCGCACATGAACTTGCTGCTCTATCCGAGCGCGGTCAGGTTCAGGCGTCGACACAGGCTGCCGCCGGGCCAATTCCAGTACCTCGAGGGCTGCGTGCGCAAGGAGCCGCCTTACGTCATTCCCGAGTTCAAGGCCAACAAGGACAGGCCGTTGCTCTACGTGAGCTTCGGATCGCTGGGCGCCGGTGACATCGATCTGCTGCAGCGGTTGATCGCTGCAATCGGCCGCATGCCGGTACGTGCGCTGGTCAACGTTGGCGACTACCTCGACCAGTACAGCAGCGTACCGCCGAACGTGATTGTCGACCGGTGGTTCCCGCAGCCGTCCGTGATTCCGCAGGTCGATGCAGTGATCCACCATGGCGGAAACAACTCATTCACGGAATGCCTGTACTTCGGCAAGCCGGCGCTGATCATGCCCTACGTCTGGGACGGTCACGACAATGCGATGCGCGTGCAGGAAACGGGTCACGGACTCAAGCTCGATCGCTACGGCTGGACCGACGACGAGTTGCGGTCCAGGATCATGGCACTGCTCACGGACCAGAAGATGAGGGCGAGGCTGCGCAAGGCGTCGAAAACGATGCGGTCGAGGCACGGACCCACGAAGGCGGCCAGCGTGATTGATGCGCTCATGCGTCGCAGAATTGCCCCCGGCCGGCGCGGCGCCCGGGCGGGAGGTCGCGCTCGCAAGGTGATGGCAAGATGACTGACGACGACGCAAAACTCGACTCCAGCGCTCCGCACGTCTTCCACCCGGAGCGCTACGCCGGACCGTTCAAGGACTGGGGAGCAATCCCGACGATGATCGAGGGGGAGTCGCGCACATCCGGTCTCGTGCTGTGCAGGGGAGCGCACGGCGAGAACGAAACCGGCATCTGGATCTGCACTCCGGGCTACTGGAACTGTCACGTGACGCGTGACGAGTTCTGCCATTTCCTGCTCGGCCGGTGCACCTACACCCACGAATCGGGTGATGTCATCGAGGTCGTTCCGGGCACGGCCGCCTTCTTTCCGAGGGGCTGGAAAGGGACGTGTCGCGTGCGCGAGACGGTTCGCAAGGTCTACATGATCAGCTGACGAAATCGACGGGGCGTAAGGATGGAACCGGCCCATGTCTAACAAATCGCAGGAGACGGTGATCCGGACCCCCGATCAGCGCTTGCGCGTGTTCGTGAGTTCGACGTTGCAGGAGCTGATTGAAGAGCGCGTTGGCGCGCGTGAGGCTATCACCGCGCTACGCCTCTCGCCGGTGATGTTCGAGATGGGCGCCCGGCCCCATCCCCCGCGCGACCTCTATCGAGCCTACCTCGAGCAGAGCGATATCTTCATCGGTATCTACTGGCAGCTCTACGGTTGGACCGCCCCCGACATGGAGATCTCCGGACTGGAAGATGAGTATCGGCTTTCGGGCGATAAACCGAAGCTCATCTATATCAAGTCTGCTGCGCCCGAGCGTGAGCCGCGGCTGAAGGAGTTGCTCGATCGAGTGCAGAGTGACGGCGTGTCGTACAAGCCTTTCTCGACTGCAGCAGAGTTGCGTGGGTTGATACAGGACGACCTCGCGATGCTCTTGACCGAGCGTTTCGATCAAGGGCGCGCGCCTCGCGCTTCCGCCGTCGCCTCTCCTTCAGAGTTGCCGACCGGAGCTGTGACCTTCCTGTTCAGCGACATCGAGGGGTCGACGCAGCTGGCCTCCGCACTGAGGTCGGACTATTCCGACCTCCTGCAGGCGCAGCGCGGGATCCTCCGCGACGCGTACGGTAAACATCGTGGCAGAGAGATCCGGGCGGAAGGTGACTCCTTCTTCGCGGTATTCGCAAGCCCAAAGGACGCGCTCGCCGCCGCCGTCGAGGGCCAGCGGGGACTCTCCGCGCACCACTGGCCCGAGAGTGCGCCCGTCCGAGTTCGGATGGGCCTGCACACCGGCGAGGCGTCCGCAACCGGCGCGGGATACGAAGGCATCGAGGTCAATCGAGCCGCTCGAATCGCGGCAGCAGCGCACGGCGGGCAGGTGCTCATGTCCGGATGCACCTGGGCCCTTCTCAAGGACGACCGGCCGACTGGCGTCGAGCTACGGGATCTCGGAGAACACCGTCTGAAGGATTTTCCTGGCCCGGAGCACATCTACCAGGTGGCCATCGATGGGTTACCTGCTGACTTCCCGGCATTGCGTGCGCTCGCCGCGACTCCCAGCAACCCGCCGCTCGCCGCGACTCCCACTAACCTGACGACTCAGTTGACGCGGTTCATCGGCCGTGAACGCGAACTGGAGGAGACGAAGGCACGGCTACTGAAGGCTCGACTGCTCACGATCTCGGGGGCCGGCGGGCTGGGAAAGACCCGCTTGTCCATCGAGCTTGCCGCAAGCGTTTCGGACGTCTTCAACGCAGGAGTCTGGTTCATCGAGCTTGCCGGACTCTCGGACCGCTCGCTGGTGCCGCATGCCGTGGCGACAGTCGTCGGGCTGCGCGAATCGGCAAACGAAGCCCTGGAGGTCACACTGTCGCGTCACCTTGGGTCGCTGCGGGCACTGATCGTGCTGGACAATTGCGAGCACCTGGTAGAAGGCTGTGCACAGCTGGTTCAGGTGCTCCTCCAGAGATGCCCAGTCCTCACCGTCCTTGCCACCAGCAGGGAGCTCCTGGAGGTTCCGGGGGAGGTCGTGTGGCGGCTCAGCCCGCTTGCCCTGCCGGAGGCCGAGCGTTCGGATGCGGTCGAGGAGCTCCTGCGGTCCGAGGCCGTTGCCTTGTTCGTGGATCGAGCGACCCTGGCGGATCCGTCGTTCCGACTCGACCAGCAGAACGCAGCAAGGGTCGCAGGGATCTGCTCCCGACTCGATGGGATCCCGCTGGCTTTGGAGCTGGCCGCCGCGCGCATCTCTGTGATGTCGCTGGAGGATCTCGCCTCGCGGCTCGAGGATCGGTTCCGCGCGCTGCGGGGTGGGAGCAGAACGGCAGCGCCGCGCCAACAAACGCTCCGAGCAACCATCGATTGGAGCCACGAGCTCCTGACGGATGTCGAACGCGCCCTCTTCCGGAGACTCTCCGTGTTCGCAGGCGGCTTCGGCCTGGAGGCGGCCGAAGCCGTCTGCGCCAGCGCGGATCTCGACAAGGACGATATCGTCGACGTGCTGTCACGCCTCGTGGACAAGTCCCTGGTCAACTCCGGTGACCGGTCGGGCGGCCGGACACGGTACCGGATCCTCGAGACCATCCGTGAGTACGCCACTGAGCGGCTGAGCCAGGCAGGTGAGTCTTCGGGGATCCGGCGACGTCACGCTGAGTACTACCTCCGACTCGCCGAGGAGGGGGAACGTGCACTGCGCGGCGGAGGGCAGTCCGAGTGGCTGCGGCGCCTGGACCAGGAACTCGACAACTTCCGGGCCGCGCTCGCGTGGGCCCAGGAAGAAGATCCGGGACTCGGGCTGCGCCTCGCGGCCGACCTCGTCGGCTACTGGTTCACTCGCGGCGTGGTGAGGGAAGGAAGGGACTGCCTCGACCGGTTCCTGGCAGCGTGCGCCGTCGACACACCGGGTCGCCTGAAGGCCATGAACGGCGCCGGGCTCCTTGCCTCCGTGCAGGGCGAGATCGACGACGCCCGTCGGCTGCTCCAACAGAGCATCGAGCTCTCTGAGGCAGGGCAGGACCTGCAGAGCCTCGCGACGGGATTGAGCTACCTGGGACGGCTGGAAGCCGTCGGTTCTATCGGGTCTGGCGTCTCGGGGAGAGAGCATCTTCAGAGAGCGATCTCCCTCTCCCGCGAGGTCGGAGACAGACCCGGCGAAGGGTTCTCCCTCGGGTATCTCGGCTACATCGAGTACTACGCCTTCGGCGATCTCGTTCGCGGCGCCGAGCTGCTCCAGCAATCGGTCGACCTCCTCGTCGAGCTGGGTGACCGGTTGACGTCGCTCCGACTGAGGTTGGGCCTCGGCCTCATCGCGTTAGAGAAAGGTGACGTGGCCGAGGCACGACGGCGGTGGAGCGAGGCGTTGGCCCTCTCCAGCGAGCTTCGAGACACCTGGACGATCGGTCTCTACCTCGAATGCTTCTCGGCGCTGGCCGCGCATGAGTCGCAGGCCGAACGGGCGATGACACTCACCGGCGCCGCGGAGATGGTCCGGTCGCGGTACGCCGTCGCTTGCCCCCCGCCGTTGAGGGCCAAGATCGAACAATGGGTCGCGCCGGTCCGCGACGAGCTCGGTACTCGATCGGAAGAGGCCCTTGCTCGTGGGCGATCGATGTCGCTCGATGCCGCGATCGCCTTCGCCTTGGAGGAGTGGTCGCCGAACGTCTGAACTGCCGGTCAGGGCACCTGCTTTGCCGCCTGATACCGGATGCGGAGCAGATGCACACGCACGGCGACGTTTAGCGCGAGCGCTACCCACGGCGCTACCAGCGCAATCAGCGTTGCGGCGACATATATCGTGAAAGTGATGCGAAAGCCGCGGCGGATTCGCCGGACGGCCTCCATGTTGACCCCCGGGCAGCGCGCAATCGTCGCGACCAACACGTTGAATGCGCCACTGCCGACGACGAACGTTGCGCAATAGAAGGTGACCGCCGTAGTGATTTCCGGTCCAGTCAGGTGAGCCGCCAGCACCGCGGTGGGGAACGGGATGAACGTCACATAAAAAAGTACGAAGCCGTTCGCGAGCTGTACCGGGTGGCTTGTCACACCGACCAGCCGTATGACGTCGTGATGGGCGATCCACGTGACGAGGATGACGAAGAAGCTGAGCGCAAACGCGAAGTAGTACGGCCAGAGCGCCAGCAGACCGGCCAGCAAGCTTCCTTCGGCCCCCGCGTGCTGGAGGCGGATTTCGAGGACGAGCAGCGTAATCGCGATGGCAAATACGCCATCGCTGAACGCCTCAATGCGGGTGGTGCCTTCGGTCATTGAGGCTCATGGCCTGCGATCAAAGGGAGTTCGGCTGGTGCCTTCTGCCGGCGATTGGCGGTTTGATTCTGCCTCAATTGCGCGTCATTTGTCGTGCGACGCCGGCGCCTTTCCGTTTACGGACGGCCACCAGGGAGAACACCCAGGGTCGAAACGCAAGCAGCAGGGCCGTGCTGTGCCGCCTCTGGGTAGTGGTCGAATCAAGTTCAACCATGTCGAGGAATTCCTGCTGGAGAAGTGACAGCTTGCGCTTCAGTATTTCGATGGACGCCGCAGTCAGTTCGGCGGGCTGCCAGCCGAAGAAATCTGCCTGGCCCGTGAAATCGGCCTGGAGAAACTCGGCTTTGACCTGCCGTTCATAGGCCGCACGTACGGGACCGTCCTTCCGCCAGGAAATCTGGCGACCAACCCGCAGTCGACGCCTGCCCCTGGGTAATGATTCAATCAATTCAAGTTCAATCAGCCGGGCGCGCAGCTTCCGAATCTGCACCTCCTCGAACTCGTAGCCGCGCTGAATGTCCGGCTCCGTCCAGCCGTTCAGGAGCAGATAGAAAAAGCTGAGCAGCGCCTGATCGCGGGCAAGGGCCTCCTCCTGTTCCAGGGACAGGGTCGTCGGACGAGTGCGTCCGTGCTCAACCATTCGAACCAGTTCACCCACGCTGATCTCGAGTGCTCCGCAGACCTGCTCGAGCCGCCTGAGCGTAAAACTGCGCTCCGAAAATATGCGCTTCACGCTCGCTTCGCTGAGATTGATGCGTTCCGCGAGTGAGCGATACGTCAGCCCCCGCATCTTGAGGCAGCGCTTCAAGGTGTCCACCAGTTGTCGCGTTTCATCCATGGAAGGCTTTCCCGCGCCGGGGGAGGGCGCAGTTACCACTCCCGCAGGTAGCGAAGATCGATACGAAAACCAAATCGTATTGCATTCCATCGGCGCCAGTCTAGCGTGGCCTCGCACCCACAGGAGCGAGGCCATGCGCAGCACATCGGAATTCGCAACCGCGGTTGTAGACCAGGCAGCCGCAGGTAATCGTACAGCTCGGACGGTACTCAACGACGTACACGCCCGTCTGAACCGAGCGGTTCCGGCCTTGCAG
>Ga0207645_10004508_pt1 | contig 10293 bp, 8 predicted proteins | sample KBSM53metaG_FD_184331 | JGI IMG/M metagenome (GOLD analysis project Ga0207645, IMG submission 184331) | Miscanthus rhizosphere microbial communities from Kellogg Biological Station, Michigan, USA - KBS M5-3 metaG (SPAdes) (version 2) | ecosystem: Host-associated > Plants > Roots > Rhizosphere >...
CCGTCGATCGCCCAGGCATTGAGGGTCAGGAGGCCGAATTTCTGCATCTTCTCGGGCATCAGGAAGCGGGGATACATGCTGCCGCCGAGCGCCGACATGAGCAGGATCGCGAGGTTGGAGATGGCCACGAGCTGCATGCGCGAGCGCGAGATCGAAGCGAGCATGAGCCCGAACGTCGAGGACGCGATCGCGGTCGCGAGGGTCATGATGAGGAAGCCCTGCCAGTGGCCAGCGAGATCGATTCCGAAGACCAGCGCGCCCCACACGAACATGAGAGTGAGCTGTACGACGCCGACTCCGGCAAGATACACGAGCTTCCCGAGAAGCAGCCGCGTCATGTCGACCTTCGTCGCAAGGATGCGGTCGAGCGTGCCGCTCTCGGCTTCCTCGATGAGCGCGCCGCCCGCGCCGGCGGCCGAGAAGAGCAGGAACATCACGCCGAACCCGGCGGCGTAGAAGGCCACGGTCGGATTCGACTTCGTCTCTCCGACCACGTCGCGTGTTTCGACGCGCACGAGCCCGCCGGCGGTTTGGGGAGGCGCCGGCTGGCCAGGAGGGGACGGCGCGCCGATCGAGCGCAACGCTTCCTCCATCCGCGCCTTCTGTTCGGGGGTCAGTCCGCCGCTCCACTTGTCGACCTCGTCCATGCCCGCGCGCGCCATCGACTGGGGCATCGCGGTCATCACGACCTTCTGGATGAGCCCCCCGAGCACCTGGGGAGCGATGGGATCGGCGCTGTCTGCGAGAACGGAGACTTTCGGAGGCTCTGCGCCAGGGCCGAACGCGATGGGCCGCGCGCCGAATCCCTTCGGAACGATGACGGCGACGGGGGCATCGCCGCGGCGGACGGCCGCCTCGGAGCTCGCAGCCGTGAAAGGCGCGGGCGCGGCGGCGGGCTGCCCTTTCTCGGCCGGGGCCGTGGTCTTCACGTCCAGCCCGGTTTCGCGCTTGAGCCCCTCCACGAAACGTCCCGAGCCCTCGGTTCCGTCCTCGTCCACGACGAGCACCACGATCCGGCGCGTGGCGGCCCGGCTGGAGCCCGAGAAAATGCCTGCGAAGATCGAGAAGAACGCCACCGGAAGAACGAAAGCCAGCACGAACGCCGCACGATCGCGCCGGAGGTTGAAAAGGCGGTTCTTCGCGACGGCGAGGATCGCGCTCATTCCCGCAGCTCCCGCCCGGTCAACTGCAGGAACACCTGCTCGAGGGTCGGGCTCTTGAGCGTGAGGTCGCGCACGGCGACGCGGTGGGCGTGGAAGGACTCGAGGATGCGGCGGATCTCTTCCGCCGGCTGGGTCACCGTCAGCAGCACGCGCTCGCCCTCGACGCGCGCCTTCCGGGTTTCGAGCTCGGCCTTGAGCGCCGGCGGGATCGGGGCGGCCGCGTCGATCACGAGAGCCTGACCCGCGCCGAGCGTCCGTCGCACGAGCTCGTCTTTGGTTCCCTCCGCGATGATCTTTCCGTGGTCGATGATCGCGATGCGGTCGCAGAGGCGCTCCGCCTCTTCCATGTAGTGGGTCGTGTAGAGGAGGCCCACGCCGCGCGACTTGAGCTCTCCGATCATGCCGTAGATGCGCTCGCGCGACTGCGGGTCCACGCCCACGGTCGGCTCGTCGAGCAGGAGAACGCGGGGCCCGTGGATCGTGCCGGCGGCGATGTTGAGGCGACGCTTCATTCCGCCGGACAGGCGGTCGGTCTTGTCGTTGGCGCGGTCGGAGAGGCCGATCCACGACAGGCTGTCGTGGATCGCGGTCTGGAGGGCCGCTCCGGCGAGACCCTGATAGCGCCCGAAGGTCCAGAGGTTTTCGCGGGGAGAGAGCAGGGGATAGAGGGCGATTTCCTGCGGGACCCAACCCCGCGCCGAGCGCGCCCCGTCGTCGGAGGGTGAAAATCCCAGGATGGAGACGCGGCCCCCGTCCGGTTCGGCGCGGCCGGCGACGGAGCGAACCACGGTCGTCTTTCCGGCGCCGTTCGGACCGAGGAGGCCGAGCACTTCTCCCGCGGAAAGCTCCAGCGAGACGCCGTCCAGGGCCCGGCGGTCGCCAAAGCTCTTCGACAGGTCACGGATCGACAGCGCGGAAGTGCGTTCGAGAGCGGGGGGCACGTCGGGGATCCTCCCCCGGATGTCGCCCGTCGTCCAGTCGAAATCGTCCCCGGCTTTCCCGGAGAAGCCGGTTACGCTATCCTGCGCCGCTCACTCATCTCGTCCCACGTCCCTTGTCGCGGTGAAACGATGACCTCCGTCAACTTCGTGCTCCTGGTCGTGGCCGGAAGCCTCGGCATCCTGCTGTGCTTCGTGCAGGCGCGCTCGCGCGCGGTCTTTGCCGAAGACGGCTTCGCCGAGCCCGGCCGGCGTGCGCTCGCGATGGGCCTGCTCGGCGCGGTCCTGGTGCTGGTGGTCGCGATCCCGTTTGCCGGCGCGCTCGTGGGCGCGCAGGCCGAGACCCGGGAGCTCTCGGTCGTGTCGGTCTTTGCCGTCCACGCGACGCTCGTGTTCTTTCTGATCTGCTACTACGCGCTCTCGGGCCGCCGGTCGATCTCGGATTTCCTTCGTCTTCGCAGCGACCGGCCCGCCCACGATCTCGCCGTCGGGGCCGGGATCGGGGTCGTGGGCTGGGTCCTGACGATCGTGACGGCGGCCGTGATTCTCGGCATCGGTTACGTGCTGTCGCCGAAGGAACGGATCGGGTCGCCGGAGACGTCGGTGTCTCCCATGATCATCTGGCTCGTCGCCCAGCCTGTTTGGGTCAAGGCGATGATCGTCGTCTCCGCGATGGTGGTCGAGGAGCTCTTTTTCCGGGGGTTCCTCCAGCCTCGCGTGGGGCCGGTCGCGGCGACCCTCATGTTCACGGCCGCCCACGGGGCTTACGGCCAGCCGATCGTGCTCGTCGGCATTCTCGTGATCGCCGCTGTGCTCGCGGTCACGTTCGCCGTCTACCGCAACGTCCTCCCCTGCGTCATGGCGCACGGCGTCTTCGACGCCATCCAGATGTTCGTGATCATCCCCCTGGCCCTCCGCTCGATCCCCGGCTTTTAGGGTCAGCGTCTCGAGTTTTTCGGATTCGGGACGGGTTGAGCTCGCGGGAGCAGTGCCTCGAATCCGAAAAAACGAGACCTGACCCTCAGGCTGGTAAAATCGCGCATGCATCGCGCGCGTGCGGCCGGCCTGGCCGTGGCCTGTGCCGTCGCGGGCGCGGTGTCCGTGGCGCCGCTGGCCGCCCTCGATCCGTCGAAGTCGATTACCCAATACGCGCACCAGGTCTGGAAGACGGACGCCGGCCTTCCACAGAACTCGGTCCAGTCGATCCTCCAGACACGCGACGGCTATCTCTGGCTGGGCACCGAGCGCGGGCTGGTGCGGTTCGACGGCGTGCAGTTCACCGTCTTCGACAAGGGCAACACGCCGGGCCTGCAGAACAGCAACGTCCAGGTCCTCTTCCAGGGCCGCGAGGGAGACTTCTGGGTCGGCACCTGGGGAGGCCTTCACCAGTTCCGCGAGGGCCGGATCAAATCCTGGACCACGCGAGAGGGGCTTTCGAGCAACCGCGTGCTCTCGATCGCACAGGACCGGAACGGCGCGATCTGGGTCGGCACGGGCGCCGGTCTGAACCGGCTCGAGGGCGGCAAGCTCACGACCTACGGCCCGGCCGACGGTCTCGCGCGCGGGAACATCTGGGCCATCCAGGAGGATCGCGAAGGCAACCTCTGGCTCGCGACCGACGGCGGACTCCATCGGCTCCGCGACGGGAAGTTCGAGCAGTACGGCACGGCCAACGGGTTTCCGGCGGACATCGTCCAGGCGCTTCTGGTCGACGCGAACGGCGATCTCTGGATCGGGACCGACGGCGGAGGTCTCGTGCGCCGACGCCGGAACCGGTTCGAAGCGTTCACGCGCAAAGACGGCCTCTCGAGCGACACGATCGAGACGCTTCAGGAAGATCGCGACGGGAATCTCTGGATCGGCACGCGGGGCGGAGGCCTCGCGCGCTACGCCGATAACCGTTTCTCGGCGTTCACGCCGGCCGAAGGCCTGTCCGACGATACCGTCCTCGCCATTCGGGAGGACGTCGAGGGCAGTCTCTGGATCGGCACGGTGACCGGCGGCCTCAACCGTCTCAAAGACGGCAAGTTCACGTCGTACACGCGCAAGGAAGGCCTTTCGAGCGACCGGGTCCGCACGGTCTACGAAGACCGGGAGGGCGCGATCTGGCTGGGCACGCGGGGAGCGGGGATCAATCGATTCGAGGACGGCAAGTTCTCCTCCTTTACGACCAAAGAGGGGCTCTCGGGCGATTTCGTCCGCTCCATCTTCGAGGACGGGCACGACCGTCTCTGGGTCGGCACCTGGGGAGACGGCCTCAGCATGCAGGACGGCGCCAAGTTCCGCGTCTTTCGCAAAAAGGACGGGCTTCCGAGCGACATCGTCCGCTGCATGTATCGGGACCGCGCCGGAACGCTCTGGGTCGGCACGGACGGAGGCGGCCTCGTGGCGGTGCGCGACGGGAAGTTCCAGGTCTACGGCCGCTCCGAGGGTCTCTCGTCGGACACCGTGCTGGCGATCTCCGAGGACCGGGCGGGGACGCTGTGGATCGGAACCGAAAATGGCGGCCTCAACCGCTTCGCCGACGGAAAATTCACGGCGCTGACGCGCAAGGACGGGCTCTCCGACGACACCGTCCTCGCCCTGTACGAAGATTCCGACGGCTGCCTCTGGATCGGAACCGACGGCGGCGGCCTCAACCGGCTCCGTGACGGAAAGATCACGCACGTCACTCGCCGGGACGGGCTCTTCGACGACGTGCAGTACCAGATCCTCGAGGACGGACGGGGAAGCCTGTGGATGAGCTGCAGCCGCGGCATCTTCGAGGTGCCGCGCCGCCAGCTGGAAGAGTTCGCCGGCGGAACTCGCGACGCCGTGACGTCGATCTCCTACGGACGAGCGGACGGCATGCGCTCGGCCGAGTGCAGCGGGTTCACGCAGCCGGCGGGCTGGAAGGCTCGCGATGGACGCCTGTGGTTCCCGACGATCGAGGGCGCGGTCGTGATCGACCCCGACCGCATCAAGAGCAACGCGGCGCCGCCGCCGGTCGTCATCGAGGAGATGCGGGTGGATCGGGGAATCGTCTCGACGTCGGGTCCGGTGGAGCTGTCGCCCGGCCGCGGCGATCTCGAGTTCCACTACACGGGACTGTCCTTCGTGGATCCCGAGCGCGTCCGCTTCCGTTACGTCCTCGAAGGTTTCGACCGCGAATGGATCGACGCCGGCACGCGGCGCACGGCGTTCTATACGAACATTCCTCCGGGCTGGTACACGTTCCGCGTCATCGCGTGCAACAACGACGGTGTCTGGAACGAGACCGGCGCGAGCGCCCACTTTCGTCTGCGGCCCCGGTTCCGCGACACGCCCTGGTTCTACGGTCTCTGCGCCGTGGGTCTCGCGCTCTCGGGCTACGGCGCCTCGCGCGTGCGGGCGGCGCGGGCGCGAGCGCGGGAGGGCGAGCTCGAGCGGCAGGTCGGGGAGCGCACGCTGCAGCTCGAGGAGGCGAACGCCAAGCTCCAGAACCTCTCGGAGCTCGACGCCCTCACGGGCATCGCCAACCGCCGGCGTTTCGAAGAAACGCTGGCGCGGGAGTGGAGGCGCGCATCCCGGGACGGGTTGCCGCTCTCCCTCGTGATGATCGACATCGACTACTTCAAGGACTTCAACGACGCTTACGGGCACCAGGTCGGAGACCAGTGCCTGCGGCGGGTCGCGCACGAGATCCGCGGGGCGTTGACCCGGCCGGGCGACCTGCTGGCCCGCTACGGCGGAGAAGAGTTCGCGGCCGTCCTGCCTTCGACGCCCCTGCGGGGGGCCGAGGCGGTGGCCGAAGTGCTGCGGGCCCGGGTGGAGTCGATGGCGACCCGGCATCCGAAAGCGCCGAAGGGGGTGGTGACGATCAGCCTGGGAGTGGCGACGGCCTCCCCGGGGGCCGTCTCGTCACCGGAGGCGCTGGTCGCCGAGGCGGATGGCGCCCTGTACCGGGCGAAGAGGGCGGGCCGGAACCGGGTCGTGAGCGAGCCGGGCAACGGGGCCCTGGGCGGTCTGGGATCGACCGTCGGTTGACAGACTCTTCCGCCAGCGATATTTAAGCCCAGAACAGCGCAACATGATCAATCCATCGCCTTCCGGACAGGCAAAGGCCGGGGGTAATCGGGCGGTGCTGCGCCGCCTCGAGATCACGCTGTATTGCGCGGGCGTCGCCTTAATCGTCGTGTTCCTGGGCGTCCGGGTCGACGCGGCCCTCGGCCGGAAGGCCGGGCTCTCCGATTTCAAGGCCGCGAGGGCGCGGGTCGCGCCTTCGGCCCCGCCGACCATCGTGGAAAGCCCCTCTGCACTCTCCGACGTCGGCGAGACCCGCGGCGTCACGGGTGCCCCGCATGCGCTCTCCGCCGTCGGCTCGCCGGACCGGACGCTGTGGTCCCCGGAGCGCGTCCGCGGATTCGACGCCAGCTTTTCGCAGCAGTTCGCGGCGGCGCCCCTCGCCATCCTGCGCATCCCGAGGATCGAGCTCGAAGTGCCCGTGCTCGCCGGCACCGACGAGCTTTCGCTCAATCGGGGCGTCGGGCACATCGAAGGCACGCCCCGGCCGGGCTTCTCCGGCAACGTGGGAATCGCCGGCCACCGCGACGGATTCTTTCGCGGTCTCAAGGACGTCTCCGCGGGCGACGTCCTCGAGCTCGAGTCGCCGGAGCGGACCGACCGTTATCGGATCGAAAGCATCACGATCGTGTCCCCCGAGCGCGTGGACGTCCTCGCTCCGACAGAGGTCCCCACGCTGACACTCGTGACCTGCTACCCGTTCTACTACATCGGCAGTGCGCCGAAGCGCTACATCGTGCGTGCGGCGCTGGATCCATCCGACGTCCCGAAGGTCGCAGAAAGGAGGATGCCGGCACCTTAGGGCAGGGCGACATCCATCCATATTCATCTCGATACTGCCCGCAAGGGCTTTGTAATTTTTTGAAGGAGGAGGATCAGAATGACGAAGAGATCGATTCTCACCATGGTGGTCCTCGTCGTTGCCGTGGCGCTGGTCGCGCCCGCGGCTTCGGCGCAGACCACTCTCAACATTCAGAATGGCACGGTGGTCGGGGTGTGGGACAACACTCTCGTCATCCGCGACTCGAGCGGCGTGTCCCGCCAGTTCGACGTGCCGCCGGACTTCAAGGTCGACGTCGACGGCAAGACCGTCTCGGTCAAGGAGCTGCGGCCCGGAATGCACATCACGGCCGCCGTCAAGACCGTCAACACGCCGGTCGTCGTCCAGAGCAAGGAGCTCCGCGACGCGACGTACCTCAAGCACGCCGGCGCCCTGGTTTACGTCAAGGAAGCCGACGGCATTCATTCCTACACCACGCCGGCCGGTTTCCGGTTCTGGATCAACAATGCTCCGCTGCGTCCGGATGACCTCCAGACGAACATGAAGCTGAATGCCACCATCGTGCACACGGGCACGGCGACGGGCACCTCGCAGGAGCTCGCGGGCGCGAGCGCGACCGACGAAGCCGCCAAGGCGGCGGCGGCGAAGGCGGCGGCCGATAAGGCGGCCGCGGATCGAGCGGCGAAGGCGGCGGCGGACAAGGCGGCCGCGGACAAGGCCGCGGCCGACGCGAAGGCCCGTGCGGATGCGGAAGCGGCGGCGGCGAAGGCAGCGGCCGACGCGGCGGCGGCCCAGCAGGCCATGGCCAAGAGCCTCCCCAAGACCGCGAGCCAGGCTCCGATGGCGGGCGCTCTCGGCGTCCTCTGCCTGGGGCTCGGCGCAGCGCTCACGCTCCGGCGGAAACGCTAGAACGAATTTCGCCTTTCAGGAGACCGGGAGGCTGGCAACGGCCTCCCGGTTTTTTTTGGAAGTTGAGAGTTCAGAGTTGATTGTTGAGCGGGGTCGGCGCGCTGAACGCTGAACGCTCTACTCTCAACGTTCTACGACCTTCTCGGGCAGTCCGGCCTTGACCACGACGTCGGCGCCATCCCGCTGGATCGTCTCGGGCGTGGCGACCGGCCGCTTCTCCCGCGCCTTCCGGAGCGCCGCCTCGAAGCGCGTCGCGGCCGCGGGGCCGTCGAACCGCACGCGCCAGAAATAACTCATCGGACGCGAGCCCGGCACGTAATACGCGACGCGATCTCCTCGCCACCCGCTCGCCGCGGCCGCGGCCTCTTCCGCCGGCAAGGCGCGGGCCAGGAGGAAGCGGATCGCCCACTCTCCGATCGTGTCGGTGTAGATGAGCCGCTGCCCCGGCGCGATGGCCGCGAGGTTCGCCGGGAGCAGGTTCGGCGCGGGCGGGGGATACGGAGACCCGTGGAGGATCTCCGCCGTCGATTCGGGAGGATTGCGCCACATCCGGTCGATTTCGGCCCAGCCGCCCTTCTTCACCGCAGCCCGGACGAACCGGAGCCCTTCCGCGTACGGGAAGAACAGCTGGTCGACGAAGAACTCCGGAACGCCGGCCGGAACGTTGCCGCGCTCGAGAGCGCCGGCGGTGAGCAGGGGGGCCATCTGCTCCTCGACCTCGTCCGTCGCTCCCGGAATCTCCTGGAGCGCAACGCGGATCATCACCAGGGTGGCCTCCCCCTCGAGAAGGCTCTGGAGCGCGAGCCCGCGATCCGAGTCTTCCCGGAGGGCCTGGACCCGATCGGCGAGCCTCAGGTTCTCGTCCTGGAGGGCGTGCGTGAGCTCGTGGGAGAAGATGAGGTTGCTCGCGACCCCCTCGGAATCCCCTCCGGCGAGCTCCTCGGCGCCTTCGACGACGAAGAACCGCCGGGGCAGGGGGTCGTAGAAGGCCACGACCTGGCCGGCGTAGAAATCGAGCAGCGTGTCGAGCATCTTCGGAGAGTTCTCGATGAACCCGAGGGCCGCATACGACGCGAACGCTTCTTCGGGGGGCACCGGCAGCCCCTCGACGATCTTTTCGCGGAGGATGCGGCGGGCCTCGGCCTTGTCCAGCTTCGTGGCCGGGACGGGACGGGCGAACTTGCGTCCCCGGACCTCCTCGACGCTCCGGGACACCTCGGCCATCCGGTCGGGCAGGAGGTCGGCGAAACCGGCGGCCGCGACGGCCAGGAACGCGATTCCGGCCGCGCGGAACAGGCGTTTTCGCAGCATGGCCGAGGGTAGCACGGCGTGTTTGGTTCCTTTCGGCGCCGGCTTTTCGATAAGATCCGCCGGGCTTTTGAAGCTCGTGAATGAACGCGCCCCGACCGTCTGCCAAAGCCGGCCCGATCCGGATGTCGCTCTCCAGCCGTTTCGAGAACATCGAAATGGTGCAGCACCTTTGCGGCCGGCTCCTGGAGGGCCGCGAGGTAGAGGAGGAGACGCGGCACTGGATCCTCATGGCCGTGCGCGAAGCCGTGGCCAACGCCATCAAGCACGGCAATCGCCAGGATCTCTCCAAGCACGTGCACCTCGAGATGGACGTCGTCGCCGACACGCTGGTGATCTCGATCCGAGATGAGGGCGAGGGGTTCGATCCCGGGGAGGTCGAAGACCCCCTGGCTCCCGAGAACCGGCTCAAGACTTCGGGCCGGGGAATCTTCTACATGAGGACGTTCATGGACGACGTGCGGTTCCAGCGGCATCCCCGGGGCGGGATGGAAATCGTTTTGAAAAAGAATCTGGGCAGGATAAAAGAGAAGGAGGAGAACCCAGCATGAAGACGAACGTGCGAGAGTCCGGCGGCGTGCAGGTCGTCGAGCTCAAGGGCAAGATCACCATCGGCTCCGGCGACGTGCAATTGCGCGAAACGATCAACAAGCTCGTCGACTCGGGCAAGAAGAACATCCTCGTCGACATGAAGGACGTGACGACCATCGACTCGTCGGGAATCGGCGAGCTCGTCGGCTGCTACACCTCCGTGACGAACAAGGGCGGAAAGCTGAAGCTTCTCCACCTCCCCCCGAAGATCAACGACGTGCTGACGGTCACCCAGCTGATCACCGTCTTCGACGTCTACGAATCGGAGTCGGAGGCGCTGGCGAGCTTCAAGAGCTAGGCAGCGGGGACACCTCTTCTGACGGTCCCCGCCGGGGCGGCCGGCGCGTTCGCCTTCGATCGCTTCGCGGCCGAGGCCCGCCCCGGGCTGGAGGAGGCGCTCGCGGCCCACCTCCCGTCCCCGGCGCCGCGGGCCGAGAATCTCACGCAGGCCATCGCCGACGCGGCCTTGTCGCCCGGGAAGCGCCTGCGGCCGCTGGCCGCGCTGGCGGCCGGCGACATCGCCAAGGCGTCGCGGGCGGCCGCGATGCCCGTCGCCGTGGCC
>Ga0207645_10004509_pt1 | contig 10291 bp, 9 predicted proteins | sample KBSM53metaG_FD_184331 | JGI IMG/M metagenome (GOLD analysis project Ga0207645, IMG submission 184331) | Miscanthus rhizosphere microbial communities from Kellogg Biological Station, Michigan, USA - KBS M5-3 metaG (SPAdes) (version 2) | ecosystem: Host-associated > Plants > Roots > Rhizosphere >...
GTGCGCACCCTTTATGGCGAGTCCAGTCCCACCGGAAAGCTGGTCGTCAGCTGGCCCCGCAGCGTGGGGCAGGAACCCCTTTACTACAACGCGCTCAATACGGGTCGCCCGGCGGACAAGAGTGACCTGACGAATCCACCGGGCGGAAGCGACGACACGTACGTTTCGCGCTACATCGACGAGCGCAACGATCCACAATTTCCATTTGGCTACGGCCTTTCCTACACCACGTTCCGCTACGGCTCGACCGAGATCAATGCGAGTGAGCTCAAGGCGTCCGGACTGACGGCCGGTCTCCACGACGGTGCCGCCCGGACGCGGGCCGTGTTGACCGCCAGCGCCGACGTCACGAACACGGGCTCACGTCCGGGCGAAGAAATTGTTCAACTTTATGTCCGGCTCAACGGAACAAGTGTTGCTCAGCCGGTTCGTGCCCTGAAAGGTTTTCAGCGAATCTTGCTGGCCCCTGGTGAAACGAAAAAAGTAACATTTGCCCTGGTGCCCGATGCTTTCGCGCTGTGGAATGATCGCAATCAGTGGGTCGTCGAGCAGGAGAAGGTGACCGTGTGGATCAGTCCTGATTCGGCGCATGGCGCGCCTGCCACTGTCCAGATTCTGCCGTAGCTGGCACTGGAGCCACTTATGTCCCGATTCGCCAAGCTGCTCTTCATCGCATTCGCTTGCTTGTCTGGCGCATCGGCGGCATGGGCCGGCAAGACGCAGAACGTGATCCTCGTGATCGTCGATGGCGTGCGCTGGCAAGAGGTGTTTACGGGCGTCGACCCGACGCTCCTCACCGACGCCGGTGGCAGCTGGACTGCGGGCGATGAGCTCAAGCGCAAATACTGGAATGACGACCCTCGCATACGGCGCCGGCTGCTGTTCCCGTTTCTATGGGACACCGTTGCAACGCATGGGCAGCTGTTCGGCAACCAGCAGGCGGGCAGCGTCGCGCATGTCACGAACACGATGTGGTTCTCCTACCCTGGCTACAACGAGATGTCGACCGGGGTGGCTGATCCGCGAATCGATTCCAACGAGTACGGACCGAATCCGAACGTCACGGTATTCGAATGGCTCAATACCAGACCGGGATTCGCCGGCAAGGTCGAGATTTTCGGCACCTGGGCAGCGTTTGCCGACATCTTCAACGGCAAGCGCAGCGGCCTTCCCATCCGGGTGGGCGGGAGCCTCATCGACGCGAGCGACAAGAGCCCGCAGGGCGAGCTGCTGAATGAGCTCTACCGCACGACCACGAGGCTCGACGGCTCCGATCCGTTCGACTCATTCCTGCACGTGGTGGTGCGAGAACATCTGCGCACCCACAAACCGCGCGTCATGTTCATCGGTTACGGCGATACGGACACCTGGCAGCACATGGGCCGCTACGACAACTTTCTCGAAACCGCGCACTCGTTCGACGGGTACATGGCTGAACTCTGGCAGCAGATCCAGTCGAGCGCGGATTACAAGGATCGGACCACGCTGATCATCTCGACAGATCATGGGCGGGGCAGTGGACCCGTGGAATGGAAAGACCACGGCACCGGCCAGAAGGGCTCGGAAAATATCTGGATTGCAGTGATCGGGCCGGACACGCCGCCGCTCGGCGAACGAAACGCAGTGGCGCCAGTCACTCAATCGCAAATCGCCGCGACCGTGGCGGAGCTGCTCGGCGAGGACTACCGCGCCTTCAATCGCACTGCCGCGCCGTCGCTTCTCGAACCGATGGGCAAACGCTAGCTGCCGTCGGGACACGCCGACAGGGCCGATGCTCAATCGGATTCTAATTGCCGCCGTGCTGCTGGGCCTCGCCGCGCTGCAGAGCACAGCATGCGCCGCAACGATTCTGTTCGTCGGCAACAGCTTTACATTCGGCGGTGAGTCACCGGCGGTGCAGAGCTATCGGCCCGAGACCGTGACCGACCTCAATCACGAGGGCATGGGCGGCGTGCCGGCATTGTTCAAGTCCTTCACCCGCGAGGCGGGACTTGCGTATGACGTCTACCTCGAAACGGCCCCCGGCATGAACCTGGATTTTCACCACGAGCAGAAGGCGGCGGTCATCGCGCGCGCCTGGAATCACGTGGTCGTGCAGGGCTATAGCACGCTCGATGCAGACGCGCCCGGAGATGCCGGCAAGATCATCGAATACTCGGCGCGGCTCGCGCAGATGTTCCACGCCGCGAATCCGCGGGTCGACATGCGCCTGGTCGCGACCTGGTCGCGTGCCGACCAGACCTATCTGGAATCCGGCCACTGGTTCGGAAAGCCCATCGAAACCATGGCGATCGACGTGCGCGCTGCGTACGACCAGGCGGCGGAGGACTCTTCGTACATCCGCGCCGTGATACCGGTGGGCCAGGCCTGGAACCGGGCCATCGCCGAAGGAGTCGCTGCGCCGAATCCCTATCAGCGCGTCGGCCCCGATCAGATCAATCTCTGGGCCGTAGACGGCTACCATGCAAGCGCGTACGGCTACTATCTCGAGGCGCTCGTGATCTTCGGCAGCGTCACCGGCCACGATCCGCGCAGCCTGGGAGGCAAGGAACAAGCGGCGGCGCAACTGGGGATTTCACCCGCCACCGCGCTCGCGCTGCAGCGCATTGCTTTCGAAACGCTCGCGAGCGAGCGCAAGCCATGAGCAAAGCCCGATCGATCCTTGGGCTACTGATCCTGCTCGGTGCCGCGACCGTTGCCGTTGCGCAATCGACGCCGCCGGACATCAACATCGTGCCGCGACCGCTGTCGCTGAAATTGGTGGCCGGCAGGTTTGTGCTCAACCCTGAGACCCGACTTGTGGCGGTCGACGAAGAGTCGCGCCGCATCGCCGGCCTTTTCAACGATTATCTGCTCGAGCAGCATGGCCTGCATCTCAAGACGAGTGCCACGCGGGCTGGTGGGCGGAATTACATTTCATTCAGTCAGAGCGGCAGTCGCGCATTGCCGGAGGAAGGTTACCGTCTGCGGATCGACCCCCAAAGCATTCGCGTGACGGGCCGGCCTGCCGGGTTGTTTTACGGCATGCAGACGCTGACTCAACTATTGCCGCTGGACCTCAAGCCGACGATCGAGCTGCCTTCTCTCGAGATTGCCGACCAGCCGCGCTTCGGGTATCGCGGACTGCTGCTCGACGTCGGTCGACACTTCTATACGGTCGAGTTCGTCAAAAAGCTGCTCGATCTCGCCGCGCAAAGCAAAATCAACCGGTTCCACTGGCACCTCACGGACGATCAAGGCTGGCGCATCGAGACCAAGCGCTATCCGAAGCTGACGCAAGGGAAGTCGTTGAACCCGGATGACCCTGCGTATGTCGCGTACTACACGCAGGAGCAGATCAAGGACGTCATTGCATACGCGCAGGCACGATTCATCACGATCGTCCCCGAAATCGAGATGCCGGGGCACTCGGGCGCGGCGCTCGCCGCGTACCCGGAACTCGGCTGCGCGCCGGTCGAGAGCGCCGTCGCGTTTTGTCCCAAGGACCAAACGTTCGCATTTCTCGAGGACGTGTTAAGCGAAGTCGTCGAATTGTTCCCGGGCCCGTACGTCCACATCGGCGGTGACGAGGTCGAGAAGGAAGGCTGGCGGCAGAGTCCCGAGGCGCAGGCCATCCTGCAGCGGGAAGGATTGAAAGACGAGGACGAGCTGCAGAGCTACTTCATTCGGCGGATCGAGCGCTTCCTGACGTCGAAGAATCGACGCATGATCGGCTGGGACGAGATTCTGCAAGGCGGTCTCGCCCCGAATGCGATAGTAATGTCTTGGCGGGGAGAGGGCGGCGGCATCGAGGCCGTGCGGATGAATCATTCCGCGATCATGTCGCCGACAGACTACTGCTACTTCGACTACAGCCAGGGCGATCGCAAGCGCGAGCCTGTCAATATCGGCGGCTACATACCGCTCGCCAAGGCGTACGGCTACGAACCGGTTCCCATGGGATTGAGTGCGGACGAAGCGAGCCACATTCTGGGCGCGCAGGCGAATCTCTGGACCGAGTACATCGCGGTTCCAGATTACGCCGAGTACATGTTGTATCCGCGCTTGCTGGCATTCTCCGAATCGGTGTGGTCGCCGGCATCCGGCAAGGACTACGAGGATTTCATGCGGCGGCTGCCCTATCAGCTCGGGCGGCTCGACAAGCAGGCCGTGCACTACCGGATCCCGGAACCCGTGGGTCTCGAGGATTTCTATACGACGACGGAGGATCACGCCGTCGTCGAACTGCGCTCGCTGGTCGCGGGGAGCAGCATCCATTACACGCTCGACGGGAGCGATCCGACCGACGCCTCGCCACGCTATGAGACGCCGTTGCAGATTCCGCTGCCGTCGGATCAAAAGACGACGTTGAACGCCCTTGTCACCGCGCCAGTCGGCCGGCGTAGCGTCGTCTATGGCGCGACTTTCCTGCGCCGCACTTATCTGGACGCGATCTCGGACGTCGTTCCGCAACCCGGACTGTCGTTCGCACTGTTCGAGGGGACATTCACCACGGTGCACGACATCGAGCGCGGCATTCCGGTGTCGACTGGAATTTCCAGCTCGCTCGACCTCGGGCAATTCGGCCGGCCGATGAAATACGGAGTGCGGTTCGAAGGCTATGTCAAAGTGGAGGCGGACGGCTTCTACCGGTTTGCCATCGAGTCGGACGATGGATCTGTCCTGAGAATCGACGATGAGGTGGTAGTCGACAATGATGGCAACCACGGCCCCCAGTCGGTCACCGGCCACATTCCCCTGCGTCGCGGACTTCACAAGATCAGCCTGCGGTACTATCAATCGGAAGGCGGGGCTGCGCTCAGCGTCGGTTGGGCCGCCGAAGACGACGAGTTGCAGCCGCTCGCCGGCGCGACGCTTTTCCATTAGCCGGGTCGGCCAACGGTCATCGTCCGTCCATCGGACGACACGGTTTGCCGCCTACGCCGAGTCGCTATCGACCCCGAGCTCACGAAGAATCGCCACCTTGAGTTCCTGTACTGCAGCGCTCGAAAGTTTGCGCGGGTGAGGGAATGGCACGTCAAAGACGGCCTGCAGAGTTGCCGGACGAGACGACAGCACCAGGATCCGGTCAGCGAGATGAATGGCCTCCTCGACGTCGTGGGTCACGAGCACGACGGTATGACGCTCTTCCGACAGAATTCTGAGCAGCTCGTTGCGCATGCGCAGGTTCAAGAGCGCGTCAAGGGCGGAGAACGGCTCGTCCATATAGAGAATCTCGGGTTTCACGACGAGCGCCCGCGCGAGCTCCGCTCTTTTCAGCATTCCGCCCGATAGTTCGTGCGGGTAGCTCGTCTCGAATCCTTTCAACCCGACCATAGCCGCATAGTGATCGGCGAGCGTCTCGCGGTCGCTGTGCGCGCGGCCGTTGAGCCCAAACATCAAGTTCTGCTGAACCGTGAGCCAGGGAAATACCGAGCCGTGCTGGGAGATGAGAATGCCCTGCGAGCTCGGCGGGAGTTTCTCCGCGCCATCGATCGTCACGAGTCCCTGATCCGGCTGATCGAATCCCGCGATGACATTGAGCAGCGTCGTCTTGCCGCAGCCGGAGGGACCGACAACGGCGACCAGCTCCCCGTCGCCCACGCTGAAGCTGACCCGCTCCAGCACGGGTAGCGGACCCTTGTCCGAGCGGAAGGTCTTTTTAATGTCCTGGACGACGATCTTAACGGGCATAGCGCCACTGCACAGCCTTCAGCCCTTCCAGCAGCCGCATCAGGCCGTCGAGCAGCAGCCCGATCAGCCCGATGATGATCATGGCGGCGATCACCAGGTCATAGCGGTTGCCGGCATTGCGCGAATCGATGATCAGATAACCCAACCCGGACCTGAGAGCGATCATCTCGGCCGCGACGACGACAAGCCAGGCGACGCCGAGGCCAATCCGCATCCCCACGATGATCTGGGGCAGTGCAGCGGGGATGACCACCCGGCGAAACACCGTGGCACGCGAAACACCGAAATTCGCAGCTGCGCGCAGGTAGCGCCGCTCGATCGTGTGCACCCCGGACGTGGTCTGTACGACCATCGGAAATACCGACGAGATGAAGATCAAAAAGATCGGCGAGGCATTTCCGACGCCGAACCAGAGAATGGCAATGGGAATCCAGGCGATGGGGGATATCGGGCGCAGCATCTGGAAGATCGGATTCAACGTCGTGAAAGCCCCGCGGACCCATCCCATCCACAGCCCCAGCGGAACGGCAAAGGCGACCGCGAGCAGGAATCCGCTGCCCACACGAAACAGGGATGCGCCGATGTGCTCCCACAGCACACCGTTTTGCATCAGCTCACCGGTGCCGATCACGACCTGCCATGGCGTCGGAAAAATGACGCTTTGTGTCTCTACGACCACCAGCCACCACGCACCGATCAGCAACGCCAAGACCGTCAGGGATGGCAAGAGCTTCTTGAGCCTTTCCATTTCGATGCCTTGCGTCCTGGCTACGTTCTCGTAGTCAGCAATTCATGCGCGCGCCACCGAATCCGGGCCCATGGCGACGCGGGCCAGGGATCCACGACAATGGTCATCTGTCCGCTCAGGTGCGCCGTGCAGACGAATGTGTAGCTCGAGGCCACCGCGAACGGTAACCGCAGGCTTTGACCGGGCATCATCAGGGTTGGCCCGAATATCTGCGGCACCTCATCCAGATTTCGCAGAACGAGGATGTCCCTGAGACCGAGCGTCAGGCGAATTTCTGCAGGCAGGATCTCGATTTTGCTTCCTGACATCCGCCGCGCCCAGGTGCCCCGCGGAATCTCGAACAGCGCCTCTCTCGGGGGGGGCTTGATTGGAGCGAACCCAGCCCATGCCGTCGCGCCGAGCACGATGGTGGCCATCACACTCAAGAACCCATGCCGGCGCAGCGCATTCACGACTACTCCGCCATCAGGATTCTGAGGTCGTGTACGTAGTCGTCCGCGGAGTGTCCATACGGCATCAGCGCACGCAGCTTGCCCTCGCGATCAATCAGGTAGGTGAACGACGAATGAGCATACAGATAGCTGGTCCCTAAGGCTTGCCTGGTGGCGTTGATCCCGTACTCTTTACGCACAGCAGCGAGCCGCTCGGCTGTGCCCGTGCCACCGATGAATGTCGGGTCAAAGGAAGCCAGATACGTTCGCATGCGCTCGGCATCATCGCGTTCGGGATCGACGGTGATGTACACGACTTGCAGCTCATTGCCTTCGGCACCCAGCTTCTTCCGCGCTTGCGCCAGCGTCGCAAGCGTAATCGGGCAGACATCGGGGCAGGACGTGAAGCCAAACGCCAGTACCACCACTTTTCCGCGATAGCTCCTCAGTTTCAATTCTGAACCGTTCGATCCGCTGAGGGAGAACTCAGGTGCCTGTCTGGGTGGGCTGAAAACGCCCGCTTTGAGCGCCGTCTCGTCGGTCGCGCTCACCGCAGCCGTAAAGACGAGTAGGAGAAGGAGCCGCAGCGCCGAATGCATGAATCTCTCTCTTCTCTCACAGCTTGATGACGGCCGGGTTGGAGCTGCGCGCAAAGCTCTCGTCCACGTAGGTCTCATACGGGATGGGGTGTTTGATGGTTGCGGCCGCGAGCGACAGCTCCATCAGTTCCTCGAACTCCGATCGGATCATGCGCAAATCGCCGTAGGTCACCCGGTCCGTCGGATTCTCCATGACGAACCGCAAGATATTCGGGTCCTGATTGAAGAACCTGCGTCCGGCAGCGATTGCGACCGCCTTGTCGCGGTTTGCCCGTTGCGCGTCCAGCCATACGCCGGCGCCCAGCACCTCGTTGACGAGATCCTGCACCAGCGCGCGATTCGCTTTGATGAGCTCCTCGCGTACTGTCAGGACACAGCAGATGTAATTGCGCCATTCGTCACGAGTCATGCGCAGAGGTCTCGCGTAGCCTGCACGCTGCGCTGCCGCGCCGAAGGGTTCCCCGGTGCAGTAAGCATCCACTGCGTTCGCGTACAGAGCAGCGGGCATGTCAGGGGGAGGCAATTCCACGACCTGAATGTCGGCGGAGGTCATGCCTTCCTGCGCGAGCATCTTTCTCAAGAAGAGAAAATCGACCGCAAAGCGGCTTGGAATGGCGATTCGCTTGCCTGCCAGCTGTCTGAAATGCTGGTAAGGAGAATCGGTTCGCACCATGATCACGGCGCCCGATCGATGGCCGAGCGAGACGATCTTGACCGGGATCTTTTTGTCGGCCAGATCCATCACGAGCGGCGCCAGCATGTAGGCCGCCTGGATTCTTCCGGCCATCAGCGATTCCTTGATCTCGGGCCAGCCGCTGTACTTGCTGAACTCGTATTCAAATTGCGGAGTGCCCGCTGGGGCCATCCGATTGCTCACGGCCTTCGCCACACAGGCCACCGGCAGCGTGAGGTTGCAGGTCACCGGCAGGCCACCCACCTGCAACGGCCCATTTTTCTCCGCCGTACATGAAATCGTGCCGAAGGGCACAGCGGCTGCCAGGAGCCCTTGCAGCACCTGTCTGCGCTGATAAAGACCTGCCCTCATATGGTGCTCATTGTCAGCGGCCATTGTAGCCAACGAGGCGGAGCGGTTAGGCGCAGCTGTCATCCAGGAAGACTTCCAAGTCGTGGTGCAGCCATAGGAAGCTGGCGGGCAGGTCCGTGGTCACGGTGCCGTCGAGAAACCTTGCGATGACCCGCTCTTTCCCCTCTCCCGTGATCAGTAGCACGATCTTCCGGGCATGCAGGATGTCGCCGATCCCGAGCGTCAGCCCGAATCGGGGCTTGGCCTCACTGGACGTTATCATCGCGTGCCGAAGCGTTTCCTCGGACAGCTTCGCGACGTGGCAAAGGGGCTTCAGGGAGGGGCCCGGTTCGTTGAGACCGACGTGGCCATTCTTCCCGAGCCCGAGAATGCACAGATCGATCGGGCCTTGGCGCTCCAGCTCCCCTCGTATTCTGTCGCATTCCCGTAATGGGTCCGCCGTTTCCGGGTCGAACGAGATGTAGCGCTCCGCCGCAACCGCCAGCGGGTCGAGAAGCCGGCTCTTGAGGAAATACTCGCAGCTCGCGGGATCGCTCGCCAGCACTCCCAGCCACTCGTCGAGCTTGACGACCCACAGGCTTCGGAAGAGATCCGGCTTCCTCCCGGCTTCCCGGATCAGCTCCTGATACAGCCCCGCCGGTGAGTTGCCGGCCGGAACGCACAGCAACGAATCACTCTTTGCTGCCGCCGCCGCAATGACGCTCGTAGCGGCCTCCCGGCTCATGTCCTGATAATTCCGGCAGTGATGGACTCTGGTCATGCGAGCGTTCGTGTGCCCGCGACACCTAGCGCTTCTTCCACAGATCGTAGGGCTTATCCGCTCTTGTCGAGGACGGCAACACGATCTTGCGGCCCGAGCCGGCGGATTCATACGCCGCGAACAGGATCTCGAGGACCGCCTTGCCGTCTGCTCCCGTCACCACCGGTTGCCGGTCGTACCGGACGCAATCGACGAAATGCTGGAACTCCTGCGGAAAGCCGTAGTTCCAGATCTCCTCATACATCACGAAACTCCATCCAATCGTGCTGCCGGCCTTCTCCACCGCGTACCCCACGCCCTTCGTGGTGTAGGTCGGGATGGCATTGCCGTGCAGCAAGTCAGCATAGGCCACCCCTTCCGAGCCGTGGATCTCGGCACGGTCGTCCATGCCGCCGCGCTTGGTCCAGCTTTCCTCGGCCAAGGCGACGACGCCGTTCTCGAACTCGAGGATGATGATCGCGTTGTCCTCGCCGCGCGTCCTGGAGGCGTGGACGCTGGTGTTCATCTGCGCATACACGCTCTTCACGGGGTTGTTGGCGTTCAGCCAACGGAAGAACTGGATGGCGTGGCAGCCCATGTCCATGGTGACGCCGCCGCCCGAGCGGTCGACGTCCCAGAAATGCGCAGCATGCGGACCGTCGTGCTTTTCGGACTGTTTGAAGAGGACTGGATGGCCCAGAACACCGTCATCCAGCAGCTGCTTCAGCCTGACGTATTTGGGCGTGAAGCAAAGCTCCTCTGCGTACATCAGCTTGACGCCGGCCTTCGCGCACGCCGTGATCATGCGATCCGCCTCCGCCAGATTGAGGCATAGCGGCTTTTCGACGACGACGTGCTTGCCGGCCTCTGCGGCCTTTATCGCAATCTCGCAGTGAGCGAAGTTGGGTGCGCCGACGACCACCATGTCGATTGCGTCCATCGCGAGCATTGCATCCAGGTCGTTGTAGTGGTGTGCAATGCCGTGTTTCGACGCGAAGTCGCGCGCATGCCCTTCCGTGGGCGACATCACCGCCAGCACTTCGGCATGCGGCACCA
>Ga0207645_10004513_pt1 | contig 10287 bp, 10 predicted proteins | sample KBSM53metaG_FD_184331 | JGI IMG/M metagenome (GOLD analysis project Ga0207645, IMG submission 184331) | Miscanthus rhizosphere microbial communities from Kellogg Biological Station, Michigan, USA - KBS M5-3 metaG (SPAdes) (version 2) | ecosystem: Host-associated > Plants > Roots > Rhizosphere >...
CGCCATTCGAGCTGCCATCGCCGCCGTCCTGCGCGCCGCCCTGGCGGCCGCCGGCTTGCGACGAGACGCCGCCGCCGGCCAGCGTGTAGCCGGCGTCGCGCAGCGCGCTCGCCAGTTCGGGCAGGCCGGCTTCGATCGCATGGCGGGTCGCCGCGACGTCGGCGCCGAAGTCGATGCGCGCCTGGCTGCCGTCCATCACGATCTGCACCGAGACCGGGCCCATCTCGGCCGGGTTCAGGTGCAATTCGGCCTGCGAGATGCCATCGCGTGCCAGCACGCTGAGCTGCAGCCCGAGCGCCTGCGCGAATTCGGGTGCATCCACCGGCGTCGGCAGCGCGACCGCCGTCGGTGCCGCGCCCGCGTCGCGCAGCGCCGCGGGCGGTGGCGCCGACTGCGCTGCGGCCGCCACGTCGCTCGATGCGGCCAGCGCAGCCGGGCGTTGCGCCGGTTCGGCGATGCGCTGCTCGGCCAGCACGCCGGCGAAGTCGACGCTGCCGTTCGCGGCCGCGTCGGCGTCCCGCCCGTGTGCGGGCTTGCTGTTCAGATCGGCATCGGCCTTCAGGTCGGTGCCGCGCAGGCCGTGCGTGCGGTCGTGGGGCCGCGCCGCGTCGGCGCTCTCGGCCGCGCCGTCGACGGTCGATGTCCCCCTGTCGTCGGCGCCGTTCTTCGCGTCGGTCCGCTGCTGTGCCGCGAGCCAGGGCAGCGCGGCGTCGGCGTTGGTCGCCGCATCGCGATGATTCGTCGTGGCGGGTTGCGTCGCGTCGGTGACGGCGGGCGCCGCGCCGCTGGCCGGCTCGTCCGCGCTCGTGCTCGCCGGCTTCGCGCCGCGCTGCGCCGCGCCGCTGCCGTCGGCGCTGCGCAGCCGGGCGCGGACCAGCGCCCGCGTGCGCTGCGCGGTGTCCGACTCGGCCGGCGCGGCGGCGTCGCCCGTCGAGGCGTCGTTCGAGGTGTTCGGGCTCGTCTCGGCGGTGTTGTCGTCCGCAGCGTCGGTCGCTGCACGGTCCGGCGCGCCGGCCTGGGTCGCGGCGTCCGGCGCCTGGCGCGCTGCGGTCATCGGCGGCGCCTGCGGCGCAGGTGCCCGCATCGCCACCGGGCCGTGGCTCTGCGTCTGCCGCAGCAGCGAGGCGAAGCCGGCCGGGTCGGCGTGCGACGCCCCGAGGCTGTCGGCGCCCTGCGGCGTGTTGGTGGCTGTTGGATGCAATGCCGCGCGCAGCGCGGAGGCGTTCAAGGTCAGCATGGGCGCTTTCGGATGTCGGGGCAGGGCGCTTCAGTTCGGGCCGGCCGCATGGACGCGGTTCCAGGCCACGCGCGCGGCGAACTCGTCGCTTTGCTTCTGGTCGCGCCGGTCGGCCGCCAGGCGTTGCTCGTGGGTGCGGCGCTCGATCAGCTTGCGCACCGAGGCGCAGCGCAGCTCGCATTCGCGCAGCGCGATGAGCGCCCGGTCGGCCTGGGTCGCGGCGTGCTCGGCGATGCGTGTCTGCTGCTCGACCGCCTGGGTCAGCCGCTCGACGAAGCTCTGGTAGCAGCGCACCAGCTCGATCTTGCCTTCGCGGCAGAACTGCGCACTCCAGCGCTGCTCGTAGTCGCGCCGGTAGCTGCGCAGCTGTTCGGCCTGGTCGGCGGCGGCGGTGCTCGCGGCGAGCGCGCGCTGGTGGCCGGTCAGCGCCGCGTCGCGCTGGCGTTCGTGCTGGCCGAGGAGGATCAGCAGCGGCTGGATGTCGGTCATTGGAGCCCCTCGGGCGCTGAGTACATCGCCCGATCCCCCGAGGGGGCGAGCGCAGACGTGATTCGTCCGGGGGACGAATCACGCAAGCGAGCGGCCGGCTTGGCTGGGCCACGAAGTGGCCCCTGCGTGGCCCTGGCCCGGCGCTCGGCCCGCGAAGAACGCGTCGTCATCGGACCGCTCAGCTGTTGATCAGCGCGCGCAGCTGCTGCACGCTGGCGCCGAGGTCGGCGCTCTGGTGCATGCCCTGCTGCAGCAGCGCGGTCATCGGGTCGTGCAGGCGCACGGCGGTATCGAGCTCGGTGTCGTGGCCGGGCGCATAGGCGCCGAGCTGGATCAGGTCGCGCGCCTTGTTGTGGCGCGCATGCAGCTGGCGGAAGCGCCGAGCCGCGTCGATGTGCGGGCCGGCAGCCACGCTCGTCATGACGCGCGAGACCGACTTCTCGATGTCGATCGCCGGGTAGTGGCCGGCCTCGGCGAGCTCGCGCGACAGCACGATGTGGCCGTCGAGGATGCCGCGCGCCGCATCGGCGATCGGGTCCTGCTGGTCGTCGCCCTCGCTGAGCACGGTGTAGAACGCGGTGATCGAACCGCCGCCCTTCAGGCCGTTGCCGCTGCGCTCGACCAGCTGCGGCAGCTTCGCGAAGCAGCTCGGCGGGTAACCCTTGGTGGCCGGCGGCTCGCCGATCGCCAGCGCGATCTCGCGCTGCGCCATCGCGTAGCGCGTCAGCGAATCCATCAGCAGCAGCACGTTCTGGCCGCGATCGCGAAAGTGCTCGGCGATCACGGTGGCGTAGTTCGCGCCCTGCATGCGCACCAGCGGCGGCGCATCGGCCGGCGCGGCGACGACGACGGCGCGGCGCATGCCTTCCTCGCCGAGGATGTCCTCGATGAATTCCTTCACTTCGCGGCCGCGCTCGCCGATCAGGCCGACGACGATCACGTCGGCCGCGGTGTAGCGCGCCATCATCCCGAGCAGCACCGACTTGCCCACGCCGGTGCCGGCGAACAGGCCGATGCGCTGGCCGCGGCCGACCGTCAGCATCGCGTTGATCGCGCGCACGCCGGTGTCCAGCGGGGTGCGCACCGGGTCGCGGTCCATCGCGTTGATCGGGCGGCGCGTCAGCGGCTCGTTGTGCACGTGGTCGATCGGGCCCTTGCGGTCCATCGGGTGGCCGTGCGAATCGACGACGCGGCCGAGCAGCCCGTCGCCGACCGGCAGGTGCAGGGTGCGGTCTTCGTTGCGGCGCCACGGGTGGCGCGTCGCCCCGAGCTTCATCGGCACGACCGGCGACGGCCGCGGCACGACGCGCGCGCCGCTGGCCAGGCCGGCGACATCGCCGGTGGGCATCAGGTAGGCGCGGTCGCCCGAGAAGCCGACGACCTCGGCGATCACCGGCGCCTGGCCTTCCATGCGAACTTCGCAGACGGAGCCGACCGGCACGCGGATGCCGGCGGCCTCGAGCACCAGGCCGGTCACGCGCACCAGCAGGCCCTGCGTCTCGAGCGCGACCTTGTCGGCCGAGAAGCTGCGCATGTCGGCCAGATAGCGCTGCCATTTGTCGGCCGGCGCGGCCGGCTTGGCGGCCGTCGCGAGCGCGCGGTTCTCGAGCGGGGAGTGGTTCATGCGTCTTCGCCCGTGTCGACGCTGGTGCCCGCGGCATCGCCGGCCCAGGCTTCGTCGCAGCCCAGCGCCGCGGCGGCGCGGCGCCAGCGCGTCTCGATGCTGGCGTCGATCACGCCGATGTCGGATTCGACCAGGCAGCCGCCGCGCGCCATCGACGCGTCGGCGAGCAGCCGGGCACCGCGTGCGGCGATCACCTCGGCCGCGCCCTGCGCGACCAGCGCCTGGTCATCGGGGTGCACGCGCACCGTGATGTGCTGAGCGCTGAGCAGCAAGGTGTCGAGCGCTTCGTGTGCGACCTGCGCGACCAGCGCCGGGCGCGTCTGCAGCTCGCTGCGCACGATCTGGCGCGCCAGGTGCGTGGCCGAGATCGCCAGCGTGCGCGCCATGTCCTGCTGCAGGCCACCGAGCTCGGCGCCGAGGGACTGCATCAGCGCGCCGATCTGCGCCGTCGTCTGCGCCGCGAAGCTCTGCTTGAAGCCGTCGAGGGCGACCAAGCCGTCGCGGTAGCCATCCTGGTAGCCGGCCTGGCGCGCGGCGCGCAGCTGCGCTGCGAGCTGCTCGGCGACGTCGACCTTCGGCGCCTCTTCCGGGGCGCGCTGCACATGGGCCTGCGGCGCCGGACCGCCGGCCAGGTCGCCGGGGTGCCAGGCGGCAAACCCGCCGAGTTCCTCGCGCGGGATGAAGCGCGCGTAGTTGCCGGCCTTCGCGTCGGGCGGGAACGGGATGTTCTTCATCGGCTTAGAGGAAGTCATCGTCGCCTCCGCCGCCGAGCACGATCTGACCTTCGTCGGCGAGGCGACGCACGACCTTCAGCATCTCCTTCTGCTCGGCCTCGACTTCGGACACGCGCACCGGGCCGCGCGACTCGAGGTCTTCGCGCAGGGTCTCGGCCGCGCGCGTCGACATGTTCTTGAACACCTTCTCGCGCATCTCGGGGGTCGCGCCCTTCAATGCGATCACCAGCGACTCGGACTGGACTTCCTTCAGCAGCGCCTGGATGCCCTTGTCGTCGATCTTCTCGAGATCGTCGAACGTGAACATGTTGTCCATGATCTTCTGCGCCAGATCGTTGTCGGCCTCGCGGATGTAGTCGAGCACCGCGGTCTCGACGCTGGTGCCCATCAGGTTGATCATCTCGGCCGCCGTCTTGACGCCCCCGAGCGAGGTCTTGCGCATCTTCTCGCCGCCGGCGAGCACCTTGCCCATGACCTCGTTGAGGTCCTTCAGCGCCGACGGCTGGATGCCGTCGAGCGTCGCGATGCGCACCAGCACCTCGTTGCGCTGGCGCTCGGTGAAGGTCTTCAGCACCTCGGCCGCGTGGTCGTAGTCCAGGTGCACCAGAATCGCCGCGACGATCTGCGGGTGCTCGATGCGCAGCAGCTCGCCGACCGAGGCCGGGTCCATCCACTTCAGGCTCTCGATGCCGGCGGTGTCGCCGCCCTGCATGATGCGGTCGATCAGCAGGTTCGCCTTGTCGTCGCCGAGGGCGCGGCGCAGCACGGCCTTGACGTATTCGTCGGTGTCGCTGACCAGCATGCTCTGCTCGGCGGCGACGGTGTTGAACAGCTGCAGCACGCTGTCGACGCGTTCGCGCGGGATCGATTTCATCTTCGAGATCGTCTCGCCCAGCCCCTGCACCTCCTTCGGGGTCAGGTGCTTGAACACGCCGGCGGCTTCTTCCTCGCCCAGCGACATCAGCAGGATCGCGGCGTTCTCCAGGCCTTGGTCGTCCACGTCAGGCTCCGATCAGGTCTTGGCCGCGGCGGCTTCGCCGTTGACCCAGCCGCGCACGATGCCGGCGACCGCGGCGGGGTTGTCCTTGGCGAGCGCGCGTGCGCCGTTCAGGTGCTCGATGCTCTTCGGCGCCGGCAGCGCCGGCAGGTCCTGCGGATCATCGACGACCGCGGTGAGCTGCGAGCCGGGGGCCGGCGGCGGCGGCGGCGCGAGCGCGACCTTCAGCGCCGGGCGCAGCAGCCCGAAGAACACCAGCAGCCCGACCAGCGCGAGGCCGGCCGGCACCGCGGCGGCGCGCAGCATGTCGAGCACCTCGGGCTGCTTCCACAGCGGCGTGTCGACCTTGGTTTCAGGCTCGACCTTGAATGGCGCGTTGATCACCTTGACCGAGTCGCCGCGCTCCTGCTTGAAGCCGATGCCCTCGCGCACCAGCGCGGTCAGCTTCTCGAGCTCGTCGGCGCCGAGCGGCACCTGGGTCGTCTTGCCCTTCGCGTCGGTGACCGTGCGGTTGTTGACGACGACCGCCGCGTTCAGCCGCTTGACGTTGCCGCTGGCGTTGCGCGTGACGCGCACGGTCTTGTCGACCTCGTAATTGGTGGTGGCATCGCGGCGGCCGTTCGCGGCGAGCGCAGCCGCACCGGCCTGAGCGGTCTGCAGCGGCTGCGACGCGCCGGTCAGCGGCGCGGTCGCGGCCACCGGCGGCTGGTTCGATGCCGCGCCGGGCACGCCGCTGGGCGTCGCGTTGGCCGGGCCGCTGCCGAGCTCGGAGGTCTGCTGGCTGCGGATCGACACCTTCGCCTCGGCGCCCTGGTTCGGGCGGAATTCCTCGGAGGTCGCCTCTGTCTGCGAGAAGTCGATATCGGCCGCGACGGTCGCGCGCAGGTTGGCGCGCCCGACGATCGGCTCGAGCAGGTCGAAGATGCGCTTCGCGTAGCCGGTCTCGACCTGGTTCACGTACTGGAGCTGCTGTGCGTCGAGGCCGGCCGATGGCTGGGTGTCGCCGCCGCCGGTCAGCAGCGCGCCGCTCTGGTCGAGCACGCTGATGTTCTTCGGATCGAGCTCGGGCACGCTGCTCGAGACGAGGTGCACGATGCCGGCGACCTGCGCGCGGTCCAGCGTGCGGCCGGGGTGCAAGGTCAGCAGCACCGAACCGCTGGGCTTCTGCTGCTCGCGGAAGAAGCCGTTCTGGTTCGGCAGCGCCAGGTGCACGCGGGCGTTGCTCACCGCGGCCAGCGAGGTGATCGAGCGCGTCAGCTCGCCTTCGAGCCCGCGCTGCGCGGTCAGGCGCTCCTGGAACTGGGTCTGGCCGAAACGCGCGCTGTCCATCAGCTCGTAGCCCGACACCGAGCCCTTCGGCAAGCCTGCGGTGGCCAGCTTCAGGCGCAGGTCGTGCACCTGCGCGGCCGGCACCAGGATCGCGGCACCGCCTTCGCTCATCTTGTAGGGCACGTTCATCTGCGCGAGCTGCGCGATCACCGCGCCGCCGTCCTTGTCGGACAGGTTCGCGTACAGCACCTTGAAGTCGCCCTTGCTGCTCCACAGCGTCATCGCCAGCACCACGGCGCCGAGCCCGGCCACGCCGATCGCGGCGCTGAGCTTGCTGCGCATCGGCATCGCGGCCATGCGGTCGGCAAAGCCGGCAGGCGCTACGAGGGGCAGGGCAGGGTTCATCGCGAGAGCGTTGTCCATGGGCGTCCGGTTCCGGCAAGGGCGAGGGGTCGTCCTTGTGTGCAGCGATTATTCGAAGACTCGCGCTCAACGAATGCAGCGAACAGCCGGACAAAGGGCCATCACTTCACGCCATCGTGACCGGGCCGCCGCCCTACGATGGCGCCATTCCCGATGGAAGCGGGCCGCGCCGCTGGCGCCGACCGAACCGACCGGAGCTCGAGATGAACGTGACCTTGAAACCCTTCGACTTCGCCCAGGCCGTGGCGCGCGCCGGCCTGGCCACGAACGGCCAGCCGCTGCAGCGCGGCAAGGCCGTCGAAGGGGCCGGCTTCCAGCACGCGCTGACGCAGGCGCTGGGGGCGGTCAGCCAGTCGCAGAACGAAGCGACCGCGCTGCAACGCGAAGTCCAGCTCGACAACCCGAGCGTCAGCATCGAGCAGACGATGGTGGCGATGCAGAAGGCGCAGATCGGCTTTCAGGCGACGCTGCAGGTGCGCAACAAGATGGTCCAGGCGTACAGCGACATCATGTCGATGCAGGTATAGGGCATCGAGCATCCGGCGCCGAAACACCGACGCCACCCGCCAGGCGGATCGGATTCAGGCCGCGCGGTCGAGGTGGTCGCCGAGCAGCGGTGCGCTCGCGAACGGCGGCTTCTGCCGTGCGACCGGCTCGAGCTGCGACGCGAGCCGGCTCAGCCACGGAAAGCGTGGCGGCAGCGGCATCTGGGTTGCCGGATCGATCTCGACCGTCGGCTCGGCACTGGCCCCGCGCGGAGTCGCGTCGGCGCTGGTCGCGCTGGCGGAGGTATCGATGGCCACGGGTGACACGCGCGTCGCTGCGCTGACGCTGATGCTCATGGTGCGCTCCTTGCTGCCGGGCAAAAAAATCGTGCCCACTCAGCGCCATATCGGCCGCCGGCCGGCAAAGCTGAAGGTTGCGCGCGCGAGAACTGCGACAAATTGTTTCTTGGGGCCGGGTCAGGCCCTCCAGCCCGGCGGTGTCAGACCGACATCAGCCGGGATCGCTTCTGCGTCAGGTCGATGAAGCGCTGCAGCGCGCGCAGCGTCGCAGCGTCGGCATGCACGAACTCGCAGCCCAGCCGCACGCCCCTGGCCTCGGCGCTGAGCGAGGTGACGTGCTGCAGCCTCAGGTTGACGTGAAAGCGCGTGTTCGCGTCGAGGTTGATCTGTACCTGGTTCAGCACCACGCCGGGCTGCATCGGCGGCACGTCGTCGGGCAGGAACAGCGCGCAGCCGCCGATGCTGACGTCGACGACCCGCAGCGCCAGCTGCATTTCGGCGATGTCGCTGTGGCGCACCCGCGCGACCGGCGAATTGCGCAGCACCGGCCGCACCCGGTAGGCGTTGCGGCGCTGGAACCGGAACAACTCGCGCGGCGGCGCGCAGCTCAGCACGCTGGTGCGTTCGCCGCGCACCAGCACCAGCTGATGCGCCTCGAACTGCAGCTTCACGCTGTCGAGGTAGCCGACGACGACGACGTCATCGCAGGCCAGCAGCGCGTCCATCGCCGGGTCGCCCGGATCGACGTTGAACGCGAGGCTGCCGCGCGCGGTGTCGATGGCCCAGACCGTGGCCTTGACGACGCTGCCGTCGGCCGCGTTCAGGTTGAGTTGCACGTTGCCGTCGCACAGCTGCTTCAGCACCGCGGCGATCTCGCGCGGTGCGCTGAGGCGGAATTCATCCAGACCGCCGGGCGCAGCGCCCAGCGCGTCGAGCATCATCGGCTTGGTCTCCATGGCCCGGTCTCTCGTGCGGCGTCAGTGGATGGTCTTCGGCCGCGCGGCGAGCAGGTCGTCGAGGTCGTCGAGCCAGGGCTCGGCGAGCTGGCGGATCTCGGCGTCGTTGACCAGGATGCGCTGCATGATGCGCGACTTGAACTGCGCTTCGTCTTCGCCCAGCGGCTTCTCGGCGGCGCGGTGCTTCAGCTGCGAGATCAGCAGCGCGCAGGCGCCCTCGAGCTTCAGGACATGGTCCCAGTTGCCCTGTCGGGCCGCCTCGAGCATGTCCTGGCTGGCCTTCTCGATGGCCTGGTAGTAGTTCAACAGCGGCGTGTTGTTGTTCATCGGGGATGATCTCCGTGACGTCAGGGTGTGCATCAGGCCGCCACCTTGCGGTCTGAATGAACCTGGTCGGCAATGCCGTCCCAGCCTTCGCGCAGGGTCTCGACCAGGCTCGCGCACTCGCGCAGCGCCGTGTCGTCGTTCTTCACGTTGGCGCGCGTCAGCTGGCGCACCATGTAGTCATAAAGGTCGTGCAGGTTCGCGGCGAGCGCGCCGCCGCCGTTCAGGTCGAGCGGCATGCGCAGGCCTTCCTCGACGATGCGCACTGCATGCGAGATCGCGCGCGCCTTCTCGGCGATGTCGCCGCGGGCGAGCGCGCCGCGGGCGGCCGCGACCTGGCTGGCCAGCGCCGAATAGAGCAGGCTGACGAGCTTGTGCGGGCTCGCGCCATCGAGCGCGGTGGTGGCGCCGACGTCGCGGTAGGCGGTCGCCGATGCGTTGCGTGATCCGAGATATTGGTTACTGCTGAACATGCCGAATGACTCCTGCGTCTGTGCATTTCTTATCGACGTGGGGGCCGGATTCTTTACCCCCGGACCGGGTGCTGTTGCACTTCGACGCTGACGTTGCGCGCCGTGCGCGCGCCGTCGCCGGGGCCCGCAGCGGGCCGGCGAACGCGCGCGCCAGCGCGATCAGGCGGTGCTCTTGTTCCAGGTCGTGATCTGCTGGGTCACGTACTTGGACAACGCGTTCGCGTTCGACATCGTCGTGTCCAGCGCGGTGTACTGCGCCCGGATGCGCGCTTCGATCGCGGTCAGCCGAGTGCTCAGGTTGTCCTGGTCCTTCTGGTTCGACGCGATCTGCGACTGGATCGATTTGGTCTTGCCGGTCAGTGAGCCGGTGCTCCCCAGCAGGCCGTCGGCCCACGCCGTCAGCGATTTTGCGAAGCCGTTGTTCGTCGGCGTCGCGGTATCGACATTGGTCATCGCCTTGGTCAGCTCCGGCAGATTGGACAAGGCCGCGCTGAGCTTGGTGTCGTTGACCTTCAGGCGGCCGTCCTTCTGGAACTCCAGGCCGATGTCACTGAGCGTGCCGAAGGTGCCCGATGCCTTGCCCGCCTGGGCGACCATCGAGCGCAGCTGGTTCTGCAGGCCGGTCGTGGTGGCGTCGCCCTGCAGCAGCGCCGCGGTCTTGGTCGAGGCGTCGTACGAGGTCGCGCTGCTCAGGAACGAGGCCAGCGCGTTGTACGCGCCGACGAAGTTGGTCATCAGCGATTTCACCGAATCGGTGTTGCGCGTCACCGCGACGGTGACGGGAGCGGTCGTGACCTTGCTGAGGTTGAAGGTCATGCCGTCGACCACATCGGTCAGCGTATTGCCGGCCGTTTCGACGGCGATGCCGTTGATGGTCGCCTTGGTGTTGGCCGCCGACTGGGTCAGCGTCATCCCGTTGCTCGCGTTCGGCGGATCGAACGCCAGGCGCGACAGGCCCGTCGCGTCGCTGTTGGTG
>Ga0207645_10004515_pt1 | contig 10284 bp, 5 predicted proteins | sample KBSM53metaG_FD_184331 | JGI IMG/M metagenome (GOLD analysis project Ga0207645, IMG submission 184331) | Miscanthus rhizosphere microbial communities from Kellogg Biological Station, Michigan, USA - KBS M5-3 metaG (SPAdes) (version 2) | ecosystem: Host-associated > Plants > Roots > Rhizosphere >...
TTACAGAGAGAGGAAAAAATGAACAGTTTTGTTTTATCTGTAATATTTTTTTCAAGCTCCTGTGGCGATAACTTATACTTTGTTTCAGCGCAAGTTTTGATCAGTTTCGGGGTGGCATCGCCCAATCTAACTATCTCAGAGTAGGTCACCCAGTAAGGTGTTGGGATGATCACTTCGTCGCCTGCATCCACAGTGGCGAGTACGGCATTGGCAAGGCTTTGTTTTGCGCCCGTTGAAACAACAATATTTTCGGGCTTGTAGTCAAGGTCATTGTCCCTTTTCAGTTTTACGCAAACAGCTTCGCGGAGGTCGGGGTAACCGGCCACGGGCGGATAATGACTCCAGTTCTCATCGATTGCCTTTTTTGCAGCCTCTTTGATATGTTCCGGTGTATTGAAATCGGGTTCACCAAGGCTGAGGTCGATCACGTCAACTCCTTTTGCTCTTAATTCGCGGCCGAGCTTGGCCATTTTTAAAGTTTCGGGCTCATTGAATCTCTTTAAACGGGGGGATAATTGCATGGGTAAAAAATTTCGGACGCAAATGTAAAGCAAAGCAATGAGCAATCACTAAAATTCGTTTTTATATAAGAGATTTTGACCCCGAAAACCCTATCTTTGCCTCCCTTTAAAAACATATAAAGGCCCCCTATCCCTAGCCAATTTGCCGAAAGGAAAAGGCCAAAAACAAAAAACTAAAATTAGTATGCAACTGAAAGGTCTGGTTCGGTTCTTCACGATTGTTTTGATCCTTGTCTCTGTTTACATGCTTTCGTTTACCTGGTTTGTGCGTGCCCACGAAAATAAACTCCAGGCCCGCGCAAAGAAAGAGGTACAGAGATTGTATCCCCAGGCAAAAAAGATCAACAATCCCGAAGACTATCCTGATTCTATTAAAAATGTTTATGATACCCGCCTGAGACGCCTGGAAGATAGTACCAAGGATGTCACGATCACGTATGGCGTACAAGGTGCTATTAGCTATCAGAAGGCTAAGGAAAGTGAATTGAATTTGGGTCTTGATCTGCAGGGTGGAATGAACGTAACGCTTGAAGTGGAAATGACAGGTCTTTTGAAAGCGATGTCAAATAATTCCAATGATCCAACCTTTTTGAAGGCGGTTGCAAATGCGAACAAAAGAAAAGCAAACAGCAGTGCGGATTTTATCACGCTGTTTTATGAAGAGTATCAAAAATTAAGTCCAAACGGAAGGCTTGCCTCCATTTTTGCAAATGCCAACCAGGATAAAATAAAGATCACTGATAATAATACCAAGGTCATTTCTGCTATTAAAGACGAGGCAAAAGAGGCATTTAAAAGAACAAACAAAGTATTAACAACCCGTATTGACCAGTTTGGTGTGGCGCAACCAAGCATAAATCCTGACCCTGATCGTGCAATTATTAATGTCGAATTGCCAGGCATCAATGACCAGGAAAGAGTAAGAAAATATTTACAGGCTACAGCTAATCTTCAGTTTTGGGAAGTTTATACACTCGATCCCAAAGCCAACCCTAATTATGCAAACGGCTGGCAAAACGGAGTGAAGGTCTTTGAAAACCTTATTAATGGAAATACTGTTGACACTACTGCAAAAATTGATACCTCTGCCCTTGCAAAAACAGATTCATCTAAGGCAACAAGAATACTCGATTCTCTTAAGAACGTTTCAAAGACAGGTCAAAAGAAAATAAACGATTATTTGCAAATTCAGCCTCCTACGCAGGACAATGGAAAGGTCTATTATTCGGCAGCTATCGGCAGCGTAGCCGTAAAAGATTCAGCTGTTGTTCGCACCTATCTTGAAAATCCGGCTTTCAAATCTTCATTCCCTTCCGATGTTGTTTGGCTCTATGGAATTCCCAATGTCAATGAAAAGACCGGAAAGAAAGCTGACCGAATCCCACTGTATGCCATCAAGACGTATGGCAAAGAAAAAGCAAGACTGGAAGGAGATGCAGTAAAAGATGCGGGACAGGATTATGACCAGGCAACCAATAAAGTGGAAGTGAAAATGACGATGAATTCAAGTGGCGCAAAGACCTGGGCAAAAATGACAGAAGAAAACATTGGCAAACCAATAGCTATTGTTCTTGACAACATTGTTTATTCAGCACCGAATGTTATTTCAAAAATTGATGGTGGCAACTCAAGCATTAGCGGAAACTTTACAACAGAAGAAGCACAGGACCTTGCTAATATCTTGAAATCCGGTAAACTTCCCGCGCCTGCGAAAATTGTACAGGAACAGGTGGTTGGTCCAACGCTCGGTAAAGATGCCATCAATGGTGGTTTGAAAGCATTCGCTATTTCTTTTGTGGTGATCTTTTTATTGATGCTGGTTTATTATAACACCAGCGGATGGGTCGCCAATATAGCATTGATATTAAACCTGCTTTTCACCGTAGGGGTTTTAACGGCGTTGGGAGCAACACTGACAGCACCGGGTATCGCAGGTCTCGTACTTACCATTGGGATGGCAGTAGATACGAACGTAATTATTTATGAACGCATCAAAGAGGAATTGACGCGAGGGAAAGGATACATCCCTGCCGTGAATGAAGGTTATCGTCGTTCATTGCCACCCGTGCTGGATGCCCACGTAACTGTATTGTTGACGGCCATTATTCTTTTCTCATTTGGACTCGGACCGGTAAAGGGATTTGCCACGACACAGATCCTGGGTATCCTGTTGTCATTATTCTGTGGAATATTGGTTAGCCGTTGGGTGACTGATTGGTTTACCAGTAAGAAACGCCATCTTCAATATTTCACCGGTATCAGCAAGCGCATTTTTCAACACGCCAATTTCAAGTTCATTGAGTACAGGAAGATCGCTTATGGTATTTCTGTCATTGTGGTGATACTTGGTGTCGCTTCTTTCTTCCATGGATTTGATGAAGGTGTTGAGTTCGAAGGAGGACGCAGCTTCCAGGTGCGCTTTGCGGAAAAAATAAGCAACAAAGTAGAAAATATTCGTGATCAACTTAAAGCAGATTTTGGAGAAGCCCCGATCATAAAGACCGTGGGTGATAACCGCACACTTGATATCACAACGGCCTATCTCATAAACGATACAAGGCCTGAAACAGATTCATTGGTGAAAGTAAAACTCTATGAAGGATTGAAGAATTATCTTCCTGCCGGGGTTACTTATAGCCAGTTCGATACAAACTTTAAATTAGGTTCTAAGAAAGTATTGCCGACCATTTCAGATGACCTGAAAAACGGGGCAAAACGAGCAACCATCTTTGCCTTGTTGATCATTGCTCTTTATATCTTTATTCGTTTCCGCGACTGGAGATATTCTTTAGGAACTATTGTTTCACTGTTACACGACGTATTGGTCACACTCGCGGTATTTTCATTTGCGAGAAGTATCGTTCCTTTCCCGTTGGAAATTGACCAGCATTTTATTGCAGCTGTTTTAACGGTAATTGGGTTCTCGATGAATGATACGGTCATCGTGTTTGACCGCGTCCGTGAGTATGCGAGAGAAATGACCGGTGCTACCAAAGAGCAGATCATCAACAACGCTATCAATCATACGCTAAGTCGTACGATCATGACCTCGCTAACTGTGTTTCTAACCATTCTCATTTTGTTCCTTGTCGGCGGCGAAGTAACGCGAGGATTTGCCTTTGCCATGCTTGTAGGTGTCATTACAGGTACTTACTCTTCCGTATTTGTTGCTGCGCCTATATTGGTTGACCTGGGAAAGAAGAAACCGTTGGGCAAGGCCGATACAATCGTCGAAGTAAAACAAAAACCTTCCCCAACCCCCTCATCAAAACCCGCTACAGCGAAGTAAGAATTACGACCTGCCTGTCGGCAGGCAGGTTTGCGGGATTAAATAAGATTTCAGGAAATAAAGAAGCCTCCGATTTTTGGAGGCTTTCTTGCTTTTAAGCTTCGCGACCATATCACAATGCCTTCCATCCTATAAGTCGTGATCCTTTTTCCTTATAATCCATTAAAATCTTCTAAATCGTGGTTCTTTCTTCTATTTTTGGCGTCAAATAAAAATTACACATGGATACAGCTACTATTAGTCTTGTTATTTCAATTATTGCGTTTATCATTTCGATCTCTATCTTTTTTATTTTAAACAAAAAGCAGAAAATTGCGGCCACTGAAGGAGGCGATGCCTATACTTCAAGACCACTTCAGTTACAAGCTTATGAGCGACTCGTGATGCTATCGGAACGAATTGCTCTTCCCAGCCTGATCAGCAGGGTCAATCAACCCGGGTTAACGGCAAAAGAAATGCAGCTCCTGCTTTTGGAAAATATAAAGCAGGAATACGAATACAACATGACCCAACAGATCTATGTAAGTCCTGTGGCCTGGGAGGCCGTAAAAAATTTAAAAGAACAAACAATGCTTATTGTGAACCAGGTATCTGCAGCCATGCCATCTGATTCAACTGGAAACGATCTTAATAGAGTTTTGTTGGATGTGATGATGAAACAACAGAAAGGCCAACTGCACGCAATTGTCCTGGAAGCATTAAATTATGAGGCGAGAAAACTGATGAAGTAATTCTCGTGGCTAGTCGCTGGTTCTGGTTGCTTGTCGTTTTAGAATTGAACTAATATGCCGGAAGAAAAAAAGAAATATACTGATAGTGGGATTGAGATAAAAAAAGTTTATACCCCTAGTGATGTGCCAAAAGTCCCCTCCACTGAAGGGCATTTAGGAGAGGCTCCCGGCAACTTTCCCTTCACCCGTGGTATTCAACCAGACATGTATCGCGGCAAACTGTGGACCATGCGCCAATATGCCGGCTTCTCAACGGCAGAAGAAAGTAACAAGCGATACCATTATTTATTATCACAGGGTGTACATGGATTAAGCATTGCATTTGATCTTCCCACTCAAATTGGCTATGACAGCGACCATGCCTTAGCCGAAGGAGAAGTTGGAAAAGTGGGTGTAGCCATTGATAGTATTGAAGACATGCGCACGCTCTTCAAGGGGATAAGATTAGAAGAGGTAACAACGTCGATGACCATCAATGCAACGGCTTTCATTCTCCTGTCATTATATGTAGCGGTTGCAAAACAACAGGGCGCTGATCTGAAAAAGATCTCTGGCACTATTCAGAACGATATCCTGAAGGAATACGCGGCAAGAGGAACCTATATCTATCCACCCAAACCTTCGATGCGTATCATCACCGATATTTTTGAATGGTGCAGCCACGAACTGCCCGCATGGAATACCATTTCTATCTCTGGTTATCATATTCGTGAGGCAGGAAGTACAGCTGTGCAGGAAGTAGCATTTACGCTTAGCAATGGGAAAGCCTATGTTAACGCTGCACTCGACAAAGGGCTGGACATAAATATGTTTGGGAAACGGCTTTCATTCTTTTTTAATTCGCACAATAACCTATTCGAAGAAGTAGCCAAATTTCGGGCAGCAAGAAGAATGTGGGCAAAGATGATGAGAGACCTTGGAGCTACGGATCAAAGGGCTATGATGCTTCGCTTCCATGCGCAAACCGGCGGAAGTACTCTCACCGCGCAACAACCTCTCAACAATATTTCAAGAGTCACCATTCAAACATTGGCCGCTGTGCTTGGTGGTACGCAATCATTACATACAAACGGATATGACGAAGCAATTAGTCTGCCGACAGAAGAAGCGGCCCGGATCGCACTGCGCACGCAACAGATCGCCGCTTATGAAAGTGGAATTGCCGATTCGGCGGATCCCCTGGGCGGATCGTATTTTATAGAATCACTCACAAACGAAATAGAAGAAAAAGCGTGGCAGCTTGTTGAAAAGATCGATGTAATGGGTGGCAGCGTTCCTGCGATCGAGCAGGGTTTTATGCAAAATGAAATTGCACGGAGTGCTTATGAATACCAGCGTCAAATCGAGAACAATGAAAAGATCATTGTAGGTGTAAATAAATTCCAGGTGGAAGAGGGACGGTCACCCGCCATTTTCAAAGTGGATGATTCCATCAGGCACATACAAATTCAAAAACTGCAAGAAGTCAAGCGTGATCGAAATAATGCCAAAGTAGACCAATGCCTTCAGATATTAAATGATAAGGCTTCAGGCGATGAGAATTTAATACCTGCTGTGATCGATGCTGTAGAAAATAAAGTAACGCTTGGCGAAATTGCGGACGAGTTAAGGAGCGTATTCGGAGAACACAGGTAACAGCTGATAGTTCCGCAGGTGATAGATGACAGTTCAACAAATCTCAAACTTGAAATTTCAAATATCAAATATCAAATGTCCTCTATCATCTATTTGCCTATCTTAGGTAAAACTTACTGCATGAAAAAAGCGTTTGCTTCTTGTGCCTTGTTCCTTCTCCCTTTTGTCATTTTTTCCCAACAAAGTATATCGGCATTGATCGACCAAAAAGCCAGGGCTGTGCAGTCAAAATTGGTTGAATGGCGGCGTTATCTCCATCAGCATCCTGAATTGAGCAATCGTGAATACAATACCGGGAAATTTGTTGCCGAACGTTTAAAGATGCTTGGCCTTGAAGTAAAACATCCTGTAGCAAAGACAGGTGTCGTTGCCATTTTGAAGGGCGCAAAGCCCGGGCCTGTGATCGCGTTACGCGCAGACATGGACGCGTTGCCCATAAAAGAAAGAGCAAACGTTCCTTTCAAATCAACAGTCATGGCAGAGTTTGTGGGAGACTCCGTGCCAGTGATGCATGCGTGCGGACATGACGCACATGTTGCCATGCTACTCGGTACAGCAGAAGTGTTGTCATCAATGAAAGGCCAGATAGCAGGCACAGTGAAATTTATTTTTCAACCTGCAGAAGAAAGTCCTCCACCCGATGAAGAAGGTGGCGCCCCGCTTATGATAAAAGAAGGAGCTATGGATGATCCGAAGGTAGATGTCATCTTTGGTTTGCACATCGAATCAAAGATTGAAATTGGGAGAATTGAATACAAACCCGGCGCATTCATGGCAAGCAGTGATTGGTTCACGATAAACGTAAAAGGAAAAGGTTCACATGGAGCTACCCCCTGGGCTGGTGTCGACCCCATCGTGGTAAGTGCACAAATTATCAATGGCCTTCAGCAGATCGTAAGCCGCCAGATGGAATTGACAAAAGCCCCCGTCGTGATCACGGTAGGAAAAATAGATGGCGGCGTGCGCAGTAACATTATTCCTGAAGAATGTAAAATGTATGGTACGATAAGGACACTTGACAGCAAAATGGAAAAAGAAGTGTTGGAAAAAGTTAAGATCACGGCGCAAAAAATCGCCGAAGCATCAGGAGCCACCGCCGAAGTCAGGATCGACAATAAAACAATTGTTACCTATAATGATACTGCACTTGTGAAATTGATGCTGCCCTCCCTCACAAAAGCTACCGGTGGAAATTTAGGAGAAAGACAATGGGTAACCGGAGCTGAGGATTTTTCTTTCTATGGTACGAAAGCGCCGGCCTTATTTTTTTATCTCGGGGGAATGCCGAAGGGCACAGATCCTGCAAACGCTCCCGATCACCATACTTCTGATTTTTATATTGATGACAGCATGCTGTACGTGGGAGTAAAAGCGTTCTGTAACCTGGTATTCGATTATGCCGCTATGAAAACAGGCATGACTAAAAAAGCAAAGTCGCAAAAAGCATTTTGAACTGCGTGCCTGCGTGGTAACATGCGACCACAGAGAAACAGGCAGCATACACTAATACAGAGATTTACTTTGAAGAAGGCTTCCAGGAATCTTTGAGTGTAACTGTTCGGTTAAAGACCAATTTCTCTTCACTCGAATCTTTGTCCAGGCAAAAATATCCTTTCCGCAAAAATTGATAACGCTCGTCAAATTTCGCCTTGGCGAGTGCAGGTTCAGCATAAGCTGATGCAATGGCCCGCAACGAATCAGGATTGATATATTCTTTGAAATCTCCTTCCTCACTGGAAGGGTTCTCCACTTTAAACAGTCTATCATACAAGCGAAGCTCACAGGTTACCGCATGCTTTACGCTCACCCAATGCAATGTTCCTTTCACATGAATCCCCGAGGTATCGTTTCCGCTCTTGCTTTCCGGGATATAAGAGCAACGGAGTTCAATGATGTTTCCTTTATCATCTTTAACAACCTCATCGCACCTGATGATGTAAGCTGATTTCAGGCGAACCATTTGTCCCGGTGCCAGGCGAAACCATTTCTTAGCCGGCACTTCCATAAAGTCCTCTCTTTCGATATACAACTCACCGCTAAAAGGAATGTCACGATATCCTCCATTTGCATCTTCAGGATTATTCTCGCTTTGTACCATTTCTTCGTTGCTGGTTATCGGTTGCCCGTTCCTGCTTTCCGCCATCTGACCTGCGCTATCTATTCTTCCAACCAAAATTCCCGATTCACGGTTCACGTCTGACGATTCACGATCATAATTTGTGATCACCACTTTCAAAGGATCAAACACCACCATTCTTCTCTGCGCTATCTTGTTCAAATGTTCACGAACACAAAACTCAAGCAATCCTACGTCAGCTAATATTTCTCTTTTTGCGATCCCTACCCTGTCACAAAAATCGCGGATGGCTTCAGGTGTATAGCCGCGACGCCGCAAACCTGAGATGGTTGGCATGCGCGGATCATCCCAGCCATCAACATATTGCTCATTCACCAATTGCAAAAATTTTCTTTTGCTCATCACCGTATAACTGATGTTGCGACGGGCAAACTCATATTGACGCGAAGGAAAAATTTCAAGCTTCTCGATCAACCAATCATACAATTCACGATGTGGCACGAACTCAAGCGTGCATATCGAATGTGTCACCTTCTCGATAGAATCACTTTGTCCATGGGCCATATCATACATCGGGTAAATGCACCATTCATCGCCCGTGCGGTGGTGATGTGCATGCTTGATGCGATACAACAGAGGATCCCGCATGAGCATATTGGGCGAAGACATATCGATCTTTGCACGCAGTGTACGGCTGCCATCGGGGAATTCTCCTTTCTTCATTCTTTCAAACAGGTTCAAATTCTCTTCTATACTGCGATGGCGGTAAGGACTGTCACTCCCGGATTCTGTCGTTGTACCCTTCATGGCAGCAATCTCTTCGGATGTGGAATCATCCACGTAAGCAAGACCTTTTTTGATCAGCATCACGGCGAACTCATACAGCTGCGGGAAATAATCACTGGCATAGAGTTCATTTTTCCATTCAAACCCCAGCCAGCGAACATCATCTTTAATGCTCTCCACATATTCCGTTTCTTCAGTTACGGGGTTGGTATCATCAAAGCGAAGGTTTGTATAGCCTCCGTATTTTTTTGTTAGTCCAAAGTTGAGGCATATGCTGGTAGCATGGCCAATATGTAAATATCCATTGGGTTCCGGGGGAAAACGGGTAACGATCTGTTCATACTTACCATCTTTCAGGTCCTCTTCAATGATCTCCTCTAAAAAATTATTGCTCTTTTCTTCCGCCATTTTGTTATTTTTTTTTGTCACCCTGAGCTTGTCGAGGGGTTCTGACATAGTTTGCAAATATAAGGCTGTCAGTTGTCTCGTCCAGTAGACGTCCGTAAGTAGTAATCCCTATGGGAGCCTTATTTGATTTAAGAAGTATTTATTTTATTTTAGTCCGGTTTATGAGAAGAACTCTGCTTTTGATCTTATCCTCCTGGCTATTGAATATTTCAATGGCTCAAATCAATTCACCTGCGATCGATCAGTCATTTTCTCAAAAGGGTTTTTTAAAAAATGTGGGGCAGGTGCGTGATCTTGAAAACAAAGCGGTCCCCTTCGTTTTTTACCAGGCAAATTTTGGCGACCAACAGGTATATATTACAAAATATGGACTTTCTATTTTGCACGCCAGGGTACGAAAAGCGACGAATACTCTTGTTTCATCAAAAGCCAATAAACATGATTCCGTTTTGAAAGTGAATTACCAACTAGAAAGAATTGACATTAGTTTAAAGAATGCTGTTATAGAGTTTAAAAATATTGTCACGAAAGCGCAAAGCCAATCACCTTCCTACAACCTCTACTTTGATTCTTTTATCTCCAATGCAGACAATCTGCAAATGCAGGAGGAAATAACAATACAAAATGTTTATCCTGGCATTGACTGGAAGATCTATTCAAAGGAGGGCGATAAAGCCCAGCTGCTTAAGTATGATTTTATCATTCATGCCGGCGCCAATGCGTCAAGAATAAAACTGCACTATTCTAAGAATGCACAGCTTTCCAGGGAAAACAGTGCCATATCCGCCAGGACAAATATGGGCATCCTGAAAGAAGGAGAGCCTTTTTCATATTTAG
>Ga0207645_10004522_pt1 | contig 10273 bp, 9 predicted proteins | sample KBSM53metaG_FD_184331 | JGI IMG/M metagenome (GOLD analysis project Ga0207645, IMG submission 184331) | Miscanthus rhizosphere microbial communities from Kellogg Biological Station, Michigan, USA - KBS M5-3 metaG (SPAdes) (version 2) | ecosystem: Host-associated > Plants > Roots > Rhizosphere >...
AATCCCGTCAAAAAGTAAAATATCGTGATGGTCTGTTGCCATTTAAATGTTGGTCTGTTGCCACTGGGTGAGCGAATAAAGCGTCCTTTTGATCACTCTGACCGGCCAGTGTCGTACTTTTAGAAGGAACCGATTAAATTCAGATCAATGTACAAGCTTTTTGCCTTCATCCTCTGTGCTTGTTTTCTCACTTCCCACCTGTTCGCCCAGTTGTCTGATGAAAAAGCAGTCAGTGAAACCATGGAAAAGCTCAGGCAGGCCATGCTGTCTGCCGATACAAATACTTTATACAGGCTTACCGCCAAAGAACTGACCTACGGGCATTCTGTCGGGTTGGTGGAAAATCAGAAAGAGTTTGTTGATGAATACATAACGGGGAAAACCATATTCACCACCCTGAACTTTGCAAATCAAACCATTGGCTTCAGCGGAAATATCGCCATGGTCAGAAACCACCTGACCGCGGATACCAATAACAATCATGTGGCGGGGAAGGTAGATCTCTGGGCACTCTGGATATGGCAAAAGCAGGGCGGCGACTGGAAGCTCATCGCGAGACAGGGTTACCGGATTCCTCCGGAAGCCAGATAACAAGGCCTGGTTGCGGGGAATTAGGTGCACGCCCGTCCGCACATTATGGAAATATTTCCATTTTTGCTTTCCCTTACAGCATCAGCAGACCTGGCATTGTTTTGGAACTATTGAAGGTGAGAACGGTGATTCCTTTAGCAGTGTTTAATTTCCTTACGGAAGATAGATTATAGTAAAAGGATAGCCGCTCGAGGGGGCTGAATGATGTTCAGCCCCGTTTTTTTTACGTTTATGAAAGGATTTTTACCAATGCAGACGGACTATGTTTGCGAAGGGTCCTTCGTTTTTTCAAAAGGATACTTTCCTTTGATTTCCTCATTTAGAAATTTTCCCCTCGACCGGGCAGACTTCATTTTTTCGAAAACATCCGGCGGGAGATCAAGATAGGCATACACTGCTCCGGTCCGGAAGCCGACTTCAAGCCTTTTTTTCTCCGGATCATATTGAAACCATCGTATTACGGTAGAAGGCATGCAGGACTTTTGATGAACCGATGGAAAAGGGATGCCATCCTGTTTGCCACCAGCACAGCTTATTCAGCAGTCTGTAATGCGGAAACGGTCGTTTGTAAAATAATAGGTGTTCCCGGGAACGCTCTCCTTCATTTTCACGTATAATGGAATAGATATTGTGGTTAAAATGCAGGATTTCCGATAATCTTCACAAGGATATCGTTCAAATAAAATTCTTTTTCATGTTTACGGTTTTGCGTAAATTGATTGTGAATCCCTCCCTCAATTCGGGCGTGATGAGAAAGAACTTAACCAATACACTGCTTTGCCTGCTCCTGCCGTTTGCTCTGCTCTCTCAAAACAGCAGCAATACCGACCTTACGCATATTATTACTCCCTATCGTTTCGTAAATGAATCCTCCATCAATGGAAAGAACCTGTATTTTGAATATTGGGTGAAAGGAAAACTGCTTCTGGCAGACAATTCCGTCGTCAACGGGGACAATTACTATTTCAATTTCGATAAGATAGAACACAAGCTGCTGATTACGTCAGACTTCAGATCCATCTATGAGATCGACCGCCGGGAATTTAAGGCGATCCTCTTTTACCTGCGCGACACGGGATATGTGTTCAAACACATTTCATATATCAACGACAAAGATCTGTTCCAGGTGATGGTGAATGAAAGCAGCAAATATTCGCTGTTCAAGGTGGTTCATACCAAACTGGTAAAGGGTGTGTATAACGGAATGTACACGTCATCGGGACTTACGGTAACGGACAAATACATGGATGCAACCGAGTATTTTATATTTTTTCCCAATAAAGAATACCGGGTCGTGCACAGCCTGAAAAAGGCGGCGCTGGAAAAAGCATTTCTGTTCAATCCTGACAGTGATAAGGTTTCAGACTATCTCAATGGTGCGGGCGAGAAATCCCTGGAGGAAAAAGACCTGATGCACCTGATCGCCTATCTCAATGACAACACAACTTCAGCAAATAACCTTCGCTGAAAACTCTTCATATTGCTTATGCATGAAATGGCCTCGAAAGAGGCCATCTTTTATCCGCCGATTAATTTCAGGAAGAGTTCCTTTTTTCTTCGTGACACATCAATGGTGTCGCCGTTTTTCATCGTAATCTGCCCGCCGTCACCGCGGATATAACGGGTGATATACTGAAGGTTTATCAGGTGGGAATGGTGCACACGGTAAAAACGGTAATCCTGCAAAATCTCCTCGAAATCCTTCAGCTGACGGGTGACAAGCATTTGCCTCCCTGACTGGAGGACCAGCCGGGAATAGTTGGAGCTCGATTCAATACGAATGATCTGACTGATTTGTATGAATTCCAATCCATCGTTGGTGGGTATGGTGATCTGGTCATCCTGGCTCCTGGGATTGGCCAGATTTTTTTGAAGTACTTCGGCTCTTTCCTTTGTCTTTTTTACGGAAAAATTCGCCAGTCTCTCCACCGTTTGCTGTAATTCCTCGATGGCTACCGGCTTCACGAGGTAGTCGAATGCGCTGATGCGGATGGCGTTGATTGCATAATGATTGTACGCTGTGATAAAGATGATCTCAAAATCAACTTCCGGTATCTGCTCGAGCAGTTTAAACCCGCTCATACGCGGCATTTCAATGTCCAGGAAAAGCACATCCGGTTTATACAGCTGAACCAGCTTCACTGCTTCTTCCGGATGCTGGGTCTGAGCCACCACTTTTACCGAAGGGCAGTATTCTTTAATCTTAAACTGCAGGTTCTGCAAACTGCTCAGTTCATCATCTACCAGTATGGCTTTCAGCGACTGCATGCGTGACTGCTTTGATATAGAATTCTATCCGGGTACCCGCGGGTTTCTGGTTTTCATCATAAAGATCCAAAATCTTCAGATTCGAGGTCGTGCCGTTTTCCTGATTGAAAATATTGATCCTGTCCTGGGTCAGTTTCATCCCGATACTCTTATGATAAGGTTTGTTGATCTGCTTGTAAATCCCTGACTGCTCCCTTCCAATACCGTTGTCTTCGATGATATAGTGAATATAGTTGTCCTTTAATTTAACCTTCAGGCAGATCTTAAGGTCCTTGCGGTCACTGGGACCGATACCATGGTTGATGGCATTTTCAAGGAAGGGCTGCACAAGCAGGGCGGGCACATGGAATTCGCCGTCCTGCAGGGGCGGATCAACCTGGCAGAAATACCTGAATTTGTGGTTGAAGCGAAGCTGTTCCAGATCAATATACAGCTGCAGGGATTCAAGGTCCTTATTGAGTTCGATCAGGTCGTTGTTGCTGCTGTCCAGAATACTACGGATAAAGCGCGCAAATTTATTCAGGTAATCCGAGGCCAGCTTTTTTTCATTTTGCATGATGAAATTCTCAATACTGTTGAGGCTGTTAAAAAAGAAATGAGGATTCATCTGGGCCTGCAGTGCCTGCATTTCCGTTTCAGCAATCTTTTGCTTGTACTGGAATTCGTCTTTACTCTTTTTTGACCGGTAGGATTTAAACAGGAGAAAGGCAACAATGAGCACAAGTCCGAAACCAAGGGTACCCACTACAAGGAGTATATTCTTGAAGGCGAGTTGTTTTTCCTGGGCGGCGGTGATCTGTTTCAGGTTGCGGTTTTCCAGTTCCTTCTGACGGTTAGTCCATTCGGATTCCTTTACGATCATGTTCCACTGGTTATTCTCAGAGAAGAGAGAATCGGATACCCGCCTGAATACGCGGTAGTAGAAGAGGGAAGAATCCTTGTTGTTTATCGCATCGTAAGCCGCTGAAAGCTGCTCCGCGCTCCTGGCCTGTCCTTCCATATAATGGGTCTGCCGGGCCAGCAGCATGGCCTGTTGCAAGAGCGAAATTCTATTTTTTGCCGGGATATGTTTCAGGTACTGGGCTTCGGCAAGGAATACCTGGAACTCGTTGCGTAAATCACCCGTTTCCCGTGCCGAGGCGATGGCTTTATCGAAAAAGTATTTCGCGGAATCCGTCTGATTTTCCACGGCCATCAGCTTCCCATAGCCGAGATAGAACTGGGAATATATATAGTTCTCATTGGCCTGCCGTGCCCAGGTCATGCCTATATCAAGATTTTTCCGGGAATCGGTGTAGTCACGCTGTTCAAAATCACACCGCGCGATCAGTTCGTAATTAATGGCGACGCCCCGGGCGGCTTTAAGTCTCCGGTTAATGTCGAGGGCCATGAGCGCATAGCGGCGGCATTTGTCAAAATCTTTTTGTGAGGCAAAGTTCTCCCCGATATTGTTCAGACACACGGCCTCCACGCGGTTCGCATTGCAGGCTTTGGCCAGGTCGATGGCTTTGAAATACGCATTCGTGCTGGATTCGAAATTGCCTGATGAAGTGAGCAGGATACCCAGGTTGACTTGGGCGATGGCCTTTCCAAAAGTGAAGTTCATCGAATCACTGATGGCTTCTACTTTCTTATAATATTCAAAAGCCCTGCTGACATCGGTTTCGCTGAGCATATAGCTGATGCGATGAAGCTTGTGCACCCTGATCGAATCATTGTGGGGATGGGTATTTACCCAGTCGATCAGGCTGTCTAAGGTAGACTGGGCAGATGCTGAAAATGAGAAGAATAAGGAAAAAAAGAAAAAAAGGGCACGGAGGTGGTTGGGGTGAGGGGTTATTAATATCTTTTTCCGCCGAAAATGCATTTCCGGTTTAACTGGCGCCATGAACAGAATCGTTTTATCCAAGATACTCATTAATTCTCCGTTTCTCAAGCAGACAGTCACCGGTTGCGAAGTGGGAGCTATAGAAATCCGGCCAGCAGATGGAGAATGCGGTGAACGCCCGTGACTGCGGCCGCTCTTTTTTTCACTGGCGGCGTTGCGGGGATTTCCACTTTTTCTTCTTCCACACGGCTCTTCAGTTTCTGCAAATCGCGGATTTTCATGTTCAGGTCTTTTTCATCCCAGGCTTTCAGATTGATCATATCATCCAGGGTGCGGTTTTGCTGGAAGTGGTAGTTCTCCACAGCGCTCACCGTCTCCGCATCGATGATAAAAGGCACCCGTTGCAAGCGTTCATCCCGCGACAAACGTTCCGCACAGTTTTTTATGGCTGTAAATCCGAAACCGGATTCACAGAAGATGACTTCCGGGATACTGTGTTCACGATTCATCAGTTCATCCATCGCACGATTTAAATTGCAGGAAGCATAACCCCGCTTGTATATGTTTACCAGTTTAGTGATGTTCGCCCGTTTGGTTCCGACATAATAAAAGCCGGTCATGCTTTCCTGCAATTTCATGGTCAAGGTTTAATGGTAAATGGCGATTATACGGCCACCCGAATGCAGAATAAAATTAGGCTATCGCCGGACGGCGAAATTCCGGAATGTGTAAGCAGCCGGTATAACCATGTAAGTGGTGAACAGATTCCTTAACCCTGGCGTGCAGTTGTCTGATCAGGGTCTTTTCCAGGAGATAACCTGCTGTCTGGCGACACCCAGGCCATCGATTCCCAGTTCCACTTCATCGCCGGGTTTGAGGTAAAGAGGCGGGTTCATGCCGAGCCCCACACCGGCGGGTGTACCAGTGGAAATGATATCACCCGGCAACAGGGTCATGAACTGGCTGGTATAGGAGATCAGAAACGGTATCTTGAATACCAGATTTGCTGTGTTGCTGTCCTGCATGATCTTTCCGTTGAGCTTAAGCCAGAGGCGAAGGCTGTTTACATCTTTGACTTCGTCCGGAGTAGCAAGGAAGGGACCAAGCGGGGCGAAATGATCACATCCCTTTCCCTTGTCCCAGGTGCCATTCCTTTCTATCTGAAATTCGCGTTCGCTGACGTCGTTGTGCAGACAGTAGCCGGCCACATACTTTCCGGCGTCAGACTCGTCCACATAACTCGCTTTCTTACCTATCACGAAAGCAAGCTCTACTTCCCAGTCCGTTTTTTTGGAATCGCGGGGAATGATGATCGGATCGTCAGGTCCGCAGAGCGCAGTAGTTGATTTGAGAAAAATCACCGGCTCGGAAGGAAGTTTGGCACCTGTTTCACGGGAATGGTCGGTGTAGTTGAGACCGATGCATACAATTTTGGAAGGTCTGGCAACGGGACTGTCAAGCTTTACCGTGCCCTGCAGTTTTTTCAGTTTGAAAGGATTCTTTTTCACGTATTCCTTCAGCCTTTCAAGCCCATCGGTTTCGAAAAATTTTTCATTAAAATCCTCTCCAAATGCGGAAAGATCATAATAGTGATCATCGAGCACTATGCCGGGTAAAATTTCCTTTTCACTTCTCCATCGGATCAGTTTCATATGGTTGTTTCAATTTAATACGAATCTAAGGCATTGGGCAGTTTTTCTTCCATAACGGGACCGTCCTGTTCACATTTGATTTACAATTTGATAATAATCCCGTTACAATAACATAATCCGATTTAGGGCCGGCCACACGCAGGGCTTTCTACTTTCGCGCTGAAAATAACTCATAAGTAGTGAAAACCACCCTGCTCGCCCTATCTCTCTGTCTGGGATTTTTCTGTTCTCTGGCTCAGTCCCGTTTCAAAGTTTCCGGTAAAGTAACTGACGCCACATCGGGTGCAGCCCTGGTGGGCGCCTCCGTATTGGTGGAAGGTCTGAATTCCGGAGTAAAAACGGACGTGGAAGGCAACTTTTTTATCGGCCTGGAAAAAGGAAAAGCTTATCAGCTTCTAGTAACCAATGTCGGATATGATCCGAAGACGTTAAGCATACCCGCATCCGGAAAGGGAGAAGTATATAATGTATCACTCGAACATTCTTCCAAAACGCTTACCAGTGTGGTTGTCACGGGCGGAGGCCGGAGGAATTCCATTTCCGGTCTTTATGCCCTGCAGAAAAACAGTGCCGCCATCTCAGACGGAATCTCGGCAGAATCCATTCAGCGTTCCCCTGACAGGAATACGGGCGAAGTCCTGAAGCGGGTCAGCGGAACCTCCGTGCAGGATAATAAATTCGTGATTATCCGGGGTATGAATGAAAGATACAATACGCAACTTCTTAACAATTCCGTATTGCCAAGCACTGAACCGGATAAAAAAGCTTTTTCTTTCGATATCATTCCTGCTTCCCTGGTCGATAATGTTACCATTTACAAACAACCCACACCGGATCTTCCCGGCGATTTTGCCGGTGGCGCGGTTAAGGTGACTACAAAGGACTATCCATCGAAATATTTCGGACAGGTAACGGTGACCCTTGGGTATAACGACCTTACGACGTTCAGGCCTTTCAACCGACAGGAACCCGCGGGCAAGCTTACGGCAATAGGATATTTCGATAATTCCAGGCTGATGCCCGGCGGATACTACAACAACCGCGGTGCGGAATTTATCAATCTAACCGATGGACAGAAGCTGGAAATAACCAAACAGTTTCCCAACAACTATGCTTTCACAAAAGCCTGTCCAAGCCAGCCGAATTTCAATATTTCCTATTCCGGTGGCAATACGGTACTGTTGGGTAAGAACAAATTGGGCTATGTTTTTTCTCTGGGGTATACCAATATGCGGCGCGTGATAGATCGTACCCGCGCTGAATACAGTTCCTATGACCTGGAAGAATACGATTATAATACCACCAGCTATGATATGCGGACGGTCACATCGGGGCTGCTCAACCTTACCTATTCGTATAACAGGAGCAAGATCTCGCTGAAGATGCTCTATAATAATGATTTCATCAAGACCCTCTCCCTGCGCAATGGTGAGAATATGGTGAATCCCAACAGCCCCTTTAGTTATCAGGGAGAAAATAATGAAGCTACGGGCAATGGAATCGGTAATGCGGTGCTGGAAGGTTTGCACAGCCTGAATAAAAGCTGGACGGTCGACTGGAGCGGTTCCTTCGGTGCCGCGTGGCGCTGGCAGCCCGACCAGACCATTCTGACCTTTCACACGGATCCTAACAGCAACGATTATTACCTGAGCCTTTCCAATCAGAACTCACCCGATATTCATAATGCAGGTCGTGTATATTCCTATCTCACGGAATATATCTATGGCGCCAACATCAATGCCACCAAAATCTTTAACTGGAATGGCCGGCAGCAAAGGCTGAAATTTGGTACCGCGAATTTTTATCGCAACCGCGCCCTGGAAGTGGACGCGCTCGGCTATGCTTCCCTGGATGCCGGATTTGGAACCATTCATGTCCCTTATACCAAGGAGATTAATTTCAATACCATCTTCACCCCACCCGTAATTGACCAATACAAAATGGTGGTGGCCAATATCGGAACCAATTCGGCCAGTTATTCCGGAACGGCCCTGCTCAATGCGGGCTATGTAATGCTGGACAATAAATTCAGTGACAAGGTCAGACTCACCTGGGGACTTCGCGCGGAGAACTACGAACAAAAACTGGAGTCACCCGGCAAACCTGACCTGAACCGCAGCAATCTCGACTTTCTGCCCTCGGCCCTGCTGACTTATTCTCTTACACCGCGTGCTAATCTCCGGCTGGGCTTTTCCCAAAGCGTGAACCGTCCTGAATTCCGTGAACTGGCTACTTATCGCCAGTACGATTATGAGAATGATTTCAACATCGTAGGCAATGACACGCTTACCAGGAGCAAGAATACAAACGGCGATTTCAGGTATGAATTTTTCCCTGCGGCGGGTGAGATCATATCCGCCAGCCTGTTCTATAAATATTTCGATCAGCCGATAGAACAGACCAACCTCGGTAACTCCACACTGAGTTTTGCCAACGCCAAAAATTCCAATGTCTATGGAGCGGAAGTGGAATTGCGTAAGAATCTAGGATTTATAAAAGGGAATTTTTTCAGCAACCTGACATTTTATGCCAACGCGGCTTTTATGAAAGGATCCGTGCGATTCGACACGCTTTCATTTAATACCCCGATGCAGGGCCAGTCACCTTATCTCATCAACGGAGGATTGAATTACAGTACCGACGACAACAGCCTCTCTTTTAATGTGCTTTATAATATTATTGGTTCAAGGCTTAAATTCCGCGCCGTGGGAGGGAATGGAAGAAATATTTTCGAAGCTCCAAGAAATGTGCTTGACTTTCAGGTCAGCAAAAGATTTATGCATAGCCGCCTTGAGATAAAGCTCACGATAAGTGACATCCTTGCAGAACAATACAGGTGGTATATCAAATTTCAATCCGATCCAACCAACCTGAAATATGATCCCTCGCAGGACAGGGTTGTTAATACGTATCGCTATGGAACTACATTTTTCCTTGCCTTCCGCTATGATCTCAACTAACCGACAATTAACCCTTACATAAAACTTCGGTAACAATTCGCTAATACAGCCGGTATACTTTCGCCCCGTAAATAAAAAAATATGAATAAACTTTCTGTCAGTATTTTAACCCTAGCCGTGCTGATTGCCGCCTCCTGCAGCAAGAGCGACAACCAGCAGACACCGCCACCTCCGCCGCCTCCTCCCACGGATACGGCGACCACGATCAATGTACGCGGAGTCATCAAGACCGATCAGCACTGGGTTAAAACAAAGACTTATGTTCTGAGGGGATATATTTATGTAACCGATGGCGCCAAGCTGACCATGACCGACAAGGAAGGCAAGAACGAGCACACCCATGTGGTCCCGGCAGACGCGAAGATCACCTTCGACGGGAAGGCCGCCACGCTCGCCGACCTGAAACCTGGCTCCAAGGTGAAGGTCGTCATCGAGAAGAAGGACGACAAGATCATGATCGTCAGCGTCGCGGGCTCCAAGGGCGACTGACGAACAACGGGCCGATTCGACCGGCCGGCGGGGGCCTCCCCGCCGGCGGCCTCAGGCATGGAGCTCCGGGCGGGCCGCATAGGGCCAGGGCTCGGACAGGATCCAGGGCCCGTGCTCCGTCACCGCCACCGTGAGCTCGAAGTGGGCCGAGAGGCTCCCGTCGCGGGTGACGGCCGTCCAGCCGTCGTCCAGCACCTTCACCTCCGGCCGGCCCACGTTCAGCATGGGCTCGATGGCCAGGGTCAGGCCCGGCACCAGGCGCTCCCGGCGGCCGGGCGGCCCGTAGTTCGGGACCTGGGGCTCCTCGTGCAGGCGGGTGCCGATGCCGTGGCCCACGAACTCGCGCACCACCGAGTAGCCGTGGCCCTCGGCGTGGCTCTGCACGGCCCAGCCGATGTCGCCCAGCCGCTTCTTCGGCCAGCACTGCTCGATGCCGGCCAGCAGGGCCTCGCGGGTGACGCGCATGAGCTCGGCCGCCCGCGCGT
>Ga0207645_10004523_pt1 | contig 10272 bp, 7 predicted proteins | sample KBSM53metaG_FD_184331 | JGI IMG/M metagenome (GOLD analysis project Ga0207645, IMG submission 184331) | Miscanthus rhizosphere microbial communities from Kellogg Biological Station, Michigan, USA - KBS M5-3 metaG (SPAdes) (version 2) | ecosystem: Host-associated > Plants > Roots > Rhizosphere >...
CAAGCGGTCGTGATCGAAAACTCGGCAACAACGGGTGTAGCCGCGTGGAACGCGGTCGCAAAATCCCAACCTGACGGCTATCTGGTCAGCATGTTAACCGGCGCCTTCTCTGCGCGGGCAGCGGTTGCCAAATCGCTCCCTTACCATTCGATCAAGGACTTCACGTTCATCACAATGGTGTCCGGCTACCCGATGGTAGTCGCGACGGCGCCGAACTCACCGACCAAATCCTTCGCCGATCTCATCGCGCGCGCTAGGGCCGCACCCTTCGACGTGACCTATGGCATGAACCTGCCCGGAAGCGTGCACCATCTGACCGGCGAGTTGATCAATGTCGAAGCCGGGACCTCGCTTCGCGGCATTCCTTACCGCGGCAATACCCAGATCGTTCAGGACCTGTTGGGAGGCCGACTCGATGTGATGATCGAGACAGGGACAATCGCGTTCGCCCAGATCAGGGGCGGCTTGCTGCGCGGTCTAGCGGTCTCCTCACGCGAGCGCTTTGTGCTGCAGCCCGACATCCCTGCCATCGGCGAGACGCTGCCGGGTTTCGAGGTCATGTCGTGGCTCGGCCTTGCAGCGCCTTCGGGTGTCCCGCGCCCGATCGTCGAGCGGCTCAATCATGAGGTCGGGGAGATCCTGAAGCTCCCGGAAATTCGCGAAAAGCTTGCCGGCGTCGGCAACATACCGATGGCTTCCACGCCGGAGCAGATGCAGGACTACATCGAGCGTGATGCGGCGCGATGGAGTCGGGTGGTGGATATCAAGGGCATCGAAAAATATTAGCGACCGCGGGTCACTGGACGCCGGCGGCACGCAGATACTGCAAATCCACGAACCGTTCGGGTTGAGGCAGAGGCGGCTTGATCGCTCCGCCCTCCCCCATGAAAGCAATCACCTGGGTCAGACCGTTGAGATCGATCTCAGCTTGCTTGGGGAGAACGCCTCTTTCCGGCTCGAAATAAAGGGCGAGCGTTTGCCGCGCGATCTGGTCAGGCGATCCGGTCAATTTCACGATTGCGGTCGCTACCTCCTCGCGATTGGCGGGGTCGCGGATGAACCGAAACGCCGCGGCGAGAGCGCGCACGAAACGCACGACCGCGTCCCTGTTCTCCTGCGCCCAAGCCCGGCGCGCGGCAACGACCTGGAATTGGAATGCCGCCACTGCCTCCGTCGACACACCCAATCTCCGGTAGCCCTCCCCCATAGCGACGAAATCCTCGGGTTGACCGAGAGGCACCGCGTCGCACTCTCCCCGCTTGAGGCAATCGAAACGTACCGGCGTGCCCACCAGTTCCTTGACGGAATAGTCGGCCTCGCCGAGCCCCTTGAGCGCCAGCAGCTTGCGCATGGAGATCGAAATCGTATCGACGGGTAGCGAGAGACCGAGCGTCTTGCCCTTGAGTTGGGCAAAATGCTGGATCTGCGGCTTCACGATCAGGCTGTAGACGGGATTGGCCGTTTCACCGGCGATCGCCACCGCATCCGAACCCGAGAGCACCGCACGGATCAGATAGGGTGTGGCGGTCTGAGTTACATCTACGGTGCTCTGATCGAGCGCGGCGATCATCTTGTCGGTGCCGCCCGCGATCGGAATGAGGTCGAGCTTGACCTCCTCGCGGGCGAAGAATCCTTTCTGCTGGGCGATAGACAGATAGACCGCCGACACGCTTCTTACGGTCGAGGGAATTTGCCCGTACCGGAGCGTCACGGTGTCAGCAGCCGCGGGCGCGATCGGGATACAGAGCCACGCCGCGATAACCGCTTGACGCGTAATGTCGCCTGCCATGTTGCCCACGATCGTTCCCTGCCCTGAGCGATCCTGACTTGGATCGCGTATTTGTCGAGCGGCGTTCGCTGCGCCGTTCTTTCAAGCCGAGCTCAATCTATGGCACCCCTGCCGCACGCAGATATTGCAGATCCACAAACTGCTCGGGTGAAGGCAATGGCGTCTTGATCGCGCCCGCGTCGCCCATCATTGCAATCACCTGCGCAAGGCCCTCGAGATCGATCTCGGCTCGCTTCGGCAGAACACCGCGTTCGGGATCGAAGAACAGCGCCAACGTCTGTTGCGCGATCGTCTCCGACGCATTCGTGCTTTGCATCACGGTTCTCACCACGCGGTCCCGGTGGGAGGGATTGCGAATGAACGTGAAGGCTGCGGAAAGGGCACGCACGTAACGCACCACGGCGTCCTTGTTCGCCGTCGCCCAGGAACGCCGCACCGCGGTCACCGTGTAGAGGAGTTCTGGCACCGCTTCGGTTGATACCCCGAGCATGCGGAAACCTTGCTCGACGGCTATCAGATCCTGTGGTTGACCCAGTACGACCGCATCGCAGTCGCCCCGGCGCAGGCAGGCCCAGCGACCTGAGGTTCCCTCGATGGTGCGAAAGCCGAACTCGCCGCGCGCCAAGCCATGCAGGCCCATGAGTTTGCGAATGGACAGTGTGATAGTCCCGTATTCGTCCGCCAGCCCGACCAGCCTGCCTTTGAGGTCGGCAAAGGTCGCTATTTCGGGCTTCGCGATCACGCTGTAGATCGGGTTCTTGAACTCGGCAGCCACCGCGACGGCATCAGAGCCGGCGAGCGCCGCCCGGATCAGGAACGGCGTGGCGACATGAGTGAGATCGACGCTGTCGTTATGCAACGCGGCAATCTGGTGGTCCGCTCCGCCCGGGATGGGCTGGAGAATCTGCACGTTGAGCCCTTCGCGTGCAAAGAAGCCCTCCCGCTCGGCGATCGCGACCGGCAAGGAGAAGATGCTCCGCGCCGCGGAATAGGCCTGGCCGTAGCGGAGGGTCAGCGTTTGACTACGGGCTGCCGGCACGAACGTCGTAAATAGAAGCGCCGCCAGAGCAGTGCCGATGCCTGCTTTCGAGAGACGTGTCATTGCGCCCGGCACCTTCTGGCTCGACGCACTCGTCAGTGGGACGGAACCCCGGAGGCGTTGAACTTGGCACGCACCTTCTCTGCGTTCGCCGGGTCGGAGCGAACCGTGATCGCGAGCGCGCCGTCATCGCGCAACACCTTTGTCATGACTTCGGTGTTCCGATGCAACCAACTTACCCCAGCACCATCGGCAGCATCGATAACCAGATCAAGCGTCACCCGCCGCGTCGCGAGTCGCGCTTCTATCTCCGTCGCCAGGAGGTCGATCCCCTCCCCGCTCAGCGCCGAAACCAGCACCGGACGTCGCTCGACCGGCTGCCGTTCGGCACGATTGCGCAGACGGATACCGGCGTCGCGGTCGAGCCGGTCGATCTTGTTCCACACCTCGACCAGCCGCGCGCCGTCGTCTGGCGCGATGCCGAGTTGCCTGAGAACCTGTTCGACATCGAGCGACTGTGCTTCGGCGTCCGCGTGCGATACGTCGCGTACGTGCAGGATGAGATCGGCCTCGATGACCTCTTCAAGCGTCGCGCGAAACGCGGCAACCAGCATGGTGGGCAAATCGGAAATGAAGCCGACGGTGTCGGACAGGATGACCCGCAAGCCTTGAGGCAGCTCGACTGCGCGCAAAGTCGGATCGAGGGTTGCGAACAGCATGTCGGCGGAGAGCACGCTCGCCCGGCTCATGCGATTGAACAGGGTCGATTTGCCGGCATTGGTGTAGCCCACGAGCGCTACGATCGGATACGGGACCCGCTTGCGACTGTCGCGGTGAAGTTTGCGCGTGCGCTTGACCTTCTCGAGCTCGGCCTCGATGCGCGCGATGCGCTCCTCGATCATGCGCCGGTCCGACTCGATCTGAGTTTCGCCCGGGCCGCCGAGAAATCCAAAGCCGCCCCGCTGGCGCTCGAGATGCGTCCAGGTACGTACCAGCCGGCTCTTCTGGTAGGTGAGATGCGCCAGCTCCACCTGGAGGGCGCCTTCACGCGTGCGCGCGCGCCGCCCGAAAATCTCCAAGATCAAGCCGGTGCGATCGACCACCTTTGCACTCCAGGCTTTTTCGAGATTGCGCTGCTGCACCGGCGAGAGGGCGCAGTCCATCACGACGATTCCGGCCTCGTCAGCTTTGACCAAACCGGCGATCTCCTCAACCTTGCCCTTGCCGATGAAGGTCGCGGGCCGTATGCCGCTCAGGGGCACGATTCCGGATGACACCACGCTCAGGTCGATCGCGCGCGCGAGTCCCACTGCCTCCTCTAGCCTCGCTTCGGGAGAGCGTAACGCTGCATGGGCGCGCGCATCCGTCGAGAGCGGCATGCGCCCCCGCAGATGCGGCTCAATGACAAGTGCGCGGCCCGTCTCCGAGCTCTTGTGCGAACTCAGGCGGTCGCCGTGGCTATCGAACCGACGCGGTTCCAATCAGGCCTTGTCTCCGGCCGATGCTTCCTCGGCCCCTTCGAACAGCTGGATCGGGTGACCCGGCATGATCGTTGAGATGGCATGCTTGTACACAAGTTGCGAGTGCCCGTCGCGTCGCAGTAGCACGCAGAAATTGTCGAACCAGGTCACGACGCCTTGCAACTTCACTCCGTTCACTAAGAAGATCGTGAGCGGTGTCTTGTTCTTGCGAACATGGTTGAGGAAGGTGTCTTGGAGGTTTTGTGCGCGTTCGGCCGCCATTGTCATTGTTCCATTTTTTGGCTCACGGGCCCCTTCCCGCGAGCTTTATTGCCAGGTCGCTGTGCCCATTTTCTAGGCTGCACCCTCGAAAGGACCCGGACCGGGCCATTACAGGGCACGTCCGCGGGCGGCGCAAGCACAAGTTGGGGGCAGAGTGTGCTCCGTCGAGGGCAAATCGGTGGGTCAGCTCCGTTCGGCGTGGCGATGGAATTCGGCCCGTAGCGCGGTCGCCACCGACCCAGGCGCGCCGTTCCCCACCGGTCGGTCGTCAATCCGGACGACAGGCATTACGATTTGGCTGGCAGAGGTCAGGAAGGCCTCGCGCGCGCCTTGCGCCTCCTCGACCGTAAACGGCCGTTCCTCGAATTGCAGGCCGTGGGCCTCGATGACCTCGATCAACACGGTCCTGGTGATACCCCGTAAGATTCCATTATCAGCGGGACGAGTGACGACCTTGCCGCCCTTGGTGATGATCCAGGCATTGCTCGACGACCCTTCGGTGACGTGGCCGTCCTGGTCGACGAACCAAGCCTCTTTGGCTCCCCGCTCGCGCGCCGCCTGTTTGGCCAGCACATTGGGCAGCAGCGAGATCGATTTGATGTCGACGCGCTGCCACCGGTTGTCCGGCACGGTAATGATCGCCAGGCCTTCCGCTGCAGTTCGTTCATTGCCCGCGAAGTCGATGCTGCGGGCGGTCACCACGACGCTGGGATGAGTGCCCGGAGGCGGAAAGCCATGATCCCTTCGGGCCACCCCTCGGGTGATCTGCAGATAAATGATGCCATCGTGCAACCGGTTCCGGCGCATGCATTCGCGCATGATGATCGCGAGCGCGGTCTCCGACATCGGCATGGCGATGCCGAGCTCATCAAGCGAACGTTGGAGCCGTGCCAGATGGCGCCGCTGGTCGATGACGTATCCGTCCCTGACTTCGCAGACCTCGTAGACGCCGTCTGAAAATTGATAGCCGCGATCCTCGATATGGACGGTGGCTTGCCGCAGCGGCAGGTAGCGGCCATTCACATACGCAATGCGTGACATTCAGAGAACAGCGGATGGCGGACGGAGGCCGCGAGATGATTCAATAGTGACACCACGGTTTCGGTCCTCCATCCCCATCCCCTATCGCCCGCCTCTGGTCAGTCGATCCCGAGCGCCTTGAGCTTGCGGTGGAGCGCGGAGCGCTCCATGCCGACAAACTCTGCCGTCCGGGAAATGTTACCGCCAAATCGACTGATCTGCGCAACCAGATATTCGCGCTCGAACACTTCGCGCGCATCGCGCAGAGGCAATCCCATCAGGTGTTCACCCCCGTCGCCGCCGGGCATGGAGGGCACCATGGATCCCACATCCTGCGGCAGCATGTCGGCATTGATCACCGCCTCCGGATCGCCGCCGGCGAGAATCATCAGCCGCTCCACATTATTGCGCAGCTGGCGCACATTGCCGGGCCAGTCGTGCGACTGCAGCACGGCCATGGCGTCCTCGCCGATCAGGCGCTTCGGCAAACCGGTCCCGAGTGAAATCTGCTCCATGAAATATTCAATGAGATGGGGAATGTCCTCGCGGCGCTCCGCCAGCGGCGGCACGCGGATCGGCACGACCGAAAGGCGGTGATAAAGGTCCTCACGGAACTTGCCGGCGGCGATCTCAGCTTCGATATTGCGCCCGGTCGACGAGATAATGCGCACGTCGACCTGAACCTTCTGGGTGCCGCCGACGCGCTGGAAGGTCTGCTCGACCAGGACCCGCAGGATCTTGTTCTGGGTCTCCCTCGGCATGTCGGCGATTTCGTCGATGAATAGCGTACCGCCGTGAGCCTCTTCGAGTGCGCCGACCTTGCGCCCCTGCCCGTCCGTTGGCAGCTCGACGCCAAACATCTCGAGTTCCATGCGTTCGGGCATCATCGCCGCTGCATTGATCACGATGAACGGTCCATTGGCGCGCGCCGAATGAGCATGGATCGCGCGAGCGGCCAGTTCCTTGCCGGCGCCGGCAGGCCCGACAATCAAGATGCGACTGTTGGTGGGGGCAATTTTTTCCACCGTCTGACGCAGCTGATTCATCGACGACGACTTGCCCACCACTGCGGAAGGCGCAAACTGTTTGAGTGCCTTGACTTCGCGCTTGAGCCGCGACGTCTCCAGCGCGCGCTGGGCAACCAGCACCAGCCGGTCGGCCTTGAACGGCTTCTCGATGAAGTCGTATGCCCCTTGCTTGATGGCGGCCACGGCGGTTTCGATGTTGCCGTGACCAGAAATCATCACGATCGGGAGTTCGGGATGCTGCCCCTTCATCGCATCGAGCAATTGCAGCCCGTCGAGCCGGCTGCCCTGCAGCCAGATGTCGAGGAAGACGAGATTGGGTCTGCGGCTGGCGACATGCGCCAGCGCGTCGTCGCTGTCTCGCGCGGAGCGCGTGATAAAGCCTTCATCCTGCAGGATGCCGGAAACGAGCTCCCGGATGTCCGCTTCGTCATCAACGATGAGAATGTCATCTGCCATGGCTAATTACGCATTCGTTGCAAGTTGAGGGGATTGAGACGGCCGCGCGGGCTGAATATCCTTCGCGGCCGCGGCTTCCGCTGCAAAGCGCAGCCGCATCCAAGCTCCGCGCTGGCCTGGGATCTTGTCAGAGGCATCGCCGAGTTCGATGCAGCCTCCGTGATCCTCCATGATACGGCCCACGATCGCGAGGCCCAGCCCGGTTCCCTTTTCCCGGGTCGTGACGTAGGGCTCGAGCAGTCGGCTGCGATTCTCTTTCGGCAATCCGATACCGTTGTCGACCACGTCGATGACTATATCGCTGCCTTCGCGGCCCGCGAAAACGCGGATGCGGCCGCGGCCGAGTTCGTCCGGTGGAACGGCAGTCACCGCTTCGGTCGCATTCTTGATGATGTTGGTCAGCGCTTGTGAGATGAGCCGGCGGTCGAACTGCGCGGGCATCGGGTCTTGGGCGATCTCGACCTCGATATCGATATCGGCATTGCCGACGCGTTGCAGAAATACGACCTGGCGGACTGTATCGGCCACGTCCTCGGGCGTCATCACGGGCTTGGGCATGCGCGCAAAGCGCGAGAATTCGTCCACCATGCGTTTGATATCGTCGACCTGGCGGACGATGGTGTCGGTACATTGCTGGAAGATGCCCCCGTCATCCTTGATGACGCTGGCATACTTTCGACGCAACCGCTCCGCGGAGAGCTGAATTGGCGTGAGCGGGTTCTTGATCTCGTGGGCGATACGGCGAGCCACGTCGGCCCACGCGGAGGTGCGCTGCGCGGCTACGAGTTCGGTGATATCGTCGAGCGTCACGACGTACCCGCCCTCGGCCGCGCTCGACTGTTCGCTCGTCACGCGCACCGAGAGGTTGCGCTCGCGACCGTTGCGATTGATCGTCACCTGGCCCTGCACCAAACGTTGCAACCCGGACCGCGCAGCGGTGAAGATTTCGGCAAGTTCGGGAACGATATCGGTCAATTGCCGTCCGAGCGCCTCCGCTTCCGAACTCCCGATCAGTCGCTCGGCGGACCGGTTCAGGATGCTGATACGGCTCTCGGCGTCCACTCCGATGACCCCCGCGCTCGCTCCGGCGAGCACGGCCTCGGTGAAACGGCGACGGCTGTCGATCAGGTCGCGGGCGCGCACGATGTCGTCGCGTTGCGTGCGCAGCTCCTGAGTCATCTTGTTGAAGGTCTCTCCGAGCTGCGCAAGATCGCCTTCGGAACGCCGGGTCGGCACCTGAACGTAAAGATTGCCCGTGGATACGACCTGAGCGGCCCCGATCAGGCGTCGAATCGGCGCCACCAGATAGTTGGCGAAATTCAATCCGATCCAGACCGCTGACAGCAGCACGATCAGTGCAATCACCGTGTACATCAACCCGAACGCGATCTGAATCCCGATTCGCCGCGCCGAGAGATCGGCGTACTGCGCGACGCTGGCCTGCGTCCCCCGCAATTGCGCCAGCACCCGCGGGTCGAGAAGCCGCGCGATATACAGATAGACGTCGTTGTAACCACGCAGCTTGATGATCGAGGCGACGTGATTGGCGTCGAGGAACATCGCCACTTGCGGCTCGGTGTCGTTGATGCCTGCGAGCACCTCTGCCGACGGCTTAACGAAGGCCTGGGTGACCTTCGTCTCGACCTCATCGACGACATTGAGATCCTTGTCGAGCAGCACGATGGCCGGCAATCCGCGGATCGAGGCCTGGACCGCGAGGAATTGATGGAACTGCTCGCGCGACTGGTCGAATAACGGCTTGGCGCGCGCCAACTCAATCGCGGTAGCGATGCTTTCGGCGCGCACGAATTGCACCTGCTCGCGCACATATGCGTCGGCGACGATCAACGAGTTCTCGATGAGCGATTGTGTCTGTTGCGAGAACAGCCGGTCGAGGCCACGGTCGAGCGTCACGCTTGCCACGACGGCTACCAGCACCGCAGGAACCGCAGCGATGACGGAGAACAGGGCAACGATTCGCACGTGAAGTCTTGCGGCGGCGCGCCCGCGGCGCCTCGCCTGCACAACACCCCAGACCTCGCGTGCAATCACCACAACAAGAAGAAAGACCGTGACCGCGTTGGTCAGGAGGAGCGTGACCACGACCTCATGCGTCGGCGCGATCGGCGTGAGCCCGGCCAGCACGAGAAAGGTCACCAGCGCCGACAGCAGCGCGAGCGCAACGGCCGCGAAGCCGAGCGTCCGTGGGAGCCATCCCGGCGCGGGCGCCGCGGCAGCGGTCGCCAACTCGGCGGTGGCGGCCTGACCGACGTCAGTCATCAAGATTTCTCGTCCCAAACGGCAGCCCGTAACGGTGCGACAAAACCGCCCGCTTGGGCGCCCCCCAGATCATCGAAGGTATTCTCCAGTGATGCTTTTATACAACAATGTTGCCGGATTGCGACAAATCCGGGGCGTGGCCGACCGCGCTGTGGCCATTCCGCACCAAGCCTGTCGAGAACCCGCAGTCGCGTCAATTGCTGCTGCGGAAGACCTGAATATCGAGGTCTCGGATCTTCTTCCGCAGCGTGTTGCGGTTGACCCCGAGCAGGTCGGCGGCCCGGATCTGGTTTCCCCGGGTGGCCGCGAGGGTCACCGACAACAACGGGTGCTCGATCTCCCGCAGGACACGGTGATAGAGGCCGGGCGGTGGCAATTCCTCCCCGAAGCTCGCGAAATAGGAAGCCAGATGCCGCTCCACGGCCCCCGAAAGCCCCTCCTCTGCCCGCGACTCCTCGTCCCCTGACACCATGGCGGGCTGCGAGAGCTCGGCGTCGATCACTGCAGCCGAAATGGTCTCCTGGGGATAGAGCGCGGCGAGCCGACGGGCGAGATTTTCGAGCTCGCGCACATTGCCGGGCCAGCGATGCCGTTTGAGCCGCTCGAGGGCTGCCTGATCAAGTTGCTTCGCCGGCAGACCTTCGCGCTCGACCTGAGTGAAGAAATGGCGGATCAGGTCAGGCACGTCTTCGGTACGTTCACGCAGCGGCGGCAGCCGTAGCGGCACGACATTGAGACGGAAGAACAGATCCTCCCGGAACAACCCCTGCTGGATCAGGATGCGCAGGTCCTTGTTGGTGGCCGCGATGATGCGCACGTCGGCCTTGATCGGCGTGCGCCCGCCCACGGTGGTATATTCGCCCTGTTGCAGCACACGCAGAAGCCGGGTCTGCGCTTCCATCGGCATGTCGCCGATCT
>Ga0207645_10004525_pt1 | contig 10269 bp, 10 predicted proteins | sample KBSM53metaG_FD_184331 | JGI IMG/M metagenome (GOLD analysis project Ga0207645, IMG submission 184331) | Miscanthus rhizosphere microbial communities from Kellogg Biological Station, Michigan, USA - KBS M5-3 metaG (SPAdes) (version 2) | ecosystem: Host-associated > Plants > Roots > Rhizosphere >...
GGACGTATGAGACTTCAGTTGGTATTTGCCGGGCTTCTGGACTTCGCCAAGAACAAAGACGTTGTAGCTATTAACTTCCTTGACACTCACTGAGACTGATGGGCTTTCTTTGAATTCTTTCAATCGATCGGCGATCCGAGCAGCCAGTTGATTGGCGGTCTGACCACTCGCCTGGACGTCGCCGATCAGTGGCATCGAGACCATGCCGTCCGGCCGTACGACTGTCTGGCGAGAGAGATCTTGGTTCCTCCAGACGGTGATTTCCAAAACGTCTTCCGGCCCAAGAAGAAAATCGGTAACCGTGGGCGCCTCTTTGACGTTTTCCAATCCGGCTGCACAACCCGGTAGCACAGCGGCCACCAGCAGAATCAGACCCTTTGAGAAGTTTTGCACTTTGGATAAATTCATGGCATCAACACCATTGTTTCTGCCGGGACAACCACGGTGTCGCCAGGCTTGAGTTCAACATTTTGCCGAGACCCGTCACGTAAGACGATGTCGTCATAACTCGCTTTAATCCGCTCGTCGCCCGATCCGTTCTCTCCAAACCGAAACACCACCAGCTTATTTCGCGAGGCCATGGGCGTAAATCCACCTGCCATCGTGATGCCCTGCAAGAGCGTCGTCTTACTCTTTAATGGATATTTGCCCGGCTTACTCACTTCACCCAGCACATAGACGGCGTAGCTATTGACTTCCTTGACCACTATGGCGACTGAGGGATTTTCCTTGAACTCCTTCAACTTGGAGGCAATTTCCTCGGTCAGTTGGGAGGGGGTCTTGCCCACCGCCGCGACATCGCCGATGAGCGGCATCGAGATGCGACCGTCTGGACGCACGGCGACAGTCTTGGAAAGATCTTGATTGCGCCAGACCGTGATTTCCAAAAGATCCTCCGGTCCGATTATGTATTCTTTGGTCACTATGAGAGACGCCTTCTCACTCATAGGATGGGATGCATTCGCCGGCGGAACGGGCGTCGACGTTCCATTTGCTGCCGTAGGTGCGGCCGCCGACTTGGTCACCACTGGCGAAACATTCTGCGCGAATGTCAATCCCGCCCCCTGCCCAAGACATAGACTGCTAATTACGCTCATGACCAATAGGCGTCTCATGCCTGCCTCCCGATCTGTTTCTTTACAACGAAGCTGTGTCGCGCAGGTGACATTGTGGAGAAGCTCACAGCACAAATTTCAATCCAACAAAGTGTAAATCCTCAGGCCCCATGGGCATTGGGCGGGTCCAGGCCACTTCCGCCAACGTAGGAATGTGGGTCCGTTGGATTGGGATGGGAACATGTACTTTGAGGAGTTGCAGCGCCTCCGGAGCATGATCCATGACAAGCAACATACCGCCCGAGCTAATATTGAGCGTCAATGCTTTTCCATGACGATTTTGGAAATGCTCCGGGAAGAGGTCCGGATCGATGGGGCTGGTACTTTCATATTGAATCGGACGAATCATCGTGACTCGTTCGGTATGTTTATGCTGGCTTGGCGTCGTCCGCCAATCCCAGTCTGATGCCGTCATACTGTCTCCTCCGATCATTTATAAGAGATCTCCCGGCCCCACTTACCCATAAGTAGTGCAAATTAGCGTACCATTTGAATTCAGTGTGTCAAACGCGACTCCTCACTTCTTCCGCTGTCCGTCACACTACTATGGTGCTACACCTAGCTCAATCCACCAGAAGTAGACAGGAACCCCCTACGAAAGAAGCACTCAGACGACGATCATTTCCTCTGCTCACCGAGCACATGATCTTTTCTGAGTGTGTTCTGGGGCTGAAGTATGCTCTCCCAGTCGCAAGCGACTTCTATCCATGGCTGGGAAGGATTGATTTATCTAGTAAATTCCCCACTCAATGAATGTCGCTCCTTGCATGGTAGAAGGCAGAACTAAATCTTAGTGATGCCGACTTAAGTCTTATTGATTAATATGAGACTTATGGATATTGTAGCGCCCTAAGCAAAATGGGGGAGTAGGCAGAGTAATAAAGACGGAGTGGCATGAATAGCGGAAGCACCGGGATATCTATGGAAGCACCCTTAGATCCGACCAATGATTTACGAGGCATCGCAGACCTACGTGAAGGCCCTGGCCTTTTAATCCTCTCGACCGATAACCGACTCTTACATATGAATCGCCGTGGATGGGAACTGGTGCGAGAAATTGGAGAGGCGCAGGTCATTAAGGCCGGCGGACTCCTTCCCAACGCTGTCTCCGAAATTTGTGCGGAGATACACACTCTTCTTAAAGCTCAGGTGGGATCCAAAGATTGGGAGCAACTGGAAGTCAGACGTTTGGTGGGCGATTCCAAGCGGCCGGTCCTTTTTCGCGGGTTTGGTCTGCCTGGATCGGAAGCCGCGCAACATTCACGCATCTTAATCGTGATGGAAGTGATGGGTCGACGAGAACGCGTGGCGCAACAAGTCCAGAAACGGTTTCACTTGACGAATCGGGAACAGACCGTCGTCCAAAACCTTGCCAAAGGTTTCACCAATAAGGAAATCGCTACGGCATTAGGCATTACCGAACCCACGGTGAAAGCCCACATCAAACACATCATGGAAAAAACGAAGTGCACGACTCGCACAGGGATCATCGCACAAGTGCTCCAGGGGTAGTATCCTCGGTCGATCATCACACCTCGTTCCGTCCACCAGCCGTTCTAGCCACTTTTACTAGAACAGCCAATCTAACGCCTTGATACGTGCCCAACAGCGAAAGAAGTTCCTTCGCCACTCGCTCACTGCCGATTGAGCGATCAAATAGTGGCTTGCATGGTTGTAGTTCGTCACGCACATTGCGTATCATATTCAGACGTTCACTCAGTTGTTGCTTGATTTGCACTTGTAAAACGCTCCACTGATGCACGCTTCCTCCCTATGAAGATGCCTCCGTTGCTGTTCTAAGCTCAGCTCGTATGCCCCTTATTGAATCTATCCTCCTTCTCCTCGTGGTGTCTCGCATCGCCGGCGAAATCGCTGAGCGGTATCGTCAGCCGTCGATGATCGGGGAGATTGTGGCCGGTATCCTCTTAGGACCATCGGTGTTTGCGCTCATCACGATGACTCCCCAATTGAAGGCTATTGCTGAACTCGGCGTGCTCTTATTGGTCTTCCTTGCCGGAATGGAGATCGATCTGCACGATCTGCGCACGGCCATGCAAGGCAGACGAATTTGGATCGGCATTATGGGATTCGCTGTGCCGCTGGTACTGGGGATCGCGACCGGCTGGGCCTTCGGGTTCGATATGACTCGGAACACATTCCTTGGCCTCTGCATTGCCATTACGGCACTCCCGGTGAGCGTGCGGATGCTTATGGATCTGGACGTCCTTCAAACCAAGATGGGAAGGCAAATTATATCCGCCGCTGTCTTGAACGACGTGAGCGCACTTCTCGTGTTGGGCATCATCATTGAAATGCAGCAAGATGGCGGGAATTGGCGATCATATTTGCAAAGTGTCGCCTGGATTCTGGCTAAGAGTTTATTGTTCATGGCAGCCGTCTTGCTCGCCGCACGTCTGATTAAATATTCGAGCGGACGGATCCCGCTCTCCCGCCAGTGGCTCAGCCGGTGGCTTCTCCAGTTGAGAGGAAAAGAAGCGCTCTTTGCCATGACGTTGTTGTTCGTCTTAATGTTTGCCGGAGCATCCGAGCTCGTCGGTTTACATTTTGTCGTCGGTGCATTTTTTGGATCGATGTTGCTGAGCCATCAGCTTCTCGGCGCAGCTAATTTTAAGGAGGTGCAGAAGACAGCCTCACGGATCACGATGGGATTTCTCGGCCCCCTGTTCTTTGCCGCCATCGGGTTGGAGTTTAACACCTCGGCGCTCTCGGACTGGAGGCTGGTGGTCGCGGTCCTCATCGTCGCCTTTGCGGGGAAAATCATGGGGGGGTTCTGGGGCGGCCGAATAGCGGGTCAGTCTGTGGCGGAAAGCTGGACCCTGGGCATTGGATTGAACGGACGAGGAATTATGGAACTCGTTATTGCCAGCATCGCCTTGGCCAACGGGTTCATCGATCAAAAACTGTTTTCCATACTCGTTCTCATGGGTACACTGACCACGTTGGTGACCCCGACCTTTTTGAAGTATGCGTTTCAGCAAAGCGGTATTCAGCATGATCCGTCGCCCACTGAGGATCGAGCCACTGAACCGCCCGATCCACAGTGGGTATCCCTGCCATCGCCGGAGTCTAATGCCATTAACGATCCTCCCATCGCCAATCCGGATCGAAAGTTCACACGGCAAAACACCACGCTGATTTTTCCATCTTCCGACTTGACGGCCAACGATGTCGATCTCGATGGAGATACCTTGACCGTGACTGCTGTCATCGTCAACGATGAGACTCATGGCACCGTTCGCCTGGCCGACCATCAGATTACTTATCAACCTGATCCGAGGTTTAATGGATCGGCTAGCTTTGGGTACGTGGTGAGCGATCGCCGAGGAGAAACAGCCATCGGCACGGTGCATGTACGTGTGATCCCGTGACAGACCAATACCTAGCTTTCATCTGGATGACAGTTCCCTTCCAAAATTCTGACAGACCTCAATAATTGAAAATAATATAAGTTCGGAAGGTACAGAATAATATGAGGCTGACATGAATGCTCCATCATCTTATCGTTTATTAGTGATTGACGACGATCCCACGCTTCTGAAGGCCCTGCCCGATACTCTTCGATTTCGCTTGCAGGGGTGCATCGTCGACACGACCGCTTCACCCGACGAGGCGCTCACGCTCGTCGGCAAGCAATCCTACGATGCCATCATCAGCGATATTCGTATGCCGGGCATGGACGGCGTGGCCTTAACCGTCAAAATCCGTGAGGTGCAACCGGATACGCCAGTGATTCTTATTACCGGACACGGAGAAAATGGCCTAAGAGGGCAAGCGTCTGCTGCCGGCGCCTTTGCCTTCTTAAACAAACCGATCGATCCTATCTTTATCGTCGCACTCCTCCAACAGGCGCTTCATGAGCGACGTTCCCAGCAGACCCGATCCTGCGCGGTCTAGAAGTAAGTCCACGTGGTGGAGCGTCGATGCGCGCACACGTCCTTAGGACGCTCCCCACCCCAAGAATCTCCCAGCAAGTTTCAAACTTTTAAATCCCGTTAGAATTTCGTGATTAGTAGCGAAATCAACGCTATTGTCACATACGTGCCTCTCTCATGACGCGGCTACGACGCATTGCATGAAGACGATTATTACTGATCGATAGTTGTGAGTACGATCGCTACTGAGCGATCAGGACGAAACGTGAGGTTCTATCTGCTGCTCCGCGGTCATCCGTTACCGTAAGAGTCACTTGATAACGGCCTGCCGACAGATATGCATGTGAGGCGGTCATCCCGGTTTCACGATCGCCGTCGCCGAAGTCCCACTGATAGTGAAGGATCTTCCCATCATCGTCACGCGAAGCCTGTCCATCGAAGGAAAAAGCAGTGCCCGCATGGCCGTCCGTGAGCACATCGAAGTTGGCCACAGGGAAGCGGTCTCCAACGAAACGCGCAAGGACGTTCCTAGTCATTTGTTGGGCCGGCGTACTCAAGCGAGCCGTTCTTGGTGTCGGTCCATTAAAGTCGTCCAAGCCCCAGCTCCATTGCATCGATCCCGTCGCAAACACGATTGCTCCATTCGGCATTTCATAGAAGACCATGTCGGAATAACTTTCTCGTTCGCCAATGATATACGGAGAGCGGGCGATCACGGTGACCGGGTACTCTCCTCGTCCGAAGATACGATCCACTTCATACCCCAGCAACCCCGTTAGGTGATCAAAGGAGCGGAGGCCGGTGCCGCGTGTCACCCACGAATGAACGTTGACCACAACGATATCTCCGTCCACCGGATCGGCTTCATACATGACGCCGATGAACGCCTCTTCGGGGCGATCGACCGGTGATTGTCGCCAGCGCGTGGTCACGAGATGGTCATTCGTCGGATCTGTATCGAGGGCATAGGGATCTTCGTGCGAGTCCTCTTCGTCTTTGAACGAGACGATGGTGCGATGCAACTCGCCGGTGAAGGGACTGGGCTCTAAGCGGATTTGCCAGAAACAGACATTCGCCGAAAAAAATGCGAGGTTGATATGACGATCGCGAGCCTGCTCGACGTGTGACCGCATCTCCCACGACCAATATTCGTCGTGACCGACCGAGAGCCACCCGCGATGATTGAGGAGAAGATTCGGATCGGCGTGCGTATCGATGTTGGTGCTATAGGTGACATCATATCCCTCGCGCTCCAACCACCGCAGCATATTGTATTCCCATCCGATGAGGAATCCGCCGGCGCCTTGACCGAAGTCGGCACTTGAACTCTCGCTGATCGCATACGGCCGATTGAACGATACTTTCTTGGCGGCATGGCCGACGCTGTTATACGTATAGAGCGATTTTCCTCCCCAGTTGTTATATGCTTGAAAAGTGGTGACGCTTGACTGAAACAGATAATCCGAGAGGCGCTCATCATCCCGCACCACGAAGATAATATAACTTTGCCTGCCACTGATTCCGGCCGTTAACTTCGCGAGATAGACTCCACTGACCCAGTCGTTCTCATCGTGGGGATTACTTGTCGTCACAACATACGGATCGGTCCAGTCACACTCGATGAGGCCGGTATCCGTATCAGGAGTTGGAATCGGCTGCCGATTGCCCGACCGTCGAATTCCGCCGACGATTAAGCGCGCACCCATGCCGCCGTACCATCCCATCCGATAGATGTCGACGATATAGAAGGGCTCGGTCGCGCTGACGAATAGCTTGATCTGCCCGCCGCGCTGCACGCTGGTGAGAGAGGCGTAACCCTCGACTTCTCCGTATTCCGCAGGTTGCGCAAGCTGCCATTCCAGAGATCCAGGCCTGGCATTCTCTATCTGAATCCGAGTGGCGGCATAGACGTCATTGGCCAGCAACAGAATGACTAAAAACCCGATCAGTTTCATTCGTGACCAGTCAGGGAAGGACAGCCGTCCACTTCAAAGAGCTTCCATGGATCATGCTGAAAGCGGGTTATCGGTGTGGCGAATAGAACATGGTCAAGATGGTTCACTGAAGCACGAGCTGCCTTTCCAGCAGTCGCCCGACCTCTTGCCTTAACTCGCTAGCAGAAGCATGAGTCCGGTCGCCGTGACCAGGCAGCACCCATTCAAAATGTAGATTGAATAGGACGCGGGTGGACTCACGTAATTGGTGCCGATCCCACACATAGACGGATGGTACATCCAAGCGCTGGGAATCGCGATCCCACCACAAATGATCACCCGTGAACAGATAGCGATTCCGGTACAACAAGGCCATGCTGCCGGGCGTATGTCCGGGCAAAGGAATCATGTGGAACTCGTCCAGCAGGGACCGTGGCTCATTCCCCTCCACCACCCATTCGGCATCCGGAGCGGCAGCGAGGTCTGCTCGATGAATAATCCGTGTCGCCTGAAACCGGTGAGCATAACGAGCCGAATCCGCCACATCATCTTCATGCGTGAGAAAGATGAAGCGGATGCCGCCCATCTCGTCAAACGCATCCACGAGATGTTTGACGTAGCGCGGCGAATCGATCAACCAATTGCCGTCGGGATGCTGCAGGAAATAGCTGTTTCCGCCAAACGACGCAGGGGAGTTAAAGCCCGTATAGTAGAGATCCTCGTCGAGACGGAGAGGAAAACTCCTCATAGCCCGATCCCATGAGCGTCGATCGGTGTTTAAGACCCCAATCGAGCCGACAGGACATGCGATCAACGCTTGGTAGGCGCGAAGCTGCTCCGTCTCTGATATCGGTTGACGGTAGACACTGGAATACTCGTCCTGTTCGCGAAAGGTTGCGGGGGCAAGTTGGCGGCAGGCATCGCAATTAATACACGTCGAGTCGACAAAGAAATTGCCTCCGATATTGCTCGTCAATTTTTTCTTGGCATTTGCCACGCCCTACCATACCATGCCGCTCCGTCCTGCTGACAGGCTCAAGGACATACCAAAGCTTATGCGCCTTTAGGAATAAATGAATCCTCCAGAAGCAGTGGCATCAGGGCGCTGATAATCGTAAGACAGAAAAGAAGGTCGCGTGGGGACAAGAGTCTGCTCGTAAGAAAAGGCAAGCATCGCTACCTGAAATTTGTCATCACCACTCAGTGGAGAGAAAGTTACAGAGGGCAGGAGTATCTCAGAATCAAAGAATGGAAGGGGCAATGTCAGTATCGGTTTGGCGATATCGAGCGGTGACGCGCTCTACTCCCTCACCGAGTGTCTCACCCGTCTTCAACATGAAGGATGATCGCGTTCCAAGAGCATCTTCGAAGAGGGCAAACTCTCCGTGCTCAGTTTGCCAGACACCGCAGAATCGTAATCCATTCAACCGGTGAAGTTCACTCTGTATTTCAATATCTTCATTCATTTCAGTTTGTCCCCGTCATAGTGACTACAAGGGAGTATAGCAATCAATTATCCTTTGTCTAGAATGCTTTATTTAACCTAGACTGTACTACGTGAGCATTGATGGTACGCCAGGTGTCAAGCATTTGTAGGCCGCCTTAAAACTAAAGTGAAAGAGACCTTAATAAAAAGTTATCAAAATCAATGCATTATGAATTATCAGAATCTCCAACGGCTTCCAACGATTCATGCTTCCGCAGGAAAAGCTGACAGTCTTCATCGTGCTCGCGGAACTATCGTTTTCCATCAATCGCTTAAGTATTGGCCCTTTTATTGCTGATCTTGAAATTAAAATAAATGCCTTATCGCGCCGCATGGTTGCGCCTTGGCCATGGGTTACAAGATTGATTTAATAACCAGTCAGGATTGTGGAGGTCACGATGGGTAGCCGGAAGATTTTTTCAGCGTTAATCTCAAGTGCGATCATCGGTTTGATGGCCGTAGGCGGCGCGCACGCCGTTACTATCATCCCTCAAAGTTCCCTCATTCCTTCCACGACTTACTATACTGATACGATCGGCGGCGGAATCGGGGATGTAGTGGTCACGACAGGAGGCGGGAGTGCCCCTAATGTTGGTGACCCTACCGGCCGTAATGACGACGGGTTCAGCGGTCCAAAGAATTTAGGCTTTACCATCAATTTTTTCGGAACGAATCAAACCCAGTACTGGGTGAACAACAACGGCAATATTAGCTTCAACAACGGCATCTCGGCCTTCACACCATCCGGACCAACTGGAGCTTCTCAACCCCTGATTTCTCCATTTTTTGCCGACGTGGATACGCGGAGCGCGCTAAGCGGCGTCGTCCATCTCCGCACCAATATCGCCAACGAAATCATCGTGACTTGGGATCAAGTGGGATACTTCGATTCTCATGGCGACAAGCTCAATAGCTTTCAGTTGGTGCTGCGTGGCCCAGGCTTTGCGATTCCGGCGGGAGAAGGCCAAATCGGCTTCTTCTATAAAGGCATGCAGTGGGAAACCGGCGATGCGAGCGGAGGAAGCGGCGGATTCGGTGGAACACCTGGCGCCGTAGGGTTTGGTGATGGGGCCGGCAATGGAGAAGTGTTACAAGGTTCGACTGCGAATGGCATCGCCGCATCCGTGGCAAATCATCATATTTGGTTCGATGTTGTTGGCGGTGTCCCAATCGTTACGCCCCCTACGACCGGTGGCGGCGGCGGTGGTGGGAGTACCGTTCCCGAACCGGCTTCCTTAATCCTTCTCGGAAGCGGTTTGGTTTCCCTGGCAGCATGGCGGATGCGTCGGTAATCTTCAATCGGACTTCAAGGGAGCCCGCTCTCCTTCAGAGAGCGGGCTCGTGTTTTTTATAGTGCCCTCGATTCAGGGATGCGCAGCCTATCTCACACGAACGATCTCCAACTATTCTCCTCGGTCGCTCGGCACAACAATTAGCCATTAGCCGACCGATTATCGGGTCGTATTCTCCCCTTCTTTCTTAAACAGACGGAACAAGTCCAGCGTCACCGTAAAACCATAGGTCGGTCCTTGGTCTTTGTGATTAATGCTATCGTTCCATGATTCCATTCGAAGCGAACCAGGATCCTGGCGAGATCCGCTTGTTTACGGCGCATCGCGATCGGGACAGCTTTGATCTCGTCATTATCGGGCAAAATGGCAGAGAGGTTGCGCTGAAGACCGTGATTCGACTTGTTTACCTCTTTAAGTTCAGCGATGAAGAAATTAAACGGAAATTTGCTGGAGGGTTGGACGCCTTTCTACCAAAGGTAAAGATTTTCTTGTCCTCGTTTCCGCCTCGGCAGGAATTTATCTCATTTTTCCACCAACATCGAATCGCGG
>Ga0207645_10004527_pt1 | contig 10265 bp, 4 predicted proteins | sample KBSM53metaG_FD_184331 | JGI IMG/M metagenome (GOLD analysis project Ga0207645, IMG submission 184331) | Miscanthus rhizosphere microbial communities from Kellogg Biological Station, Michigan, USA - KBS M5-3 metaG (SPAdes) (version 2) | ecosystem: Host-associated > Plants > Roots > Rhizosphere >...
AGCGGGCGGGCAGGTGGCGGTGGTCGTCCAGTACGGCGGGCAGACGCCGCTGAAGCTGGCGCTGCCGCTGCAGCGCGCCGGCGTGAAGATCCTCGGCACGTCGCCCGACTCGATCGATCTCGCCGAGGATCGCGAACGCTTCTCGAAGCTGCTGTGGGAGCTCGGCATCCCGCAGGCGCCGAGCGGCACCGCGACGTCGCCGGAGGAAGCGCGCGACGTCGCCCTCAAGATCGGGTTCCCGCTGGTCGTCCGCCCCTCCTACGTGCTCGGCGGCCGCGCCATGGCGATCGTCTACGACATGGCCGCGCTCGATCGCTACATGACGACGGCGGTGCAGGCGTCGCCGGAGCGGCCGGTGCTGATCGACAAGTTCCTGGAAGACGCCGTCGAGCTCGACGTCGACGCGGTGGCCGACGCCACCGGCGCCGTGGTGATCGGCGGCATCATGGAGCACATCGAGGAAGCCGGCATTCACTCGGGCGACAGCTCCTGCGTCGTCCCGCCGTACCGCGTCGCCGAGCGCCACGTCGAGCAGATCCGCGACTACACCCGCCGGATCGCCCGCGCGCTGAACGTGATCGGGCTGATGAACACGCAGTTCGCGATCAAAGAGGACACGATCTACGTGCTCGAGGTGAACCCGCGCGCGTCGCGCACGGTGCCGTACCTGTCGAAGGCGACCGGCGTGCCGCTGGCCAAGATCGCGGCGCGGGTCATGGTCGGCAAGTCGCTGGCCCAGCTCGGCCTGACCGAGGACCTGCAGGTGTCGGGCGTGTTCGTCAAGACGCCGGTGTTCCCGTTCGTCCGTTTCCCCGGCGTCGACACCATCCTGGGGCCGGAGATGAAGTCGACCGGCGAGGTGATGGGGGCGGCGATGACGTTCGGCAGCGCCTTCGCCAAGGCGCAGCTCGCCGCGGGCGTCAAGCTGCCGTTGAGCGGGCGCGTCTTCATCAGCGTCAGCAATCACGACAAGCCGGCGGTGGTGCAGATCGCCAGGGACCTCAAGGGACTGGGCTTCGAGCTGGTGGCGACGCGCGGCACCGCCAACTTCCTCCGTGCGCACGGCATCGACGCCGAGATCGTCTTCAAGGTGAACGAGGGGCGGCCGCACGTCGGCGACGAGATCGTCAACCACAGCATTCAGCTGGTCATCAACACGCCGCTCGGCCGCGAGTCGTTCTTCGACGACAAGTTCGTCCGCCGCACCGCGATGATGCAGCAGGTGCCGTGCATCACGACGCTGACCGGCGCCGCCGCCGCGGTCTACGCCATCCGCGCCCTGAACAACGAGGGGCTGACGGTGCGCTCGCTGCAGGAGTACCACGCGGATGTGCCGGTGAGCCCCAAGCCGTGAGGGCATGCGTCTTCCGCCTGAAGGCGGAAGCCACAAGATCGCTTGCCGTGGCTTCCGGCTTTAGCCGGAAGTGGATCGTCCGCCAGAAGGCGGAAGCTACGAGAATCGGACGGCGTTCTGAGCGCTAAGCAATTCGACGTTGTCGGCGTAGGCGCCAACTCGACGGACTTCGTCTACCGCCTCCCCGAGTACCCGCTCCCCGAGGGACCGCTGTCGAAGATCCGCATCAGCGGGCACGAGCGGTCGCCCGGCGGCCAGACGGCCACCGCGCTGTCGGCGTGCGCGGCGCTCGGGTTGCGGACAACCTACGTCGGCACCATCTCCAGCGATCACAACGGCGAGTTCATCCGCGAGGCGCTGACCAGGCGCGGGATCGACGTGTCCCGCGCGATCGTGCGCCCCGCTGGAAACCCGTTCGCCGTGATCCTGGTCGCCGAGGGGGTTCCCACGCACGGCCTGCAGCGCGGCGCGGGGCAGGGGGAGCGGATCGTGCTGTGGGATCGTCCGGCGGAAATGGTGCTGAAGCCGGCGGACCTGCCGGCCGATCTCGCGGGCTCGGCGCGGCTGCTGCACGTGGACGATGTCGATCCCGACGCGGCGATCGCGGCCGGACGCGCGGGGCTTGCCGCGGGGATCCCGGTGACGAGCGACATCGAGTCGGCCAAGGCCAAGACGCCGGCGCTGCTCGACGCGGTGACGGTGCCGATCTTCGCCGAGCACGTGCCGTTCGACCTGACCGGCGAGCGCGATCTCGAGCGCGCGCTGCGCGTGCTGCGCGATCGGCACGCCGGCATGCTGGTCGTCACCCTCGGCGCGCGCGGCGCGGTCATGCTCGCCGGCAACCGCCTGGTCCGCCAGCCGGCGTTCCCGGTGGACGTGATGGACACGACCGGCGCCGGCGACGTCTTCCGCGCCGGCTTCATCTACGCCATGCTGCGCGGCGATTCGCCCGAGGGGATGCTGCGCTTCGCCTGTGCGACCGCCGCCGTCAGCTGCACGCGCCGCGGCGCCATCGCCAGTGTGCCCACGCTGGACGAAGTCAACGCACTGTTGGCGTAACGGGCAACCGGAAACCGGAAACCGGGAACTTTACCGGCGCGCTGGGATTTCGACAGGCGCGCTGTCCGTCGGCACGTCCAGCGAGCCCTTCCACTGAATCGCACTCGGTGACGGAACGAACGCCGCGTCCAGCATGAAGACGCGGTTGATCCGCTGCAGGACGACGTGCCCGGTGCCGGGGGGCAGCGGGCGTTCGCCTTCGCGAACGGGACGGGTGTAAGCGCGGACGCGCAGGGCGGCGATGTCGGACGGCGACACGCCGTCGGGCAGCGGCGCGCCGCCACGGAAACAGCCACCGCGCGCGATGCGGAACTTCGTTTCGCCGCGATCGGTGGCGAACCAGGCGATCTCACTGCCGCGGCGGACGCCGATGTCGAAGGCGAGCGTGGCGTCTCGCACCTCGCCGCAGCCTTCGACCGTGGCGTAGCGCCGCGGATCGGGGATCGTCCCGCTGCCCGGCGGCGCTGCCGGATCGACGCGCCCTTCGCGCCGCATCTCTGCCGACGTGATCGCGTAGGTCCACGGCCGCTCGTCCATCACCGCTTCGCGCGATGCGTGGCCGAGCGCAATGAGCTCCGGCGCCGGCGCGTAGCGGATGGCCTCGTCGGGTCCATGATCCGCAACCATGTTGTTCTCGGTCGCCACCCACAGCACCGGGTGCGTCCCCAGCCGCGGCCCGGCGAACGGTACCCACTTGTGTCCCTCGGCCTGGATTTCCTCGCGCGCCTGGGATCCGGCGGCCGGGGCGGCGATTCCGTAGACGAACTCGATGTCGGTCGTCCGTCCCCAGGTCGCCATCAGGCGATCGGTCGGCGTGCCGCCGTCCTCGTTCGTGAAGATGACCGTGTATTGATATTGATAGGCCGTGCCCTGCTCGCCGGCGACATTGCGCTCGACGTACATGAGCAGCGGCGCATCGCTGAACCGCTCGACGGTGCCCGGCCTGGCGCGCAGCACCGGCGCGCGCGAGAGCCATGCGTACTCCGGCGCACGGCTCGAAAACGTGTCGAACGCGACGCGCGCGATGGTCGCCGCGCCCGCGCCCCTGGCCGAGCGCGCTTCGTCGCGGACGATGCGAAGACGGTGTTCGCCGGCGGTCAGCCGGCCGAGCATGACGCGGTAGGGGACCGGCGCTTCGCCGCGCGAGAGGATCAGGTGCTGCGAATAGGTGCCGTCCACCGACAGCTCGAGGACGGCGGCTTCGCGCCCCGCCTCACCCCAGTCGCACCCGGCGCATCCGGCGGCAATCGTGGCCACGACCTCGCCCTCTTCCTTCAGGGTAAATGCCCGATCCGCGGCGGCTTGGGCCGCGAGCGGGGGCTCCGTCCCGAGGGCGAAAGCCGCCAGAACCGCCGCCGCGCCGAATTTGCCGGCTTGTCGCCACGCCGTTATTGACATGGGCCGATCCGCGCAATAGCGTGTCACCCTCAGCATCCGTATGTCTGTCCCCGCTCAGGAGAACTGCATGAAACGACTTCTGGTTGTACTGGCGCTTCTCGCGCTCGTGGTCCCGCGAACCGTGCTGGCGCAGGTAGACAGGGCGACCCTGACGGGCACCGTCAAGGATTCCGGCGGCGCGATCATTCCCGGCGCGACCGTCTCGATCACCAACGTCGCGACCAACGTCGCCTCACAGCAGCAGACCACGGAAACCGGATCCTACCTCTTCGTGAACCTGATCCCCGGCCAGTATCGCATCGACGTCGAGTTGAGCGGCTTCAAGAAGACCTCGCAGCTGGTCACGCTCGAGGTCGGCCAGCGCGCGCGCGTCGACGCGGCGCTGGAAGTGGGATCGTTCAGCGAGACGGTGAAGGTGACCGAGTCGACGCAGTTGATCAACTCGAACGACGCCACGCTCGGCGGCGTGGTGACGCAGATGGAGGTCGCCAACCTGCCGCTCGCCATCCGCAACTGGGACGACCTGCTCGCGCTGGTCCCCGGCGTGCAGGGTGACCGCTACACCGAGCAGGGGGGCGGCACCTCGTTCGGCCGCACCGGCGGCATCAACGTGCACGGCGCCCGCGCGCTGCAGAACAACTTCCTGCTCGACGGCGTCGACAACAACAGCATCTCCGAGAACGTGCAGGAGCTGACGACGCAGGTGTCGCGCCCGTCGGTGGACGCGATCCAGGAGTTCAAGGTCGTGACCAGCCCGTACTCGGCCGAGTACGGACGGTCGCCCGGCGCGGCGGTCAGCGTCTCGACCAAGTCGGGCACCAACACCATCCACGGCACCGGCTACGAGTACTTCCGCAACCAGTCGATGGACGCGATCGACTACTTCTCGAAGAAGGCCGGGGCGCCCAAGCCCGACAACCACCAGAACCAGCCGGGCGGCAACGTCGGCGGCCCGATCCTGAAGGATCGCGCGTTCTATTTCGCCGACTACGAAGGGACGCGCATCACCCGCGGCGTCAGCCGCGTCACCCGTGTGCCGACCGCCGACGAGCGCAACGGCGTCTTCGCCTCGGCGCTGCGCGATCCGCTCACCGGGCAGCCCTTCGCCAACAACACGATCCCGGCCGACCGCATCGATCCGTTCGCCACCGCGATTCTCGCGCTGGTGCCGCTGCCGAACCAGCCCGGCGTGAACAACTACTTCCGCAACGCCAACCTGGTCGACAACTCGGATCGGCTGCTGACGCGCCTCGACTGGCGGCCCAACTCGCACGACAGCATCTTCGGCCGCTACATCTACTCGAACCGCGATCGGCAGATTCCCGGCGCGTTCGGCGGCGTGATCGACGGCACCGGCACGTCGGCGTTCGGCAACCAGAAGATCAAGACCAACGCCGTCGTCGGCGGATGGACGCGCGTGCTGTCGTCCCGGACGGTCAACGAGGCGCGGTTCTCGTGGTCGCAGTCGGTGTCCGACGCCGTGCACCAGGCGTTCGGGCTCGCACCGCCGACATCCGCGCAGATTCCCGGCATGATTACCGATCCCACCGTCGCCGGCGGTTTCCCCGGCCTCTCGGTGACCGGCTACTTCGGCGGATCCGGGCTCGGCCGTCTCGGCTCGCCCGATTTCCTCCCCAAGTTCCAGCACACCAACCAGCTCGAGTTCATCGACACGGTGTCGTGGCTGCGCGGCAACCACGCGATCAAGTTCGGCGCCGACGTCATCGCGCCGATGAAGAACGAGTATCTCGACGTGCCGGCGACGCGCGGCGCGATGACCTTCGGCGGCACGTTTACGGGTCTCTCGGGATCCGGCATGGGCGACTTCCTGCTCGGCTACGTCTCGGGCTTCCAGCTCTCCAACGTCCACGTCGTCGAACAGCGTCACTGGGCGACGATGGGCTTCGTCCAGGATGACTGGAAGGCGAGCGACAAGCTGACCGTGAACCTCGGGCTGCGCTACGACTTCATCACGCCGGCGATGGAAGCGCAGGACCGGCAGACCAACTTCGATCCGTCGGGCACCGGCAGCCTGTTGTTCGCCAGCTCCGGCTCGCTCTCGGATCGCGGGCTGGTGAAGGCCGACACCAACAACTGGGCGCCGCGCGGCGGCGTCGTCTACAAGCTGAACGAGAAGACGGTGATCCGCGGTGGCGCGGGCATCTTCTACAACCTGTTCGACCGCGTCGGCAGCGAGGATCAGCTCGCGCTGAACCTGCCCGGCCTGATCAACACGTCGCTGTCGCGGACGGCGGGCACGCCGCTGTTCCTGCTGCGGGACGGCATCCCGGCGAACTTCCTGACGCCGCCGAGCCTGAACCCGGCCGACGGCCAGCTGAAGTCGATCCGCCTGCGCGCGGTCTCCAACGACGCGCCGAAGACGACGATGTTCCAGACGTCGTTCGGCATGCAGCGCGAGTTCGCCGACGGGTTCATGGCGACGGCGGACTTCGTCTACACGCGCGGCAGCCACATGGCGACGCTGGTGAACCTGAACCAGCCGCTGCCGAGCGCGCCTGGCGTGGCCGACGCGAAGGGGGCGCTGCCGTATCCCAACTTCGGCTTCGTCGAATGGCGCGCGCAGAACGGCAAGTCGGAATACAAGGGGATCGATGCCGGCGTGCAGCGGCGGTTCGCGAAGGGCTATTCCTTCGGCGTGTCGTACACGCTGGGCGACTCGAAGGACGACTCGTCCGAGCAGCTGACGACGCAGGGATCGAACGCGTTCCCGCAGAACTCGCGCGACTTCGCCAACTGGTACGGGCCGAGCGACTACGACGTGCGGCATCGCTTCACCACCAACTTCGTGGTCAACCTGCCGCTCGGCAAGAACCCGATCGCGCGCGACTGGGTGGCGTCGGGCGTGTGGGCCGCGCGCTCGGGGCGTCCGTTCACCGTCAACCAGAGCAACAACAACGTCGGCCAGAACATGACCGGGCTGCCGAACCAGAACGGCGATCCGTCCTATCCGGGGACGGTGGATCGCTGGTTCGATCCGGGGGTCTTCACGCCGGTTGCCTCCGGCGTGTTCGGCAACGAGAAGCGCAACTCGCTGCGCGGGCCGGGCTTCCAGAGCTTCGACCTGACCGTGCAGCGGATGATCCGCTTCGCCTCGCACTACAACCTGACGCTGCGGGTCGACGCGTTCAACCTGTTCAACACGACCAACTTCGGCCTGCCGGCCCGCAACATCTCCGGCAGCGACGTGGCGACGATCACCAGCCTGTCCGGCGACGCGCGGATCACCCAGCTCGCGATCCGCTTCGCGTTCTGATGATGGAAAAACCTGCCACCGCCCGCGTCGCGGGCGGTGGCAGGTTCTCTGTGCTTCGGGGTCAGGTCTGCAAACCGCCCCGAAACCCGGGGTCAGGTCTGCAGAATGGCCCCCAAGCCGGGGTCAGGTCTACAAACTGACCCCACCGGGGTCTGACCCCGCGTAAGGCCATTCTGCAGACCTGCCCCCCGAAGCGCCGGTTTGCAGACCTGACCCCCGATTCGCTCCCGCCCGTCGCGCCCCGCACCCCGCACCTCGCTTTTGCATGACCGCACCGGCGCTCGTGGCGGCGGTTCCGCTGCTGATTGGTGTCCTCGCGGGGACGTCGTGGGATCTCCCGCGCGCGTACGCCGCGCTGCTGGGGATCGCGTGGACGGTCGCAAGCCTTGCGCTGTGGCGGGGTTACGCGCGCACGGCGGTCGTCGCGCTCGCGATCGGGTTTGCCGCGGGCGGGGCGGTGCTTGGCGCGCGGGCGGAGCGCGCGGCGGCGCAACCGGCGTTGCTCGCCTGGAAACGCCAGTTGCCACTCGATGAACCGGTGCCGATTTCCGCGGTGATTCGAGAGGACGCCGCCAGATCGCTGTCTGCCGTGACGCTCACGGTTGACATCACCGGCGCGGACGGCGCGCCCGGCGAACGCGGCGTCAGGCTCACCGTGGCTGGCGCGATGGCCGGTGACGTTGCCTCGGCGTGGCGGGCCGGACGCACGGTCGCCGTGACGGCCACCCTGCGCGAGCCGCTCGACTATCGTGATCCCGGCGTCCCGAGCGATCGCGATCGGCTGGCGCGGCAGGGGATCGCCTTCACCGGGTCGGTGAAGAGCGCCGCGCTCGTGGACGTGGTCAAGCGCGGCGGAGTGCTGAGCGAAGCGGCGGCGGGGCTCAGGGCGGCGGTGCGGAGCGCCACTGCCGCCGCGGTGGGCCGCTGGAGCTCACGCTCGGCCGGCGTGGTGACGGCGATCCTGATCGGGGATCGCAGCGGTCTCGACGCCGAGGACGAGCGCCGGCTGCAGGAGGCCGGGACCTACCACGTCATCGCGATCTCGGGCGGCAACATCGCGCTGCTGACCGCGCTGCTCGTCGCGCTCGGCCGGCTGCTGCGCCTGCCGCCGCGCGCGACCGCTGCGGTGTCGGTGGCGATCCTCGGGTTCTACGGCTATGCCGCCGGACTCGCGCCGTCGGTGCTGCGCGCCACCATCGCCGGGATGATCTACCTCGCGGCGCGGGCGCTCGACCATCGCGGTCCGCCCCTCAACATGCTCGCCGTCGCCGCGGCGCTGTCGGCGGTCGCCTCGCCGCTCACCATCCTCGACGCCGGCTTCGTGCTCTCGTTCGGCGCCACGGCGGCGATCGTGGTGGCCGCCTCTCACCTCGTTCCGGCGCCGGCGCGATCTCGTGACTCGCCCCGGCTGCGCGCGATGGCGCGAGCGGCGGTGACGGCGGCGCTGGCGCTCGGCGCGGCGACGCTGTGCGCCGAGATCGCGCTGGCGCCGGTTGGCGCGCGCCTGTTCGGCCGGGTCAGTTTTGCCGGCCTGCTCCTCAACTTCATCGCGATTCCGCTGATGTCGGTCATCCAGGTCGCCGGTCTCGCGGCGGTGGCCGCGGCGCCGCTCTCGGCGGCGGGGGCCTCGGCGTGCGGCTGGATTGCCCATGTCTCCACCATCGCGCTGCTCGACTCTGCCGCGCTCGTCGACGTCGCCCCGTGGCTGGTCGTCGACCTGCCGCCGCCGGCGCTGTGGGTGGTCGCGCTCTGGTACGCGGGCTGGGCCGGCGTGTTCGTGGCGCGGCGTCCGCGCGCGCGGCGCCTCTCGATGGGCGCGATCGCTGTCGCGGCGCTCCTGCTGCTGATTGCGCCCCACGCCGCTCGCAGTTCGCTCGTGCCCTCCGCGCCGTCCGGCTGGACGCGCCTCGTCGTGCTCGACGTGGGGCAGGGGGACGCCACGCTGATTCAGCCGGCCGGCGCCCCGCCGCTGCTCGTCGATGCCGGCGGAGTGCCCGGATCTACGTTCGACGTCGGCCGCCGCGTGACGCTGCCCTCGGCGTGGGCCTTCGGCGCCGACTCGCTGTCGGCGCTGGTCCTCACGCACGGCGATCCCGATCACATCGGCGGCGCCCGCGCCATCCTGCGCGCGCTCCGTCCCGCCGCGATCTGGGACGGCATCCCCGTCCCGCGTCACGAGCCGCTGCGCGTCCTGCGGGATGCCGCGGATCGCGCCGGCATCCCGTGGGTGGAGAAGCGCACCGGCGACGCCATCACGGAGGGCGCCGCGACGATCACGGTGCTCAATCCTCCGCCCCCCGACTGGGAGCGCCAGAAAGTGCGCAACGACGACTCGATCGTCCTCGAGGTGCGCATCGGCGACGTGGCGTTCGTGCTGCCAGGCGACATCACCGCCGCCGTCGAGCCCGCGGTCCTCGCCCATCTCGACCCCGCACCAATCGTCATCGTCAAGGCGCCGCACCACGGCAGCGCCGGCAGCAGCTCACAGGCGTTCGTCGACACGCTCCATCCCGCCGCCGTGGTTTTCAGCGCCGGCCGCAGGAATCCCTTCGGCCACCCCGCGCCCGCCGTAGTGGACCGCTACCGCCGCGCCGGAGCGCTGATCTTCAGCACCGCTGACGAGGGCGCCGTAGTGATCGATACCGACGGCCACACCGTGCGCGCATGGACGTGGACCGGCCGTCGCGAAACGCTCCGGCAGTGATCGCCACAGCTTGCTTCTCGCGAGTGCTCCCCTCACCACAGAGACACAGAGGGCAGAGATGCACAGAGTTTCAATCGTGATGTTTCGTGGTCGGGCGCGCGGCCTTCGCCCGTGCGTCGCGGGAAACGAGAACTCGCGCGCATGAGTCGCCGACGCATTCGAGCGCGACTCACACGCGCAAGTTCCCGCTTCCCGCACACCGCGCGCAGCGCGGTGCCCGACTATCGATCGCCGCAACCCGCACTCTGTGCGTCTCTGTGCCCTCTGTGTCTCTGTGGTGAGGCGAGCAGCCGCAATCCGCAACACGCCGGCTTCAGTGTGAGCCGTCGCTCTTCACGGCCGTACAGGAACAGCTTGGTCTGAAGCTCGAGTCGAGGCGGGGACCGGTGCCGGTGCTCGTGATCGACCGCATCGAGCGGCCGGCGGACGATTAGAGCGGCTTTCGATTCTTCTAGCCGCTCCGGTCCTTGGTGCTT
>Ga0207645_10004535_pt1 | contig 10259 bp, 16 predicted proteins | sample KBSM53metaG_FD_184331 | JGI IMG/M metagenome (GOLD analysis project Ga0207645, IMG submission 184331) | Miscanthus rhizosphere microbial communities from Kellogg Biological Station, Michigan, USA - KBS M5-3 metaG (SPAdes) (version 2) | ecosystem: Host-associated > Plants > Roots > Rhizosphere >...
GGGCTCGAGACGCCGCTCTTCTTCCTCGTCCTGTTCCTCCTGCTCGAACTCCGCGTCCTCTTCGACGTGCTGCGGAACAAAGGCCTCGGGCTCGTCGTGTTCGAGCATCCGTTTCGGTTCGGCGGCAAACGGTGACTGGAGTGTTAGACAGAGAACCGGCCGTGCAGTATGCCTGATTCAGCCAGCGTTCTATGAAGAACGAGTTTACGGCGATCATCGAACGAGACGGAGATTGGTATATCGCGTATTGTCCCGAAATCCCGGGGGCTGACTGTCAGGGCGGTACGAAGGATGAAGCCCCACAAAATTTAGCCGAAGGGATTGAATTGATTCTCAAGGACCGAAGAGAGGATGCGCTCCATGGGGTTCCGCCGATGCGATTCGAGAGACTGTCACGATCAAATGAAGCGGAGCACGGTGCTATCTCAAACGACAAGGAAGTTCTCACTCGTTATGGACGAACCCGCGAACCGGCGCTGTCGAAGCGATTCCTCGTCACACCGAAATTTCTAACCGCCTTGTCAAAAAAATTTGTCGTACTCTTTCGATCCCGGAAGTTGAGGAATATTCCTGTCTAACCCGCAGCTTAAGACTATGTCGAGAACGCTCGCCTTCAGGCTCGCTTATCGGCCACGGCTTGGCCGCATAGCGGTAGCCCGCCCCAAGCAGGAGGGCGCCGATGGTTGATCCGATCAGACGCAAAATACTGAAGGCGGGCGCCGCGGCAACCGTAATGGCCGCAGCGCCGCGCGCATTTGCTCAGCAGACTGGGCAGGGAGGCATTGCCATGTCCTTTTACGAAAAGGGCCCCGTTCGCATCCGCTATCAGGAGGTCGGTTCCGGCTTCCCGTTATTGCTCATCGCTGGTGGGGGACTAAACTCGGCGATCTCCGGCTTGACCACTGCTCCTTTTAATCCGGTCGAGGAATTCATGGGAGAGTACCGTTGCATCGCGTCGGACCTGCGCAACGGAAATCGCGGCCAGTCCTCCGGCCCGCTCGAAATCGACCGGCCGTGGGATTCATTTGCCGATGATCAGCTCGGTGTGATGGATCACCTGGGCATCGACAAGTTCATGGCGCTGGGTTTCTGCATTGGTGGCCCCTTCATCTGGAACCTCCTAAAGAGGGCACCCGATCGGATTGTCGCCGCCGTATTGGCGCAGCCCGTCGGGTTCCGGCCGGAGATGCCCAATGTCATGTACGACAGCGGCATGACCGGCTGGGCTCCGGAGCTGATCAAGCGCCGGCCCGAGATCACGATGGAGATGGTCGAAAAATTTCTGACCAACATGTACCGTAGGAACGCCGACTTCGTGTACACGGTGACACGCGATTTCGTGCGTAATTGTCAGACGCCCGTCCTGATCCTGCCGGACGATATCCCGGCGCATCCGTACGCTGTCGCGATGGAGGCCGCGATGCTCGCGCCGAAGGCCGAAGTGAGCATGTTCCCGTGGAAGGAGCCCAAGGAGCGGATTCCCCTGGCGGTGCGCCAAATACGTTCCTTCCTCCGGGCGCATTGGCCTACTTACGCTTAGATGGCGATGTTCATACGAGAAGGAGTTATCCGATGACGTTGTTACGCCTGGCTGATGCCGTCTAATCTTGCCGCTGCCGCCGACGGTGGCCAGTGCATCACGGCGTTGCGACTGAGCGCCGCCCGTTATACTGCTATTTAAATCTCTGGGTTGGCTTTAACGATGGCTAACGAACTTCCTTGGGCGAAATCGCCTTATTGGGTGATCGATCCCCCAGAGGACTATTCAAAGTTCTTCGCAGAGCTTCCATCGATAAGATTCCCTTCGGGTTGCTTCGCGCTACTCGAAGGGACATCGCTCGCTGATTCTGTTTTGATGCTGCTGCAACCGTTCTTGATCGAACACAAGCCAGGACGGCGTTTACTATTTCTTCGGTCTTCCGATTCGAGGCGGTACAGAGTGCCGCTCGACCCAAAAACTTTCTCGAGTCTGAGCACAATTAGTAGCAATCTAGCTGGGCCGGAGATCTGCAACGAATTTTTTGTTTTTTGTGGGGAGGACTGTGTACTCAGCTGGTACGATTTTCCCTCGGATCCGTTTTACGTTTCATGTTCGATCCCCGAAGATTCTGTGAGACTTTTTTGTGGCGTCCTTGGTAGCTCAATGAAAAAAGAATCGGTAGCAGTATAACAAAGCGATGGACCGGACACGCGACCCCGGTCTGTGATACGGAATTTTATATGATGGTGCCAGTCATCGCCAGCGTTAGCTAACTATGCCTGAAGTGAAGCAGGTCCCCGACCGTAATGGCAAGAAAGTTCTTGTTGACTCTCGGGTGCGAGTCGTTGCTATTGCGGCGTTCTTGGAACGCGACCTGCCGCCTGAGGAGTGGAAGTGCGTTCGCTCAATGCTCGGAGAAGTCTTCGAAATATACGAGATCGATGAATGGGTTGGGGCGTGGGTTCAATACCAGAGTCACAGTCTTTCGCTTGAATCCGACGAGATGGAACTTGTCGAAGGTCAAACGTAAGCGGACGCTAACAAGCGGTTTAACCGGACAGCGAAGACGTAGTGCGCTTCCATGACTTTTCGTAGTCGGCCGGTTAACCGCACGTTGGGCGTCAATAACCGTCGGAGCACGATGAGTACGAATCTCTCCGAATTACCGAAGGATCTACCACGTCCCGTTGACGACGGCGCGGCGTCCCATCTACAGGGCATGAAGCTGCCGAAGATAGCGCTCATGGCCACCAACGGCGCGACAGTTGACCTTGGCGGCATTCCCGGACGCTTCGTCCTCTATGTGTATCCGATGACGGGACGTCCAGGCGTCCCTTTGCCCGATGGTTGGGACGGCATACCAGGCGCTCGGGGTTGCACGCCGCAATCCTGTTCCTTTAGGGACCATTACTCGGAGCTGAAATCACTAAATGCATCCGTCTTTGGATTGAGCACTCAGACGACGGACTACCAGAAGGAAGCCCGGGATCGTCTGCATCTTCCTTTCGAACTGCTGAGCGACAGCGGATATCGCTTAAAGCAGCTGGTACGTTTGCCTACCTTCAGTGTGGCAGACATGGAGTTGTACAAGCGCTTGGCGCTCATTGTCGAGCATGGACAAATCAGGAAGGTGTTCTACCCAGTCTTCCCTCCCGATAAGAACGCTGCGGATGTTGTCGCCTGGTTACGGCAGAACGCCCAACTAGGCGCTGCAGGCGACGCGCCGCAAGCGGCGCGCACCTGAGCTCAACGTTAGTCGTCAGCAGTGGAATCAGAAAAGGAGATGAATGCAATGTCCGAAGCCCATGAGGGTGGCTGTCTTTGTAAGGCGATACGATATCGCGTTACAGGCGACCCGCTACGAGTGTCAGCTTGTTATTGCACGTTTTGTCAACGGCGTACTGGTGGTGCGTTGAGCATTCATGCTTTCTTCGATGAGCAAAATATCGAGTCAACGGGAGATGGGATGACTATATACGAACAACGCTCCGATGAAAGCAATCTTTGGTTGCGGTTGCACTTTTGTAACCGGTGCGCAACAACTGTGATGTTGAGTCTTGAGAAGTTTCCAGGACTCCGCATTGTCACGGGCGGCACTTTCGACAACCCCAACTGGATCAAGATAGATAGACACGTCTGGACACGCTCGGCCCAGCATTGGATGGTGTTTCCGCAGAATGTGGATCGCTTTGAGAAAAGCTCTCAGGGGGCTAGAACAACACCATAACGAGATTTGTATTACCGCGATTTCCCTCTTGTGTTCCATGGATATGGCTAACCATTAGGTTGAGAACGACGCGGCAGACCGCGCCTCTCACCATAGCGTTATGGCGATCGAAGGCGCGAGGAAAGGAGGGGACCATAGACACCGAGTCTACCAGATGACCGGCGAGTGTGAGGCAACGTCAGTCTGCTGCTCTATGAGGCGCAGCAGTCTAAACACCAGTGCAGGAAAAGAGGTTCCGATGTCCATTGAAGGCATTCTCCTACAGCCAGGCGAGGCGCAGGGCGTGTCCCTCCGCGGGACGCAGGTCGATTTCCTCGTGACCGGCGAGCACGCCAAAGGCTGCTCCGTGTTCGAATTCTCTGTCGCCCCCGGCTTCGATACGGGCGCTCATTACCACACCAAGATCGAAGAGATCTTTTACGTCCTCGAAGGCGAGTTGACGCTGCGCGCCGGCGACCGCGTGGTGCAGGGCGGCCCTGGCACCTTCGTGTTCGTGCCCATCGGCGCGGCTCACTCTTTTGGGAACCCCGGGTCAAGCCCAGCGCGGATGTTGCTGGTCACCGCGCCTCCAGGGCATGAGCGCTACTTCGAGGAACTCTCGGCCCTGCTGGCGCAAGGCGGGCCGCCTGACCCGGAGGCGATTGCTGCGCTGCGTCGAAAGTATGACACCGTGCAGGTGTCGACACTCGCCTCGGGCGGTTGACAAGCGCGCCGGGGAAGACAAGACCGCAGAGCCGAGGGACAGCTCATCCGTGGCAGCGCCTAACCAAGCAGTGCCCCTGACTGCCTACAGCCTCCGCTCGTCCGCGCTGCGGCTTCCGGCAGCAGGTGAGCGCAGCGTTAGGCGGACAGATTTTGATGGAAAGATGCACATTCTTAAGAAACCAACGAGTCACCGACAGTCGGAGTTTTTGGCAGCGGTAAGAAAGAGCAAGCGGCTGCATGGGGCATGGGTGGCGGCTCCGCGAAGCCCAAAGGCGTTCAAGGCATATTTGCGGCGCATACGTAATAAGGTTCACCTCGGTTATTGGGTCCTTACGAAGGATGGCGAACTTGCGGGAGTCATCAATGTCAATGAGATCGTTCGCGGTGCCTTTTGTTCGGGGTATCTCGGGTACTATGCGTTTGTGCCGCACAACGGCAAGGGGTATTTGACGCGAGGCTTGGCTGCCGTCCTGACGGATCTTTTCAGAGTGCATGGGTTGCATCGCGTTGAGGCGAACATTCAACCCGGCAACAACGACTCTCAAGTCCTGGTTCAGCGTCTTGGATTTCGTCTCGAGGGATTTTCTCCGCGATATCTTAAGATTGCTGGCCGCTGGCGCGATCACGAACGATGGGCGTTGACCGTCGAAGACTGGAGGCGCAAACCGGCAAGGCTAGATAACAAGCGGTTGGAACGGACCGCTGAAAAGCGCGGCCGCTCAGCCGGGGGCCGTTAGACGGATAAAATGCGAGTGCCTGCATGAATCAGTTCGAAAATGAAACGCTAGGTTTCGCTGCAGCGCTGTTCATTACGCTCTGCATCGCATTCGGCCTTCTTCGAAATAGGTTGTCGTTTTGGAGTTCCTTGCCGAGAGTTGTGATAGTTGCTTGTCTAGATTGGTTTGTTTGTGGGTTGATCGTAATTTTTACGTTCCGAACATCATTGTTTCAGGGACCAGTGTTTATGTTCGCGTACTTCGCGGCGGTGTTAATGACACCGCTGTTACTTGCTGCAGGAATGTCGGAAGTGGTTCTGGGCATCTATGCAACTTTTAAGAGACAAAACCGAACTGTGGGGTTTTCTGCACGACCACATTTTGTCGCTGCCTTATCGATCTTTGCCTGTTTCGGAGCCTATTTCGTCTTGAGCGGATTTACGAAATGAATCCTGGCGATACAACCGGCTAACCGGCTTGAAACGGATCTTCGACCTGCTCGCTGCGCTCGCTGGTCTCGCCCTCTCAGCCTGATACGTTAGACCACTCGACACTATGAAGCGCATCGGCTTTTACTTTCTTCTCGCGATAGTGATTCAGAGCTTTTGCTTTGCGGATATCACGAAGCTGCCAGCAGCGCAGCGCAAGGTTCTGGAGGATTCCTCGCGCTTCCACGAGGTTCTTGCGACCACCAATCTGCCGCCTGCCATCGTCGCTCTTTGCGCGGACGCCGCCCCTTCATTCTTGAACGGTTGGTCTATCCTGTACTCATGAAGTCAAAGTATCCGGTAGGAGCGTTTGACTTCTGTCTCGCACCTGGATCGTTGGAGCATCGGATCTATTGGATTCCCGGAAGAATCCACGAAGGACGTGCTAAGCTTGAAGACTGCGGAACAATAGATAAGTCGGACTATTTAGAATATCTTCGGTGCCAGGAAGACAACTGTAATTGACGCGAAAACGTATAACCATTGAGTGCAGGTGTCACGCACATCAGCGGGCACCTGACTCATGGCGGTTGGACAGCTGAGCAAGAAGAGAGGCGTATTTGATGCTGGATTCCGTCGAGAGGCTTGCATCCTCAGTTCGCAACTCACAGATGCTCCGCCTCTTCTCCGTTGGGCTCCTCGCGCTACTGCTACAGATTCCAATAATGATGATCGGCGCTCTCGTCTCGGAGCGCCAAGAGAGACGTCAGGCGGCCATTGTCGAAGTTTCGTCCAAGTGGGGTAATGCCCAGACAATCACCGGGCCCGCACTGGTTATTCCGTATATCTACCGCTGGACCGAAGCTGCGGCGGGCGGCCAACAGATCACGCGCACCGAAACTCGTAACGCGATTTTTCTGCCGCAGCAGCTCCGGGTGCGGGGCTCGGTCGACACCGAGCTTCGGCATCGTGGCATCTTCTCGGTGCCTGTCTACAAGCTTGGTCTCACGCTTGAAGGTGAATTCACACGTCCCAGTTTCTCCGAGCTAGGACTCGAGCCCGCGGCGGTCGCCTGGGAGCGAGCCCAACTGGCAATCGGCATATCGGATGCGCGTGCGATACAGCAAGAGACCGCCGCGAGCTGGAACGGCAAGCCGGTTTCTTTCCTTCCCGGAACCGGAGGCTTCACGGATGGAGGGACGGGAATCCACGCAGTCGTCGGCTTCGCCGATGGAGTGCAGCGAGCGCAGTTCTCGTTCCCTCTCTCTCTCAATGGGAGCCTTGGCTTTTACCTCACCCCCTCTGCGCAAAACACCACTGTCGAACTCCAGTCGAACTACGGCCATCCAAGCTTCCAAGGCAACTGGCTCCCAGTCGAACGGTCCGTGTCGGATTCTGCATTCCAGGCCAAGTGGTCCATTCCGTTTCTTGGGCGGAACTACCCTCAGGCATGGAAGACCGAGGTGGGAATGCGCAAGGAAATCGACGGGTCGCGCTTCGGAGTCGAGCTGGTGAATCCGGTAGACCACTACCGCATGGCGGAGCGGAGCGTGAAATATGCAGGCCTCTTCATCCTTCTCACCTTCGCCACGCTATGGCTCATTGAGGTTTTGGCTCGCGTCCGCGTCCATCCGATCCAGTACCTCATGCTCGGCGGAGCGCTCTGTCTCTTCTACCTATTGGAGCTCTCGCTTTCAGAACAGCTTGGCTTCCCACTAGCATACATCGTCGCAAGCATCGCGGTCGTCGCGATGGTCGCCGGGTACTCCATAGCGATCTTCCATCATATCAGGCGCGCCCTTATTGTTGTGGCAGCCGTCTCTCTCCTGTACGCATACCTCTACATTCTTCTCATGAAAGAGGATTACGCTCTCCTCATCGGATCCGTCGGTCTCTTCCTCATCCTCGCACTGATTATGTACGCCACCCGCCGCCTGGATTGGTACGCGGTCGGGGCTCGGTCTCCAGCGCCTCCAGAGCCCTTGTAAGCGATGGAGCAAGCCGTCCAACAACTAAAACTGGCGGCCGCGGGCTTCAGACGTGCCGGCCGGGATTGTTCAACACGCTCCGTGGTAGCATCACGGGCGGCCGCAGCTCAGCATCGTGTTAGACAGCAGACAAAGATGCGCGTGCCCGTCGTGAAGTACTGGGAGCCCATCCCGCATCCGTGCACCGTGCGTGGTGGATTTCCTTCGGAATCAGCATCGCCCTCTGCATTGCAGCCGAACTGTGACGGTCGCGGCGCAAGGCGTGCTACGCTGCAGCGCGCCGGCCGCTGAACCGCCGAGTGGTTATATGCATAGCTGAGTTTCAACAATGGACGCATCTAAACTAGCCGAGATTTCGGTCTTTCGGGGGGCTTGCCAGAAGATGAGGGAGCTGACGCCCCTGGTTGCCCTCCTGAAACGGAGAAAACTGCACACCGTCATCGAGATTGGCACGATGACGGGCGGGACATTGTGGCTCTGGTGTCAACTAGCATTGCCCGATGCCGTCGTCGTTAGCATTGATCTGCCCGGCGGTAAGTTTGGGGGAGGATACAACACGAAAGACATCAAACGATTCAGAGCCTATGCGCGAGCGGACCAATCGCTTCAGTTAATACGGAAAGATTCCCACCGGAGGGAGACAAGACAGGAGGTAGCGAAGAAGTTAAACGGTCGGGCAGTAGACCTGCTCTTCATCGATGGGGACCACGGCTATCGGGGAGTCAAGAAGGATTTTGAGATGTATGCGCCATTCGTGCGGGAGAAGGGGGTCGTGCTGTTTCACGACATTCTCCTGCATCCAGAGGTGCCAGCCTGCAGGGTGGAGAGATTCTGGAACGAGATCAAGGCGCACTTCAAGCACAGAGAGTTCATTGAAGTAGACGATGATCGCGGATGGGGACAGTGGGGAGGCATTGGAATGCTGTCTTACACGCAAGAGGCTTATAACAGAGCGCTGCAGCGGTCGCCCGCGCGCGGGCGTCGCTGAGCGTTGCCGTTGACTAGATATGGACTACGAAACGAACACAGCACGGCTTGTGATGCTCACACTGATTTGCGTTGTGGTGGTCATCAGCTCAGACGCTTTAGCAACTTCAGCTAGCGAACAAGAACAAAGTAAAAGCCACGCCTCTGCTGCTCGCGTCATCTCTTTTAATGGTGGCCGAGTAGTCGTCCAACGTCAAAATAATCTTGACCACGTCACTGTAACCGATAATGCCGGTAAGTTGCAGTCAGAGTCATGGTGTCCCCTTGAGTCAGGTAGCTATGATGAGCTACTCACATTCTTCAAACGATTTGTTGCTGCGCTTGCGGTCGCCGATACGGATACTGTGGTTTTGCTTGTGAGGTATCCACTCCGAGTGAACAGAGCCACGAACATCGAAATCTCTGATCCCGAGACTCTGCTGCGCCGCTACGCTGAGGTCTTCAATCCAGCAGTAGTCAAGCAACTTCGAAATACGGCGCCCGAGGCGATATTCTGTAGGAACAGCAGTGCGATGATTGGCAACGGTATAGTGTGGGCGCACGCCGAACGTGGACACGTCGCTCTAGATGTTTTGAACAAATGACGCTGGCTAACCCGCCGCTTGAGCCGACGGCGAGACTTTGTGACAGTGATCTATTTTGCTGTAGCGGCTCAGCGACATGGGGTTAGGCGCGTCGCAGGTCCCAGCAACTCAGTACGGAGAATTGGCCTCATGCGTACGATCCTGTTCCTAGTCGCTGGCTTGTTTTTAATGGCTTCACTTCTCATCGTGGCGAAGATGTTCTCCGAGCATTTTCCTTCGGCTCCAAACTGGGCAGTCGCTCTTGGACTAAGTCTGTGGCTGATGATCACTGCCGTCAACATGTGGATAGGGGTTTCAAAGGCAGGCTACTCGGTGGCCGACGAATTGCCCATATTGCTCCTGCTGTTCGCGGTTCCTGCTGCTGCGGTGGTGCTGGTGCGTTGGCGTTTCCTCTAAGCTGCTCAAGGACACACACGTGGGCAAGAACCGACTCGAGGCCTTCAGCGACGGTGTCATCGCGATCATCATTACGATCATGGTTCTGGAGATGAAGATTCCGCATGGTGACAGCGTCGGAACGCTGGCACCCCTCCTTCCCGTATTCATGAGCTACGTTCTCAGCTTCGTCTACGTCGGCATCTACTGGAACAATCATCACCATATGCTGCACACATGCACTCGGGTGACCGGTGGCATCCTTTGGGCCAATCTGCATCTTCTTTTCTGGCTGTCGCTCTTTCCGTTCGTTACGGGCTGGATGGGTGAGAATCATTTCGCGCCTGTACCATCCGCGCTTTATGGTGGCGTCCTCCTTGCAGCGGCCTTCGCGTATTTGATTCTTCAGCAAACAATCATTGCTTCGCAGGGCTCGGAGTCGCCACTCAAGGCGGCGATCGGCGGCGATTGGAAGGGCAAGCTCTCGCCTGTCCTGTACTTGTGTGCAATCATCTCCACGTTCCTGTGGCTGTGGGTGGCTCAGGCGCTATACGTCGTGGCAGCGATCCTGTGGTTGGTGCCTGATCGACGAATTGAGAAGTCACTGCATGGCGATCGCGCCTAACCGCCCTGCCAACCGGGACGCGCGCCGGTTGCCGGGACCGTTAGACAGCATCATGAACGAGAAGAAAGCAATCGAACGCGCTACTGGAACGCTGGCTCCTTAAAAGCGCCTCAACGGGACAGACGGAAGAATGGATCGAGAGCT
>Ga0207645_10004536_pt1 | contig 10259 bp, 10 predicted proteins | sample KBSM53metaG_FD_184331 | JGI IMG/M metagenome (GOLD analysis project Ga0207645, IMG submission 184331) | Miscanthus rhizosphere microbial communities from Kellogg Biological Station, Michigan, USA - KBS M5-3 metaG (SPAdes) (version 2) | ecosystem: Host-associated > Plants > Roots > Rhizosphere >...
GAGGTCGACGATCTGATCCAGTACGTGAAGGCGTTCGCGCCGCGCTGGCGCAACGAACAACCCGGCGACGAGATCGTGCCGACGCCCGACCCGTGGACAGGCCGCGAGACGGACGGCATCGATCGCGGCCGGCGCGTCTACCACGGCCTCGCACAGTGCGCGACCGCCTGCCACCCCGCCTACGCGACCAAGCAGGAGATCTACGACTTCACGAAGGAGCTGACCAAGATGGAGCTGCGCGAGATGCGCGGCGATCTCTACTTCCCGATCGCGAAGGACAGCGACTACGGCGTGAAGATCCTGCCTCCCGACTTCACATTCAACGAGCTGCGCGGCGGCGAGACGCTGGAAGACATCTACCGCGCCGTCGCCGCCGGCATCGGCGGCACCGCGATGCCCACCTGGAAGAACGTCCTGCCCGAACCGGATCTGTGGGCGATGGCCCACTACGTCCGTTCGCTGGTCGCGCTACGCGGCAGCGCCGAGGCCGCCGCGCTCCAGCGCCGCCTGCTGGATCAACCGCCCTGGTCGCCGCCCCCGTTGCCCGACGCGGGCGCGGACGGCGGCGTCGACCACTGACGCTAGTCGCTCCGCGCCGCAGGCGCGGTGTGCGACTACTGTTTGTTCTGGTAGCCGCGAACCCGCGCTTCGCGCGGGGGCGGCTAGAATCGTCCGGACAGCATGGCACCGTAGCCGTCCCTGCCGATCGGCCCGGGCGTCAGATGCAGCGACGCGTAGCCGTAGTCGCGCACCAGGATGTTGCGCCCGGCGACGCCGAAGGCCAGCATCAGCGCGCCCGCCGCCTGCGCCACGCCGTCGACAGCGAGATAGAAACGCAGGATGGTCTCGAGGCTGCGGTCGACGCAGCCGCTGCCGGAATTCTGATCGCAGTCGGGCCGCGATCGGTTCCACATCATCAGCCACGGACCCGCGATGGGGACCGCGAGCCAGCTCGTCTGATCTTCGAAGTCGTCGATCATCGCGACGCTCAGCGCGATCCCGTACGACACGCAGAACACGACCGTCCCGGCGATCACCAGCCCCTGGATCGAGCGGTGGACGACGCGATAACCGGCCGGGACCGGATCGCCATCGTTATAGTGCAGGCGGGCGGGACCGACGGGCGGGTACGCGGGCGGCGGCGCCGCCGGGTACTGCGACGGCGGGTACTGCGGCGGCGGATACTGGGGCGGCGGATACGCCGGCGCCGGCGGCGGCACGGACTCGACGGGCGGTGGCATCTGCGCGAACGCCGTCGCGTCCAGCGTAAAAAGAAAAGCGATCGCGAGACAACAAGCCGTTCGAAACGACCCGCGCTTCACCCCTCCATTTGTATCACGAGCGGCGTGCGCGTCGTATGCCCCGTCCGTCAGAAGCGACGGAGCGGGTGGGCGATTTCCTTACTGCGCCACCTGTTGCTTCGCGAAGTCGACCAGCGCGGTGCTGCCCGACGTGACCGCGATCGATGTCGGAACCGTGACGACCTTCCACTCGATCGACCACGGCAGGCTGCCGTTCGCCGCGATCTGCGTGTACGGGCCCTGCACCTCGAACTCCAGGAAGCCGTTGCCGGGGTAGACGTCGATCTCACCCTCGTTCGTCGGCTGCATGCTGGCAGGCGTGTCCGTGAACCGCTTGAGAAACAGGTTCCGGCCCAGCAGGTACGCCGTCCAGGTGGTGCCGTCGGCGAACAGCTTCTCACCGGTCGGGCTGGTCGCAGTCTTCGGCGCGTCGTCGAACCAGACGATGTTGTTCGCCGTCGTGATGGTCAGCGGACCCTTCGTGACCGCCGACGCCGACGGAACCGGGAAGAACACGATCCCGCCGCGCGGCACGCGGCTGACCTCCCACGGCGCCGCCCGCTGCCCCTTGGTCGCCTTGATCGTGTACGCGATCTTGATCCAGCCCGACGCCGCGTCGGCGGAGTAGTCCTTCGCCATCGAGACGCCGAGCGTCGTGTCGGCCGGGCCGCTCGCCACGACGTGCGTGCCGGCGATGCTGGTCGTGTACGCGGCGCCGTCGATGTTAACCGGCGGGGGCCACATCGTCCCCGGCCATGAGGCGCGCGGGCTGGTCCAGAAGACGGATCCCCAGGTGGTCGGATCGAGCCCTCCGGCGTCGAGCTTGCCGGCCATCGCGGAGGTCATGATGAGGTCGGTCCCGCCGAGCGACAGCTTCGACACACGCGCGCCGACCGCCGAGTCGACCTCCATCACGACGTCACCCCAGGCAAAGCGATACGTGGTTCCGCTCATCGTGGGTGTCACGGGATTGGTGACGCCGCCGTCGGGCGACGATCCACCGCTGCCACCGCTGCCGGCGCCGCCGCCCGTGCCTGCACCGCCGCTCGTACCGCCGCGGCCCGCGCCGCCCGTGGTGCCCGCTGCGCCGGTGGTCCCGCCCCGTCCGGCGCCGCCGGTGGTTCCCGCGCCGCCGCTGGCGCCCGCCTGGCCCGTCGTCCCGGCCGCGCCAGCCGCGTTGCCCGCGCTTCCGCCCGTGCCCGCCGCCGACGCGCCGCCGGTTCCGGCGAGACCACCGCCGGTTCCCGCCGCTTGCGTGCCGGCGGCGCCCGCCGTCGCGCTGCCGCCCGACGAACCCGCGCTCGCGCCAGCCTGGCCGGTCGTTCCGCCGGCCCCGGCGCCGGTTCCGCCCGTTCCCGGGCTCCCGCCGCCGCCGGACGAGCACGCGGCCGCCATCAAACAGGCCGAGACCAGAACCCGCCGTCGCTTCACATTCGCGTGCATTCGTCGCCCCTTAAGAGTTCCCGCCCGGCGCGAAAGTGATCACTCGGCGTGACGCGGCAACGCCGTCAGCCGCGGCGAAGAATCCGTCGGACCACGATCGCGACCGCGAAGAAAACCGCCGGCGGCGCGAGCAGGAACAGTCCGACCAGGCGCAGCGTCGAAGGCGGCGACTGCGAGATGCAGTTCGGGCACAGCGCCCACCCGCGCGACGCCCACAGCACCACGACGGCAATTAGGACCAAACGCCGCATCATCAGGCCACCCGCACGCGAAAGACCATCTCCAGCATCAGCACGACCGCCGCCGCCACGGCCAGCGCGATCGCCGCCAGCGCCAGCCGCACGGCGGGCCGGCTGGTGCGCGCACGCATGAAGAACGCAAGCACCAGCATGACCTTCGCCATCAACAGGCCCGCGAGCGTGGTGATGCGCTCCGCGCGTTCCATGTCCAGACCGACGACGACCAGCTCCAGCGACGTCAGGGCGACCAGCACGACGAACATCGCCGCGATCGCCGCGCCGCGCGGTCGCCGGGGCGCGACGGCATCGCCGTCATCGCTCATCGCGCCGGCCACAGGTACACCAGCGAGAAGATGGGCATCCAGGCCGCGTCCACGAAGTGCCAGTATAGCCCCATGGTTTCAACCGCTTGAGCCCCGAACCTCGAGCGCAACATGAATGCGACGCCAACCACGCCCGCCAGGACGTGGAGCCCGTGGAACCCGGTCAGCAGGTAGAACGTCGACGCGAACAGGTCCGACGTCAGCCCCATCGACAGGTGCGTGTATTCGAACGCCACGCCCGCGAGAAATGCGATGCCGAGCGCCAGAGTCGCCAACAACCAGACGCGGCGCGCCCTCAGCCCGGCGGCCCGCGTCGCCAGCGTCATGGTCAGGCTGGACGCCAGCAACGCGAACGTCATCGCCACCGCGGGGGCCAGCGCCAGCCGCGTACGCGGGTCCGGCCAAACGTCGGCACGCACACGAAGGATTCCATACGCGATGAACAGCCCTCCGAAGCCCATCGCGTCAGTGGCCAGGAACGTCCACATCCCCGTGACGCCGATGCCGCCGCCGCGCTGCGCAGAATCCGGAACGCCGTCGCCGGCGCCGTCGATCGCAATCTGCCCCACCGCGTACCGATACCACAGGACCAGGGCATACAGCGCTTGTCCGCGCGTACCCGATTGCGCAAATGGGGGTGCGCGCGCTAAATCATCTGAGCGTTCATGAACCCCAAGATCCCCGTGACTGTTCTCGCCGGGGCCATGGGTGCAGGCAAGACGACTCTCATCAACCACATCGTGGCGGAGAGCGGCCAGCGCATCGTCGTGATCCAGAACGAGATCGGCGAGGTGACGGTCGAAGGCGCGCCCGTCATCGCGACCGACGAAGAGATCTTCGAGATGGACGACGGTCTCGTCTGCGGCAGCGTGCGCGGCGATCTGATCCGCGCGCTGGTCAGCATCACGCGGCGTCGCAAGCAGTACGATCGCGTTCTGATCGAAGCCACCGGTCCCGCTGATCCCGGGCCCATCGTGCGCACGTTTCTGATGGATCAGGAGATCCAGCGCAGCTTCCGCCTCGACGGCCTGGCGATGCTCGTCGACGGTCGGCTGCTGTCGCTGTACACCGAAGGCAAGACCGGATCGCACGAGCAGATCGCGTTCGCGAACGTGCTGATCGTGAACAAGACCGACATGGTTTCAGCGACCGAGGTCGCCGCGATGGAGCGCTGGCTGCGTTCGGTCAACGCGACCGCGCGCGTCCGCAGCACCAGCTGGGCCCAGCTGCCGCTGGAGCAGTTGCTGAACATCGGCCGCCAGGCGATCGATCGCGCGCTGGGCCGCGGCACGCGCCCGTCGGACGCGCGCCTGCCTGCCCAGCAGCGCCCCAGCGTGTCGCGCATCGCCGCCGTCGTGGGCGCCACGCTGCCGACCGCGGAGGCAAAGGGCTGGCGTGTCGACGTCGGTGAGTACCCGCGCGCGATCGCGTGGAGCCCCGCCGGCGAGCTGGCGGTCGCGACCGCCGCCGGCGACGTCGAGGTGCGCCGCGCGAGTGACGGCCATCCGATCATGCGGCGGACCGTGCACGAGGGCGCCATCAACGCGATCGCGTGGCAACCCGGGCAGGTGCGCGTGGCGACCGCCGGCGAGGACGGCGCCGTTCGCATCCTGCAGGTGGGCGCCGACGAACCGCTGGAGGTCGTGCGTCCGGCGCGGCGCGCGATCGACCTCATCGCCTGGAACCCGAAGGGCGATCTGCTGGCTGTCGCCAAGGGCGACGCGGGCGTCCTGTTCGGACCGGACGGCAAGCAGGTGCGCCGGATCCCGGCGGTCGACAGCACCATCACCGGCCTCACCTGGTCTCCCGACGGCGCCGCCATCGCCTGCTCGTGCTACGGCGGCGTGCACATCATCGATCCCAACAGCGGCGGCCGCCTCCGGCACCTCCAGGGGAAGGGGTCGATGCTCAGCCTCGCCTGGAGCCCCGACGGCAACCTGGTCGCCTCCGGCTGCCAGGACAACAACGTCCACTTCTGGCGCTTCCCTCACGGCAAGGACACGGTGTTGCCGGGCACGCCGCTGAAGCCGCGCGCGCTCAGCTGGAGCAGCGACAGCCAGCTGCTGGCGACCACCGACGGTCCCGACGTGATGGTCTGGAACTTCGCCGACGGCGTGGAGATGCCGCCGCCGCCCGTGCGGCTTGTCGGGCCGCCCAGCTTGACCACCGCGCTGGCGTTCGGCCCGGGCGGCGGACTGCTGGCGACCGGTTACCGCAACGGCATGGTTCACGTCTGGAAGCCGGGCGAGCACGACCAGACGGTCGGCGTGCAGCCGCTGGACGGCCAGATCGATTCGCTGGCGTGGGGTCCGGCGTCGGCCGACGGGCCGCTGCTGCTGGCGGCGGCGACGGCCGCGGGCTCGCTGGCGGTGTGGGTGATCGAACAGCGGGCAGGCAATCGAACGGGCGCGAGCTCGGCCGAGAGAGTACGCCGCGATTCGGGCAACATCCCGACCCTGTACCTTCACAAGCTGCGGTAGATCCGGGGCGCGACATGACCGCCCCGCCCTCGCCGTCCGAGCCTCGCGTTCCGATCACAGCGCGCCTGATCCAGAAGCCGTTCGTGTGGGCGATCGTCATGGGCGTCCTGTTCGGCGTCCCGATCTACCGCTCGATGACCCGCCGGATCACGGCGTCGCCGGCGGTGCTGGGCGGCCTGCCGCCGTTCACGCTGACCGACCAGCGGGGCCAGCCGTTCGGCACCCGCGAGCTGGCCGGGAAGATCTGGGTGGCGGATTTCATCTTCACGTCCTGCCAGGGCGTCTGCCCGCTGCTCAGCGAGCGCATGGCCGAGGTGGGCAAGCGCGCCCGCCATCTCGGGCCGGATTTTCATCTGGTCTCGATCTCGGTCGATCCCGAGCGCGATACGCCGGCGCGGCTCGCCGAGTACGCGGCCCGCTGGGGCGCGAACCCGATCTCGTGGTCGTTCCTGACCGGCCCCGAACAGGCGATCCAGGCGACGGTGGTCGAAGGGTTCAAGGTCGGCGCCGGCAAGGAACCCAGCCAGCGCGCCGCCGCCGCGGACGGAGGCGCCTTCTGGGAGATCTTCCACGGTGAGAATCTGGTGCTGGTCGATCGGCAGATGCGGATTCGCGGCTACTTCTCGCCGACGGCCGAGGGCATCGACAAGCTGATGGAAGCCGTCGGCCGCGTCGCCGGCGGCGCTTGACGGGTCCCGTCGCGCCTGTTAGCAACTCGCCCATGTCGATCCGTCGCGCTGTGTTGCCACTGGCCGCCGTTTACCTGGCTCTCACCGCGTGCCAGAAGCAGACGTCCAGCGAGCCGGCTCCCGCCGCTCCGGCTGCGCCCGCCCCCGCTGCACCGGCCGCCCCCGCCGCGGCGCGCGGCGCCACCGGCAGCGGCACCATCGCCGGTACGGTGAAGCTGACGGGCACGCCGCCCGAGATGCAGCTGACCAAGCGCCAGGCAGACCCGTACTGCGCCAAGACGCCGGTGAAGGAGGAAGAGGTGGTCGTCGGCGCCGGCGGCGGCCTCAAGAACGTCATCGTTCGCGTCAGCAAGGGCGTCACGGGCAGCTACGACCCGCCCGCCGCGAGCGCGACCGTGGATCAGAGCGCCTGCATGTACCGGCCGCGCGTCCAGGGCATCGTGCTGGGCCAGCCGGTGCAGATCAAGAACAGCGATATGACGCTGCACAACATCCACGGCTACAAGGGCGCGTCCACGCTGTTCAACAAGGCGGAGATCCCCGGCCAGCCCCCGATGGTCCAGCAGTTCAAGGACGCCGACCAGATCGTGAAGCTCAAGTGCGACGTTCACCCCTGGATGACCGGGTACGTGCTGGTGTCCAGCCACCCGTTCTTCGCCGTCACGGGCGACGACGGTAGCTTCAAGATCGCCGGGCTCACGCCCGGCAGCTACACGGTCGAGGCCTGGCACGAACGGTACGGCGCAAAAACTGCGGAGATCACGGTCGCCGCGGACAAACCCGCCCAGGCCGCCTTCGCGTTCGAAGCCAAATGAATCGCGCGGCCGTTTAGGCTATAAACGCGCCCGATGTTGCTCCACCCCCGCGTCGTACACCGCTTCGCGGTCGCGACCGCGGTCGCCACATATTTACTGATCTTGATCGGCGGGCTGGTGCACGGCACCGGCTCCAGCCTGGCGTGCCCGGACTGGCCCACCTGCTACGGCTCGCTGATGCCGAAGATGGAGGGCGGCGTGCTGGTCGAGCACAGCCACCGGCTGGCGGCGGCGACGGTCGTCATCCTGACGCTGGCGCTGGCCGGCCTGCTGACGGCGTCGAAGGACGCGGGGCTGCGGCGGCTGCGGCCGTTCGGCTGGATGGCCGTGGGGCTGGTGTTCGTGCAGGCGCTGCTGGGCGGGATCACCGTGAAGCTGCGCCTGCCGACGCCGATCTCGACGGCGCACACGGGCACGTCGCTGCTGTTCTTCCTGACGCTGCTTTACATCGCAGTGCGGTCGCGTCCGGCCCCCGCCGTTGTGCCCGCGACCCCGCCGCCGTCGGTTGCGCGGCTGGCGCTGGTCGCCGCGGTCGCGATCTACTTCCAGATGCTGCTGGGCGGTCTGGTGCGCCATTCCGGCGCCGCCCTCGCCTGCACCGACGTCCCCCTGTGCCGCGGTTCGCTGTGGCCGGACGCGCATCCCACGGTGCTGATCCAGGCGCTGCACCGGTTGACCGGCGTGGCGGTCGCGCTGCTGGTATTCGCGTCGTCCGCGTTGACGCTGCGGCGCGCCTGGACGCGGACCGGACTGCGCACGCTCGCGATCAGCGCACCGGTGCTGGTCATCGTGCAGATCGCGCTCGGCATCCGCGCCGTCACCAGCTTCCTCGACCTGGCCACCGTCGAATCGCACCTGGCCGGCGCGACCGCGCTGCTGGCGACGCAGGTCCTGATCGCGCTGCGCGCCGATCCGGCGGCGGTTCCGGGCCCGGTCACGCTCGGTTGGTTCACCAGCATGGTTCGCCTGGGCAAGCCGCGCATCACGGGCATGGTGATCATCACCTTCCTGGGCGGCCTGTGGCTGGCGCCTGGTTCGATCGCGCACTGGCGGACGATCATGACGCTGATCGGGACCGCGCTGCTGGTCGCGGCGTCGAACGCGCTGAACATGTACCTGGAACGCGACGCCGACGCGCTGATGGAACGGACGCGCGACCGGCCGTTGCCGCGCGCGATCGTTTCACCCGAGGCGGCGCTCGCCTTCGGAACGGGCCTGTCGTGCGTGGGCATCGCGCTGGTGTTCCTGGCCAGCAACCTGCTGACCGGGCTGCTGGGAATGCTGGCCGTCGCGGGCTATGTCGCGGTCTACACGCCGCTGAAGCGCACCTCCGGCGCCGCGGTGTTCGTGGGCGCCATCCCCGGGGCGCTGCCACCGCTGATGGGCTGGACGGCGGTGACCGGCCACCTGGATGCGCCCGGGCTGGCGCTGTTCGGGGTGCTGTTCCTCTGGCAGATCCCGCATTTTCTGGCGATCGCGATCTATCGTGGCGCCGACTACGCGCGCGCCGGCTTCAAGGTGTTGCCGCTGACGGTGTCGGCGCGCGTGACGCGCGCGACGATGCTGGTGTTCTCGGTCGTGCTGGTCGCGGTGACGATCGCGCTCGAGCCCCTGCATGTCGCCGGCCCCCGTTACGCGCTGGTGGCGGCGCTGCTGGGCGCGATCTTCATCGGCTGGGCGGCGGCGGGTTTCCGGCGCGCGGCCGAAACCCGCTGGGCGCGCTCGCTGTTCTTTTATTCGATCGTCTACCTGACGTTGCTGTTCGTCGCGCTCGCGATTGACCGGACGGTCGCATGACCGCCGCGGCCGGGTCCGCCGCCTCCTCCGCAGGGCCTGTCGACATTGCCCCCCGCCTGCGCGTCGACGGCCTATCGCGCCGGTTCGGGACGCGCGTCGCGCTCGACGGCGTCAGCTTCGAGGTCGCGCCCGGCGAGCTGTTCGGCCTGCTCGGCCCGAACGGCGCCGGCAAGACGACGGCCTTCCGCCTGCTCGCGGGCCTGCTGCCCGCGCACGGCGGCTCGCTGGCGCTGGACGGGCGCTCCGTCTCGACCGACGACACCGCCTATCGCGCGCGCCTGGGCGTCGTGTTCCAGGAGGCCAGCCTCGACCTCAAGCTGACCGCGCGCGAGAACCTGCGGCTCGGGGCGGCGCTTTACGGCGTGCCGCGCGCCCTCGCCGCCCGGCGCATCGACGAAGCGCTGGCGCTGATGGAGCTGGGCGACCGCGCGGACGAGCCGGCCTCGACGTATTCGGGCGGAATGCGCCGCCGCATCGAGATCGCGCGCGTGCTGCTGCACGAGCCGTCGCTGCTGCTGCTGGACGAACCGGGCCGCGGCGTCGATCCCGAGGCGCTGCGCAGGATCTGGGACGAGATCGGCGCGCGGGCCGCCTCGCGCGCGACCAGCGTCATCGTGACCACGCACCAGCCCGAGGAAGCCGAGCGCTGTCACCGCATCGCCATCCTCGACGGCGGCCGCGTCGCCGCCACCGGCACGCCCGATCAGCTGCGCGCCCACGTCGCGGGCGACGTCGTACGCGTGCGCGGCGAGCGGCCCGACGAGCTGCGCGCGACGATCGCGTCTCGCCTGGCGCTTGGGGGCCGCGTCGTCGACGGCGACGTCGTGGTCGAGGCGCCGCGCGGCCACGAGGTCGTCCCGCGCATCGCCGAGCTGTTTCCGCCGGGGCGCCTGACCGCCATCGCCACCAGCCGTCCGACGCTGGCCGACGTGTTCGCCAAGCTGACGGGCAAGGGGCTGGCGTCATGATCCGGACGATCTCGGCGCTGGCGGGGCGCGACCTGCGCCGCTTCTTCCGGCAGCCAAGCCGCATCGTCGGATCGGCGGCGCAGCCGCTGATCCTGTGGGCGGTGCTGGGGGCAGGCTTCGCGGGCAGCTTTCGCCCGGGAGGCGGCGCCGACGTCGGCTACCTGCAGTACTTCTACCCGGGCGTCGTCGTGCTGACCCTGCTGT
>Ga0207645_10004539_pt1 | contig 10255 bp, 8 predicted proteins | sample KBSM53metaG_FD_184331 | JGI IMG/M metagenome (GOLD analysis project Ga0207645, IMG submission 184331) | Miscanthus rhizosphere microbial communities from Kellogg Biological Station, Michigan, USA - KBS M5-3 metaG (SPAdes) (version 2) | ecosystem: Host-associated > Plants > Roots > Rhizosphere >...
ACCGCCTCGCGGCTCGGCATCACCCCGCAGATGATCGACGACGCGCTCTACAACGCGTTCGGGCAGCGGCAGATCTCCACCATCTTCACCCAGCTCAATCAGTACCGCGTGGTGCTCGAGGTGCGGCCCGAGTTCCGGCAGGACCCGGCCGCGCTCCACCAGATCTACCTGCGCTCCAGCACCGGCGGCCAGGTGCCGCTGTCGACCTTCACCTCCTTCGAGGAGCGCGCCAGCCCGCTGGTGATCAGCCACCAGGGCCAGTTCCCGGCGGTGACCGTCTCGTTCAACCTGGCCCCCGGCACCTCCCTGGGCGAGGCGGTCGACGCCATCGACGCCACCCGGCGCGACCTCGGCATGCCCGCCTACATCGAGGCCCGCTTCCAGGGCGCGGCGCGCGCCTTCCAGGCCTCCCTCGCCAACGAGCCGCTGCTGATCCTGGCCGCGGTGGTGTGCGTGTACATCGTGCTCGGCGTGCTCTACGAGAGCTGGATCCACCCGGTGACGATCCTCTCGACATTGCCCTCCGCCGGGGTGGGAGCGCTCCTCGCGCTGCTCGCGGCGCGCCTCGACCTGAGCGTGATCGCCCTGATCGGCATCATCCTGTTGATCGGCATCGTGATGAAGAACGCGATCATGATGATCGACTTCGCCCTCGACGCGCAGCGCACCGAGGGCAAGCCGGCCCCGGAGGCGATCTACCAGGCGTGCCTGCTGCGCTTCCGCCCGATCCTCATGACCACCCTGGCCGCGCTCCTGGGCGGCGTGCCGCTCGCCCTGGGCCGCGGGGTGGGCTCCGAGCTGCGCCAGCCGCTCGGGGTCGCGATCGTGGGCGGCCTCATCATGAGCCAGCTGCTCACGCTCTACACCACGCCGGTCATCTACCTGGCCTTCGACCGCCTCGCGTCGCGCGCGGCCCGCCGCTCCCGGGCTCGCGCCGGAGCCCCCGCGAGCGCGCCCGCCGAGCCCTCGCGCCCGTGAACCTCTCGGCGCCGTTCATCCGCCGGCCGGTCGGCACCACCCTGCTGACCGTGGCCCTGGTGCTGGCCGGGATCATCGGCTTCCGGCTGCTGCCGGTGGCCCCCCTGCCCCAGGTCGACTTCCCGACCATCAACGTCTCGGCGGGGCTGCCCGGCGCGAGCCCGGAGACGATGGCCTCCGCGGTGGCCACCCCGCTCGAGCGGCAGTTCACCCGCATCGCGGCGGTCACCGAGATGACCTCGACGAGCTTCCTCGGCTCGACGAGCGTGGCCCTGCAGTTCGACCTCTCCCGCGACATCAACGGGGCGGCCCGGGACGTGCAGTCGGCCATCAACGCGGCGAGCGGCCAGCTGCCCTCGAACCTGCCGAGCAATCCGACCTATCGCAAGGTCAACCCCGCCGACGCGCCGATCATGATCCTGGCGCTGACCTCGGCCACCGCGAGCACCGGCCAGCTCTACGACATGGCCTCCACGATCCTGCAGCAGAAGCTGGCCCAGATCGAGAACGTGGGCCAGGTGTTCGTGGGCGGCAGCTCGCTGCCGGCGGTGCGGGTGGAGCTCAACCCCAACGCCCTCGCCCGGTACGGGATCGGGCTCGAGGACGTGCGCGCGGTGCTGGCCAGCGCCAACGTCAACCGGCCCAAGGGCCAGCTCCACGGCCCGGAGCGGGCGTGGGAGCTCGGCACCAGCGACCAGCTCCGCTTCGCCAGCGAGTACCGGCCCCTGCTGGTGGCGTGGCGGAACGGCGCCGCGGTGCGGCTGTCGGACGTGGCCGACGTGCAGGATTCCGTCGAGGACCTCCGCTCGATCGGACTCGCCAACGGCAAGCCCGCCGCCTTGCTCATCATCTTCCGTCAGCCCGGGGCCAACATCATCGACGCGGTGGACAGCATCCGGGCGGCCATGCCCGAGCTCCACGCCCTGCTCCCCGCCGACGTCACCCTCACCCCGGTGCTCGACCAGACCGTGACCATCCGGGCCTCGGTGTCCGACGTCGAGCACGCCCTGATGATCTCGGTGACCCTGGTGGTGCTGGTGGTGTTCCTCTTCCTGCGCGACGCCCGCGCCACCGCGATCCCCGGCGTCGCGGTGCCGGTCTCGCTCATCGGCACCTTCGCGTTCATGTACCTGATCGGCTACTCGATCGACAACCTGTCCCTGATGGCCCTCACGGTGGCCACCGGCTTCGTGGTGGACGACGCGATCGTGGTGGTGGAGAACGTGATGCGCCATCTCGAGGCGGGCATGCCGACGATGCAGGCGACCCTGACCGGGGCCCGCGAGATCGGCTTCACCGTGCTCTCGATGAGCATCTCGCTGGTCGCGGTCTTCATCCCGATCTTGCTGATGGGCGGCCTCATCGGCCGGCTCTTCCGCGAGTTCGCGGTGGTGCTCTCGGTGGCGGTGCTCGTGTCGCTCGTGGTCTCGCTGACCACCACCCCGATGATGTGCGCCCTCCTGCTGCGCTCCCAGCACGGCCGGCCCCGGGGCCGCTTCTACCGGGACGGCGAGCGCGTGTTCGGCTGGGTCGTGCACGGGTACGAGCGGACCCTCGGCTGGGCGCTGCTCTACCGGCGCACCGTGCTCGCCATCGCCGCCATCACCCTCGCCCTGACCGTCTACCTCTTCGTGGTGATCCCCAAGGGCTTCTTCCCGCAGCAGGACAACGGCCGGCTCAGCGGGTCGATCGTGGCCTCGCAGGACATCTCGTTCCAGGCGATGCGGGACAAGGTCGCCCGCCTGGCCGGCATCGTGCAGGCCGATCCGGGCGTCGCCACCGTCACCGCCTACACCGGCGGCGGCGGGGGCCGCGGCACCACCGTCAACACCGCGCGGATGTTCGTGGCCCTCAAGGACCGCCGGCAGCGCGACGCGACCGCGGACGAGGTCATCACGCGCCTGCGCCCCAAGCTCGCGCGGGTGCCCGGCGCGACCCTCTACCTGCAGGCGGTGCAGGACATCCGCCTCGGAGGCCGGCGCGGCAACGCGCAGTACCAGTACTCCTTCCAGGCCGACAGCCTCCAGGATCTGAGCGAGTGGGCGCCGCGGATGCTCGACGCCCTGCACAACCTCCCGGAGCTGCGCGACGTGTCGAGCGACCAGCAGGACGCGGGCCTGCAGGTGCCCCTCACCATCGATCGGGCCACCGCCGCCCGCCTGGGGGTGAGCACCAAGCTGATCGACGAGACGCTCTACAGCGCCTTCGGCCAGCGCCAGGTCTCCACCATCTACACGTCGTTGAACCAGTACCACGTGGTGATGGAGGTGGCCCCCGAGTTCTGGCAGAGTCCCGACGCCCTGCGCGCGATCTACGTCCCGTCGATCTCCGGCGCGCCGATTCCCCTCACCGCGGTGACCCGCTTCGAGCCGAGCGCCGCGCCGCTCCAGGTGAACCACCAGGGCCTGTTCCCCGCGGTGACCGTCTCGTTCAACCTCGCGCCGGGGGTGGCGCTCGGCGACGCGGTGGTGGCGGTGGAGACCGCGGCCCGCCGGATCGGCCTGCCCGCGAGCATCCAGGGCCGCTTCGCGGGCGTGGCCCAGGCGTTCCAGGACTCGCTCTCGACCCAGCCCCTGCTCATCCTGGCCGCGCTGCTCGCGGTCTACATCGTGCTGGGCATGCTCTACGAGTCCTACGTGCACCCGCTCACGATCCTGTCCACCCTGCCCTCGGCGGGGGTGGGGGCCCTCGTGGCCCTGATGATCTGCGGCATGGAGCTGTCGATCATCGCGATCATCGGCATCATCCTGCTGATCGGCATCGTGAAGAAGAACGCGATCCTGGTCATCGACGTCGCGCTCGACCTCGAGCGGCGCGAAGGCCGCGCCCCCCAGGACGCGATCTACGCCGCGTGCCTGCAGCGGCTCCGTCCCATCCTGATGACCACGATGGCCGCCCTGCTCGGGGCGCTGCCGCTCGCCCTCGGCGTCGGCACCGGATCCGAGCTGCGACGTCCGCTCGGGGTGTCGATCGTGGGCGGGCTCCTCCTGAGCCAGCTCCTGACGCTCTACACCACGCCGGTCATCTACCTGTTCCTCGAGCGCTGGCGCCTGCGCATGGCCGGGATCTGGACCCGGCTCGGCGAGCGCGTCGGAATCCGCCGGCCCGCGACCGGCATCAGCGGCGGCAGCGACAAGTAGCGCACCCCGATCCGAGAGGAGCTCCGCATGCAGCTCGACCCCCGGACCATGAAGCACGAGTCCACCTACAAGCTCCTGATCGGCTGCGTGGTGCCCCGGCCGATCGCGTGGGTCTCCACCCTGGGCGCGGACGGCGTGCACAACCTCGCCCCGTTCAGCTTCTTCATGGGTGTCTGCGGCGATCCGCCCACCATCGCCTTCTCCTCCGGCCCCCGGGCGAAGAACCGCAAGGACACGGTGCGCAACGCGGAGCACACCGGCGACTTCGTGGTGAACGTGGTGGACGACGACCGCGCCGAGCAGATGAACCGGACCTCCGGGGAGTACCCGCCCGAGATCGACGAGTTCGCCCTCACCGGCCTCACCGCCGCGCCCGGCGTGCGGGTACGGTCGCCCCGCGTGGTGGAGGCGCCGATCAGTCTGGAGTGCCGGCTGGCGCAGGTCATCCCGGTCGGGAACGGCCCCCACAGCCTGGTGCTGGGGGAGATCGTGTACTTCCACGTGCGCGACGACATCTACGACCCGGCCACCGGCCGCATCCACATGGCGCGCCTCAAGCCGGTGGGGCGCCTGGCCGGGCACGCCTACGCGCACGTGCACGACATCTTCGAGATGACCCGGCCCTCGGAGAACTACGCGGGCTAGGCGCCGGGCCGGCGGCCCGCGGCCACGTCGCCGACCGACAGGGCGCGGGCGACCTTGGCGAGCAGGCTCTCGCCCCCGTTGCTGTCGTCGACATCACCTCGCCCCCGCCGGCCGGTCAACCAGAGGGTCGGCCCGCTCGTCCCGTAAATGAAGGGGCCCCGACCGCCGTCGGACGAGGTGGCCCTCGAGGAGGGGACCCATGATGCGCCGGCGAATACTTGCCCCCCGGATACTTGCTTCGATGGGGCTGATCGCGGCCGTAGCGGCCGGATTGGTGGCCTCCAGCGCCACCCCGGCCCTGGCCTGGCGGGCCCGGGTCTTCGTGGGTCCCGGGATCGTGGTGGGCCCCCCGGTGGTGGTGGGCCCCCCGGTGGTGGTGGGCCCTCCGGTCGTGGTGGCGCCCTCTTACCCGGCCCCGGTCGTCGTCGAGCCCGCGCCGGTCTACCAGGAGCAGCCCCAGACCGCGGCTCGGCAGTACTGGTACTACTGCCAGGATCCGGCCGGCTATTACCCCTACGTGAAGGAGTGCCCGCGGGGCTGGCAGCCGGTCAGCCCGACGCCCAACGCGCCATGAAGGAAATGGCCGCCATGCGAGCCCTCGCGCTCCTGCTGGTCGTCGCGCTCGCGGCCGGGTGCGCCACCGTGCCCGCCGGGCCCAGCGTGTCGGTGCTGCCGGGCCGCGGGAAGACCTTCGAGCAGTTCCAGGACGACGACGTCGTCTGCCGCGACTGGGCGCATCAGCAGGCCGGCACCACGCCCGGAGCCTCGGCGGCCCGGAGCACGGTCGGCGGCGCGGCGATCGGCACCCTGATCGGCGCGGGGCTCGGCGCCGCTCTCGGCGCGATCACCCGCAGCCCCGCGACGGGCGCGGCGCTCGGCGCCGGCTTCGGCCTGGTGGGCGGCACCGCGGTCGGGGCCAGCGCGGGCCAGGCCTCGGGCGAGAGCGTGCAGCACCGCTACGACAACGCCTACACGCAGTGCATGTACGCCAAGGGCGATCAGGTGCCGGGGCGCCCGGTGGTGGTGAGGCCTGCCATGAGCTCGCCGCCCCCGCCGCCGCCCGCGGTCACGCCGGCCCCGCCCGCGCCTCCCGCGCCACCAGCCGCGGAGGTCACGCCGCCTCCGCCACCGGGCCCGCCGCCGCCCCCGCCGCCACGCTGAGGCTCAGGCGGCCTCGCGCCGGATGTCCTGCACCAGCTCGCGCAGGATCCCCTGCTCCCGCGGTGTGCCGGCCGGGATGCTGAACTCCACGTCGGTGACCAGGCCCCGGTAGCGCTCGACCAGCCGCCGGCCGATCTCGGCGTAGGTGCCCACCACCGCGTAGGTGTGGAGCACCTCGTCGCCGATGCGCGGCGGCATCTCCTCCCAGCGCTGCGCGCGCGAGAGCGAGGCCAGCTCCGCGGCGAGCTCGCCGAGGCCGTGCGCCTCGAAGGCGGCGCGATAGCCCGGCGTCGAGGCATAGAAGGCGACGCGCGCCCGCGCGTCGCGCACCCGGCGGGCGAGCGCGTCCTCGTCGGGCGCCGCGCACACCAGCGGCTTCATGGCCACCGCGAGGCCGCCGGCGCGGCCCGCGGCCCGCGCGCCCGCCCGCATCGCGGGCAGCATCACCTCGCGGATGTAGCGTGGCGTGCACACCGGATGCGGCCGCAGGCCGTCGGCCACCTCGCCCGCGATGCGGCACATGATCGGGTTCACCGCCGCGAGGTGGATCGGGATCTCGGGGTGCTCGATCGGGCCGGGATCGAAGAGCGGCACCATCAGGCTCAGGCGATAGTGCTCGCTCTCGAACGCGAGCGGGGTGCGATGCTGCCAGGCCGCCCACACCGCGCGCACCGCCCGCACGTAGTCGCGCATCCACGGGCCGGGCGGCCGGTAGGCGAGGCCGAAGCGCCGCGTGATGTGACCGCGCACCTGGCTGCCCAGGCCCAGCACGAAGCGGCCGCGGGAGAGCTTCTGGATGCTCCACGCCGACATCGCGGTCACGGTGGGGCTGCGGGGGAACGCCATCGCCACCGCGGTGGTGAGCCGCAGACGCGTGCTGCCCGCGGCGGCGAGCGCCATCACCACGTACGGATCGACCTTGGTCTCCTCCACCGCGAGCCCGTCGAAGCCGAGAGACTCCACGAGCCGCGCGTCCTCGATGACGCGGGCGAGGTCGAGCGGGGTCTCCGCGGCCCGCAGGCCGGGATCGAGCTTGCCGAGCGGAAGCAGGGTCTCGACGCGCACCGCGCGCCATGCTAGCGGATGCGATTCCGCCTGACAACGGCGCCCCGAGGGTTTATGGTAGCCGCCGTGATCTCGGTCTTCGCCCTCTGCAGCGGGTACCTGGAGCTGGATCGCGCGAGCATGCTCGACGATCTTCCCGCCGGCCAGCCGTGGACGGTGCCGGTGATGAGCTTCCTGGTCGCGCACCCGCAGGGTCGCCTGCTCTTCGACACCGGCGTGCACGGCCAGACCCGCGTCGATCCCATCGGGCGCATGGGGCCGGAACGGGCCAAGCGCCTCGTCGACAAGTCGAAGGCGGGCGAGGACGTGGTGCCGCAGCTCGCCCTGCTCGGCCTCCGGCCCGACGACGTGCGCTACGTGGTCAACTCCCACCTGCACTTCGACCACTGCGGCGGCAACGAGTTCTTCCCGCGCTCGACGTTCCTCGTGCAGAAGGCGGAGATGGAGGCGGCCCGCCGCCCCGGCTTCGCGCCCGGCTACAACCCGAGCCCGCTCGACTTCGACCATCCCCTCGACTACCGGCTGGTCGACGGCGAGCACGACGTGTTCGGTGACGGCCGCGTGGTCCTGTTCCCCACCTTCGGCCACACGCCCGGACACCAGTCGCTGCGGGTGCGCGCGGGCAAGGGCCAGGACCTCGTCTGCGCGGCCGACGCCTGCTACACGCGGGAGAACATGGACCGGGACGTGCTGCCCCGCATCCTGTGGAACGGGCCGGTCATGCGCGAGTCGCTGGCCACGCTGCGCCGCCTGCGCGACCGCGACGGCGCCACCGTGTTCTACGGCCACGACCCCGAGCAGTGGCGGTCGACCCCGCACGCCCCCGCCGCCGTCCTCTAGGGTCTCCCCGTGCTCGCCCCCCTGCTCGATGGCCTCACCTTCACCGAGGGGCCGCGCTGGCACGACGGGCGTCTCTGGTTCTCCGACTTCTACACCCACCGCGTGCTCGCGGTGACCCCGGAGGGCAAGGCGGAGACGGTGCTCGAGGTCGCGCAGCGGCCCTCCGGCCTCGGCTGGCTTCCCGACGGCAGCCTGCTCGTGGTCTCGATGCTCGACCGCCGGCTCCTGCGGGCGCGGGACGGCCGGGCGGCGCCTCACGCCGACCTCGCCGCGGTCGCCACCGGCCCCTGCAACGACATGGTGGTGGACGCGCGCGGTCGCGCCTACGTGGGCAACTTCGGCTTCGACCGTCACCGCGGCGAGCCGCCCCGCGCCGCGACCCTCGCCCGCGTCGATCCCGACGGGACGGTCACCCCCGTCGCCGACGACCTCGAGTTCCCCAACGGCAGCGTGATCACGCCCGACGGCCGCACCCTCGTGGTGGCCGAGACCCTGGGTCACCGCCTGACCGCCTTCGACGTGGGCGCCGACGGCGCGCTCTCGCGCCGCCGGGTGTGGGCCGCGCTCGACGGCGTCTTCCCCGACGGCATCTGCCTCGACGCCGAGGGCGCCATCTGGGTCGCCGACGCGCGCGGGCCGGATCTCCTGCGGGTGCGCGAGGGCGGCGCCATCGACCGGCGCGTGCCGGTCGGCGCGGGACGCCACGCCTTCGCGTGCATGCTGGGCGGCGCGGATCGCCGCACCCTCTACGCGTGCACCTGCACCGGCAGCGGGCCCGCGGTCTCGGACAAGCGCGACGGCCGCATCGAGCGCGTCCCGGTGGACGTGCCCGGCGCGGGCCTCCCCTGACCATATCCACGAAAGGCATCGCCATGAGCGCGACAACGACGACACCGGAGGGGGCGGCGCGACCCGAGGACGACCAGGGACTGGCGGGACGGGTGGCCATCGTCACCGGCGGCGGGGCGGCCGGCGACGGCATCGGCAACGGGCGCGCGACCTGCATCCTGCTGGCCCGCAGCGGCACCAGCGTGCTGGTGGTCGATCGCGAGGAGGGTCTCGCGAAGCGCACCGCGGAGATGATCGCCGCGGAGGGCGGGAAGGCCTCCGCGCTGGCGGTGGACGTCACCGACGAGGCCCAGTGCGCGGCGATGGCCCGCGAGGCGGTGGCCCGCTACGGCCGCCTCGACTTCCTGGTCAACAACGTGGGCATCGGCAGCAAGGGCAGCGTGGTGGAGGAGAAGCCCGACACCTGGCGGCGGGTCATGCAGGTCAACGTCGAGACCATGTTCCTCGCCTCCAAGGCGGCCATCCCCGAGATGATCCGCACCGCCCAGGGCGGCGCGATCGTGAACATCTCGTCGATCTCCGCCCTGCGGCCGCGCGGCCTCACCACCTACTCCGCCTCCAAGGGCGCGGTGATCGCGCTGAGCCGCGCCATGGCGGTGGATCACGGCCCCGACGGCGTGCGCGTCAACTGCATCGCCCCCGGCCCCGTCTACACCCCGATGGTCTTCTCCCGCGGCATGACTCCCGCCGCCCGCGACCAGCGGCGGCGCGCCTCGGTGCTCGCCCGCGAGGGCACCGGCTGGGACATCGGCCAGGCCGCCCGCTTCCTCCTCTCCGGCCACGCCCGCTACATCACCGGCCAGCTCCTGGTCGTAGACGGCGGCGCCACCCTGGTCGGCCCCGCCCGGGAGTCCCAGACGGAGCATTGAGGCCCGGCCGGCCCATCCGTGAACGGACGACGCGCGAGGCGGACGGGTCCTGTGGGCGTGAGGGGCTCCCGCGCCGCCACCCGTCCGGTCTTGGGCGAGCCCGCTCACGAATAGGTCGGTCTCAGCTCTAACCATCCAAGGAGGAGTCGATGAAGTTTGGAATCTTCACGAGCATGGGCAACCAGACGTGGCCCGCAGTCCTCGAGCTGTGGAAGCACACCGAGGCCACGAAGTGGGACGTGGCGTGCGTGACCGACCACTTCATGCCCAACACCAAGGAGCGCGAGGGCGCGATGCTAGAGGGCTGGAGCACGCTCACCGCGCTGGCCGCGCTGGTGCCGCGGTTGCAGGTCGGCACCATCGTGCTCGGCAACACCTACCGGCATCCCGCGGTGGTGGCCAAGATGGCGGCGCAGGTCGACATCATCTCGGGAGGCCGGCTGCTGCTCGGCCTGGGCGCGGGCTGGCAGGAGAACGAGCACGAGGCCTACGGCATCCCCTTCTACAGCATGCGCGAGCGCCTCGAGCGGCTCGACGAGGCCTGCCAGGTGATGAAGGCCCTGTGGACCCAGGACCGCACCACGTTCAAGGGCCGCTACTACCAGCTCTCGGACGCTCCGCTCCAGCCCAAGGCGGTGCAGAAGCCCCACCCGGAGCTGATGATCGGCGGCGGCGGAGAGAAGGTGACGTTGCGGACGGTGGCGCGCT
>Ga0207645_10004540_pt1 | contig 10255 bp, 9 predicted proteins | sample KBSM53metaG_FD_184331 | JGI IMG/M metagenome (GOLD analysis project Ga0207645, IMG submission 184331) | Miscanthus rhizosphere microbial communities from Kellogg Biological Station, Michigan, USA - KBS M5-3 metaG (SPAdes) (version 2) | ecosystem: Host-associated > Plants > Roots > Rhizosphere >...
CACTGGAGTAGGGCAGGTACGTGTAACTCCCTGACGTCTTGTCGATGTCGACCTTGCCGCCGCCGTCCGGGGCGTCGACGACGGTGTAGGTGAGTGGCAGGTCGCTGGACGATTCGGTGTCGTGGTTTGTGCCGGTGATGACGCCCTTGCGGACGTCTACGATCGGCGCGTACGTGATTCGATCCGAACCCAGTTCGCGGCGCGTGGCCGCGAGCGCCACCCACGCCCCGGGAGAGTCAGCGGGTGGGGATTTCGGCGCGGTCGCTGACTTCGCCACCTCTTCCGTGGCTCGCGTGACGTCCTTCGAAATCCGTTCCGGTGCAATTGTGTTCGCCGACACAGCGAGACTGGCGTTGGCTTTCTTGACGACCCCGTTGGTCGCACGGGCGGTGGTCGGCTTAGTCAGATTGGCGGTGACATTCGCAGTCGAGGCCGCGGTCGACTGACGCGGCGACTGCAGATGAATCTTGGGGTGTTTGGGTCTCGCAGGCGCCGCAGGGCCTGCGTTCTGCGACGTCGACGCCGGGGTGGAGGTGTCGGCATCGGCCGACGCCACGCCGTGGCCTGTGAACACCACCAGACCCACGCCCAGCGCCACTGCCAACCCGCCCACCCTGCCGACATACCGCGCAGCGCCCATCACGACCTCCGACCCCGACAACCAGAGACCCGCTAGAGGCTACGCGCGCGGGGCCGAAATTCGCCGGAAAATTGTCGGGTCCGTAGATTCATCTCAGTTCAGTCAGGCATCGCCGATTTCTGGCAGCGGCCGCGCGTCACTCGCCAGTCAGGTGCACGTCGTGGGCGATCGACATACCCTCGCCCGCTTCGAGTTCGGCTGCCGATTGGGTCAGCAACACCCGACTTCGGTTCGGCGACAACAGGATCGATAGATAGTGATGCGGCTCGCCGTTCGCAAAAGCGAGCCGGTTCACCCGCACCACAGCCGACCCGATCGCGGTGTTGAGCAGCTGCGCACTACGCGGCCCGGCGATCTCTGCGGTGATCTCGTGCTGCACGCGGTCCAGCTCGACACCGGCGTCGGCCAGCAGCCGGTATAGCGGCGCCCGCGACAGAGCGTCTTCGGTGACCGTGCGGAACAACTCTTCGGGCAGCCAGGCCTCGGTGATCATCAGCGGTTCTGAGGTGCGGCGTTCGCGTCGCAGCCGCAACACATGCAGCGCACGTTCGCGCCCCAGTTCGTCGGCGACCACCTTGGGCGCTTTCCGGACGTCGAGCTCGATGACGTCGACCTCGGTCTCGAACTCGGTTTGGCGAAGTTCGTCCATGTACGAGCCGCCACCCACACCCCGGTGCGTCGACGGTTGGTCGCGGACGAAGGACCCGACGCCCTGCCTGCGTTCGATCAGGCCGGCGTCGGCGAGATCGGTCAGGGCTCGACGCACGGTGATGCGCGAGACACCGAACTGGTCGCACAGCGTCTGTTCGGTCGGCAGGAGGTCGCCGGGCGCGAGCGCACCCCTGGCGATCTCGTCGTGCAGCACCAGGAACAGCTGTCGGTGCAGCGGCACCCCGGCACCAGCCGTCACCTCGGCGGAGGACCGAAAGTCGTGGACGCTCATCAGAGCTCCCAGCATAGGGCCGATACACCTCGATTCTTGCGCTTGAAGTGCAGTTGTTATATACGTATAACAAGCATACATCTGAGGAGCTGACGTGACTGCTGCCACGCAACAAGCTGCCACTGCGGCGCTCGGGCCGACCGGAAGGCTGGCCACCTGGGTCGCCGCGGTGTCCCTGTCCGACGTACCCGCGGAGGTGGTGGAGCGCGCCAAACACCTGCTGCTCGACGGTATCGGATGCGCACTCATCGGCGCACAGCTGCCGTGGTCGCGGACGGCCACCGAGGCCGTGTTGGACATCGATGGCCGCGGCGACACCGTGGTGATCGGCACGGGTCGCACCGCAAGCGCGCCGGCCGCGGCGGTGCTCAACGGCACGTTCATTCAGGGTTTCGAGCTCGACGACTTCCATCCGATCGCGCCGCTACACAGCTGCTCGCTGCTGATCCCCGCGCTGCTGTCCACTGCGTCGTCGGCGCCGCAAACCCGCGGGGCCGATCTGCTGCTGGCCGCGATCGTAGGGTTCGAGGTCGGGCCACGCGTCGGCTACACGCTGCATGGCGCCGAAATGCTCGACCGCGGTTGGCATTCCGGATCGGTCTTCGGCACCCACTCGGCGGCGATGGCATCCGGCAAGCTGCGTGGCCTGTCCCCCGCTCAGCTGGAGGACGCACTCGGCCTGGCGGGCACCCAGTCGTCCGGCCTGATGGCCGCCCAGTACGAGGCGATGAGCAAGCGCATGCACCACGGGCTTGCGGCCCGCAACGGGCTCTACGCAGCAGGGCTGGCCGCGCACGGCTACACCGGAATCAACCGGGTGTTCGAACGCGAATACGGCGGGTTCCTCAGTGTTTTCGGCGAAGGGCACCACCCCGACGCCGATGCGCTCACGGGTCAGCTTGGCGACCGGTGGGAAACGTCGACCATCATGGTCAAGTCCTACGCCGCGATGGGTGGCCTGCACGGCGCGATCGACGCCGCCCGCCGGTTACGCTCATCGGTCGACCCGAAACGCATCGCGCACATCGACATCACCGTCGGCACCACGATCTACAAGCACGGGTGGTGGGCTGCAGAGCGCCCGTTGACTCCGATCGGGGCGCAGATGCACCTCGGATACGCCACGGCCGCAGCACTTCTGGACGGCAACGTGCTGCCGGAACAGTTCACGTCCACACGCCTTGACGCCGAAGACATCTGGCGGCTGATCGAACGCACCGACGTCCACCTCGACGAGAGCCGCGACCGGGCGCCCATCACCGAGCGCTACGGCACCGACCTCGCCGTCATCATGGATGACGGCGAGGTGCATCGGCTACATGTCGACCAACCGCACGGCGCACCCACCGATCCGATCACCAACGACGAACTCGTCGCCAAGTTCCACGCGCTGGCCGACCGGGTCACGACACGCGACCGTGCAACCGCCATCGAACACGCCGTCACTGGCATCGACGACCTCGCCGACGTCAACGAACTCATCGCCCTGCTCGCCGGGCCGGTCGCAGGCGCGCTGGATTGAAAGGGAAGCCGCTATGTCAACCACACCCGCGCGGCAGGCTCTGCGTGACCTGCTGAACAGACACGAACTCATCATCGCGCCAGGCGTTTTCGACGGGATATCCGCTCAGCTGGCCCGGCGCACCGGCCACGTCGCCGCCTACCTCACCGGGGCCGGAGTGGCGGCGTCGGGCTTCGCGCTGCCCGACATCGGCCTCGTCACCCAGACCGAGATGACAGAGCGCGCGAGGATGATCGTCACCGCGCTCGGCGATGTGCCGTTGATCGCCGACGCCGACACCGGTTACGGCGCCGGACTCAACGTCGTTCGCACCGTGCGGCAGTACGACGACGCCGGTGTCGGCGCGATCCAGTTGGAGGATCAGGTGTTTCCGAAACGGTGCGGCCATCTGCCCGACAAGCAGGTCGTCGACGCGGCGACGTTCGTACAGACCCTGACAGCCGCGCTGGATGCCAGGTCGGACGACGACATGCTGGTGGTGGCGCGCACGGACGCCCGAGCGCCGCTGGGGCTCGACGCCGCCATCGAGCGGGCCAACCAGTACGCGCAGGCGGGCGCCGACGTCATCTTCGTCGAGGCGCCGCAGGGTGTCGACGAGATCGAGCGGATCGCCCGCGAGGTCGAGGCCCCGCTGCTGATCAACTTGGTGCTGGGCGGCATGACACCGCTGGAGTCGTCGGCGCGGCTGGCTGAACTCGGCTACGCGATCGCGATCCACCCGTCGAATCCGCTGGCGCGCGCTACCTTCGCGATGCTGGAAGGGCTGTGCGAACTCAACGGCGCAAGCCCCGCCGACTATGCGCCGACCACTCCGGCCGACTTCTTCAACCTCGTCGGCATGGCCGAATGGCGCGACCTCGACGAAAAGCTCGCCGCAAAGGAGGCCGCCTCATGGGCATGACGATCATCGAAAAGATCCTGGCTCGCAAGGCCGGGCGGGACTCGCTGTCGGTCGGCGATGTCGTCGTCGTCGACGTCGACATGACTGTGCTCATCGATCTGCAGTTCGCCACCATGTGGATCCCGCCGCTGCGCATCCATGACCCTGACAAGCTGGCCATCGTGATGGACCACGCCGTCCCGGCGCCGACCATCAAGGACGCGGCAGGCGGATCGCACGCCCGCAAGTTTGCCGCAGACTTCGGCATCAAACGCTTCTTCGACGTCGGCCGCCACGGCATCTGCCATCAGGTCATCGCCGAGAACGGGCTGGCTCGCCCGGGAGAAGTGCTGGCCTGCACCGATTCCCACACCTGTGCAGGTGGCGCCTACAACGCCGCGGCCCGCGGTCTCGGCCCCGCGGAGGTGTACTCGATAATGTGCACCGGCGCGACCTGGTACCAGATCGCGCCGACCATCCGATACGAGTTCGGGGGTGTCAAACCGGACGTCGTCTCCGGTAAGGACATCTTCCTGCACATCGCGAACGAATACGGCGACGCAGCCAACCTCAACCTCGAGTTCGGCGGGTCGGGCCTGGCGGGCATCCCGATGCACGACCGTCGCACGATCGCCACCCAGGGTGCCGAGGTGTCCGCGGACTTCAGCACGTTCGAAGCCGACGAGGTGCTGACCGAGTTCTTCGACGGACTCGGGATCACCGACTACGTTGCCGCCCATTCTGATTCCGATGCCGTCTATCGAGATGTGCGGCGCATCGACCTCGGCTCACTGCAGCCGTATGTCGCACGGCCGGGTACGGTCAGCCGCAACGGGTTGCCGGTGTCAGAGCTTCACCGGCAGAAGATCGACCAGGCGTTCATCGGCTCGTGCGCCAACGGGCAGCTCGAGGATCTGGAAATCGCCGCGGACGTGTTGCGCGGCAACGCGATTGCCCCGGGTGTGCGGCTGCTTGTCACGCCGGCCTCGCAGGCGGTTTACCGCGAAGCGATGCGCCGCGGCTACCTGCAGGACATCGCGGATGCGGGCGGCGTCGTCACCAATTCGACGTGCGGCGCCTGCTTCGGCTACCACATGGGCGTCGTGGGTCCCGGCGAGGTGTGCATCACGTCGAGCACCCGAAACTTCACCGGACGCATGGGCAGCGCCGAAGCGGAGATCTTCATGGCATCGCCTGCCACCGTTGCAGCGTCCGCGATCACCGGCTACATCACGGACCCGAGGAGCGTGACGGCATGAAGTTCAGCGGCAAGGTCTGGGTGTTCGGTGACGATCTGAACACCGATGCGATGTACCCCGGGTTCGCGATGAAGATGGAGCCCGCCGAGGCTGCGAAGCACATCTTCTACGAGGTCAGGCCGGGATGGACCGACGAGGTGGCGGCGGGCGACATCGTGGTGGCCGGCAAGAATTTCGGCGTCGGCTCGTCGCGCCCCGTGGCGGCGCTGTTCGCTGAGCTCGGTGTGGCCGGTCTGGTGGCAGAGGAGTTCAACTCGCTGTTCTTCCGCAACGCGGTCAACGCGGGACTGCCCGCGATGACACTGCCGCACGCGAGGACCGTCTTCAGCGACGGTGATATCGGGACGTTCGACCTCAGCGACGGCAGTTGGCGCAACGTCACGACCGGCGCCTGCGGCACCGTCGCGAAGCTGCCGGACCTGATTCTCGACATCCTAGCCAGCGGCGGTGTGTTGCCACGGTTGGCCGCAACAGGGCTACGTGCCTGCCGAGCTGGGCGACGTGTTGCGATCCAGCACGGTCGCGATGCGCAGCGCGGGAAGCGGGGCGTGATGAGCCCGTTGAACTGTGCGGGCATGCCGTTGCTAGGAAAGCTGCTCGGCCGGTTCCGGGCGGGCGAAGCCCGCAGTCCGCTGGCCGGCCGGAAATACGCCGCTGCACGCACGATTGACGTCACCAGCACCGCATTCACCGACGGCGGTGCGATCCCGCAGAAGCACGCAGGAAAAGGTGCCGGCGACAACGTGTCTCCTGCGTTGCAATGGACCGGTGTGCCGGCGGAGGCCAAGCAGCTGGTGTTGATCATGGACGATCTCGACGTGCCGATGCCGAAGCCACTGATGCACACCATCGCGGTGATCGAGCCGCATCTCGGCGGACTCGCTGAAGGTGAACTCAAGCCCGGCACCACCGGTGTGCGGTTGATAAAGGCGTTCGGTGACACATATCTCGGCCCGCGGCCGATCCCTGGTCATGGCCCGCATCACTATCGATTCCTCATCTTCGCACTCGACCAACCGGTCCCCGACAGCGTCGCCGATCACGCGGCCTTGCTGTCCGCGATCGCAGGCCACGTGCAGGCGCGCGGTGTGCTGACGGGCACCTATGAGCGCTGACCTGGTGTCAAGCCGGTGCACGCTAGCGTGGCGTAGATGGGACGCAAGCAGACGAACAGCAAGCAGGAAGCAGGCTGGCTCTGGCTACCGTTGATGATCGGCCTGATCATCGGCGTCGCCGTGGGAACGGTGACCGATCATTGGTGGTGGTCGACGGTCGGGGTGCTGGGCGGGGCGGCGTTCGGCTGGGTAGGTTACTCGAGGACGCGGTAGACGCGTTAATCCTCGGGGATTTCGCGTTCGATCTCGTCCAGCCAGGTGCGGGCCGACATGTCCGACGGCGCCCGCCAGTCACCGCGCGGAGACAGCGATCCGCCGTGCGACACCTTCGGGCCGTTCGGCATCGCCGAGCGCTTGAATTGGGCGAACGCGTAGAACCGCTGCGCGAACACCTGCAGCCAGTGCCGAATCTCCTTCAGCGAGTACGCCGGTCGCTTGTCCTCCGGGAACCCGGCCGGCCAGTCTCCGCGGTCGGCGTCGCTCCACGCATGCCACGCCAGGAACGCGACCTTGGATGGACGGAATCCGTAGCGCAGCACCTGGAACAACGAAAAGTCCTGCAGCACATACGGCCCCACCTTGGCCTCGCTGCTCTGGATCTCCTCGTCCTCGCCGGTCGGGATCAGCTCTGGGGTGATCTCGGTGTCGAGCACGGACTGCAGGACGTCGTTGACCGTATCGTCGAATTGGTGTGACGAGATCACCCAGCGGATCAGGTGCTGGATCAGTGTCTTCGGCACGCCGCCGTTGACATTGTAGTGCGACATCTGGTCGCCCACACCGTATGTGGACCAACCCAGCGCCAGTTCGGACAGGTCGCCGGTGCCGAGCACGATGCCGCCGCGCTGGTTGGCCAGGCGGAACAGGTAGTCGGTCCGCAACCCGGCCTGAACGTTCTCGAACGTGACGTCGTAGACCGTCTCGCCGCGCGAGAACGGGTGGCCCATCTCTTTGAGCATCAGCTCAGCGGTCGACTTGATGTCGAGTTCTTCGAATGTGACGCCCAGCGCAGCGGCGAGCCGGATCGCGTTGCCCTTCGTACGCTCGCCCGTGGCGAACCCCGGCAACGTGAACGCGAGAATGTCGCTGCGCGGCCTGCCTTCTCGGTCCATCGCGCGGGCGGCGACTATCAGCGCATGCGTCGAATCGAGGCCACCGGAGACGCCGATCACGAGCTTCGGATAGTTGAGCGCGCGCAACCGCTGTTCAAGTCCGGCGACCTGGATGTTGTACGCTTCGTAGCAATCCTGTTCCAGCCGTTGGGGATCCGACGGGACGAACGGGAACCGCTCGACCTCGCGACGTAGTCCGATATCGCCCACCGGCGGATCGAGTTGTAACTCCACCCGCCGAAACGTTTCCGCCGTCACGCCGTGGTGGCGGCGGTTGTCGTCGAAAGTGCCCATCCGCAGCCGTTCCGAGCGGAGCAGTTCCAGGTCCACGTCGGCGATCGAGCGCCGCTCCCCCCTGGGAAAACGCTCGGATTGCGCGAGCAGCAGGCCGTTTTCCCAGATCATCGTCTGGCCGTCCCAGGCGAGGTCGGTGGTGGATTCGCCCTCTCCCGCCGCTGCGTAGATGTAGGCGGCCAGGCACCGAGACGACGCGGAGCGAGCCAGCAGAGCGCGGTCTTCCGCGCGCCCGATTGTGATCGGGCTGCCGGACAAGTTGGCCAACACCGTCGCGCCTGCGAGTGCCGCCTCCGCACTCGGCGGCACGGGCACAAACATGTCCTCGCAGATTTCGACGTGCAGCACGAATCCCGGCAAGTCTGCGGCGGCGAACAGCAGGTCGGGCCCGAACGGAACCGCGGCGCCGCCGAGCCGGATCACACCTCGCTGGTCGTCGCCCGCGGCGACCTGCCGGCGCTCGTAGAACTCCCGGTACGTCGGTAGGTAGGACTTCGGAACGACGCCCAGCACCCTGCCGCGGTGAATCACGACAGCGGTGTTGTAAATGCGATGACCGTGACGGAGCGGTGCCCCGACGACCAGCACGGGCAGCAGCACGGCGGATGCCGCGACAACCTCGACCAGGGCCTCCTCGACGGCGTCGAGTAGTGCGTCCTGCAGCAGGATGTCCTCGATCGAATAGCCGGACAGCGTCAACTCCGGGAAGACGGCCAGGGCGACGGCGTCGTCGTGGCAGGCGCGGGCCAGCCGCAGCACCGACTCCGCGTTCGCCGCCGGGTCGGCGATCGTCGTGTGATGGGTGCAAGCGGCCACCCGCACGAACCCGTGCCGGTAAGCGCTATAGAAGTCCATCACCCTCTATTGTCGCCCGTCAAAAGTCAAGATCCGGTGACGGGGTACATACGGGCAGGTCACCGCGCGTGCGAAAGCGCTTAGCCGGACCCGCACATTGGCCTCGTGTTGGCCTGTAGTTCGCCCGCACGCACCACACACGATTCGGCGATTTTCCCTGCGTCCCGCATCGTGATTCAAATCCGCCCACAGCGCGAAAATCCCTGGAGGAATTGTGAATAAGCCTGCCGTCCAACGTCAGTCGCGTCCCTTGCTGCCCGAGTTGTCCGAACTCTTCAACGGGCTTCCGGCGTTCGCCAGTCTGCGTCCCCTCTTCGACAGCCGCCTGCTGAAGCTGGAGGATGAGATGAAGGAAGGTGTGTACGAGGTTCGCGCAGAGCTTCCCGGCGTCGACCCCACCGACGACATCGAGGTCACCGTCCGTGACGGCCAGCTGACGATCAAGGCGGAGCGCACCCAGACCGGCGAGTCCAACGGCCACTCGGAGTTCTCGTACGGGTCGTTCGTGCGGTCCGTCGCACTGCCTGCGGGTGCCGACGAGGACGAGATCCACGCCACCTACGACAGGGGCATCCTCACCGTGTCGGTGCCGCTCTCCGAGGACCAGCCGAGCGAGAAGCGCGTCGAGGTCATCGAGACCATCCTCGTCGACGAGGACGACGACTTCGACGAGGACGACGACTTCGACGGGGACGAGGACGAGGAGCACGACGACGGGCAGCCCGAGCGCGAGGAGGCTGACCACTCGGAGAGCGAAGAGCAGCACCAGCCCGTCGGCTGAACCGGATCGCCTAACCTGGGAGTCGTGGAAGCACCGGAACTCGTCGCCCTGCTGTACGGGCGGCGTGTTGCGGTGCTCACGGGCGCGGGGATGTCCACGGACTCGGGCATCCCCGACTACCGGGGGCCGGACTCGCCGCCGAGCAATCCGATGACCATCAGCCAGTTCACTTCCGACCCGGCGTTTCGGCGGCGGTACTGGGCGCGCAATCACGTCGGCTGGCGGCACATGGACGAGACGCTGCCCAACGCCGGCCACCGTGCACTGGCCGAGCTGGAGCACGCCGGCGTGGTGTCCGGCGTGATCACCCAAAATGTCGACTTGCTGCACACCAAGGCGGGCAGCCGTGTGGTGGTCAACCTGCACGGCTGCTACGCCCAGGTGATCTGCCTGGACTGCGGGCACACCATGTCACGGGCCGCGCTTGCCGACCTCTACGGCGCCGCGCTCGAGCGCGGGGAGACTCAGCTGCATCCGATCCTCGCCGGGCAGAACCTGCGGGGCCTCGAGGACGGTCACCCGGCCGCCGACATCGTCGCCGAGATCGTGTCCGAGTCCGAGCGCGTGCTGGCAGCGCTGTAGAGTCGGGCGATGCCGCAGATCCCCGGCCGGCGAGTGCTCGGCGAGCGTCTCGGCGGCTACATCTACGGGACGATCGTGGTGCTCGCCACGGTCGTCGCAGGGGCAGAGGCGTACCGGAACGGCGCCGGCCACATCAGCCTGCTCGTCGTGATGACGACGTTCGTGTTCTGGCTGGCGCATGTGTACGCACACGCGGTCGCGCACAGCGTCTCGCACGGGGAGCGGATCTCCGGCGCCGAGCTCCTGCAGTTGGCACACCGCGAGAGCTCGAT
>Ga0207645_10004546_pt1 | contig 10248 bp, 8 predicted proteins | sample KBSM53metaG_FD_184331 | JGI IMG/M metagenome (GOLD analysis project Ga0207645, IMG submission 184331) | Miscanthus rhizosphere microbial communities from Kellogg Biological Station, Michigan, USA - KBS M5-3 metaG (SPAdes) (version 2) | ecosystem: Host-associated > Plants > Roots > Rhizosphere >...
AGCTTGCCCGGATTGGCCTTCGCATACGCGATCAACTCCTTCACGGAATGGACCGGCAGCGTTGGATTGACGACCAGCACGTTGGGCGTGATCGCGACGAGCGTGATCGGTGCGAAGTCCTTTTTCGCGTCGTAGGGCATCTGCGCGTAGAGATTCGGGTTCACCGCGTGCGTCGACAGCGCGCCCATGACGACGGTGTAACCATCGGGGGTCGCCTTGGCGACGAAGTCCGCGCCGATGTTGCCGCCGGCACCGGGCTTGTTCTCGACGACTACGCCCTGGCTCCACATCTCGGAAAGCTTCTGCGCGATCCCGCGACCGACGACGTCGAGCGGTCCCCCGGGCGGGAACGGAACGACGAGCTTCGCCGGCCGTGCCGGGAATGGCTGCGCGCCAGCCGGTGCGGGGGCGAAGGCGACCGACGCCACAATTGCCGCCGCCATGACCCCGCGTGCGACGCCGAGCGAGGAAAAGCGATGCGATCGGCGGGCTGAAACATCTGGTTGCAACATGGATAAGGGCCAAAAACACGCAACGTGGCCAGTGTAGCAGGCCAACTTGGGTACTTGCGTATGCTACAGAGCGGTTTGCCCGCGATGGCAGCGCAGCGCATAATTAATGATTGCCGTCGCGAACGATCGCCAGGCGAACTGCTCGAAGAATGTCCAGCTGATGAATAAAACTGCAACAGTCGGCACCGCGCTACTGTGCGTTGCATTGGCCGCCGGGGCCGGGTTCTGGTTCGGCGCGCAGCGCGCGAACGCTCCGGGCGACGTCCCGGCCGCCGCGGCAGCCACCAAGGGGACCGCGCCCGCCGGCACGCCGATGGTCGTCGAAGCGACCAAGGTCGTCCGCCAACCCCTGCCGCAGACGATCACGGCCGTCGGCAGCCTGCGCTCCGACGAATCGGTCACGCTGCGTCCCGAAGTGGCCGGCCGCGTCAACGCGATCCTGTTCAAGGAAGGCCAGAACGTCAGCAAGGGCATGACGCTGGTCCGGCTCGATCCGGCGATCAACCAGGCGGAAGTGCAACAGGCGAAGGCGAACCTCGTGCTCGCCAAGAGCAAGTTCGACCGCGCCGTCGAGTTGTCGCAGCGCAACTTCATCTCGGGCCAGGCGAAGGACGAAGCGGAGAACAACCTGCGTGTCGCCGAGGCTGCCGTGGCGCTTGTCGAAGCCCGGCTTGCCAAGACCGAGATCAAGGCACCGTTCGCAGGCGTCATCGGCCTTCGCGTCGTGTCGGTCGGCGACTACGTGAAAGAAGGCGCCGACATGGTCAACCTCGAGTCGATCGATCCGCTGAAAGTCGACTTCCGCGTTCCCGAGACTTACATGCGGCAAGTGCAGCCGGGCCAGACGCTGACCGTCACCTTCGATGCGCTGCCCGGCAGGAAATTCGACGGCAAGGTGCTGGCGGTCAATCCGCTGATCGACGCGGCGGGCCGCTCGGTCGTCATCCGGGCGATCGTGCGCAACGCCGACACGTCGCTGCGGCCCGGCATGTTCACGCGCGTCAACCTGATCACGCGCGACGACAAGGATGCGCTCGTGATTCCGGAACAGGCGATCGTGCCGCAGGGCGACGAGCAGTTCGTGTTTCGCATCGTCGATGGCAAGGCGGCGCGCGTGAAGGTGGACATCGGCCAGCGCCGCGACGGCAAGGTGGAAGTGCTGAAGGGCCTCAACGTCAACGACATGGTCGTCACGGCCGGTCAGCTCAAGCTGCGCGAAGGGATGCCGGTGACGATCAGCACGGCGCCGGGTCCGGCGTCCGCCACCGCGCCCGGGGCGCGCAACAACGCTGACAGTTCCGACGTCTCGGCGAAGCAGAGCTGACACTAGGCCCTGATTCATGCAGCTACCCGAGATCTGCATCAAGCGGCCCGTGTTCGCGACGGTGCTGTCGCTGATCATCCTGCTGATCGGCCTGATCTCGTATACGCGGCTCTCGGTCCGCGAGTATCCGCGGATCGACGAGCCCGTCGTCAGCGTCAACACGACGTATCGCGGCGCCTCCGCCGAGGTCGTCGAGTCGCAGGTGACGAAGCCGCTCGAGGATTCGCTCGCCGGCATCGAAGGCGTCGAGCTGATGACGTCGCAGAGCCGTTCGGAGACGAGCCGCATCAACGTGCGCTTCACGCTGAAGCGCGATCCCGACTCGGCGGCCGCCGACGTCCGCGACAAGGTGTCGCGCGCCCGCGGCAAGCTGCCCGATACGATCGACGAGCCGATCATCGCCAAGGTGGAGGCGGATTCGCAGCCGGTCATCTACATCGCCGTCGAGGCCGGCTCGCTGTCGTCGCTCGACGCGTCCGACTTCGTCAAGCGCTACGTGCAGCCGCGGCTGTCCGTGCTGCCGGGCGCCGCCGACGTGCGCATCTTCGGCGAGCGGCAGGTGTCGATGCGCATCAACCTCGACCGTACGCGTCTCGCCGGCTACAAGCTGACGGTGCAGGACGTCGAGGAGGCGATCCGCCGGCAGAACGCCGAAATTCCCGCGGGACGCATCGAGTCGTCGGCGCGCGAGTTCACCGTCGTCGCCGAAACGGACGTCCGCTCGCCCGAGCAGTTCAACAGCATCATCGTCGCCAATGTCGGCGGCTACCCCGTGCGCGTACGGGACATCGGCAACGCCGAGATCGGCCCGGTCGACGAGCGGACGATTTCCCGCTTCAACGGCAAGACGTCGCTCAACATCGGCGTGATCAAGCAGGCGGTCGCGAATCCGCTCGAGCTGTCGAACGCGGTTCGCGACGAGGTGAAAAAGATCAACGAAGGGCTGCCGACGGGCATGAAGCTCGTCATCGCATACGACACGTCGGTGTTCATCGACCGGTCGATCGGCTCGGTGTTCGAGACGATCGTCGAGGCGATCGTGCTCGTCGTGCTGGTGATCTTCTTCTTCCTGCGGAGCCTTCGGGCCACGATCATCCCGATCGTCACGATCCCCGTGTCGCTGATCGGCGCGTTCGGGATCATGTACATCTTCGGCTTCACGATCAACACGCTGACGCTGCTGTCGATGGTGCTCGCCATCGGCCTCGTCGTCGACGACGCGATCGTCATGCTGGAAAACATCTTCCGCCACGTCGAGGCGGGCATGCCGCGGCGGGAGGCGGCGATCACCGGCGCGCGCGAGATCGGATTCGCGATCGTCGCGATGACGCTGACGCTTGCATCCGTCTTCGCGCCGCTTGCGTTCGCAACGGGTCGCACCGGGCGGCTGTTCATCGAGTTCGCGCTGACGCTCGCAGGTGCCGTGCTCGTTTCGGGATTCATCGCGCTGACGCTGTCGCCGATGATGTGCTCGCTGCTCTTGAAGCATGAGGAAAAGCACTCGTGGCTGTTCAACCTGATCGAGGGCTGGCTGGAGGCGATGACGAACGGCTACCGGCGAGCGCTGACGGCCGTGCTGCACGCGCGCTGGGTCGTCGCCATCGGGTGGCTCGCCGTACTCGGTGCGGGCGCCGTGCTGTTCATGTCGCTGAAGGCGGAGCTTGCGCCGATCGAGGACCGCGGCGTCGTGTTCGGCGTCGTCACGGCGCCGCAGGGTTCGACGCCGCAGTACACGGCCGACCAGATCAAGCCGATCGAGCAGTTCTACGCGCAGATTCCCGAGGCCGCCGCGTGGACGGCGATCTCCGGCTTTCCGACCGTCGTCGACGGCAACGCGGTGCTGCGTCTCAAGCCGTGGGAGGAGCGCAAGAAGCGGCAGCAACAGATCGCTGACGAGCTGCGGCCGAAGTTCCAGTCGGTGCCCGGTGCGATCGCGTTCCCGCTGAATCCGCCGTCGCTCGGCCAGTCGTTCCGCTCCACGCCGGTCGAGTTCGTCATCATGTCGCAGATCCCGTACCCGGACCTGCAGCGGCTCGTCGATCGCTTCCTGGACGAGGCGCGCAAGTACCCAGGCGTGCAGAACCTGCAGACGGACCTGCGCCTCAACACGCCCGAAGTGCGCGTGCGCATCAACCGCGACAAGCTGTCCGACATCGGCGTTCCGGTCGACACGGTCGGCCGCACGCTGGAGACGATGCTCGGCGGGCGGCAGGTCACGCGGTTCAAGCGCGAAGGCGAGCAGTACGACGTGATCGTGCAGGTCGCGCCCATCGACCGTACGACACCTGCGGACATCAGCGACAGCTACGTGCGTGCGCGCGACGGCAGCATGGTGCAGCTGTCCAATCTGGTCGACGTCAAGGAGGGCGTCGCGCCGCAATCGCTCAACCACTTCAACCGGCTGCGTGCCGTGAAGGTGACGGCGACGCTCGCGCCGGGCTACGCGATCGACGAGGCGCTCCGCGCCATGGACGCCGCCGCGAAGGCGACGCTGCCGGTCACCGCGCAGACGGACGTCGACGGGCAGTCGCGCGAATTCCGCAAGTCCGGCAAGGAAATCTATTTCACGTTCGTGCTCGCCCTCGCATTCATCTACCTCGTGCTGTCGGCGCAGTTCGAGAGTTTCGTCCATCCGTTCGTGATCATGCTGTCGGTGCCGCTGTCGATGACGGGTGCGCTGTTCATGCTGTGGCTCACCGGCGGAACGCTGAACATCTACAGCCAGGTCGGCCTGGTGACGCTCGTCGGCCTCATCACCAAGCACGGCATCCTGATCGTCGAGTTCTCGAACCAGCTTCGCGCCAAGGGCGAGGACCTGATGGATGCCGTCGTCGATGCGGCCACGCTGCGGCTGCGGCCGATCCTGATGACGACCGGCGCGATGGTGCTGGGCGCGCTGCCGCTGGCACTTGCGCATGGCGCTGGTGCCGAATCGCGGACGCAGATCGGCTGGGTGATCGTCGGCGGCATGACGTTCGGCACGCTGCTGACCCTGTTCGTCGTTCCCACCGCCTACACATTGCTTGCCGGCCGCGCCGTGCATCACGAGCCGGCTTCGGCGCCCGCACCCGCGGCCCCGCTTCCGGGCGCGCCCGTTTCGGGCCACGCGGATTGACGCTCAATGCTGCTGCAGCGCATCGGCGGCCGGGTCGCGTATGGGTCGCGCATCGAAATGCACGTCGTGCCCAATGCAGCATCGATTTGCATAGGATCGACTGCTAGAATCGCACCCCGAAAGGCGGCTCCATAGCCGTCCGTCCTTTTCATCCGGAGGAATCATGGCTTCTCGCATCAAGCGCATTGCATCGATCGCCGTCGCGTTCGCGTTGGCGGGTGCGGCAACCGCGGCGCATGCCGTCGTGGAAATCCAGTGGTGGCACGCGATGACCGGCGCCAACAACGACCGCGTCAACGCGTTCGCGAAGCGCTTCAACGAGAGCCAGAGCGAGTACAAGGTCAACGCGGTGTTCAAGGGCAGCTATCCGGAAGCGATGGCGGGTGCGATAGCCGCGTTCCGCGCCGGCAACGCGCCGCACATCCTGCAGGTGTTCGAAGTGGGCACCGCGACGATGATGGGCGCAAAGGGCGCGATCAAGCCGGTTTACGAAGTGATGGCGCAGGCCGGCGAGAAATTCGATCCCAAGAGCTACATCCCCGCGGTCGCCGGCTACTACACGAACACGAAGGGCCAGATGCTGTCGTTTCCATTCAACAGCTCGACGACGGTGTTCTATTACAACAAGGACGCGTTCGAGAAGGCGGGCCTCGATCCGAACAAGCCGCCGCTCACGTGGCAGGCGGTCGTAGCGGCTATGGCCAAGCTGAAGGCCGCCGGGTGGGCCTGCCCCTACACGACCGGCTGGCAGTCGTGGGTGCAGCTCGAAAGCTTCAGCGCGTGGCACAACGTGCCGTTCGCCAGCGAGCAGAACGGCTTCGCAGGCAACGATCCCAAGCTGCTGTTCAATGGTCCCGTGCAGACGCGCCACATCGCGAACATGCAGGACTGGATCAAGAAAGGCTATTTCGTCTACGGCGGCCGGAAGAACGAGCCCGAGGCGAAGTTCCAGAGTGGCGAATGCGCGATGATGACGACGTCGTCGGCCGGCTACGGGACCACGAAGCAGCTCGCGAAGTTCAAGTGGACCATCTCGCCGCTGCCGTATTACGCCGACGTGCCGAACACGCCGCAGAACACGATCATCGGCGGCGCGAGCCTCTGGGTGATGGCCGGCAAAAAGCCCGAGGAATACAAGGGCGTCGCCAAGTTCCTGACGTTCCTGTCGCAGCCGAATATCCAGGAGGAGTGGCACGAGGCGACCGGCTACCTGCCGATCACGATGGCCGCCTACGACATGACGAAGAAGTCCGGCTTCTACGAGAAGAACCCGGGAACCGACGTCTCGGTCGAGCAGATGGTCGTCAAGACGACGTCCAACTCGCGCGGCATCCGCCTCGGCAACTTCGTCCAGATCCGCGATGTGATCGACGAGGAGCTCGAGTCCGTGTGGGCCGGCAAGAAGACGGCGAAGGAGGGGCTCGACGACGCGGTGAAGCGCAGTAACGAGCTCGTCGCCCGGTTCGCGAGAACGGTCAAGGCGGAGTGATCGGCGCACAGTAGAGTGGTTCGCAGCGTGCCCGCGAATGCGTTGGCGATCAGGCGCTAGGCGATGGCGAGCGAAAAGCGCGTAAGGTTCACGTCGGGCTGGCTACCTTACGCGCTGATCTTTCCGCAGCTGCTGATCACGATCGTCTTCTTCTTCTGGCCCGCCGGCCAGGCGCTGATCCAGTCGCTGCTCGTCGAAGACGCGTTCGGCGCGAGTACCGAGTTCGTCTGGTTCGACAATTTCCGCGAGCTGTTCAACGACCAGAACTACCTGGCGTCGTTCAAGGTCACGGCGATCTTCTCGGTGCTCGTTGCGGGCATCGGCCTCACCGTGTCGCTGGTGCTGGCGGCCTTCGCCGATCGCGTGCTGCGCGGCGCGACGTTCTACAAGACGCTGCTGATCTGGCCGTACGCGGTCGCGCCGGCGATCGCCGCCGTGCTCTGGCTGTTCCTGTTCAACCCGACGCTCGGTATCCTCGCGCACTGGATGCGCGGCTTCGGCATTGCGTGGAATCCGCTGCTCGACGGCGACGATGCGCTGATCATGGTCGTCATCGCCGCCGTCTGGAAGCAGATCAGCTACAACTTCCTGTTCTTCCTCGCCGGGCTGCAGTCGATCCCGAAGTCGCTGATTGAAGCCGCGGCCATCGACGGCGCGGGCCCCGTGAAACGATTCGCGACGATCGTGTTCCCGCTGCTGTCGCCAACGACGTTCTTCCTGCTCGTCGTCAACATCGTCTACGCGTTCTTCGACACGTTCGGCATCATCGACGCGTCGACGTCCGGCGGTCCCGCCAAGGCGACGGAGATCCTCGTCTACAAGGTGTACGCCGACGGCTTCAAGGGGCTCGACCTCGGCGGCTCCGCCGCGCAGTCCGTGATCCTCATGGCGATCGTCGTCACGCTGACGGTGGTCCAGTTCCGTTACGTCGAGCGGAAAGTGCAGTACTGATCGTGTCGACGCCCGAATCGACGCCGACTCGCGCGGCCACGCCCCGCGGCCCCTGGCTGATCCTGATGAACCTGCTGCCGGATGCGTGGCGCACGCGCACGCCGGAAGGGATGGTCGAGAACCGGCCGGTGCTGTCGTTGGTCTCGCACGTCGTGCTCGCGATCGGCATTGCGATCGTGGCGCTGCCGCTGTATGTGACGTTCGTCGCGTCGACGCAGACGGCCGAGCAGGTGCTGAACGCGCCGATGTCGCTTTTGCCGGGCACGCACCTGATCGACAACTACACGGCCGTATTGACGCACGGCGCGGGCGAGGCGTCGGCGCCGGTCGGCCGGATGATGCTGAACAGCCTCGTCACCGCGCTGATCATCGCGTTCGGCAAGATCGTGATCTCGCTCCTGTCGGCGTTCGCGATCGTCTACTTCCGGTTTCCGTTTCGCGGCCTGGCGTTCTGGATGATTTTCGTCACGCTGATGCTGCCCGTCGAAGTGCGCATCCTGCCGACGTACAAGGTCGTCTCCGACCTGCACATGATCAACACGTACGCCGGCCTCACCGTGCCGCTGATCGCGTCGGCGACGGCGACGTTCCTGTTCCGCCAGTTCTTCCTGACGATCCCCGACGAGCTTGCCGAGGCGGCGCGCATCGACGGCGCGGGCCCGATGCGGTTCTTCTTCGACGTCGTCGTCCCGCTGTCGCGGCCCAACATCGCCGCACTCTTCGTCATCCTGTTCATCTACGGCTGGAACCAGTACCTGTGGCCGCTGCTGATCACGACCGACGAGGAGATGTACACGACGGTGATCGGCATCAAGCGGATGATCTCGGGCGGCGATGCCGCCACCGACTGGAATCTCGTGATGGCGACGGCAATGCTCGCGATGCTGCCGCCGGCGCTCGTCGTGCTGCTGATGCAGAAATGGTTCGTCAAGGGACTGGTGGACAGCGAAAAATGAAGGGTCTTCGCCAATTGCGCCGCGTCGCGATGCCGCGAGTCAGCGCTTTCGCGCGCAGGCAGCCGGCAGCGTGCGAGGTGCGCGACTTGGGAGTGCCGGCCGTCGCGGGTGGCGCGGCCAATCGTCCGCGCGCGCAGCGCGACGCCGATCCGCCGCGCCGGGTAACCCGCAGGCCGGTGTTCACGGACGCGGAGCGCACCCGCACGCTGGCGGCTGCCTGCGCACGGTCAGTGGATGGCATCGAATTCGCCGGCGGGAGCCTGACGTAATGGCCCGCGTCGAGCTCCGTAACGTCACCAAGCAGTACGCCAACGCCGAGGTCATCCACGGGATCGACCTGCAGGTTGCCGACGGCGAGTTCATCGTCATCGTGGGTCCATCGGGTTGCGGCAAGTCGACGCTGCTGCGGATGGTCGCGGGCCTCGAAGCGATCACCGGCGGCGAGATCGTGATCGGCGACCGCGTCGTCAACCGCCTCGAGCCGAAGGATCGCGACATCGCGATGGTGTTCCAGAACTACGCGCTGTACCCGCACATGAGCGTGTTCGACAACATGGCGTACGGGCTGCGCATCCGCGGCCTTGCCAAGAGCGACATCGCCGAGCGCGTCAAGCGCGCAGCGGACATCCTCGAGCTCGAGTCGTTGCTCGCGCGGACACCGCGCCAGTTGTCGGGCGGCCAGCGGCAACGCGTCGCGATGGGCCGTGCGATCGTCCGCGAGCCCGCCGTGTTCCTGTTCGACGAGCCACTGTCCAATCTCGATGCGAAGCTCCGCGTGCAGATGCGCTTCGAGATCCAGAAACTGCATCGGCGCTTATCGACGACGAGCCTTTACGTCACGCACGACCAGGTCGAGGCGATGACGCTGGCCCAGCGGATGGTCGTGATGAACGGCGGGCGCGCCGAGCAGGTCGGCTCGCCGATGGAGGTGTACGAGAATCCGCAGACGATCTTCGTCGCCGGATTCATCGGCTCGCCGGCCATGAATTTCGTCGCCGGCAAGGCGAACGGCGACGGCCGGATCGCGCTCGACCATGGCGGGCAGGCCCGCACGACGCGCAGCACGCTCGAGCAGGGTCGCGCCGTGATGGTCGGCGTCCGGCCCGAGCATCTGACGCCCTGCGGCGAGCGCGAGGCGATCCTGTCGGGACCCGTCGAAATGGTCGAGAACCTCGGCGCCGATGCGCTGATCCACATTGGTCATGGCGGCAACACGGTGATCGCGCGGCTGCCGCACGGCGCGTCGCCTGCGGTCGGATCGACGTTCTGCGTCGCCGCCGATCCCGCGCGCGTGTTCGCATTCGACGCCGCCACCGGCGCGCGCCTGCGCTGACGGCCATGTGCGGCCTTCCGGCCTGGCCCTATCCGAAGTTCTGCGCGCATCGCGGCGCGGGCAAGCTCGCGCCCGAAAACACGCTGGCCGCGTTTCGCCTGGGCTACGAGCATGGCTACCGGATGGCGGAGTTCGACGTCAAGCTGTCGGCCGACGGCGTCGCATTCCTGCTGCACGACGACACACTCGATCGAACCACCAATTGAAGGGGCGCGCCGACGCGTTGACGTGGCGCGAGTTGGCACTCGCCGACGCGGGCACGTGGCATTCGCCGGAATATGCCGGTGAGCCGCTTGCATCGCTCGCCGCCGTCGCCGCGTGGAGCCGCGCGCGGCACGTGTGCGTGAACATCGAGATCAAGCCCACGCGTGGCCGTGAGCGCGAGACCGGCGCCGCGATTGCATTCGATGCCGCTTCGCTGTGGGCGGGTACCGACGTGCCTCCGCTGCTGTCGTCGTTCTCCCCTCTGGCGCTCGATGCCGCACGCGAGGCTGCGTCCGACCTACCGCGCGCGTGGCTCAGCGAATATTGGGTCGACGACTGGCGCGAGCGTGTCGTTCCGCTCGGC
>Ga0207645_10004547_pt1 | contig 10248 bp, 8 predicted proteins | sample KBSM53metaG_FD_184331 | JGI IMG/M metagenome (GOLD analysis project Ga0207645, IMG submission 184331) | Miscanthus rhizosphere microbial communities from Kellogg Biological Station, Michigan, USA - KBS M5-3 metaG (SPAdes) (version 2) | ecosystem: Host-associated > Plants > Roots > Rhizosphere >...
CCCGCCGACCGCCAGGAAGGCCGCCACGTCGAGCACCGATGGGCGGACGCCCTCGGGATGGAGCGTCGGCATCACCTGCCAGTAGAGATCGACGAAGTGCATGGCCAGGATCCAGACGCCGCCGATCGCCAGCGTCGAGGCCCGCCGCTTGACGGCGCGCCCCATCAGGTAGAAGAACGGAATCCCGAAGTGCCCCGCCATCAGCAGCAGCGAGACGAGCTTCCACGATCCCGCGAGCCGCGCCTTGTACCAGATCGTTTCTTCCGGCAGGTTGGCGTACCACATCAGGAAGAACTGCGAGAACGCGATGTAGGCCCAGAACGCCGTGAACGCGAACAGGAACTTGCCGAGGTCGTGCAGGTGTTCGGCGGTGATGATGGTGTCGAGCAGCCGGGCGCGCTGCATCGCCGCCGCCATCACCGACAGCAGCGCGATGAAGCCGACGAAGGAGCCGGCGAAGAAGTAGACGCCGAACATGGTCGAGTACCAGTGCGGGGTCAGCGACATGATCCAGTCGATCGCCGCGAACGACTGCGTCAGCGCCATGACGATGATCGCCGGGCCGGCGAACTTGCGCAGCCGGGCCGACGTCGCGGGATCTCCGCTGGTGTCCTGCCGCCGCGAGCCGCGGTAGTACAGGATCGCGATGGCCGACCAGGCGGCAAAGTAGATCGCCGCCCGGAGCAGGAAGAACGGCACGTTGAGGAACGGCGCCTTCCACCGCAGCAGCGCGTCGTGATCGGCCGCGCCGGGGTGCGCCCACTCGTAGAGGTCGTGGATCCCGAACAGCAGCGGCACGAAGAGCAGGGCCATCGCGGGAATCGTCGTGAAGATCGTCTCCCCTATCCGCCGCACCACGATCCCCCACGACCCCTGCGCCGCGTACTGGATCAGCACGAAGAAGAGCCCGCCGAGCGCCAGGCTGAGGAAGAACAGGAACGAGACCAGCCACGAAAAGAAGAACTGCCTCGGGTTGCCGGCCCCCAGGATGGCGCAGCCGGCGGCGCCGACGAGCGCGCCGCCGGCGCCGATCATCGGCAGGCGGTTCCAGGGATGATCGGGCGGGATCGAGGCCTGTTCGGGCCGCAGCGTGACGCGCTCGCGTTCGGTCATCAGGACTCCAGCAGCTCGACGCTGCGCGCGCCCAGCGACTCCAGCAGCTTCGGCGTGGCCGCCGCGTCGAAGCGCGGGTCCCACGATTCGATCGAGATGAAAAAGGCGTCGTCGGTCACCCGCTCGAACACCTTCGATCGGAACAGCGGATGGTAGTGCATGGGCAGCCGGTTCAACCCGAGCATGCCGAGGACGGCGCCGAGCGCGGCGAAGAGCACGCCGAGCTCGAAGGTGATCGGAATGAACGCCGGCCACGAGAAGTACGGCTTGCCGCTGATGACCAGCGGGTAGGCCTTGGCGTGCACCCACCACTGCAGCCCGAAGCCGAGCGTCGCGCCGGTGAGTCCCATGACCAGCACGATCCACGGCAGCGGCGAGCGGCGAAGCCCCATCGCCCCCTCGAGCCCGTGCACGGGGAACGGCGTGTGCGCATCCCACCGGGTGAAGCCGGCGTCACGCACGCGCTCGCACGCGTGATAGAGATCCGCCGGCGTGCCGAACTCGGCGACGATGCCGAAGTGCGGCCCCTTCGGGAGCGGATTGGACAGGATCGCCGGCCTGAGCGAGCGAAGCGAGGCGAAGGCCATTACGACGCCCCCGCCCTGATCTCACGGTCGGGGCCGCGGTGGAAGTGCGGATCCGCCTGCGGCAGGACCGTCTTCACCTCGGCCGTCGCCACCATCGGCAGGAAGCGGACGAACAGGCAGAACATCGTGAAGAAGAGCCCGAAGCTGCCGATCAGGCACGACACGTCCCACATCGTCGGCGTGAAATAGCCCCATGCCGACGGCAGGAAGTCGCGGTGCAGCGAGGTGACGATGATCACGAACCGCTCGAACCACATGCCGATGTTGATCACGATCGACAGCACGAACAGGATCGGGATGCTGGTGCGCGCCTTCTTGAACCAGAAGATCTGGGGGCTGACCACGTTGCACGTGATCATGGTCCAGTAGGCCCACGCGTACGGCCCGAGCGCGCGGTTCTTGAAGGTGAAGAACTCGTAGGGGTTGCCGCTGTACCACGCCGTGAAGAACTCCGTCGCGTAGGCGTAGCCGACCATCGACCCGGTGAGGAGCATGATCTTCGCCATGTAGTCGAGGTGCCGCAGCGTGATGATGTGCTCGAGGCCGAACGCCACGCGGCAGATCAGCATCAGCGTCATGACCATCGCGAACCCCGAGAAGATCGCGCCGGCGACGAAGTACGGCGGGAAGATCGTCGTGTGCCATCCGGGGAGCACCGAGACCGCGAAGTCCATCGAGACCACCGAGTGGACCGAGAGGACCAGCGGCGTCGCCAGCGCGGCGAGTACCAGATAGGCCGACTCGTAGTGGTGCCACTGCCGTACCGAGCCCCGCCATCCCAGCGCGAAGAAGCCGTAGACGAAGCGGCGGACCGGCGTCTTCGAGCGATCGCGCATCGTCGCCAGGTCCGGGATGAGCCCGACGTACCAGAACAGGACGGAGACGGTGCCGTAGACGCTGACCGCGAACACGTCCCACAGCAATGGGCTCCTGAAGTTCGGCCACATCCCCATCTGGTTGGGGATCGGGAACATCCAGTACGCGACCCAGACGCGGCCGACGTGGATGCCCGGGAACATCAGCGCGCACATGACCGCGAAGATGGTCATCGCCTCGGCGGCGCGATTGATCGAGGTCCGCCACTTCTGCCGGAAGAGGAAGAGGATCGCCGAGATCAGCGTGCCGGCGTGGCCGATGCCGACCCAGAACACGAAGTTGGTGATGTCCCACGCCCAGCCGACGGGGACGTTGAGGCCCCAGACGCCGATGCCTTCCCAGAACAGCCACGAGACGGCTATGCCAAGGAGGCCGAGCAGCGCGACCGACGGCAGGAAGAACACCCACCATCCGAGCGGCGTCGGCCGCTCGACGGCCTCCGCGACGACTTCGGTGATCGAATGGAAGTCCGGCGAGCGCAGGATCAGCGTGGGACGACCGGCGACAGGGTTATCGAGGAGTTCTGCGTCCGTGTGGGCCAAGCCTCCCCCTGCTGTGAGCTAAACGCCGTGAATGAAAAAAGTGGCCGTTTGTAACACCGGGTCTCGCCGGGAGTCAAGCGTCGGCGCCCGCGCGCTCGCTCGTCACGGGCGCGCCGGCGAGGCCGATTTGTCCGAGCAGCGTCTCGAGATCGTCGCCCGACGCGGGGATGGACGAGCAGATCCTCGCGCGGTTCTGCGCGACCCACGGATCCGCTCCCGGCAGCGCGCGAAGGTCCCCCCCGAGCAGCGCGTGCCACGTTTCGCGCGTCGCGGCGGCGAACGCCTCGAGCAGCGAGACCGTCGCGCCGGCGTGCAGGACGCGCGACATCCGCGTGGCCAGCTGGCGCGCTTCCACCAGGCCCGAGTTCATGCTGTGCACGCCGACCGGCGCGGCCTGGTGCGCGGCGTCGCCGGCGAGCCAGATGGCGCCCGCGCCGAAGCTCCGTGCGAGACGCGGCTCGAAGAGGCCGAGCGTGGACCAGTAAATCTCGGTGGGCCGCGCCGTCCACCACGGCGCCCGCGCCGCCAGCAGCTGTCCCAGCCGCTCCATCGAGGCCGCGTGTTCCGAGGCGTCCTTGATCTGGAACCCCCAGCGGCAGCGTCCGTCTTCGAGCGGCCAGTACACGCTGGTCACGTCGGCATCGAGAATCACCCGCACCTCGGGCGGCAGTTCCCCTGCCGCTTCGATCTCGTAGACCGAGAACACCTGCGGCGCGCCGTGCGAGGCCATCTCGATCCCGGCCATGCGTCGCACCGCCGAGTCGTAGCCGTCGGCGCCGATGACGAACGCCGGCCGCGCCGTCTCGCGGTGGGCGACCAGCCACTCGCTGCGCGCCACCGGATAGCCGGTGGCGACTTGATCGAGCCTGGCGACGTCGGCGCGGACCTTGCCTTCGCTGGCGCCGAGCGACTCGAGACGGTGGCTCCACAGGACCTTGAGCTTCTTGTGGCGGAGCGCGTCTTCCGCGGCGCGCTCCAGCACGCTCTGGCGGAGGACGAGGAGATAGGGATGGCCGGAGGTGAGCGCCGAGTAGTCGATTTCGGCGCGCCGATCGGGGCCGTCGTAGTAGGCGACCTTCGTCAGCTTGCGCCCCGCCCGGAGCAGCGCATCGGACAGCCCCGCCCCGTCGAGCGCGCGCAGCGTGCGCGGATGGATCGCCAGCGCGTAGCTGTGCTGCGTGGTCCGCTGGTGCATGTCGACGATTTCCACGCGTACGCCATGCTCCTGCAGGAACACGGCGGCGACGAGACCGACGGGACCGGCGCCGACGACGAGGACCTCCGGATCGGGGTGATGAAACATCGAACATGCCCCCACAACGCTGCGCGGTTTTTTCGAAGTTGTGCCCGGGTTCGCTACTCCATGCTGGCCAGTTGCGCGAGGATCGCGTCGATCGGCGCCTTGGCGCAGGTGAACATCGGCGTGTCCCGCTGCGTGTAGACGCTGGCCTCGGTATGACGCAACCGCCCCACGAGATCGACGAACTCCTGCGGGTAATCCGAGTCGAAGGCGACGACGAAGTCCTGGTCGTCGATGCCGTAGCTGTAGCTGGTGTTGAGGCGTACGCCCTTGAACGGGGCGGACGCGGCGATGTGCTCGTCCATCAGCCCCTGCCGCGCGTGCGGCGACAGGCGGTACCAGTCGCGTGTCTTCGAGAAGGGATAGACGAAGAGGTACTTGCCTTCGCCCGGCAGCAGCTCGACGCCTTCACCGGGGTGCTTGCTCTTGTTGACGTAGGGAGAGCGGCGCTGCACCGAGAGGAAGCTGTGCGCCTGCGACAGGTACGCCCCGAGGCGGGACCGGTTGATGGCCGCCTCCATCGCCTGGAAGCACAGCGGATCGTAGGAGATCCGCCACAGCATGAAGTCGACGTCCGCGCGCAGGCCGACGAGGGAATAGGTGCGGAGGATGAAGTCGTCCAGCGATTCCCACCGCCGCACCACGTCGACGAAGCCGTCGGCCGCCGCGCGGCGCTCGCCGGCGGGGAGCCGGCGGAACGCCGGGTCGAGCCGGTAGAACGCGTAATTCAGGAACTGGCGGCGCTGGCGGTCGGGGTCCTTGGCGGTGACGATCCCGTTCGGGTCGAGGTCGACCGACGGGCCGCGGCGGGGCGGCGGGCCTGGAGGCGCGTGTTCCGTGCTCATAGCGGCGTCGTGGCCGGCAACGTATGACTTCCAGCCTCAGACTGTCAAGGGCGCGGGGCGGGTCCGGGCGGGGAGGCACGGATTGGCGTAGCCGCCGCACGCGAACGCGCGTAGACTATGGCCCGAACGAACACCAGCATCGGGAGGCCTGGCATGGACGTAGTGCTCCTCATCCTCGCCGTCCTTACAACTGCCGCGTTGGTCTGGGCCGGCGTCTACTTCACGTTCCGCGGGTTTCGATCCTTGGACCATCCACCGGTTCCGCCGAAGCCCAGGCACGCTTCTGCGGTGAACTCCGAACTGAAACACTTCTTCGAGGGCAAGCAGTGCGCGACCTGCAAGCGGGCGATTCCGCCGGTGCACGCCTTCGAGCCGCGTCCGGGGCTGCTGAACCCGAAGACGCGTGAAGCGATCAGCTGGGACGACATCCCGGACGCCGACCTGCCGGCGACGCTCGAGTCGCATGTCGCGATCTGTTCGAACTGCGCGCTGATCGAGGTGTTCCGCAAGCAGCACCCCGAGCTGGTCGTCGATCGCCACCGGACCGCCGAGATCCCCACGCACTGACGCGCCGGCCACGTCACGAACTCACGAATTGTGAAGCCACGCGGGTGACTCTGCTCGCGTGGCCCACCGCCTTCCGCCGATCCTTATTTTCCTTGCCGAGCTGACACGCGCCGGTCTCCGGGCGTCCTGGTCCCGCCATTCATCCCGTAGATGATCGAGGCGTTGAGGCTGGATGGTAAGCTTCGGCAGCGTCGATCCTTATGATTTCCGACCGTGTATCCGGCTCGGTTCGGCCGCGGCGCCGCGGCGCGGCGGCGCGCCTCCGCCTGCCGTTCGCGCTCGGGGCGGTGGCGCTTGCCGTGTTCGCCGCGCACCGCGTCGAGCAGCGCCTGTCGGCGAGCTCCGCGCTCGGCGAAGGGGAGGAGGCGTTCCGCCGCGGCGATTTCGTGCGCGCCGCGGACCGGTTCCAGGCCGTCCTCGTCATGGATCCCGCGTCGACGCCGGTCCGGCTGCGGCTGGCCGCGGCGTTCGCGGAGAGGAGCGCCGCGTTGCTGGCGCAGGCGTCCGGTCCCGTGCTCGACGCCGAGGCGCGCGCCGGGCTGTCATTCGCGAGCGGGTGGCCGCTTGACCTGGGCGGCGAAGCGCGCGGCGCGAAGGCGGCCGATCTGCGCCGCGTCCTCTCCGACCGCTGCTCGGCCACGATCGCGGAAGGCATCGATGCCGCATCCAAGGCGGTGACCATTGACGCCGCGAACGAGGGGGCGATGCTGACGCTGGAGGGCTGGCACCAGCTCGCGGCCGACCTGGCGGCATCGCCCGACGAGTATCGGCGCCACATGAGCTCGGCGGACGAGTGGCGCCGCAAGGCACTCGCCGCGCGCCGTCTCAAAGCTGAGCGGAGCTCGCAATGAGAATCGGGCGGGCAACGTCCGGCGAGCCGCTCACCGTTCTTTTGATCGCGGTGTCGATCCTCGGCGGCATCGCGCTCGCGATTGCGTGCTCCTACCGGCCGATCGCTCTGTGGTGGGTGATGATCGCCTGCTCGGCGATCAACGTCGTCCGATTCGGCGCGCGCCTGTCGCGGCAATCACGCGGCGATCGGCCTGGCGCGCCCGCGGTTCATTCGCCGCTCGTCGCGCTCGTGGCTCGAGGGCTGGCCCGTTCGCTCGACGCCTTCGCGGGCGCCCGTTCCGGCGCGTCGAAGGCGTCCCTGGATCGACAGCACGCCCGCTTCCTGGTGTGGTTCACCGAGCACAACCTGCTGTGGACGACGATCGGCTTCGGCGTCAGCCTGCTCCTCTGGCATCGCTTCGGCCCGACGGCGCCCGCGCTCGTGGTGATGGCGGCGCTCATGTCGTGCGGCCTCTTCGCCGCGCTCGGCGCCGCCGCCGGCGCCGGCGCCCAGACGCTCGGTCTGTGCTGGCGTGAGCCGTGCCGGACGCCCGACCTCCGGTCCCTCCGCGGCATCGTCCACGACATCGGCTGCGTCGTGGTCCTGGCGAATCGGCGCGACTACGCGGCGCGCTGTGACTGGGCGAAGGGCGGACGGTTCCACGAGCTCTTTCTGACGGTGGACGATCTCGCTCGCGCGGGCGTCGAGCCGGGGCTCGAAGCGGTGCTCGCCGCGGACGACGCGACGGCGCGGCGCGCGCTCGCGCGCAAGGAGCGGCTCGACCGCGCAGTGGCGCTCACGCCGGTCTTCGCCGCCGGTCTTCTCGCTGCCCTGCTTGCCGTACCGCCGCTGGCGGGCTCGGAGCCTCTCCCGTCGCTCTGGACGATCGTCACCCGAAATGCGAATGCGCACGCCCGCGCATCCGCGGACAGCGAGGACAATTCGCGCGACGCACCGGGCGGCGCGACATCGTCAGATCCCCGCGAAGCGCAGAAGCACGCGAACGATCGATCGCGCTCGCAACCGTCCCCGCGCGCCAGCGGCGACGCGACGTCGAGCCCGGCGCAGTCCGGGCACGAGCGGCCCGACATCACCGGGCAGGGAGGCGAGAGCTCGATCACCGGCGATGCTGTCGCGTCGGCCCGAGGCGAGGGCGCCGGGGCGGCCGGCCAGGGAGCCGGCGCAGCGGACGGCGAGGGCAACGGTGCAGGCAGCGGCTCGGCGGGATCCGGAGACCCATCGTCATCGGGCGAAGGCCGATCGAACGGTTCGGGCGGACGTGGCGGCGGACCGCGCGGGTACGGCACCAGCGGTGTCGCACCCCAGCGCGCGGAGAGCCCGGGCGCGTTGCCCGATGCGCCCGTGAATCCCGGAAAGACGATCGAGGTGGTGCTGCCGGCGTTCTCCCAGGCACGCGACGATTCACCCGGCGACGACCCGATGGGCACGAAGCGCAAGGCGACGGCATCCGACCAGGCGCACGCCTATCAGGCCCGCCGCGACACCGCCGCTGCGCCGAACGAGCCGGCATCGCGCCAACCCGTCCAGCGATGGCCCAACTGGGTCTTTCAACTGCTGCACAAGTAGACGCGCGCAAACGGGGCGAAGCCCCTCGGAAAATAAATGGACGTGGCTCACGCCAGGCGGCACACGACACATATCATCGACGCGGTCGGTGAGGAGCTGTACGGCGTCGAGACCGTGATCAAGCTCTCACTTGCTGCGCTCTTCAGCGGCGGACACGTGCTGCTCGAGGGAAATCCGGGCCTCGGCAAGACCGAGCTGGTCAAGCGGCTCGCGCGCGTGATGAACCTGAAGGCCGGACGCATCCAGTTCACGCCGGATTTGATGCCCGCCGACATCACCGGCACGCTGATGCCGACGGGCGACGGCGGGCTGCGGTTCCAGAGCGGCCCGATTTTCACCTCGCTGCTCCTCGCCGACGAGATCAATCGCGCGACGCCGAAGACGCAGTCGGCGATGCTCGAGGCGATGGCCGAGAAGAAAGTCACGGTGCTCGGTGAAGAGCATGTGCTGCCCTCCCCGTTTGTCGTGCTGGCGACGCAGAACCCGATCGACCACGAAGGCACCTACAACCTGCCCGCCGCCCAGGCCGACCGGTTCATGTTCAAGGTGAGGATGCCGGTGCCCGACGGTCCGACGGTGAGGCGGATCGTGCGCAAGCGCGCCGGCGCGGGCGCGCCGGATCCACAGTCAGACTCGGCGACTCCCTCGAGGGCGGAGCCGGCGAGCTACGATCTTCCGGGCGATGCGCGCGCCGCCGAATCGCTCGTCCGTGAGATCTCGCAGGTCGTCCGGGCGATCGCGCCGCTGCCCGCGGTCGAGGCGCACGTGACGAACCTCTTTCTGGCGACGAATCGTTCGTTCGCCGGCCTCGCCAATCCGTCGGGCGCGCGCGCCGACATCGAGACCGCCGCGCGGCGCATCCAGTACGGCATGAGCCCGCGCGCCGCCGGAGACATCATGCTCGCGGCGAAGGCCTGGGTCTGTCTTTCGGACACGGACGTTCAGTACGTCGCGGCGTCGCACCTGCAGGCGGTGGTCGTGCACGCGCTGCGGCACCGGCTGCGCCTCTCGCTCGACGACGATCACGCCGACATGGATGGCGACCCCGAGCTTCGGCTCGACGACGCCATTCGCCGGCTCTGCCTTCTGACGGCCCCCAAGGATTCCGGCTATGACGCGCTCTGGCAGCGGTGCTACGCCTGAGGCGCTGCCCGTCCCCTCGTCACAGCTGGATCGCTTCCGGCTGCGGCTGCGGCAGCGCGATCGCGGCACGGTCGCCGGCGCGCACCTCATTCGTCAACGCGGCCAGAGCCTCGAGTTCCGCGAGTTCCGCCCGTACTTGCCGGGCGACGATATCCGCCACGTCGACTGGCGGGCGTCCGCGCGGCACCATCGCCGCGACGAGCTGGTCGTGCGCACGTTCGAGCACGAGGTCCAGACGCGAGTCGTCATCTCGATTGACACGGGCGCGACGATGCGGCTGCCGGAGGTGGCGCCGAAGCTGCAGCTGGCGCGGTGGTTCGCGGAGGCGATGTGCTACATCTCCGGTCGGTCCGGCGATTCCGTGGCGCTGCACGCGCTCGACAGCGGGCAGGTGGTCGAACTGGGCTCATCGGCGGACCGCTGGCGCATTCGTCGCGCGCTGCAGCGCGTGAGCGCCGCGAAGGCGACGTCGAACGGCGGTTCCCTGTCCGCGGAAGGCCGGACCGGAAAGGTGAACTGGACCGCGCTGGAACGCGCACTGCCGCCGGGAAGCGTCTGGCTCGTGCTCACCGACCTCTACTTCGCCGATGAAGCCGACGTCATGGCGCTGGCCGCACGCGTCCGCAACGCGCAGCAGGGATCGCGCTGGGTCGTGGTCGTCGACTTCGACAGCTGGGCGTGCGAGACGCACCGCGTCGGGCACGGGCTGCGCCGGCTGGACGGCCCGGGCGTGTCGGCGCCGGAGCTGCGCGTGAAACTGACGTCGGGCCTGCTGGACGAGGTGAAGGGGCGCATCGACGAGCGGAAGCGCCGCTTCGATCGCGCCGCGGCGGCGGGCGGCTACGATCGCCTCAGG
>Ga0207645_10004550_pt1 | contig 10242 bp, 13 predicted proteins | sample KBSM53metaG_FD_184331 | JGI IMG/M metagenome (GOLD analysis project Ga0207645, IMG submission 184331) | Miscanthus rhizosphere microbial communities from Kellogg Biological Station, Michigan, USA - KBS M5-3 metaG (SPAdes) (version 2) | ecosystem: Host-associated > Plants > Roots > Rhizosphere >...
CACGTTCCCGGTGACAACGCCGCTCTTCGCGGCATTGCTCGTCAGCGTGGTGGTCATCGTCGGCGCGCTGACCTTTTTCCCGGCCCTCAGTCTGGGACCAATCGTTGAGCACTTCTTGATGACCAACGGACAGGTGTTCTAATGGCACAGGCACAGGCAAAGTCCATCTGGGACGCGCAGATCGTGAACCGCGCGGTGTGGGATGCGCTCAAGAAGCTCCATCCGCGCAGGATGGCGAAAAACCCCGTGATGTTCGTCGTCGAAGTCGGCAGCGTCCTGACGACGATGCGGTTCGTGCTCGACGCGATCGCCGGCCGGCCGGGGCTTGGCTTCGAGCTCCAGATCACGTTCTGGCTGTGGCTGACCGTGCTCTTCGCCAACTTTGCCGAAGCCATGGCGGAGGGCCGCGGGAAGGCGCAGGCCGATACCCTCCGGAAAGCGAGAACGGAAACCGTGGCGAACCGCATCGTCGCCGGCGGACGGACGGAGACAGTGCCCGCGGCAGGCCTTCGGAAGGGCGACATGGTGATGGTCAAGGCGGGGGAGTTCATCCCGGCCGACGGCGAAATCACCGAAGGGGTGGCCTCGGTTGACGAGTCGGCGATCACCGGCGAGTCTGCGCCGGTCATCCGCGAATCGGGCGGCGACCGGTCGGCGGTCACCGGCGGCACGCGCGTGCTCTCGGACTGGATCAAGGTCCGGGTCACCTCCGACCCCGGCCACACCTTCCTCGACCGCATGATCGCGCTCGTCGAAGGCGCCGAACGGCAGAAGACGCCCAACGAGATCGCGCTCAACATCCTGCTGGCCGGCTTGACGATCATCTTTCTGCTGGCGGTGGTCACGCTGCAGCCGTTCGCCGTCTACTCGAACGCGCCGCAGTCCGTGTTCGTGCTGGTGTCGCTCCTGGTCTGCCTGATCCCGACCACGATCGGCGGCCTGTTGTCGGCCATCGGTATTGCCGGGATGGACCGCCTCGTCCAGCGCAACGTCCTCGCCATGTCGGGCCGGGCTGTCGAGGCAGCCGGGGACGTGCACACGCTGCTGCTCGACAAGACCGGGACGATCACGTTCGGCAACCGCCAGGCCACCGAGTTCGTGGCTCTGCCCGGCGTGACCGCCCAGGAGCTCGCCGACGCCGCCCAGCTGTCGTCGCTGGCGGACGAGACACCGGAAGGCCGCTCGATCGTCGTGCTCGCGAAGGAGCAGTACGGCATCCGCGGACGTGAAATGGCCGACAAGGACGCGGTGTTTGTGCCGTTTACCGCCCAGACGCGCATGTCTGGAATCAATCTCAACGGACGGCAGATTCGGAAGGGCGCGGCGGACTCGATCGAGAAGTACGTCGCCGGCATCCCCGCGTCGGCGACGCCGGAGGACATCGCCCTACACCGACGATGCTGGCCCCCTGGCAGACCGAGCCGCCGGTCGAGCTCTCCCGAGAGGAGCTCGACAAGCGCCGCGAGATCGGCGCGGTCGTGAGCACGGCCACCGAGGTCACGCGCGCCCTGCGGGTCTTCCAGCACGACTGGGTGGCCAGCCAGGCCCGCACGCGCTCGTCGTCGCGTTTGAGGAAGGCCCCCCGGATCCCTGCTCCCGTCGATCATCGATCGAGCCGACGTCGCGCGCCTCAATCACCGCGCTTTCCCGGACGTTGCAGAACAAGGCGAGCTTGCGACGCTCCTCCTTGGGGATGGCGCGATCGGTACGGCAGAGCAGAACATCGGGCTGGATGCCGATCGAACGCAATTCGGCGACAGAATGCTGCGTCGGCTTGGTCTTGAGTTCGCCGGCCGAGGGGATGAATGGCAGCAGCGTCAGGTGGGTATAGATGCAGCTGCCGCGCGGCAAATCGTTCTTGATCTGGCGGATGGCTTCGAAGAACGGCAGGCCCTCGATATCGCCGACGGTTCCGCCGATCTCCACCAGGACGAAATCGACGCCGTCATTGTTGGAGACGACGAATTCCTTGATGGCGTTGGTGACGTGCGGGATGACCTGAATGGTCGCGCCCAGATAGTCGCCGCGCCGTTCCTTGGTGATGATGTCGAGATAGATCCGTCCGGTGGTGATGTTGTCGTGCTTGGTAGCGGGCCGACCGGTGAAGCGCTCGTAGTGTCCGAGGTCGAGATCGGTCTCGGCGCCGTCATCGGTGACGAAGACCTCGCCATGCTCGTAGGGGCTCATCGTGCCCGGATCGACATTGAGATAGGGATCGAACTTGCGGATGCGGACCCTGTGGCCACGAGCCTGCAACAGCGCCGCGAGCGACGCCGCCATCAGGCCCTTGCCAAGCGAAGAGACCACGCCGCCGGTTATGAATATGAACCGCGCCATGGGAGGATGGGCTTAGCGGTCCGAATCCGCATCGTGCAAGGGGCCTTTCCAACCCCCCACAGATTTATTTTCAGTGTGCGAGGGGAACGCTGCTGTTGCTGGCCGGCGCGGCAGGTGCCGTCGGAGCCGGAGCCGCCGGCACGGACGCGGGCGTGGATGCCGGTGCCGAGTGCGCCAGGCTGGTGTCGACCTTGGTCGAGCTGTTCCGCATCGTCGCGAGCGCGGCGAGCGCGATCGACAGGCAGACGAAGACTGTCGCCAGGATCGAGGTGGTGCGCGTCAGGAAATCGGCCGCGCCGCGCGCGCTCATCAGCCCGGTCGGGCTGCCACTGGAGGTCAGGCCGCCGCCCTCCGACCGCTGCATCAGGATGAATGCAACCAGCGCGATCGTGACGAGCAGGTGGACGACGAGAAGGAAGGTAAGCATGGGGTCGGGCCGTTAGCGGAAAGGGCCGCCGAGAGCAACAAGCGGTGGACGCCTTGAGAAAGAGCCGCACCGGCCCGCACCTCCCATAGAATAACCTGTTGGGAGGCCGGGTAGGGGTGCGGGCCGGTGCGGCAAGGTTCGGCGGATGCCGAACCGCATCTCAATAAGGCGGCGCAGGGATTTCCTCGCGGGCATGGGCCAGCGCGTCGGACCAGCGTTGCGACAGGTCATGAAAATAAGGATCGCTGTCGTCGATCCGGATCAGGGTTTCGGCGCGTGCCTCGCCGGACCGCGCGATCATCAGGTCGAGCGGCAGCCCGACAGCGAGGTTGGAACGCATGGTCGAATCGAACGAGATAAGTGCGACCTTCACCGCTTCCTTGAGATCGGTATCGTGGCGCAGTGCGCGATCGAGGATCGGCTTGCCATATTTGTTCTCGCCGATCTGCAGATAGGGTGTGTCCGGACCGCATTCGATCGCGTTGCCCGCCGAATAGACTAGGAATAGTCGGGTCCGCTCGCCGCCGACCGAACCGCCGACCAGAAAGGTCGCATCGAAATTGACATCCTCCGCCTGCAGCCCCGACATGGCGTCGCGCGAGGCGCGTAGCGCCCGGCCGGCGGCGAGCGCGGCGGCGAAGATATTGGGCACGGTGTCGAGCGTCTCCCTCTCCTCCGTTTCGGGATTGAGGATACCTTGCGAGAGACGCTGGATCGCGGCCTGGGTGGTCGAAAGGCTGCCAGCGGACGCGATCGCGATCAGGCGCTTTCCGTCATTACCGTGGACGCGCAGCTTGCGGTACATCGAGATATTGTCGACCCCCGCATTGGTGCGCGTGTCGGCCAGCATCGCCAGGCCCTGCTGCACCAATATCCCCACGCAATAAGTCACGCATCCTCGCTCAGGCTTGCGACTGGCGCATCGCCGCGGCCGCATCGACGCTCACGGTGAGGCTCTCCGCCCCGCCGCCGCGCCGAGCCCCTCGTATCGGGGCGGCATCCAGATAGTCCAGTCCGATCGCGACGCGCAGATAATGATCTGTGGGTGAAATGCCGTTGGTCGGATCGAAACCGATCCAGCCGATATCCGGTACATAGGCCTCGGCCCAGGCATGCGCCGCCTCCTGCGCCTCGTCGCGCGCGAGATGCCCCGAGACGTAACGTGCGGGAATGCCGAGCTCGCGCGCGGCCGTGACGAAGATATGGGCGAAGTCCTGGCACACGCCATAGCCCGCGGCGAATGCGTCGCCAGCGCTCGTCGCCGTGCCGGTCATGCCTATTTCGAACCGCATTCCGCTGTAGATCGCCGAACACAGCCCATGCACCGCCGAGAGCGGCGCTTCGCCACGAAAGCGATCGGCCAACGCCGCCAGCCCGGGTTCGCACCGCGTGAGCTCGGTCGTGCGGAGATAAGCGGCGGGTGGCAATGTTTCTTCGGCGTTGATCAGGCCCGCCGTGTCGGTGACGTCCGCAAGCCCCGTCACGATCAACGTCATCTCGTTCACCGGGCCGTCAGCATAGAACATGGTGACGCGATTGCCGAAGGCATCGCGGCTGTCGCGGAAGCTGCCGTCGATATCGGCGTCGACGCGCCAGTCGATCAGATGCTGCCCGGCATGTTCGGTCGGCGTGACGCGCAAAGCCTGCACCAGGCTCGAGGCCGGCGCGTCATATCGATAAGTCGTGCGGTGATCGATTCGGATGCGCATCAGAAGAGATATTGTTCAGCGATCAGCACCCCTAGGCGGTTATTCTCCACCATGAAATCCTGGACGACCTCGTGCAGCCCTTTCGCGAAAAGCGATTCGATCCTGGCATTGGCGAAACGCCCGGCAATCGCGACTGCCTGGCGATGCGCGGGGCCGCGCCGCCCGGTGAGGCTGGCTAGCTGATCGAGATAGGAAACCGCATCCTGTGCGCAGGCGGCGAGCGACCGCGGCATGCGGCGGTTGAGGATGAGCAGGTCTGCGACCAGCCATGGCTTCACGCTGTCGCGATAGACGTGGCGATAGGCGGTGAGCGCCGACACGGTGCGCAGGATCGTGGTCCACTGGAAATAATCGAGGCTTCCCCCGACCGGCTCATCGCGCGGCAGCAGCAAATGATATTTGACGTCGAGCAATCGCGCCGTGTTATCTGCCCGCTCGATCGCCGCGCCGAGACGGACGAACCAATACGCGTCATCGCGCAGCATCGTGCGATGGGTCGCGCCGTCGAAAGCGAGCGCGGTCGATTTGACCGTATCCAACAGCTTGTTGAGCGTGAGCCGGCTGTCGAAGCGCGTGCCGAAATGCTGCATCTCCAGCCAGGCCGAATTGATCGCCTCCCACACTTCGACCGTAAGCGCGGTCCGCACCGCGCGGGCATTGTTGCGCGCGCGCTCGACGCAACCGCGCATCGACGACGGGTTGGCCGGGCCTAGCGAGAGGAATTGAAGCGCGAGCTGCTCGGCAATCTCGGGATGCTCCCCGGCATATTTGTCCGCCACGCCCGCTGCCGATAAGGCGCCGCTCCACGCCGCGACATCGCCGCCATAGGAGGATGGCAGGGCCGCCAGCCGCATTGTGGCATCGATCAACCGCGACACGAAATCGGCCCGCTCGACATAGCGGCCTGTCCAGAACAGCGCGCTGGCGGTGCGCGACAGCATCAGGCGCGCGCCTCAATCATCGAGCACCCATGTGTCCTTGGTGCCGCCGCCCTGGCTGGAATTGACAACCAGCGAGCCCGGCTTGAGCGCGACGCGTGTGAGCCCGCCCGGGACGATGCGCGTGCCCTTCGCGCCGGTCAGCACGAACGGACGCAGATCGACATGGCGCGGGACGATCCCGCTATCGGCGAGCGTCGGACAGGTCGAGAGTGCCAGCGTCGGCTGTGCGATGAACTTCTCCGGCGTCGCCTTGAGCTTGGTGCGGAAATCGTCCCGCTCGGCGGTGCTGGCATGCGGGCCGACCAGCATGCCATAGCCGCCTGATCCGTCGACCTCCTTCACCACCAGCTCAGCGACATGGTCGAGCACGTATGACAATGCCTCGGGTTCGCGGCAGCGCCATGTCGGCACATTCTCGATCAACGGTTCTTCGCCAGAATAGAAGCGCACGATCTCGGGCATGTAGGAATAGATCGCCTTGTCGTCGGCGATGCCGGTGCCGATCGCATTGGCGATCGTGAGGTTGCCCGCCGCCTGTGCCGCGACGATGCCGGGCACGCCGAGCATCGAATCCGGCCGGAAGACAAGCGGATCGAGGAAAGCATCATCGACGCGGCGATAGAGCACATCGACGCGGCGCGGCCCCTCGGTCGTGCGCATGTAAAGCACGTCGTCGGAGACAGAGAGGTCGATACCCTCGACCAGCTCGACGCCGAGCTTGTCCGCGATGAAGCTATGCTCGTAATAAGCCGAATTGTGGAAGCCGGGTGTCAGCACCGCCACCGTCGGCGCGTCCTTGCAGCGCGGCGGTGCAACCGAGCGCAAGGTCGCGAGCAATTCCTCCGGATAATCGTCGACCGGCGCCACGCGATGGCGGTCGAACAACTCCGGCAATAGCCGCAGCATTACTTCGCGATTCTCCAGCATGTAGGAGACGCCGGAGGGCGTGCGGGCGTTGTCTTCCAGCACGTAGAATTGATCCGCCCCGGTACGCACGATGTCGATGCCGGAAATGTGCGTATAAACGCCATGCGCTGGCTGGATCCCGACCGCGGGCAGGCAGAATTGCGGATTCCGGAGGATCAATTCCTCCGGCATGATCCCGGCGCGCAAAATCTCCCGCGGGCCATAGATGTCGCGCAGAAAGGCATTGAGCGCCTGCACGCGCTGGATCAGGCCCGCCTCCAGCCGCCGCCATTCCCGGCGCGACAGGATGCGCGGCACGATGTCGAACGGGATCAGCCTCTCATCGGCTTCCGCATCGCCATAGACCGCAAAGGTGATGCCGATCCTGCGGAAGAAAAGCTCGGCCTGAGCGCGGCGCGTCTGGAGATAATCGTCGGGGGTTTCGGCGAGCCATTGTGCAACGCGGGCATAGGGATCGCGCGTTGCGCTCCCATCACCATTCATCTCGTCGAACGCGGAAAGCCCCAATCCAGTCCCCCTGATTCGAAAGCGAGTTTGTGCGATGCAACAAAGAAGCGCAAGCGCGTAAGTTGCGCGCCACGCAACCGTCTAATTGGCGGTCTTCTCCAGTAGATCATGCCGCCGTAGTGCGTGGCGAAGCTGATCGTAGGTCAGCTTGAGTGCGAGCGCGGTCGCGCGCTGATTGAAGCGGCAGCGCGCAAGCGCGGCTTCCAGCAATTGCCGCTCATAGGAATGGCAGGCGGCGCGCAGGTCGTCACAATCGACTTCCGGCGGTGCCGCAACCGGTTGCGGCGCTTCAGACGCTGCAGCGCCTGCGCGCTCCTCGGCCCGCTTCAGTGGTGCCATCCGCCAAGGGGAAGAGAACGGATCGAACTGGATCGCATCGACCGGCTTGTCGGTCTCGTCCCAGCGATAGACCGCGCGCTCGACCACATTGCGCAATTCGCGGACGTTGCCGGGCCAGTCATAGGTTTCCAGCTGCTCGGTCGCCTGGCGGCCAAAACCGGTCCAGCGCGGCCAGCCGAGTTCGGCTGCCATGCGCCGCGCGAAATGATCCGCCAATACCGGGATATCGCCTTCGCGCGCGCGCAACGGCGGCAGCGTGATCACCTCGAAACACAGCCGGTCGAGCAAATCGGCGCGGAAGCGGCCCTTGTCGACCAAAGCCGGCAGATGCTCGTTGGTGGCAGCAACGATGCGCACGTCGACACGGATCGCGCGCGACGAGCCGATCCGGTTGACCTCGCCATATTCGACCGCGCGCAGCAGCCTCTCCTGTGCACCCTGGCTGAGCGTCGCGAGCTCGTCGAGAAACAGGGTGCCGCCATCGGCCTCCTCGAACCGGCCTGGGCGCGCCTTGGTGGCACCGGTGAAGGCGCCGGCTTCGTGACCAAACAATTCGGCCTCGATCAGCGTCTCCGGCAAGGCGGCGCAATTCATCGTGATGAGCGGACCCGCCCAGCGTGGGCTCAGCCGGTGCAGACGCTCGGCCACCAATTCCTTGCCAGTACCGCGTTCGCCGATGACGAGCACGGGACGGTTGAGCGCCGCGGCCCGGCTCGCGCGCTCCACCGCGTCGAGAAACGGCCCCGATTGGCCGATGAAATGTGCTTCGCGATCCATGCCAAGAGGTTGGCGGATTTTCCCATTTATTGGCAAGTCTTAATTGGCGAATTTTGCCACTTCCGCGAAGTTTTTCGCGGTTTTCCGGCCTTTCTGAAAATTGGCACACGCCGTGCAGAGCAGGAAGCAACGTCGGAGAGGTCCGGCGCAGAAAGATGAAAAAGGTTCACGGACATGATTTTCGGTTTCGACAAGAGCGATATGCAGCGGATGATGGTCTCGGCTCTGGGCGCGCTGGCGCTGTCCGCGACCTGCATCGGCGCAGCCGTCGGTCCGGCCAGGGCCGCGAACCCGGCTCATACCCCCTCGCAAATTCACCAACTCGCCGCGAAGTAAGCCACGCGGCGACATCCGGGGCGGGTGGTCCCTTAGCCCGCCCCGGAGTACAACATGGCCAGAGTGACGGCCGGAACGCGTAAACACAGGAGCTAGACTGAAATGGGAATTTTCTCCCGCACCCGTGACATCATTGCCGCCAACATGACCGATCTTCTCGATCGGGCTGAGGATCCGGCAAAGATGATCCGCATGATCATCCTCGAAATGGAGGAGACTTTGGTCGAGGTTCGCGCGTCGGCAGCCCGGCACATCGCCGATCAGAAGGAGATGCGGCGCCAGATCGGCAAGCTCAACCAGGTGCAGGATGGCTGGATCGAAAAGGCCGAACTCGCTTTGTCGCGCGGCCGCGAGGATCTTGCCAAGGCGGCGCTTACCGAAAAGCAGAAGGCAGCTGATCTCGCCGAGCAGCTCCACGAGGAGATTTCGGCGATCGATGAGGCGCTGGCAAGCTGTGAGGCCGACATCACCAAGCTTCAGAACAAGCTGCGCGAGGCGCGTGCCCGCCAGAACTCGGTCTCGACCCGGCTCGAATCCGCGCACAACCGCACCCGTCTGCGCGAAATGTATGCCGGCCAGAAGGTCGAAGACGCCTTCTCGCGCTTCGAACTGCTCGAACGCCGCGTCGACTATGCCGAGGGCCGCGCCGATGCCGCCGGTCTGGGCGTACAGAAGAGCCTGGAAGAAGAAATTTCGGAGCTGCGCTCGGCCGACAAGGTCGACGCCGAACTGGCCGCGCTCAAGGCGCGCGTCGGCGGCGCCAGCCCCGCTGCCCCCAGCCAGGAGGCTGAATAATGAACGATGCGCTGATACCGATCAGCATCTGCAGCATCCTGTTCATTGGGTTGCCGTGGCTGATCTTCCACTACGTCACCCAGTGGAAAAAGGGAGCTTCGATCTCGGTCGAGGACGAAAACCTCCTCGATGAACTCCACTCTCTCGCGCGCAGGCTCGAGGACCGGATGAACACGATCGAACGGATCGTCGCCGCCGACAGCCCGAGCTTCCGCCCGAGCCTGCGCGACGATCGCGATGAGGATTTGGAACTGGCCCGCTCGCAGACGCGGGAACCGCTGACCACCCGCACGCGCCGCCGCGATCACTGAACGCGCGACGGCAAGAATACAGGGAAGGAACAAGACGATGACTCCGCGCCGCACCCACTTCTATCTCGACAAGCAGAATGGAAAATTCCTGGGCGTGTGCGCCGGGATCGCCGATTATACCGGCATCGACGTTCTGCTCGTCCGCGTGGGCTTCATGCTGGTGAATTTCGCCACTGGCTTCTTCGGCGGCTTCGGCCTGCTCGCTTACTTCATGGTCGCATGGTTTGCAGACAAGAAGCCGCGCGAACTGGATTATGAGGACCGCGAGGATCGCAAGTTCTGGCAGAAGGTCCGCGCCCGCCCCGGCAATTCGATCCGCGATGTGCGATCCTCCTTCCGCGACATCGACCGCCGCCTTGCCGACGTCGAGACGCACATCACCAGCCAGAACCGCCGCTTGGCGGACGAGATCGAGGCGCTGCGCTGAACCGCGCCGCACCGGGGAGATAGAAGATGCACAATTGGGGAATCCTCATTCCGATCGTCGCGATCCTGGCCTGGGTGGCCAACAACTGGATCCGCGCGCGTCACGGTTATCCGCTCGAAGGACGCCGGGGCCGCCGCGACCATCGCGTTGACCTGGACGAGGAACGCAAGATCCAGCTCCTGTCGAGCGAGAATGAGAAGCTGACCAACCAGGTATTGCGGCTCGAGGAGCGGATCGCCGTGCTCGAACGGATCGCCACCGACCCCGCCACCCGCGTCGCCCGCGAAATCGAACAATTGCGCTGAGCCGCGAAGGAAGGACCCCGAACGATGAACCCGATTCTTCCCTATGTGCCGGTATTCGCCATACTCGGCCTTTCGTGCGGGATCCTCGGCCTGATCGGCTGGAT
>Ga0207645_10004551_pt1 | contig 10239 bp, 10 predicted proteins | sample KBSM53metaG_FD_184331 | JGI IMG/M metagenome (GOLD analysis project Ga0207645, IMG submission 184331) | Miscanthus rhizosphere microbial communities from Kellogg Biological Station, Michigan, USA - KBS M5-3 metaG (SPAdes) (version 2) | ecosystem: Host-associated > Plants > Roots > Rhizosphere >...
TTGCCGACCGGCGTTCCGTTGATCAGGGCGACGTCTGTGCCGGCCGAATAGGTCGCCGACTCGCGCCAGCTCTCGCCGGTCGGCAGGTCGACGTCGAACAGGTGGATCTTGTCGTAGCGCGCCCGGACCTGCCCTTCGCGATCAATGACGAAGGCGCGATTGGCGACCTTCCCGTCGTCGAGGAGCACGGCCAGCGAGCCGAGGTGCAGCCAGATGCCGTGGCTTTTCGCTGCCTCGCGGCATGCTTCGAGTACGGCATCCTCGGCCTCGGTGCGCAGGTTCGTGCGCGCGCGCCGCGTATCCCGGTCGAGCAGGCCCGACATCTCGGGCGTGAACAACATTTCCGCGCCCCCGTCCGCCGCCTTGCGAACCGCATCGACCAGCGCCTGGGCGTTCGCGTCCGGATCGATGCCGGTCTGCGACTGGAAAAGCGCGATCCGGGTCATGGTCTCAGACCGCGAACAATGCGTCGAGCTTGCCGGCGCGCTCGAGCGCGATGAGGTCGTCGCAGCCGCCGACGTGCCGCTCGCCGATGAAGATCTGGGGAACCGTCATCCGTCCCTTGGCGCGCTGGATCATCACCTGCTTCTCGGGCCCGCCGAAATCGACCACGATCTCCCGATACTCGACGCCCTTCGCGGTCAGCAGGTGCTTGGCGCGCCAGCAATAGGGACAGGTGGTCTTGGTGTAGATTTCGACGGTCGGCACGGACGCTCCTTTTGCCACTCAACTTAGGCATGGATTTCAACGCATCAACTGCGCCGGACGCACCACGCGAGCCCAGCTGACGAGCTCGACGCGGGCAGCGCCGGCGCGCTTCAGCGTGCGGGCGCAGGCTTCGGCCGTGCTGCCGGTCGTCAGCACGTCGTCGACCAGGATCACGGTCTTGCCCGCTATCGCGCTCTTGTCCGCAATCCGGAACGCGCCGGCGACCGTCTTGCGCCGCTGCAGCGGGCTCATGCCCTTGAGCGGCGGCGTGCGCTTGATGCGGCGGAGCGCGAACGGCTGCGTCGCAATCGACAAGCGCCGCGACAGTTCACGCGCGACCAGCGCCGACTGGTTGAAGCCGCGCCTCCACAATCGGCTGCGGTGCAGCGGCACCGGAACCAGGATCGCGTCGCCGTCCGGGCTGACCAGCGGCGCCATGTACCGCGCCATGGTTCGCGCGATCGCGACCTTGCGGCCATATTTGAGCCGGATCGCGAGGCTGCGCGGCAGTTCGCCGTAGGCGACGGCGGCCCGAGTCCGCGCGATGCGCGGCGGGCGGGCGAGGCAGGCGCCGCAGGTTTCCGAATCCGTCGCCTGCAGCGGCATCCCGCAGGTCACGCATCCGCCATCGCCGAGGAACTCGACCTGCTTCCAGCATTCGGGGCAGAAGCTGTGGACATCGGCGACGATCACTCCGCAGCCCGCGCAGCGCGGCGGCAGCGCGAAGTCGAGCGCCCAGCGCGCGCAGGTCCGAAACGCCTGACCGATCATCCCCCACCTTGTCGCTTGAGACCGCGCATCGCACAAGCGGATGCATGGGCGAATTGTTCGACATGGACCTGCGTGCGCAGCGCCGCGACCGCGCGGCGCGGACCGGCCCCGAGCTGTTCCTGTTCGAGCGCGTGTTCGCCGATTGTCTCGACCGGATGGCGCTGGTCCAAAGGCGGTTCGAGCGCGCGCTTCTCCTCGGCTGTCCCGACAACAAATGGCCCGAGCGGCTGCGGGCGGCTGCGGACAATGTGGATGTCCGCGATCCCGGACGGCTTTTTGCACAAGCAGGCGGCGGCGAGACGTTAGTCGAAGATGCCTGGCTGCCCGAGCCTCGCGCTTATGACTTGGTCGTCGCGATCGGAACGCTCGACACGGTCAACGACCTGCCCCTGGCCCTTCGCATCCTCTTCGAAGCGATGCGCGAGGATGCATTGCTGATCGCGGCAGTCTCCGGCGGCGAGACCCTGCCGAAGCTGCGCTCGGCGATGCGCGCCGCGGACGCGGTTGCAGGCGCCGCCTCGGCGCACGTCCACCCGCGCATCGAACCGTCCCAGCTCGCGCCGCTCCTTTCGAGCGCCGGTTTCGCGATGCCGGTCGTCGACGTCGACCGGGTCAGCGTCAGCTATGAGTCACTGGACCGGCTGGTGCGCGACCTGCGCGCGATGGGCGCGACCAACGTGCTTCGAGAACGCGCCCGAAAGCCGCTGTCGCGCGCCGCTTATCGGGCCGCGGCTGACACATTTCGCAATGAGGGCAGCGGCGGGCGAACCGCAGAAACCTTTGAAATCCTGCACTTCGCAGCATGGAAAACCCGCCCCGTATAGATGAAGCGGCGTTAACTCTGTCCGCAGGAAGAGTTGTTAACCCACTTCCCGATAAAACCGTCGTGTGGACGTGGACCAGAGGAGGGTGGCGTGATCGCTATCCGAGGACTTTTGCGCAGGCTCGGCGCGGATCAGCGCGGCGCGACTGCAATCGAATACGGGCTACTCTGTGCCCTGATCGCCGTGGCGGCGATCGGCGGCATGCAGGCGCTCGGTGGCGGCGTTGGCGGCAAGTGGGGTCAGCTGCTGGCCACCATGAGCCAATACATGACCTGATCAGCTGCGTCGCGATCCGTAGACGACCAGCTTCACTTTCTGACCGGGCGCGAGCGTTGCGTTCGCGCTTAAGCCATTGATCGCCAGGAACCGATCCAGCTTGTAATCGCGGTACGCCATCCGGCTGCTCAGCGACTGGACCGTATCGCCCGGCGCTACCGTCACGACATGAACGACGCGCGGCCGGATCGCCGACGCCTCCTCGGCGCTCAGGCGCTTTAGCGAATTCACCATTTGCGCGAACGGGCCAACGCCATATCCGCCCGGGGTCAGCATCACGAAATGATAGATCCGCTGCGGGTCCCATTGATAGGCGACGACGCTGGCATCGATTGGGCCGGAGCCGGTGTTGATCCGAGTCGAGGTGATCGCGGCGGCCATGCCGTTGATCGTCACACGCTGCGGCGGCGGGATCGGAATCTGCATTTGCCCGCGCGTCAGCTCCTGGAACACCCGCAGAATGTAATTCTCGAGCGTGCCCGAGAAGCGGCCGCCGCTGAACTGCGCCTTCCCCGCGGATCCGGAAATCGTCACCGCGGTCGTCCCGTTCGACATCAGGTATCCGGGCGGCACGGTGAACTGGATGCGCAGGTCCGGATGGGTGAACGTCGGCCCGTCGATCACGCCCTGCGCGGGATCGTCGTCGACGTAGAGGCCCTCGATCTCGCGCAGGAAGGTGTCGCGATTGCGGACCCCGCTGCCCAGCTTTCCGGTCGCCCGGGCTTCCGCGAGCGCCCGCTGCATGCGGTTCTCGCTCAACGGGTGGGTGCGCGCCCATTCCGGCGTCTGGCGATTGGTTTTGCCCTGCAGCCGGGCGTCGAGCGCGGTCTGGAGGCTGAGCGCCGACAACAGCCGGGCCGCTCCGCCGGGGTCGTAGCCCGACGCGATCAAATATCTCAGCCCCAGGGTGTCGGCCTGGTACTCCTGGTCGCGCGAGAAGCTGAGGAGATCGAGCTTCGACCTTTGCTGGATGTAGTTGCCGAGCGGACTGCCGCCGAAAATCGCGCCGAAAATCTGCCCGAACACGCCATAGCGGCTTTGCTGGGCATATTGCTCGCGGATGTGGGCGTGGTTTGCGGCGATATGGCCGACCTCGTGCCCGAGCGCGAAGGCGAGCTGGGACTCGTCATCCATCAGCGTCATGAGCTGGCGGGTGACATAAACGTAGCCGCCGGGGACCGAGAAGGCGTTCTCGACGGGGGAATTGAGTAGCGTGAAGTGGAGCGCCTGCCCGGAATTGGCGACGCCGGAGACGGCACCCACGCGCCGGCCGATCGATTCGACGTAAGCGGCGCGCGGGCCCGTCTCGGCTCCGCCGAGCTCCTGGACCATCGCCGAATGCATGCGCTGGGCTTCGGCGACGTCCTGCGGATTGAGGTAGCGCGCCGCGCGCTGCGCGATTGCTGGCGTCACGGCGATCGTCGCCGCGGCAAACAACAGGACGCCTTTACGCATGACTGTCATCTCCGTTGTGAGCCCCAGATAAGCGAGGCGATTTTGAACGGAAAATGACTGGCGGGGTTCCGAACGCGCCGTTCGGCGCGGCTCAGCCGATGGCGAGGAACTTCGCGCGACGCTGCTTGCGCAGCTCATCGGGGCCCAGGGCGGCGCATCCGTCGAGTTCCTCGATGATCGCGCCCTTCAGCGCGCCGATGGCGGCTTCGGGGTCGCGATGGGCGCCGCCCAATGGCTCGGCGACGATCCGGTCGACGACTCCGAGCGCCTGGAGGTCGGCGGCGGTGATCTTCATCGCCTCCGCCGCTTCGGCCGCCTTGTCGGCCGTGCGCCACAGGATCGAGGCGCACCCCTCGGGCGAGATGACCGAATAGACCGCATGCTCGAACATCAGCACGCGGTTGGCCGCCGCAATCGCAATCGCGCCGCCGGAGCCGCCCTCGCCGACAATCACCGCGACCAGCGGCACCTTGAGCGCGAGGCATTCTTCGGTCGCGCGCGCGATTGCCTCGGCCTGGCCGCGCTCTTCGGCCTCGACCCCGGGGAACGCACCGGGCGTATCGACCAGCGTGACCACCGGGATGCCGAAATGGTCGGCGAGCCGCATCAGGCGGATCGCCTTGCGATAGCCCTCCGGCTTGGCCATCCCGAAATTGTGCTTGAGCCGCGACGCGGTGTCGTCGCCCTTCTCGTGCCCGATGAGCATCACGCGCCTCCCATCGATCCGCGCGAGGCCGCCGATCATCGCGGGATCGTCGGCATAGGACCGGTCGCCGGCGAGCGGCATGAAATCGTCGGCGACGCCGGCCAGATAATCCTTGAAGTGCGGCCGCTCGGGATGGCGCGCGACCTGCGCCTTCTGCCACGGCGTCAGCTTGGCATAGGTGTCCTTGAGCAGCTTCGCCGACTTCGCCTCGAGCTTCGAGACTTCGGCCTCGATGTCGATGTCTTCCGACCGGTTGGCGGTCTCCTTGAGCTCGGCCACGCGGGTTTCGAGCTCGGCGATCGGCTTTTCGAAATCGAGGTACGTCAACATGGAGCGGCGCGGGTAGGACGAAGGCGGCTAGCGCGTCAACGAGAACGGTCCGCCAGCGGATGCCGTGCGTTCACCAGTTCGACCAGACGCGCGCTGTCGACATGAGTATAGATTTGCGTAGTCGCGATGTCGGCGTGGCCGAGCAGCGACTGAAGCACGCGGAGGTCGGCGCCCCCCGACAGCAGGTGCGTGGCGAAGGCGTGGCGGAGGACGTGGGGGCTGACGCGATCCGGCGCGATGCCGGCGTCGGCGGCCATCTGGCGAACGATCTGGAACAGCCGGACGCGGCTCAAATGCTTCTTGCCGCTCGGGAACAGCCAGGGCCCGTCGGACGCGAGCTCGAGCCACGCCTTCACCGCGGTCTGCGCGCGCGACGAGATCGGCACGAGCCGCTCCTTGCTGCCCTTGCCGCGGACCATCAGGAACGGCTGGCCTTCGCGGACCGCGCCGCGCGGCAGGCTGACCAGCTCGGTCGCGCGAAGACCCGAGCCGTAGAGCAACTCGAGCAGGGCGAGGTTGCGGACGGCGGCACCCTCGCCGCTCGTCGCGCGGTCCTCGGCCGCTTCGAACATGCGCGCGATCTCGGCTTCGTCGAGGATGCGCGGAAGCGGCCGCTCGAGCCGCGGGCGCGGCAGGCCGGCGGAGGGGTCGTCGGCGCGCAGACCTTCGTCCACGAGAAAGCCGAAGAACCGCCGAAGCGCGGCGGCCCGGCGCGCGACGGTCGCGGCGGAAAGCTCGGCCCACTCGGATCCGAGCTTTGACATGTCCTCGGCGCTCGCCGTCCCCAGCGGGCGAACGACCTCAGCGGCACGATCGAGGTCGTTGCGATACGCGGCAAGCGTGTGCCGCGAGGCCCCCGCCTCCGCCGCCATCATGTCGAGGAACCGATCGACCAGCGCGCGATCGTCGGGAGTCACGTCCGTGACAGGGCTTCCGCCGCGATCATCCGCGCGGTGAAGTCGCGGCCCGTTCGTTCCAGCCCGGCCGTCGCGTGGTACATGTGCGCCGGCGGAAGACGCTCGAAGCTCGGCGTCTGGAAGCCGGTGCCGGCCAGCACGAGCACCGTGCCCGCCTGACCGCGGCCGGCCGCGGCATCCATGATCCGGGTCCAGCTGGTCGTACGTCCCAGGCCGAGCCCGTAGCGCCGGTTGAGCGAGTTGGCCGTATCGGTGCTGATCCGCCCAAGCCCGGCCAGGCCGGCGACGAGCAGCGCACTGCGGAGCTTGTCCTTGCTCTGGTCGCGGCCGATGAAGCTGGTGATACGGCCGTTGCTGATGTCGGCGCGCGCCGCGTCGGGCGAGGCAAGCGCGAGCATGGCCCAGCAGCGATCGGCATTCTGGTCCTTCATCCGCCGCACCGTCGCCGTCCAGCGCGCGGCGGCGCGGTCGTAACCGGCGGCGAGCATGGCCGAGATGAGTTCGGGCGCATCGTCCTGCAGGTCGACATCCGGCGTAATCAGCGACGCCGCGCGTGCCACCAAGGCGCGCATCGCTTCCTTCTGCAGCGGGTCCTTGCCCGCACCGAGGAGATGACGGATTGCGGCGACGCGCGCGGCCTCGTCCTTGCCGGCGAAGGCCTGGCGCAACTGCCACGCGTCGGTGCTCGGGAGGTCGTCCGGGTCGGTCGAATCGTAGATCGCCGAATAGAGATCGACCAGCGACTGCGAGGAAAAGACGCCAAGCCCGGCGGCGATCAGCGCCGAGTTCAGCCGCTGCTGCGGCGTCAGCAGGGGCGCGCGCGCCTGGAACGCGCGAAGCTGGGGCGAGGTATTCGCCAACAGGCGATCCGGCACCGCGATCCCGGTCGCAGTCGCAAGGCCGAACCGCCAGGCTGTCAGCCGATCGACCGGTTCCCATTCGACGGTGACCGCCCGCCCCGTATCGGCGCCGGCGCCGACGACCTTCTCGGCGAGCGTCAGGTCGATGCCACCGACTCGGCCGTGGCGGCGCGCATCATCGATCTGCGCGGCTGCCGTCTCGGGCTCCCCGGCGAGCGATGAGCACATCGCCTGGACGAGGGCGCGGACGCCCGGATCGTACTTCCGGATGCCGCTTTCGATCGGGCACAGCGCCGGCGGGTCGGCACTGGCAAGCGCGGTCTGGACCGCGACCTGGGTCATCTTGGGCGTGAAGCGGTCGGTATCGACGCTCGCGACGAGCATCCGCGCCGCATCGGCCTCGCCCATCCGCAACAACAGCCAGGCCCGCTCGGCGACCCAGTCGACCGGATTGACGTCGCGCGGGGCATGCGCGTTGGCGAGCAGCGCGTCGCGCAGCGCGATATGCGCCCAGCGCGAGGCGATCGGCGTGTCCATCCGCCGCATCAGGCTCGACAGGAAGGCGCCGCTGACGGGGCCCCAGGCATCGTCGCCGAGGCCAGCCTGCTGAGGGCTCAGCGGACCGACGGTCCACGGGTCGCGCCGCGCCCAGCTGGGATATTCCACCGCCGGCGTCGGTGGGCGCAGGAGCAACTGCAGGTTGGCAATCTCCTGGACCGCGCCCTCATCCGGCGCTCCGCCGGCTTCGCTGGTGAGTCCGGACGTCACCGGTGACCCTTGAGTCACCGCCGGCGTCGAAGGCTGCGGCTGAGGCGAGGGCTGCTGCACGGCCTGCTGGGCAAGCGCCGGCAGCGCCAGCGCGACGGCCGCCGAGGCAATCCAGACTGGCTTAATGCGCATTGCCCTGCGTGACCGGGACTTCGATCTGATGCGTCGGCTGCTCCTTGGGGAGCGTCGAGAGGAAAAAGAGGGCGCCGATGATGACGACGATGACGATGATGAGCAGTACCAGTCGCGACATGGCCGCGCTTTTGCCGAGCGCGGAAGCCGCTGTATAGCCCTTTGCGATTATGGATCTGGTAAAGCGTCTCGACCGGCCTGTCGTCCTCGTCGGCCTGATGGGTGTGGGAAAATCGACCGTTGGGCGGCGCCTGGCGAAGCGTCTCGGCCTGCCCTTCATCGACAGCGATTCGGAGATCGAGGACACGGTCGGCCTCCCCTGGGGCGAACTGTTCGAGCGCTATGGCGAAGCCGACTATCGTGACGGCGAGCGCCGGCTGGTCGCTCGCCTCATCGACGAACAGGTGCGCGTGATCGCGACCGGCGGCGGCGTGTTCGTCGACCCCCGTACGCGCCAGCTGCTCAAGGAACGGACGATCACCGTCTGGCTCGATGCGCCAGTCGATGTGCTCCACGAGCGCACCTCCCGCCGCGACACGCGCCCCCTGCTCAAGAACGCCGACCCCAAGAGCACGCTTGAGCGCCTCGCGAAGTTGGAACGCGAGGCCTACGCCGAGGCGCATGTGCACGTGAAAAGCGGCAACGGCGCGCACCGCGAGGTGGTGGAGGAAATCGTCCGTGCGCTGGAGGACCACTTAGCGAGTCAGGCTAACCCGCCGGCGGCACAGGCTCCGCGTCCGGCAGGGGACCCGCGGTAAAGGCGATCTCCTCGCCGGCGTGAAGATCGCCGGTCGCGCCCTGCCGTTCGAGCCGGTCGCAGTCGCGCATTCGGTATTCGCGGTCGACGCGCTCGACCTCGCCGATTTCGATCCCACTGGCCCGGAGCGCGGCACGGCCCATGACGATGGCGCTTTCGAACAGCTCGCGCTGGGCGAAGGCCAGATCGAGGCCGCGTAGCTCGATGAGGTGCCGGCGGTCGAACGCACGGACCATCACCGCCGCCTGGGGAAAGGCCTCGAGCACGGCTTTGACAGCACTGCGGGTCATCTCGCCGCCTTCATTGTTGTTGCAGAAGGCGATGACCTTGGCGGTATCCGCGCCGGCGACGCGCAGAAGGTCGAGCCGAAGCCCGTCGCCGTAATAGACCTTGGTGCCGAATTCCTCGGCGGTTTCGATCATGCTCGGCGTCTTGTCGATCAACGTGACGCCGATGTCCTTGGCCATGAGCATTTGCGCCACCGTCTGCCCGAAGCGGCCGTAGCCAACGACGATCGCGCTGGTTTCCGGCGACTTCTCCGGTCCATCGAGATCGTCCCGCCTTTTCACCTCCCGGCGTTCGAGGAAGTCGATGAAGCGCATCAGGAATGGCGTCGTCGCCATCGACAGCGTGACCACCGCGCCGAACAGCGAGGCCGCCTCGGGTGTGATCAGCAGCGCCGTCGCGGCCATCGCAAACAGCACGAAGCCGAACTCGCCCGCCTGGCTGAGCAATAGTCCGAGCCGCGCGCTGACGGTCCAGTTGCAGCCAAAGATCCTGCTGAGCAGCGCGATCAGGGCTGACTTGATGACGATCACCGCGGCGGCGATGCTGACGACGCGCAGCGGGTTGGCGGCGATGACGCTGAGGTTGAGCAGCATCCCGACCGACAGGAAGAACAGGCCGAGCAGGATCGAGCGGAACGGCTCGACGTCGGTCTCCAGCTCGTGCCGGTAGGGGGATTCGGCGAGCACGACGCCCGCGACGAACGCGCCGAGGGCGACCGACAAATGAAGCGCGTGCATCACCGCCGCGGATCCGACGACCGTGAACAGGCCCGCCACGACGAACAGCTCGCGCTCGCCAAAACGGCCTATCAGCCGGAACAGCGGGTTCATGACCACCCGTCCGGCGACGACCAGGCCAATGATCGCGAGGACGGTATAAAGCGCGAGCAAGCCGCCGCTCGGCGCGCCCGGGTCGGGCGGGACGCGCGCCATCGCCGCGATGATGGTGATCAGCGGGATGATCGACAGGTCCTGGAACAGCAGGATCGAGAAAGCGCGCTCGCCCTGCGGCGTGTTGAGATCATTGTCCGCACGCAGCATCGGCAACACCTGCGCCGTGGACGACAGGGCAAGCGGCAGGCCGATCGCCAGCGACGCTTCCCACGAGACGCCGAGCGCGAGACTGATGAACAGGCTGATGGCGATACCGCACAGCGCGACCTGGGCGAGCCCGAGCCCGAAAATGTCCTTCCTCAGGCGCCACAGGCGGCTCGGCTGAAGCTCGAGCCCGACGATGAACAGGAGCAGCGCAATGCCGATCTCGGTGACGCTGGTCAGCTGCTGCGGGTCCTCGATCAGGCCTAGGACTTGCGGGCCGATCAGCGCGCCCGCGACGATGTAACCGAGGGTCGCACCAAGTTTGAGGCGGCGAAAAATGGTGACGAACAGCAGCGCCGCGCCGAGCATGATCGCGCCGCTTTCGAGGATCGCGGTGGTCGCTTGCGCCG